>ENA-OQCP01000221-OQCP01000221.1-human-gut-metagenome-genome-assembly--contig:-NODE-221-length-24972-cov-5.148199_pt1 | contig 24972 bp, 32 predicted proteins | sample MGYA00242760_ERZ504583 | MGnify/ENA primary metagenome ERZ504583 (study PRJEB26092, sample SAMD00036308) | human gut metagenome | host: Homo sapiens | study: EMG produced TPA metagenomics assembly of...
GAATTATGCTGTAAAGCACAGAAATGCCGAGGCATGGACGCGAGGAAGGAGAAATCGAGCCATGGAGGGCGAGTTTCGACGGTTTCGTCGGGCATAGAAAACCTGCGGGCATAATTCGTACAGACACTTAACAGCTAAGCGTAGCCAGCACGACAGCACCGACTACCCCCACCACCGGCTTATGCCACGTACTATTGAAATTATTGGAAACTATTGAAAAAAGGAAAAGTACTTGCACCCAAGCCGCAAAGCATATTACAATGGGTGGTAAGGAATATAATTGGAATGTCGAAAGGAGAAAAGCATGAAACTTCCACTCACATATGATAACTATATATTTGACCTCTACGGTACGCTCGTGGATATTCACACAGACGAGAGTGATACTGCAATCTGGGAAAAGCTCGCCATGTTCTATGGCTATTACGGAGCACTGTATGAGGCAAAGGAGCTTAAGGAGCGCTATGAGACACTTGTAAAGAGCAGCGAGGCAGAGCTGAAGAAGAAAATTGAAAAGTCTGATGCAGATGTGCAGTTTGCTATCTCATATGCCCATGAAGCATCACCGGAGATACATATAGAGGATGTATTTGAAAAGCTTTATGAGGAAAAGAGTGTGAATCCGACAAAGGAGCTTTCGGTGCATACAGGCCAGTTTTTCAGGGTGATGAGCACCGAATACATAAAGCTTTATCCGGGTACAAAGGAGATGCTTAAGGAACTTAAGAAGGCGGGAAAGAATATATATCTGCTTTCAAATGCGCAGCGTATATTTACAGCCTATGAGATGAGAAGACTTGATATCTTTGATTTGTTTGATGACGTATTTATCTCATCTGATTATAATACAAAAAAGCCTGATATCAGATTTTATACGGAGCTGATAAATAAGCATGATATTGACGTATCAAAATCGCTTTTTATAGGAAATGATTCGACTACCGATATCAAAGGGGCAAAGGAATGCCTGATGGATGCATTTTATGTGAGATCGAATATTTCACCAAAGGATGATATGGCTCATGATGCAGACTATATTATAGATAATTTTACCAACTGGTAATGCATTATTGTTTATAAAAATGTGAATATTATATAAAAAACATATATAAATTAAAATTTTTCTATAAACAGTTGCAAATAAAAAATAATGGTGTAAAATGAACTAGATTTGAATTAGTTTATTTTTTAACAAAGTAGAGGTGAAAAGAATGTCAAACACATTATTAATGTTGTGTATCCCATTTGCGGGCTTATTGCTGTGCATAGCAGTTATGCCGCTTGTGAAGCCTGAATGGTGGGAGAAACATCAAGCTCATGCAGTTATCTTATGGTCACTGCTTTTTGCCATTCCGTTCGCGCTGTTCTATGGAGCACCAAAAGCCGTAGAGACGGTACTGGAGTGTATGATAGGTGACTATCTGACCTTTATCGTGCTGCTCTTTGGACTGTTCTGCGTAGCCGGAAATATCAAGCTGGAGGGAAGTCTGGTCGGCAACCCAAAGGTAAATGTTATCATGCTTGCTGTTGGAACTCTTTTTTCAAGCTGTATAGGAACTACAGGAGCCAGTATGCTTTTTGTAAGGCCGATTATACAGATGACTCATGGAGAAAGAACAAGCGTCACATCATGGTATTTTTCATTTTTCTTGTGTCAAATATCGGAGGCTGTCTTACACCTATCGGAGATCCGCCACTGCTCATGGGATTTTCAAGAGGAGTATCGTTTTTCTGGAGTATGAGGCTGTTCCCGGTTCTAGTAATAAATATGATACTGCTTCTTTCCATATTTTATCATTTGGACAAGAAGGCATACCAGAAGGATATCACTAAGGGACTTATGCCTGAGGTGAAGGAAAATGAGCCTCTTATCAGGATAAAGGGTGCTCACAATTTTTTATATATCGTAATGATTGTCATAGCTGTTATACTAAGCGGTGTGCTTCCTAAGCTTTCTGCATTCCAGAATGCTGCGGGAGAGGTTATCGGTATTCCGATATTCAGGGAGGTTACACTCACTGTGCCTGCAATTATTGAGATTGCTATTATTCTGCTTGCAGCCCTGCTTTCCTTCAAGACAACACCGAAGGAGGTTCGTGTGCAGAACCATTTCACATGGGGAGCAATTCAGGAGGTTGCGGTGCTTTTCATCGGAATCTTCATCACCATGCAGCCTGCTCTTATGGTATTAAAGAGTGCAGGTTCAGGTCTTGGAATCACAAAGCCGTTTGAGATGTTCTGGGCAACAGGAGCACTTTCAAGCTTCCTCGACAATACACCGACATATCTGGTTTTCCTTACTACAGCGGGTGCCATGCACTTTACTACAGGTGTTGCAACCACACTGGGAGTGGTGCCGGTCAAGATGCTTATGGCAATTTCGTGTGGCGCTGTATTTATGGGAGCCAACACATATATTGGAAATGCACCGAACTTTATGGTCAAGTCATTATCAGACGAAAACGGTATCAACATGCCATCGTTCTTTGGTTACATATGGTGGTCATTGCGTTATCTGATACCTGTTTTCATCATAGATATGATCATATTCTTTTTATAGGAGGGATGAATTATGGAATTTTATGACGAGAAAATTAAAGCTCTTGCCATCGAAATCTATGAGCTTGATGCCGAAGTATACAAGAAATTAGGCTCATCCTCGGCAGGGTATTTGGTGGCGAGAAGGATATATGTATCCGTAACATCATGGAGGATCTGCACTCACGGCAGAACAGCTCAAGAATCCGAAGCGAGCTTGCCCTGATAAGCAACATGGCAAGAACAATACCTGATCACGATACAAGGCATGATATCATGGTCAGATACAACAACATAGTAGAGGAGATAGCGGAGCTCCCGACAGGCTTTGCTGACGGAGATATCCTCGATCCAAAGATAGCGGATTTAAATACCGTAAACCTGAAGGATCGTTTCAAGACGGGCGATCATCTGATTATCTGTATAGGACGTTCCTGCGGATGTGGTGGAAATGAGATTGGATTTGCACTTGCAGACAAGCTTCGTATGAATTTCTATGATGTGTCTGTCATGAATGAGGTGTTCAGACAGAAGGATGGAGAGGAAGCAGCCCAGGCTACAGCTACCTTCCAGAAAAAAGAGCGAATGGGAATCAAAAAGCGCATAAAAGCTTTTAAGAAATACCACGGACTTGCATCAGAGGATGTGCTTTTCTTTGATACAAGCAAGTTCCTTGTAGAGAAGGCAAAGCAGGAGGACTTCATTGTTATGGGACGTTTTGCAGATGCGATTCTGACAAACAATCATATTCCTCACATAAGTATTTTTATCACAGCACCTGAGAAGAGAAGAGTCCAGCGTTTCCTTGAGATAAATAAGAATGTGACTCCGAACCAGGCAAAGAAATGGATAGAATCTGAGGATAAGAGACATCTGAAGACCTACAAATTCTATACCGGCAGAAAGTGGAGCAAGGCAAGTAACTATGATATCTGTATCAACAGTGCCAGCTACGGTATCAAGGGCTCAATAGAGCTTATTATCCGTATGCTCCAGCTCGATGACCGCGTGAAGCAGCTGATTGAGTAATTTTTTAAAGCGTGTTTTATTGACGTAAAACACGCTTTTTTGATATATTTGATATTTTTGAAAAAATCCTCTTACAAAATTCGTGAAAAAGTGATAAAATAATATTGTATAACGAAAGAGGTGTGATATGTTCGAAATAGGTGATTACGTATTAAATGCTACAAATGGAATTTGTAAAATAAGCGAAATCGTGGAGTTAGACATGTCAGGAGACAAGAAGCTCAAGTCATATTTTTTACTCCGCCCTGTTGAGGAGGAGAATGACAGAGTGTATATACCTGTCGACAATGCTGATAAGAGGATACGTAAGGTAATAACACAGGATGAGGCAAAGGCGGTGCTTGATAGAGTACCTGAGATAGAGGCACTCGTGGTAAACAATGAGAAGGAGCGCGAAACGCGCTATAAGGAGGCAGTCAGAAGCTGTGAGCTGGATAGTGTGATCAGTCTCTTAAAGTGTTTACATATCAGAAATGAGCAGCGTGCGCAGGCAGGCAAGAAGGCTACATCCGTCGATGAGCGCTATGGCAAGATGGCAGAGCACAATTTAAATGCAGAGCTTGCATTTGTTCTTGAAAAGGACAAGCAGGAGATTAAAGATATAATTCATGATATGCTATAGTATGCGGGCAGAATCAGAAAGCGGGTTCTGCCTTGTTTTTGCTAAAAATAAGAGATATTAAGAAAAGTTTAAACAAATAATTAATGAGTTTATGTTATTATATATCAGGTATAGGCATATAATATTACCGTTTAATGGTAAATGAGAAAGCTTATCATGTTCTATCTGATAAAAACAAAAGATTGAAAGTAAGGGAATCAATATGAATAATATGAATAATATGAATAATATGAATATTAATTCTGCAATGGCAGATACTCTGGATATAGGGAATACAGACACAGAGAAAAAGACAGGCTCATAGGCTTTTATAATTACACGGTAGTGCTTACATACATAGGCATGTGGATAGGCTTCCTTGGAGTTATGCTTGCCATAAAGGATAGGTATGTGGGGTCACTAATCTGCCTTATGCTGGCCGGTGTCTGTGATATGTTTGATGGCACCATTGCATCCACAAAGAAGGATCGTACCAGGGACGAGCGAACATTTGGCATACAGATAGATTCGTTAAGTGATATCATATGCTTCGGCGTGCTTCCGGCAGTGTGGGTATTTTGTGTGACTCCAAAGATTTCAATAGCATTTACCGCCATATTTGTATTCATTCTTTGCGGGCTTATCCGTCTGGCATACTTTAATGTGGATGAGGCCAACAGGCAGGCAGCGACAGCAGAGCGCAGACAGTATTATCTGGGGCTTCCAATCACATCAAGTGCGCTTGCTATCCCAGCGGTATATCTGATTGGAGAGTTCACAGCTATACATACACAGACAATCGCGGCACTTGTCCTTTTAATCATTGGCATTTGCTACGTGCTCCCAGTAAAGCTCAAAAAGCCATCGCTTTTAGGTGAGGTTCTGCTTGTAGGTATAGGAGCAGTTGAGTTTTGTATTCTCATTGCGGAGGTTCTTATTTAATGGCAAAAAAATCGTTTGTAGACTGGCTTTATACCACTGCACCGGGGCGTGTGACACTTAAGGTGCTTCTGTATACAGGCGCACTTAAGCTCGGAGAAATAGTAGCACGCTCCCCGCTGTCTAAGCCGTTTATCAGCCGGTATATAAAGAATAACAATATAGACATGTCTGATTTTAAGGGGCAGAAATATAACAGCTTTCAGGACTTTTTCTCCAGAAAGCGTGATGACATTGAGGTGGACAGGCAGGCTGAGCATCTTATCAGTCCGTGTGACGGTTACCTGAGTGCATATAGGATAAAAAGTAACAACAGCTTTCACATCAAGCTCATGGTACAAGGTGACGGACCTTGTCACCGACAAAAAAATTGCAAAGGAATTTGTTGGAGGGGACTGCGTGATACTGCGTCTTTGTGCCAACGATTATCATCATTACTGCTATATAGATGATGGATTTCAGGGCAGGAATCATTTTGTGAAGGGACTGCTTCACAGTGTACAGCCTATTGCACTGGAAAATGTGCCTGTATACAGGCAAAACAGGCGTATGTGGACAATTCTTGATACAGTTAATTTTGGCAAGGTGGCACAGATTGAGATAGGTGCGCTGCTTGTGGGAGGCATAGTCAATGACCACGAGAATGTCATGATGAGAAAGGGCGCAGAGATGGGGCACTTTGAGCTGATTGGCTCCACAATAGTGCTTTTGTTTAAAAAAGGTCATATTGACCTGCTTCCGGAAATTAAAGAGTGTATAAAAGGAGACAAAGAAGTACGTGTTATCCAGGGACAGCATATCGCAAACAGGACAGCTTTTTAACAGAATACTTCCAAAATACAGTCGTATTCCGCTGCTTTTTACAGTAGTGCTCAATTTCAGTGTATACTGGGGGGCGCGTGCTATTGCAGGCGGTTTTATCCATCACAATATAGAGACCTCGCTTGATGACATGATACCGGTTGTGTACCCTACAGTAGTCATTTATTTTGGCTGCTATATTTTTTGGATTATAGGATATCTGTACAATGCAGCGATGGATAAAAGGCACTGTTATCGTTTTCTCATGGCAGACTGGCTGGCAAAGGCAGTCTGTTTTATCTGTTATGTCGTGTATCCTACAACCAACACCCGTCCGGAAATAGTGGGCTCAGACATATGGGCACAGCTCATGCGCTTTTTATATAGTATGGATGCAGCGGACAATCTTTTTCCGTCTATACACTGCCTTGTAAGCTGGCTGTGCTATATTGGCATCCGCGGCAATAAAAAAGTACCGCAGTGGATACGTACAACTTTCTGTATTTGCGCTATAGCAGTATTCATATCCACATTGACTACGAAGCAGCATGTGATATATGATGTAGTTGCAGGAGTGCTCCTCATCGAAGTAACATACCGAATTTCACGGCTGTTACTTACTAAATTAAGTAAATAATTAATTGGAATGCAGCTTCCCACTCGTAAACCTTCTGCCGGAGAGTATACTGCATGCTATGCCGGCTTGCATAGATTATAAAGTGGAAAGCGGAAATATATTATATGTAAGGGGATAAACATGGATGATACACAAATAGAGATGCTGCCGATGTTGGGCGAATTCAGTTCAATTGCCTCGCAGTATGAACACATCATGTTCTACTACGAATCGGGCATACAGCAGATAGTAGCAAAGCTGCAGATATTAAATAATGAATTCAAAAACAATCACGAAAGAAATCCAATCGAGAACATAAAGAGCCGTGTAAAGTCGCTTGACAGCATAATAGACAAGATGAAGCGAAAGGGCATTCCGCTCACCACCAACGCCATGAAGCGTGAGATAAAGGATATAGCCGGCGTCAGGGTCATTTGTCCATTTATATCCGATGTATATCAGGTGGCCAATATGCTTGTGAATCAGGCGGATGTCGAGATTGTCACAATAAAGGACTACATAAAAAAACCGAAGGAGAATGGCTACAGGAGTCTTCATATGATAGTGCTGGTTGATGTGTATTTTTCGGATCACAAGGACAAGGTTCCGATAGAGATACAGTTTCGTACCATTGCCATGAATTTCTGGGCCAGCACAGAGCATCAGCTTCGCTACAAGAAGAGCCGTGTATTCACGGAGGAGATGCAGCGGGAGCTCAAGAAATGCGCGGATATCATGGCAGACGCTGATGACAAGATGCAGAATCTGGCAAATGTTTCGGGGATTGTGCAGCCGATTGAGTAAAAGAGAGTGATGTAAGTCACTCTTTTTTGCTTGTAAATCAAAAGTTTATATTTATTTAATAAAAATTGTTAGCACTCTCACTTGACGAGTGCTAATTTGCGTGCTATAACATAGTCACAAGGAAATATTGAAGAATTATTTAAAGGATTATTTAGAGATAAAATTTTGATATTACCTGTATGACACATAAGAATCATATTTATGGATAACATAGTAGAAGGGAGTGAGACTATGAACATTCAAAAATTTACACAGAAATCAATAGAGGCAGTCAATGACTGCGAGAAGCTTGCATATGATTATGGCAATCAGGAGATAGAACAGGAGCACCTGCTTGTGGCATTACTTTCACAGGAGGATGGACTGATACCGAAGCTGATTGATAAGATGGAGATAAACGTAGAGCATTTCACGGAGAATGCAAAGCGCCATCTGGCAGCGCGCACAAAGGTAAGCGGCAGCAGTGCACAGGTCTATGTGGGCAATGATCTGAACAAGGTCCTTATCCATGCTGAGGACGAGGCAAAGGCAATGGGAGATGAGTATGTTTCGGTAGAGCATCTTTTCCTATGTTTGCTGAAGTATCCAAACAAGGCAATGAAGGAGCTGATTAAGGAGTACGGTCTCACAAGAGACAGATTCCTCACAGCGCTTTCTACGGTCAGGGGCAATCAGAAGGTCACATCCGATAACCCTGAGGCCACATATGATACACTTGAGAAATACGGCTACGACATGGTGGAGCGTGCAAGACAGCAGAAGCTTGATCCTGTTATAGGCCGTGACGATGAGATACGAAATGTAGTGCGTATCCTCTCGCGTAAGACTAAAAATAACCCGGTACTTATCGGTGAGCCGGGTGTTGGTAAAACGGCAGTCGTTGAGGGACTGGCACAGCGTATCGTAAAAGGCGATGTGCCTGAAGGCTTAAAGGACAAAAAACTGTTTGCACTCGATATGGGCTCACTGATTGCAGGAGCCAAGTACAGGGGCGAGTTTGAGGAGAGACTTAAGGCAGTGCTTGAGGAGGTAAAAGCCTCTGACGGACAGATAATTCTATTTATCGATGAGCTTCATACAATTGTCGGAGCAGGAAAGACAGACGGAGCCATGGATGCAGGACAGCTTCTTAAGCCAATGCTTGCAAGAGGTGAGCTGCACTGCGTAGGTGCCACCACACTCGATGAGTACCGTGAGTACATTGAGAAGGATGCAGCCCTTGAGAGACGTTTCCAGCCTGTTATGGTAGACGAGCCGACAGTAGAGGACACTATCTCAATACTTCGTGGCCTTAAGGACAGATACGAGGTATTCCACGGCGTTAAAATCACAGACTCGGCACTTGTCACAGCGGCAGTGCTTTCAAACAGATACATCACAGACAGATTTTTGCCTGATAAGGCAATAGACCTTGTGGATGAGGCATGCGCATGATAAAGACGGAGCTTGATTCAATGCCGGCAGAGCTTGATGAGCAGAATCGTAAGATTATGCAGCTTGAGATAGAGGAGACAGCTCTAAAGAAAGAGACAGACCACTTAAGTCAGGACAGGCTCGCAGCACTACAAAAGGAGCTTGCAGAGCTGCGTGATGACTTTAATGCAAAAAAGGCTCAGTGGCAGAACGAGAAGGGCGCTGTTGACAAGGTCAGCAAGCTTCGTGAAAAGATTGAGTCCACAAAGAATGAAATCAAGACAGCACAGCAGAACTATGACCTGGAAAAGGCAGCAGAGCTGCAGTACGGCGTGCTTCCAAATTTGCAGAAGGAGCTGGAATCAGAGGAGGCACTGCTTAAGGACAGAGACTTATCGCTTGTACGTGAGAACGTGGGCGATGAGGAAATTGCACTCATTATCTCGCGCTGGACAGGAATACCTGTTGCAAAGCTTACGGAGAGTGAGCGTAATAAGACACTTCACCTCGATGAGGAGCTGCACAAGAGGGTAATAGGACAGGATGACGGAGTCACAAAGGTGACAGAGGCTATCATCCGTTCAAAGGCAGGCATCAAGGATCCTACAAAGCCAATAGGTTCGTTTATGTTCCTCGGACCTACAGGTGTAGGTAAGACAGAGCTTGCAAAGGCACTTGCAGCAAGTCTGTTTGATGATGAAAACAACATGGTCAGACTTGATATGAGTGAGTACATGGAGAAATACTCAGTGTCACGACTCATCGGAGCGCCTCCTGGATATGTAGGCTATGATGAGGGTGGACAGCTCACAGAGGCTGTAAGGCGTAAGCCATACTCAGTAGTGCTCTTTGATGAGGTGGAAAAAGCCATCCGGATGTATTCAACGTGCTGCTTCAGGTGCTTGATGACGGACGAATCACCGACTCACAGGGACGTACCGTGGATTTCAAAAACACTATCATCATTATGACAAGTAACCTCGGCTCACAGGAGCTTCTTGAGGGCATAGAGGCAGACGGCAGCATCAGCACAGAGTGTGAGAACCGCGTCATGGATGAGCTTAAGGGTCATTTCAGACTGAGTTTTTAAACAGACTTGATGAGATCATCATGTTCAAGCCTCTCACAAAGGACAACATCGGTCATATCATCACCCTGCTCATGGCAGACTTAAACAAGCGTCTTGTAGACAAGGAAATCACAGTCGAGCTGACAGACACTGCAAAGCAGTTTATCACCGACAATGGCTACGATCCGGTATACGGAGCAAGACACTCAAGAGATATCTGCAGAAGCATGTCGAGACACTCGCGGCAAAGCTGATTCTGGCAGATGGTGTGAGAGCAGGAGATACCATTCTTATAGATGTGAAGGATGGCAAGCTTAGCGCATCCGCAGTGCAGAAAAATGCATAAGCAAATGCAAATGGTTAAACAGATGCAGCATAAGCAAATGCATGAAAATGAAGATGTATTTGTAAAACAGGCGTAGGGATTTTCTCCGCGCCTGTTTTATTTTGCGTTTTGGCATGGAGGGAAAACCTCTGACAAAGGAGAAAAAATCCTTCTCTTTTTTAATTGTGTTATTATTTGAAAAAATATATAATTAATGTAAGCAACTAGAAAATAAGTCGAAAATTTTAATAATCAAATGTTTGAGGTGATAAGATTATGCAAGGAGAAAAGTTTACATTAATGCAATATAATGTTAATGCAATATTGGGCTTTATTGAAGCAGGGCAATTTGTTATTCCTGAGATTCAGAGACCATTTGTATGGAAAAGAGCTCAGGTAAGGGATTTGATTGATTCTTTGTATAATGGATACCTACAGGGTATATTATTACATGGAAGAATCCGGATGTTAAGACAAAGGATGGAACAGTAGCAAATGGAAAGCATGTATTAATTGATGGACAACAGAGAATTACAGCATTGATGGCATCAATAGCAGGTCTTGAAGTGTTAGATGAAGATTTTAATAGGGATAGGGTTAAAATCGCATTTAATCCGCTTGCAACCGATTCAGATAAGAGATTTGCAGTACAAGATGCATCTCATTTAAAGGATAAAAATGGATTCCAGATATTTCAGAAGTATTTAAAAATGATTTTGATCCATTTGAGTTTGTCCCTAAGTATTGTAATAATAATTTGGGTGTGAAACCCAATGAAGTAAATAATGCAATTATGAAGCTGAGAGGAATTGCAAATAGACAGATTGGAGTTATAGAGCTTGATCATTCTCTTGATATTGACGAAGTAACGGAAATATTTATTCGTATTAATTCTAAGGGAACTGCATTAAGTCAATCTGATTTTGTTATGTCCAAAATGGCTGCAGATACGGTTCATGGAGGAAATATACTGCGTAAGGTTGTTGATTATTTTTGCCATTTAGCTGTAAAACCAGATTTTTACCCTCAAATGATTAAAGATTTAGAATTTGAAAAAACAGAATTTGCATCTAAAATTAAATGGCTTGCTAAAGATAATGAGGATATTTATAATCCTGATTATAATGATATGCTTCGTGTCGCTTTCATGTATAGTTTTAATCGTGCAAAGCTCTCCGATTTAGTTAGCTTGCTTTCAGGTAGAGATTTTGAAACACGTGAGTTTAAGGAAGAAATTGTAGAAGATTCATACAATAAACTTTGTGAAGGTATCAAAGTATTTATTAATGAACATAATTTTGAACAATTTGTATTGGCTATTAAAGGTGCTGGATTTAAATCTAGTAAGCAGCTCAATTCGCAGATGCCTCTTGATAATGGAAGTCGATTTTTGTCCTGCCTTGTGTATCCCGAAAGTGGCTGTTTTACAGGCTTTCTGGGGCATCAGTCATTTTGTCTGGTATTGTAAAGCAGTGTCAGATTTGTCGTAAATGTCGTAAATTTGTGGTCAAAAAATGATGAGAAATGGAGAGTGCTAATAAAATGAAATTAACGTATACAAATGTAAATGGATATCTGATCCCGAATCTCACCTATAAATCCGGTGAGCAGATGGAGCAACTTGGCAAGTATGGTTTTCTTCGCAGAGATTATCTGAAGAATCATCGAAATTCAACCTATCAGGTGATGCTTCTGCAGGACACCATTGGAGAGCATCTTCTGGAAGTAGATAAGGCAGCCAGAGAACGGGAAGAAGTGATCCTGAAGCAGTTGGAAGAAAAAGAACCATTGCCAGACAAAGAAGTAGATCAAATGGCATGGGTAAGAGCTGCTAATCAGCACAGAGCAATTGCGGAAGAGATTATCCTTAAAGAATTGATTTATGTATGAGGAATGCCAGTAATCAATCTGGCGGGTAACTGATAAAAATAGAATATTGTGAGCGAAGTAAGGCGTGAGTCATAAGATATGGCTTGCGTCTTTTTCTTTGCCTGAAAGGAAGTGATAAGTTTGAACAAGAAGTTTTTGAAGCATTATATGGAAACCAATCCAGAAGGGACAGCACAGACCTATATCTTTCTGGTGGACAATCAGGATATAGCGTTGAATATTGTAATGTCAGGATATCAGGCAATCTGTCTGGTGCAGGAAGATGACGGATATTATTTCAGTGCAGATTCATTTATAGAGGAAATGAGATCTATTCAGTTTACTGGAAGCTGTCAGAGTGCCTATCATTATGTGACTGCCTGTACGGTGAAGTGGATGAATGATAAGTTACAGACATTTTTCAAAGACGTTGGTCTTGATGGAAAAGCAGGCTGGCAGTTGTTCAAAGAGAAAGAGTATCTTGGCAAACTGGATAATCAGAAAGAAGTTGAGATATTACTGGAACAGTATATTCTTCGGTTTGAGCGAGATCCAAAAGAAGAACCGGAACTGAGCCGGTTTCACTTATTTGATGCAAAAGGAAATGTGAAAGGTGTTCGGGACATGGAGATTGTAGATTACCTGGTGGAAAATGTTCAGTTTTTTGTGGTGGGAATCACACCTTATTATTATGAACACGGCGTTTTCCTGGAAGACCATGATGGGGTAAGAATGAAATACCGTATCCAGAAGCTGATCTATCGAGATCAGGTACAGAGTGGAGTGATCAAAAGAATCTATAATCTACTGATCACACAGCCAAAAGTTCACCGAGAGGCATATGAACTAAATAAACAGCCTGTGCGGTGGATTAATTTCAAAAATGGATATTATGATCCGGTTACGGGTGAAATGCTGGAACACAATCCGGATTATCTGACAATCAATCAGATTCCATTTCCCTATTATCCAGAGGATTGTGAGCAGGTGTTACAAGGTGGAGAAAATATTAAAAAGTATCTGGCATCGTCTCTTCCTAACAAAGAAGAACAGCAGACATTCTGGGAGTATTTTGGCTATTGCATGACACAGGACACGCAGTTTCAGAAATTCCTTACACTGAAAGGAAATGGTGGAACCGGAAAGTCAGTGGCAGTATCACTGATCCAGCATGTAGTTGGAATCACCAATATGTCCAGTATTTCTCTACAAGATCTGAACAAACGATTCTATGCGACTGGAATGTACGGAAAGCTGTTAAATGCCTGTGCGGATATTCCATGTAAGGCAATGGAAAACACAGATGTATTAAAGAAAGCTGTTGGTGAAGATACACTGATCTACGAAAAAAAGGGACAGGATGCGATTCATTTCCACTCTTATGCAAAGCTACTTTTTTCTACCAATGAAATGCCCCAGAATCTTGAGGATAAGTCAGATGCTTTTTACCGTAGATTATTGATCCTTGATATGAACCGGGTAGTAAAAAGCGGTGAAAAAGATCTGCACTTAAAGGAAAAGGTACAGGCAGAATCCGATTATGCAATTCATATGGCGATGATTGCACTGAAAAAACTGTATGAACAGGGAAAGTTTACGGAGAGCGAGCACAGCAAAGAATGTGTAAGAGAGGTACAACGGTCGTCTGACAGTATCTGTGCTTTTATTGATGAGTCATTGGTGCGTGCCAAAGGAAAACGTCTGAAACGAAGTGAAGTGTTCCATATGTATGAGGAATACTGCAAAGAGAATGGCAGACAGGGGCATGGTAAATCCAATTTTTTCAGGAATATGACGGATAAAGGTTTCCTTCTGAAGCAGTACAATGGTGAGTTCTATTATCAGGATATTGCAGTTAAGGAAGAAGATTTTTGTCCTGTAGATCCAGAAGAAAGAATACCTTTTGAAGAAACAGATACAGATTATAAACAGTTACAATTAAATATGAATCAGGGAATTAAGGGCATTTAGGGCAAAATAAGCAAAAAGAAATGTTACCGGAGCAGGAGAAATAATAAAGATAGCTGCCAGAGTACATAAAATTTTGCTTTTTTTACACTGACTGCCCTTTTATGTATCAACATTTTAGCTGATACAAATATAAGTTTTTCCCGAATTTGGGAGAAAGCCAAAAATAAAAGTTAAGAAAGTATGAGGTATGATTATGAGAATGATGAAAAACAACAATAATGAGATAGTTATGGTGATCGGGATTGATCATGGGTATGGAAACATGAAAACAGCCACCAGATGCTTTCCATCCGGTGTAGCCAGATATGATAAGGAGCCAATCTTTCAGAATAATCTTCTTGTTTACAATGGCATGTATTACCAGATCGGAGAGGAACACAAGGAGTTCTGTGCAGAGAAAACACAGGACGAGGATTATTATGTGCTGACGTTGGCGGCTATCGCAAGGGAACTGGATGGGAAAGGAATGAACCGGGCAAAGGTACACATTGCAGCCGGACTTCCCCTTACCTGGGTAGCTACACAGAAAGAAGATTTCCAGAAATATCTTCTCCAGAATGAATGTGTAGATTTTACATTCCGCAATAAAGAATATCATGTGGAGTTTGCAGGAGCAGACATTTACCCACAGGGATTTGCAGCAGCCTTTTACCGCTTACAGGATTTTAAAGGCATCAATATGCTGGCAGATATTGGAAATGGAACTATGAATATCATGTATATCAATAATTCACGTCCATTAGAGAAGAAATGTTTTACAGAGAAATATGGAACACACCAGTGTGTGCTTGCTGTCAGGGAATCCCTGCTGAAAGAACTGGGAACGGTGGTGGACGAGTTGGTGATTGAGCAGGTGATCCGTACCGGGACAGCAGACATTGGTGAAAAATATCTTTCAGTCATTCGCAAAGCAGCCGGGGATTATACGAAAGAAATCTTCCATAAGCTGAGGGAACGGGAATATATCCAGAACTGATGCGTCTGTATGTGGTCGGCGGTGGCGGCTGTATGATTCAGAATTTTGGAGAATATGACAAGAGCCGGGTAACGATTGTACGGGACATCTGTGCCACAGCGAAAGGTTATGAAGCAATGACCGTAAGGAAAATCCAGAGAAACGGAGGGATGCTTGTATGAGAAAAGAACGGAAAATCATCAATACAAATATCCGTTTGAATCTTTGTGATGAACAAGACAGAAAGGCATGGGAATATTTGCAGACAATGGACAGGGAGAAATATAAATCGTACACCAGAGCAGTTGTAGTGGCGTTGAATGATTATTTTTCCAGAGAGTACAGGAATGAAGCAGATCCGTATCTGGAAACCAGAGAAAAGGAAGATGCTTTTCTGGAAAGAGTGGAAACAGCTGTCAGGGATGGAGTGAAAGAATCCGTCCCGATGGCTATAGCGAAGAATCTGATGGAAATGCTTGTACCGTTTGTAAAAGAATTGGTAGGAGAAAGTGATCTGCCGGACAGAACACTGACAATGGAGAAAACGGATGGAGAGATTATGGAGGATAATCTGGATTGGGAAAAAGAAGCTGATATGGATGCAGCATTGGATTTTGCGGACAGTTTTAGATGGTTATGGAATAGCAGTAACAGGAAAACAGACTGACAGTAAGGACTAGCTTTACAAAAACAGAATAGCAGAAAAAGATAATGGCAGTGGTGACATTTCAGACATTATAAATTGGAGAAATGTTTATGACTGCTATTTTTATGTCTTTTAGCAGAAATGGAAAGAGATCCAGAAAAAGAAAGACAGAAATAACAGGAAAATATAACAGAAAAGCGTTGGCAGATGGGTGGATTGAACAAGCAAGGCGAAGAAAAGAATAGAGTGCCGGATACGGCACATGATTGTCCGATACTTCGCATCGGAGTGATGCATGAACAGTCTGTTTCAGAAAGAGAAAATCTATCGAAATGGGAGCTTTTCTATTTCTTCCACAGTCTGTCCCTGCACCACAAAACCACTGTCATCTCCATTTAGATTTGATAATGCAGTGGGGAAAATGTTGCTTGGCTAGTGTTGCTTCAGTAGTGGGGAGATGACAGGCAAGTTTCGCAAAGTGGCAAGCCACTCTGCACCGGAGCCAGCCTTTGGGCTGTTCCTAAACTTGCCAGAGGGCTCTGCCCCTTGGAACCCCGGCACGTCAATGGCGTAAGTATTCCTGCGAAATGTCCACCGGACATTTCTACAGAACACTTACTGATTGACTAGGTTTCACCCTGCACCCACCAAAGGGGCGTTGCCCCTTATGGAATCCCGTTGTTAATTTATCGGTCAGAATGATTTGTCTGTTAATAAAGAATAAAAATCAAGCAAAGAAAGGAGACGAATGCCTATGAGAAAACGAAATTATACAGTAACCATACGGATGAATAAAGAGGAATACGATCTGTTTCAGAGCAAGGTTAAAGAATCAGGAAGAACACAGCAGGAAGTTGTAATAAAAGCAATCGCAGATTTGAAGATAGCTTCTACAGAGGAAGTGGAAGAATTAAAAAGATTGAACCAGATGTTTGCAGATATTCTCAGTCAGCTTCGGGGAGCTACTACAAATATCAATCAGATTGCAAGAAAGCTGCATACAGATGGAGAAGTTCCAAATGACAGTATGTTGTATTTCCTCAACAAAAATATTCTCAAGTATCGGAAGGAGAGTGAGAGGATATGGCAGTTAATAAGACGATTAATAAGCGGACAAATACACATGGAGCAATGAGAAACTGCATCGAATATGTATTGCGACAGGACAAGACCAGCGAACTGCTTACCTATGTAACAGGCCCGTATCGCCATGATGAGATTGACTATGATCTGGTGTACAGAACCTTTCTGGAAGAAAAGAAGATGTGGAATAAAGATACCGGGAGAATGTATGCCCACAACATTATTTCCTGGCATAAAGATGAGCAGATCACCCCGGAGCAGGCGTTTGAATTTGGAAAAGAGTTTGCAGAAAAATGGTTCAGTGGATTCCAGACCTTAGTGGCTGTGCATAAGGATAAAAACCATATCCACTGCCATCTGGTTACCAATTCAGTAAGTTATGAAGATGGGAGAAAGCTGCATAACACCAAAAAGGATCTGGAATGTATGAAACAGCTTACCAATCAAATGTGCCGGGAACGTGGATTGACCATTGCAGAAAAAGGAAAACACTTTGACGGCAGTGAAATCGAAAAAGGCGAAGTTATTGCATGGAACAAGGATAAATATAACCTGTTCCGGCAACAGGTAAGGGACAGCTTTGTAGCGGATTGTGCAATGGCAGTGTTAAAGGCACTGGAAAATTGTATCAGCAAAGAAAAGTTTATAGAAAAAATGAAGCAGTTCGGGTGGAACGTAAATTGGACAGAGAAACGGAAGCACATCACATTCCAGAATCAGGATGGAAAGAAAGTGCGTGACAGCAATCTATCCAAAACATTCCATCTGGACATCAGCAAGGAGGGCTTGGAGAATGAATTTAATGGAAATAGGGAAAAATCCAGAGTTGCAGCCGACAGAGACAGCAGAGCAAACGAAGAACTCAGCAACTATTACAGAGAGCTTGACGCAGCCATCACAGACACCAGAGGAATCACCGATCAAGCTCAAAGTGGAGAGGGATATTCTCGTACAAAGTTTCGAAAAAGCGAAAGAGTTCATGCGAACACAGAAAAAGCAGATACAGACACTGGAAGAAGAGAAACAGACAATCTTATCCGACAGGCAGAGATTGCGAGAAGAAATTCGGAAATCAACCGTAGAAATTCAGCGTCTGACAACCGAACTGTCCGAAACGCAGAAGCTGAATCAGTCGCTTCAGCAGAGCAACGACGATCTGAGAAACAGAAATGGCTTAATGAGCAGGAACGAGCAAGAGCAGCTCGAAGAAGAAATAAAAGACGTTCGGGACCAGAACTCTAAATTACAGACACAGGTGAACCAATCGTCGGTGAAAGCGGTTGAACAGGCACAGCAAAAACAGGAAGAAGCAGAAAAACAGGCAAGACAGGCAGAGTATCAGGCTGAAAGGGAAAAGAAACGGGCAGATATGGAGATACAAAAAGCAGGAGAAAAGCAAAATCGGAAATGGAGGATATGAAAGAAATACAGTTTTTCTGGGCTTGGGGATATCTTTGTGTCATATTCTTTTCACTTATTCAGAATGGAGCATTTCAAAGGGATTTAATGCAACTGATTATGTTGCCAGTTAATTGGTGCAGAAAGTATGCGATATGGTTTGAACAGCTGGATTATATGGGATATTCTACGGGAGAGGTAGTTTTTGAACGAATATTTTCAAGTGCTGTGATTATGGCGGGAATTGTCGGGGGTGTATTTCTTGTATGGGGCGGAATTGAACGGTATCGAAAGATATGGGATGATATTTATAAAATGGTTTTGATAGCCAGCTTTTCCTTTATTGCGGTATTAGGAAACTTGATACGGGAATATTTGCCATTTAATCTGCTGTTTGTGATTTTTGTCATAAATGTAGGGGCTGTTCTGATTAGAATATATTTGAATAATAAGAATGTTGGCTATTGAACAATAAATCGAATTTATTTGCTATAATGAATTTCTATATTTTCTTGTCAGTCAGTCCTAACGGTGTTACACTGAAAGAGTATAGAAACTCAAACGATGTTACCTATTGTAGGGACTGGAGCTTTATAAGGTAACATTTTTATATGAGAAGTTAGATAAAACTAATTGCTGAAGGAGATAAGCTATGATGTTTTATGAAAGAGGAGACAAAAGTAAAAAAAGCAGCGGAAGAAAGTGGACAGGTGTAATATGAGAACAGTAACAACAGAGGACAATCCATATAAGGTTGCTGGAGATATACTTTTTGCGTCTTCGGAAGTGGAATCGGATTTCAGAAGTGTTGATTTATATGGATCTTCTGTCCGGAGAAAAAAAGAAGATGCTATATGTTCAAGATTTCATCTTGAGAATGAAAGTGGTACAGGAGATATCGCCGTATATCAGACATTTCCAGGAATGGAGCTGGTCTATAATGATATGCATATGGAATATTGTAATAAGATGCAGAGTCCACGTCCTGGATTTATTGAAATTAATTATTGTCGGGAGGGGCGGTGTGAGTGTGCGTTTGGAGAGCGTAGTTATTGCTATATGGCAGCGGGAAATTTATCCATTTGTACCTTGCATAAGAAATCACATACATCAACATTTCCTACTTCCCATTATCATGGGATAACGATAACGATTGAGTTGGAAGAAATTACAGATGAGATGAGAAGAATCTTGAAACTTCTTTCTATTAATCTTACTCGAATTTCAGAGTTTGCAGGAAAACAGGATTTTTATATGGTTCGTGCAAATGAAACTGTCCAACATATATTTTCGGAATTATATACTGTTCAGGAACATATAAAGCCTAGTTATATCAGAATAAAGCTTCTGGAGCTTTTATTGATACTAACAGAAATGGATTTTGACAGGATTAAGAACGACTATGTTTATTTCTCAAAATCGCAAAGGAACTGTACCAGACAGATTCATAATTTTATTGTAGGACATATCAAAGAACATTATACAATTGAGGAGTTGGCAGAGCGTTTTGAAATATCACCTACGGCAATGAAACGTTGTTTTAAGGGAATGTATGGTGCACCTGTTTATGCGTATCTCCGGACTTATCGTTTACAAATTGCTGAAAAATTATTACGGGAGGGGAATTTATCTGTAGGTGAAATCGCAACAGAAATCGGATATACAAATCCCAATAAATTTACTTCGGCATTTCGAGGTGAATATGGAATGACACCAACGGAGTATAAAAAGAATGTCTGATTGGATAGAAACTAGTCTGCCAGGTCATTGAGTTTCATATTAGTACCAGATAAAATATGTATTGGTTAGATAATACTAACTAATGCATATTTTTATTTAGGAGGATTATAATGAAACAGAGAAAATTATTAACAAGTTTGTTTTTAGCAGCAACTTTGTCTATTTCTTTATTGACGGGATGTGGAAATACAAGCAGTAGCACATCTGAAACAAAGCAAACAGAAAACAGTGCTACAGAAGAACAGACTACAAGCGTACAGAAGGAAAGTGAAACTGATGAGAATCAGGATGCAGCAGATCAGCTTTTATGCGATCTGAAAGGTACTTATCAGGAACTGTGGCCGGTTATTCTGGCAGATGAATACGATCAGCTGTGGCTCGATGACAGTGCTGCAATTGTAGGAGAGGATAATGCTCAGGCGGCTGTTGAAAAAATGTCTTCTATGGTAACTGGAACAGTCACCGGTGAAGAAGCAGTGGAAACCTACAAGGATGGAAATATGGCATACGACTGTGAATTTTTACAGAATATAGATCAGTTCACGTTTGACGGAACAACAATATCTGGTGTGGATGAAGAGGGGAATGATGTATTCAGTCATTCTTATCATTACGTAGGTATGGAAGAAACGCGTGGTCTGTACATCTACGAAAGTGATGATGCTGATTCCGGCGAGTTTACCTATTTCTGTATCGCTCCGGATACGATGAAACTACATGGCACATTGAGTTCAGATATGGAAGTGACCTGGATGCATTGGAAAAATATGATGCAGGTGAATATGCTTATTGGCTGGCAGCAGGAATTTCTGTTGACTATACGAAAGCCGATGTTGAGAACTGTATACAGTTATTCTGTAAAGAGAATCTGTCTGAATAGTGAAAATAAATTTGAGTCGGTGGAAATCGGAGAGATTCTGATGCCACCGGCTTTTTGAGGAGGATATAAGGTCATGAGCAAAAAGAAAAATGCCGAGTTATCCCGGATGTGGGGATTTGCAGGGAAACGTCATTGGTTGACTATTGCCAGCTGCATTCTGGCAGGAATATCCACGGTGCTTTCTATTATTCCATTTGTCTGTATCTGGTTTGTGATTCGGGATATCTTGTATGCGATGAAAAAGGGAGATTTGTCACTGGCAGCTTCCAGTGGGCATTATGCGTGGCTTGCAGTAGCATTTTCGTTACTTAGTATTTTATTATATTTTGTAGCATTATGTTGTTCGCATCTGGCAGCATTTCGTACAGCTACCAATATGAAAAAAGAGGCAATGCACCATATTGTCACGTTACCGCTTGGATATTTCAGTCAGAATGCCAGTGGCAGACTTCGGAAAATTATTGATGACAATGCTGGACTGACCGAAGGGTTTCTGGCACATCAGTTGCCGGATCTGACCGGTGCAGTTGTTATGCCGGTTGCAGTCATCAGTTTGTTGTTTGTCTTTGACTGGAGACTTGGAATCTGTTGTTTGATTCCACTGGCAATCAGTGTATTTTTCTTAAAGAAAATGATGGGTGGAGATAATGCCGATTTTATGTCGGGATACATGACCGCACTGGAAAATATGAATAAAGAAGCGGTAGAATTCGTTCGTGGAATCCCGGTTGTAAAGGTATTCCAGCAAACCATTTACTCATTCAAAAACTTTCATGCAGCGATTGAAGAATACAAAAAATATGCCAGTGGATATGCAATCTGCTGTCGTATCCCATTGACGGGATTTAACATTACTTTAAATGGAACTTTTATTTTGTTGATCCCGACTGCACTGATGCTTTTTTCGGCAGCAAGTGGACAGGCGGATCGTCAGAAACTGTTTTTAGATTTCCTGTTTTACAGTCTGTTTACGCCAGTTTGTACAACAATGATGAATCGAATCATGTTGCAAGCGAACAGTTAATGGCGGCAAAAAGTGCAGTAAGCAGAATAGAAGCAATTTTGCAGGAAAAACCGCTTAAAGAATCAAATACACAAAAACAGCCAAAGGATGCTTCTGTTGTATTCGAGGATGTTTCTTTTACTTATCCAGGTGCTAAGAAAAAAGCATTGTATCATGTAAGCTTCGAAGTCCCTGATGGTAAGAAAATTGCATTAGTCGGAGCTTCCGGTAGTGGCAAATCTACAGCGGCCAGTCTGATTCCACGTTTTTATGATGTGCAGGAAGGAGACGTCTTAGTGGGTGGTGTGGATGTTCGTGAGATTGCTAAAAATGACCTCATGGATCAGATTGCATTTGTGTTCCAGAACACCCGTCTTTTCAATGATACCTTACTTGAAAATATTAGAGCTTCCAGGCCAGATGCCACACGTGAAGAAGTGATGAGAGCGGCAGAAGCAGCACAATGTCAGGATATCATAGAGAGACTTCCAAATGGTTTGGATACTATAGTTGGAAGTGGAGGAACCTATCTGTCGGGTGGTGAAAATCAGCGGATTGCATTAGCACGTGCAATTCTGAAAGATGCACCAATTATTATACTTGATGAAGCGACAGCTTTTGCAGATGCGGAAAATGAGCATCAGATCCAGCTTGCCTTTGAAGGACTGACCAGCGGAAAAACAGTACTTATGATTGCACATCGTCTGTCCACGATTCAGGATGCAGATATGATTCTGGTCTTTGGTGATGGAAAAATAATAGAACGAGGCAATCATGATGAATTGCTGAAACAGAATGGTGTCTACGCATCCATGTGGAAAGAATATCAGACACAGATTATCTGGAAGGTTGGAACGACTGTGAGAAAGGAGGAAAATCATGATTAACAGATTACAGAAAAAATACGCTCTGAGTGTCCAGGGTGCAAAGGATCTTTTTAAAGCAATTGTTTATTCTGTACTGGCAAATATCAGTCTGATGCTCCCGGTTGCCCTACTTGCAATAGTATTAAATACGATGCTTCCTATGGCTCTTGGAATGGAAGAAAAAGTGGCAGGATTTGCAGGATATACAGTTGTTGGAATTATCATTTTAGTGATTATTTTTGTCCTTCATTATCTGCAGTATACAAAAGCCTATATTGGTACCTATGAGGAAAGTGAACGTAGACGCATTACACTTGCAGAAAAGCTCAGGACGTTACCGCTTGGATTTTTCCATGAACGTGACCTTGCTGATCTGACAAGTACAATTATGGGCGACTGTGCCAGTTTTGAGCATGCGTTTTCCCATACAGTTCCGCAATTTTTTGGAGCACTTATTTCTACAAGTATTGTGTGTCTGGTACTTCTTGTTATGAACTGGAAAATGGGAATTGCTCTTTTGTGGGTTGCACCGGTGGCATTTGCAATTGTTCTTCTTTCACGCAAGTGGCAGGAACTGCTTGCAAAGAAATATATGACAACAAGAATTGATTTGTCAGAAGGAATACAGGAATGTCTGGAAACGGTACAGGATATTAAGGCATGTAATCAGGAGAAAACTTATCTGGAGAAACTGGATGCGAAATTGGATGCAGCAGAAAAAGCGCAGATTTCCAGTGAAATGGTCAGTGCGAGTCTTCTTACAACCGGTCAGATGGTCTTACGGCTTGGACTGGCAACGGTTATTGTTGTGGGAAGTTCGCTGATTTTAAAGGAAAAAATTGATCTGTTTACTTATATTCTATATTTGATCGCAGCCTCCCGTCTGTATGATCCACTTTCTGGAGCTATGGCGAATATGGCAGAACTTTTTGGTGTGAATTTACAGGTAAAACGCTTGAAAGAAATCCAGGAATATCCGTTAGAAAACGGGCAGACAGAGTATCACACCAAAGGATATGATGTGATTTTTGACCATGTGAAGTTTTCTTATGAAACAGGAAAAACAGTTTTAAAAGATGTATCTTTTACTGCAAAACAGGGACAGGTGACTGCATTAGTAGGACCATCCGGCGGTGGTAAGAGCACCATAGCAAAACTGGCAGCTAAATTCTATGACGTGGATGGTGGGAAAATTACACTTGGTGGTGCAGATATCGCAAAAATTGATCCGGTCGCATTGATGAAAGATTTTTCGATTGTTTTTCAGGATGTTGTTCTTTTCAATAATACAATTATGGAAAATATCCGTGTCGGACGAAAAGGTGCAAGTGATGAGGATGTTATTGCTGCAGCAAAGGCTGCAAAATGTCATGATTTTATCGAAAAATTGCCGCAGGGTTATCAGACGGTAATCGGAGAAAATGGTTCTACGCTTTCTGGCGGGGAGTGCCAACGTCTTTCCATTGCCCGTGCACTTTTAAAAGATGCACCTGTTATTTTACTGGATGAAGCAACTGCTTCTTTAGATGTGGACAGTGAAACACAGATACAGGAAGCGATATCTGAACTAGTCAGTGGGAAGACAGTTCTGGTAATCGCTCATAGGATGAGAACGATTGAAGCAGCGGATCAGATCGTTGTTCTGGATAAAGGTGTTGTGGCAGAAAAAGGAAACCATGATACGCTTATGAAGAAAAATGGTCTATATCGTAAGCTGGTTGATCTGCAGACGGAAGCAGCAAATTGGAAACTTAGTGTATAGAACAAAAGGCACTGAAAACCATAGAATTATTGGTTTGCAGTGCCTTTTTTGAGCAAAGAGAAAAAATACAGTGAATTTAAGTTTTGCTAAGTTTCACTAAATTCTATTCGTTTGATTTCCGCCACTGTTTTGAGGGTTTCCGTTTTCCACAATCATCACAGGTATACGGCCAGTTGATTTTCCATTCAAAATATTCATCTCTGGTAATCACACCGGATTTCAGTTCATCCATTCGAACCACCCATCTTTCAGAAAATCATTCAGAACTCCATAGTCAAACCACATACAGACAGGTGCATGAGCAGGCCAACTATCGTTGTCATGGTAGTAAACGGAAGTGTCAGCTACTTCATTGCATTTTTCACCAGGAAATTTCCGAGGTAGAAACAGATGCAGGGCAGATGGATTAAATTCATCCAGCCAGAAAAGCAGTTCCATCATTTCGGAAGCGTCACGTCCAGCGGTATCATAGAGGGTATAAGGATTAACATCAAGAGCCTGTGCCATTTTATCGACCAGATCTTTTTTGGGAACACGAACGCCTTTTTCATATTGTACAATTCTATGGGTTGAATGAAAAAGTAACTTCCACCGTGTATTGTTGCAGATAGAATAAGGCTTTTTGCAGGACTAACTTCCATATAGTTCTGGATTATTCGTAAAA
>ENA-OQCP01000222-OQCP01000222.1-human-gut-metagenome-genome-assembly--contig:-NODE-222-length-24946-cov-2.492324_pt1 | contig 24946 bp, 43 predicted proteins | sample MGYA00242760_ERZ504583 | MGnify/ENA primary metagenome ERZ504583 (study PRJEB26092, sample SAMD00036308) | human gut metagenome | host: Homo sapiens | study: EMG produced TPA metagenomics assembly of...
GTTTCCGGCGATGCGCGGGTGTACGACAATGCGTGGGTGTACGGAGATGCACAGGTTTCCGGCGATGCGCGGGTGTACGGCAATGCGCGGGTGTACGGCAATGCGTGGGTGTACGGCAATGCGTGGGTGTACGGCAATGCGTGGGTGTACGGCAATGCGCTGGTGTGCAGCGATGAGGACTATGCATACGCTCACGGTTTCGGATCTGTCAACCGTACAACGACCTTCTTCCGTCTCAAAGATGGCGGCGTGGGTGTGCGGTGCGGATGCTTCTACGGGACGCTTGCACAGTTCCGGGATAAGATCCGGGAGACACACGGAGAAACAAAGAAGGCACAAGAATACCTGATGCTGGCAGACCTGATGGAACTCAGATTCGAAGAGGATGAAAACGAAGTAGGAAATAGAAAATACGTTGAGTAATGAAAGAAGATAGTGTGATGTTAAATGCGGTGATGGCTGTGATTATTTACATCCTGCAGGCAGGACCGATCTAAGGAGGTGAACAAAGAAATGAACGAAGAAATAAAGAAAGACGCCGAAGAAGAAATGAACTGCATCTTAGAACTGCTCGAAGGATGGTGCCTGAAATACGATCAGGATTATACAAACGCAGTTGTACTTACAAAAAACGATCAGATCACATCGTGGGGAAGCATAGGCAATCGCGAAGACTTTGACGTTTACAGAACAAAAAAGCGCCCATAAGAGGCGGCAACCTCTAGGACGCATAGATAAACAACCAAGATTATTGTACGGGAAAGAAAGGAATTTGTAAAGATGATTAAATGCAGTAAAGGCAATGTGGAAATAAAAGGAAATTTAATATTATTAGAAGCAGAAACAGTCATGATATTAAGAGGAATAAGAAACATCCTCGAAGAAGAGTACGGAAAAAAACACGCAGAAAAGTCAATGCAAAAAATAGTTAAAACATCCACAATGACGCAAGAAGAAATAGAAGAGGAAATAAAAAAATCAGCACAAGAAATAGCGAGAGAAGCAGCGAAACACCTCATGAAATGAAAGAAGAAGTTATTTTGTGGATCATCCGCTGGGGAGATCCGTACGCATTAGAGTGCAAGACAATGACCAGATCGGAAGTCGAAGCGTATGCGCGCGAAAAGCAAAAAAAGCGCGGCGGTACATATGTAATCAATTAAAAAAAGCGCATCACAGCAACTGATGCGCTTAAAAGATGGCGTTCCCGCCTCTTGTTAGGACAAATATATTGTATCAAATAAGAGGCGGGAAGTCAAGCGATACACGCGGGGACTCCCGCTTTTAAACCTCGATAAAGATATTAAAGTTAGGACAGATAAAAGATGGCAACACGGAGAAAAACGTACAAATTACGGGGCGGAGACGTCTACGACGTAGAGGAATATCCAGACGGAAGATATGGAGCAAAAGGAAAGGCACGGCAAAAGAAAAAGAAACCGACGCCGGAACAGATGGCGGCAGTCAACCAAGCCAACCGAGCGAAGATATGCAGACGATTACTGATCGAATATTTTGATGCAGGAGACTACTTTGTAACATACACCTACAAAGTCGAGCAAAGACCGAAAGACATGACAGTGGCACTAAAAGACTTACAAAAAGCACTCCGAAAGCTCCGTCCGAAATATAAAAAGGCAAACACTCCGTTTTACTGGATCAGAAACATAGAGCGGGGCACAAAGGTGCATGGCACATCCATCTAGTCATTAAAAAAACATCAGGGGCGGCAGAATGGATCGAAGATGCATGGGAACACGGAGCAATCTATATTACGCAGATCAAAAAAAGCCGGTTTTACGATGAGGATTTTACAAAACTGGCAAACTATATGACAAAAAACGAAAAAACAAGAGAAAAACGATCGGACGGAAGCAAAGGAAAACCGCGACTAAAAGAAGCAAGCTACAACCATGCGAAAAATATGCCGTTACCCGAACCGAAATCCCAAAAACTTGTACGCTGGCAAAAAGAAGTAAAACCCAAAAAAGGCTATTACATCGCAAAACAGTTACGAGGGGATCAACGGCTACGGGGATGAGATACCGCAGATACACACTGATCAGAATCCACAGGAGGATTTAAAATGAAAACAGTAAATATCTACATAGAAACCACCATAAAATCCCCCATTGTAAAAGATGGGAAATACGCATCCGCCCTAGTATTTACTAGGTCAAACGGAGAAGAAGCATACCGGGTCATGAGTGGCGAAGAGTGCGAATCTACTTACAACAGATTGACGCTGATCGCAATCATAAAATCATTACAAAAATTAAAAGAGCAGTGTCATGTTGTAATTCACACTGATAACGCTTATATCAAAAATATTTCAGAACAAGGAGCGCCGGAGAAGTGGCGGCGATCCGAGTGGAAAAAAGCCACAGGCGCGGAAGTCCAAAATAAAGAATTATGGAAAATGTACCTTGAGGAAGCGGAGAAACACGAAACGGAATTTCGCTTTTGCGCCAGCAATGATTATCAGGGATTGCTAAGAGAAGAACTAACATAAGGAGGACACCATGAGAATTACAAAAGAAGCAAGATGCGCGAAAAACGCAAGGGAATACATCGGCAACCGCCCAAGACTCGTTGAAGGAAAGATATATACGTTGATTTTCCGGCAGCAGCCGGAAAGAAGCGAAAAACACACTGCCATCAAGAAACGGATGAGCTTTTTAAAAGCGTTTCCACACCACGCACTTTTTGAAAACCCTTACGGGATCAAAAGATCGTTTACTTGGTGGGAAGTGGAAAAATTACTGAAAGGAGAGCAGATATGATACAAGATATTGCAATCGAACAGTTAGACATACACCCGCAGAACGTGCGGAAGGTATACACCGACATTGACGAACTGGCGGAAAGCATAAAAGCTCGCGGCGTAATGCAAAATTTGACTGTAGTACCAAACCCGGACAAAAAAGACCACTATCTTGTAGTGATCGGAAACCGAAGACTGACGGCAGCGAGAAAAGCGGGATTGAAAACAATGCCCTGTTCCGTTGTGGAAATGACGGAAAAAGAGCAAATATCAACGATGTTGTTGGAAAACATGCAGCGCAGCGATCTATCAGTAAGCGAGCAAGCACAAGGATTCCAGCTCATGTTGGATTTGGGAGAAACAGAAACAACAATCGCGGAAAAGACCGGATTTAGCAGAAGTACAGTACGACATAGGTTAAATCTTGCAAAACTGGATCAAGAAACACTTACGAGGCGCGAAGAAAATAAGGACTTCCAACTCACATTAACGGACCTTTACGAGCTGGAGAAGGTACAAGACATCAAAAAAAGGAATGAAATCCTTAAGACTGCAGTATCGTCACGCGAAATCGCATGGAAAGCAAAACAGGCCGTGAAAGAAGAAAAAATAAAGAAAAACGCTCAAATAGTGTTTGAAATACTGGAAGAAAAAGGAGTAAAAGCTGCGCCGAAAAGAGCGAAAGAAGAAAGATGGACCGGAAAATGGAAGAGATAACAAATATTGATCTATCACAGTGGGAGGATCAAACAAAAATCGATCTGCAAGACACAAAAGATCAGCTCTATTATTATCAATACTACGATAGGATCTATGTAGTAAAAAAAGTAATACAAAAAGAGCGGGAAAAAACGGAACAGGAAAAGAAAACGGAGAAAATCAAGGAAAACAAAAGAAAAATAACGGAAATCCTGAAAAGGATGAGAAGGGAAAGGAACGATTTTATTAAAGAACTTGTGTCGGGAAAAATCACAATACCGAAAGAAGTTGATGTAAAAGAAACAGGCTGGAAGATCATGATAAACCGGATAACGGACGGCGGAAGCGTAGCACACATGAACGCGGTGTATGGATTTTACGGGATCGAAAACGCGTACGAAGCGAAAGAAGAGGAAAAAGAACGGATCGAAAAAGAATTTGCAGAAATAAGCCAAGAAAAGCAAATGCTGATCCTCTTGACCCGGACGGCAGAGCCGTACGAAGCAACTGACTATTACGGACACTACGAAAAAGGGATGAAATGCCTAAGAGACTTCTATAGATTACTTCAGCAGATGGGGTTCTCATTTCGATCACTGGAAGAACTAAAGATCCTAAACGGGACTCATGAGTTATACACACAGGAGACGGAAGATGAGCATTGACTATTCGGACATGGCTTTCCCGAAGCGGGAAAGAAGAAAAAACGGAAAATCCACAAAAAAAGCATTTTAAACAGTCAAAAGGGCATCTGCTACTTATGCGCCCGGTTAAATGGTGACTATTCCGTAAAGCAGACGGAAGAGCATCATATCCTGTTCGGGGCAGGACAAAGAGGCAATATCCGAAGAAAACGGGTTAAAAGTAGACCTATGCATTGAACATCACCGGACGGGGCAGCAGGCAGTACACAACAGCCGAGAAATGAGGGAGCTGCTCTGTAAAATCGCACAAACGGAATTTGAAAAGACCCACACCCGAAAAGAATGGGAACAGATCGCAAGGAAGAACTATCTTTAGTACCTCCGCCGTATGGCGATGATACATATAAAATGTCACGCGCAACCAGTAAATACAGGTTTCCCCGCCGTTTTATGCGGCGGGAGAAAGGAGAAAAACGTGAGGATTTTAAAAATTAAAACAAAAACAGGCATCAAGACCGTTTATAACGTGACTGATTGGGGATGGAGCGCCGAAACAGGCGACCTTTATTACAGATCCGGAAAAGAGCTGCATCACGAATACTGCATAAGCGCCGAAGAAATTATAGTATAAAAGGATAGAAAAAAGGATCAATCAAAAACCCGCTATAAACAGTAATTACTGTTTTAAAGTGGGATTTTGACATCTCGAAAAAAAGGATGAAAAAGAGAAAAAAACAATGGCAGAAAAGAAACGATTACATAACAGGACGGGAAGATGGGTTATTAATGGCACTCGAAATCGTCAAAAATGAGGGTGTCGAAGCGCTGGAAAAAGAAATCGAATTCAGGAATGTCACCGGAATCCGTACCGCCTTAGCAAAAAAAGACATTAACAGGGCGACAATCAAGATCAAAGAACAGACAGTAGACACAGTAACAATCCTTTCCGTGGCAACCTTACATGACGAGTTCGGCTTCGGAACACAAAGATGCGACCGATTTATTAAGAGGTTTAACAAAAAGGCGGAATGCATCATGGATGACATGGCAAGCTGGAACGATTATATAAAACGATCAAAGAGGAACTAGGGATTGAGCTAGGAATCAGAGAGAACAAGTAAGGGGGCGAAGAGATGGGGAGATTTGAAATTGAGTTTGCACAATTTACCAAAGTTGTGGTGGACGCAGAAACCGAAGAAGAAGCAAAAGATTTAGCGGCGATAATGGACGGAGAAGAAATTGCAGAACACGACACACACGAATACAACATCTGGAACATACGGGAATTAATATAAATTTTTGATGAGGTAGAAGATGAACAGAGAAATACTTTTTAAAGCAAAGAGAAAAGATAATGGTGAATGGATACAAGGTTATTATTATCAAATATGGCAACAAGGCTATATTTTATGGGGAATGATAAACAATATGCCAGATATGGTTGAGGTTAATCCAGACACACTCTGCCAGTGCACAGGACTTACCGACGAGAGAGCAGAAGATTTGGGAGAATGATATATGCAATAGAAAAGAAAAATATCCTGAAATCGTGACATACAATAAAGGAGATTGGCAGTTAGATTACAGTTATGTATTTGGAAAAGAGATGCACACAGACGCTTGCAATCTTGGATTTTATGTATGTGAAAGGAACTGTGTTGAAGTAATCGGCAATATTTTTGATAATGCAGATTTGTTGGAGGTGGAGAGATAAATGAAAGCACCTAAAGAAATAGCAAGTAAAGCAGAAAGATATAAGGAGCTAAAAAAAGAAATAGATAAACTTTATGAAGAATTGGAAGAGTTTGCTAATGAAAATGGTTTTGAGGATTTTTGGATAGACGGTTTTGGGGTATCTCAAGAACCAAACGGAGAAGAACAAACAGATGGAGAATATTGTGACCAATGGATGCGCGGGGAAGATTCCGGAGATGGAATATATTACTATCCGATTGAAGGAAGTACGCAATATTTTTGGGTAGCATATTCATTTTGATTGGAGGTGAAGTGATGCTAAAACCAGCGCAATTATACAAAGAGGAATTAGAAAAACTTTTTTTGAGGACATGGTACGACCTTAAATATATGTTCTATAGCGGATGGACAGGGAGCGAACTACCAACAATTCCTGACAATAATTATGACGCTCATCATTTCGCATCAGTTGATAACAATGGAAATGTGATTGGTACATATCTTATCGTATAAGTTGGATAACAATGAGTGCAGATAACTTCGGAATTATAAGTTTTGGAAATCATATAGAGTTCGCAAGAGATGTTTATAAAGTGATTTGTGATTTATTTGAAAAACACGGCATGAATAGAGTATCATGGAGTGCATTTGTCGAGAACCCAGCAGTTAAAGGATATAGAAATTTTATTAAAAAGCATGGCGGTAGAGAGTGTGCTTATCATAGACAGGTTGCAAAACTACTGGATGGAAAGTTGCATGACGATGTGGAATTCGAGATTTTAGCATGTGAATTTAAGAAATAGTTTGTTGGAGGTGGAGCAATGAAATATAAATGCAAGAAGTCTTTTTGCGTAGATAGATACGACGAAGATGGATTTCTAATCGAAAATAGTTCGATTGTAATCGACGAAGGAAAAGCTTATGAATTAGATGAAAGCGGTCACATGATGATTGGCGGTCAAGACCATGTTCATATTGATGCTGTAGATTATGGTTCGTGGCTGGAAATAACCAAAAAGCATTTTGAAGAATACTTTGAACTGTTGAAGGTGGAGTGATGGAAGATGTAGAAGTTGTAGTTAGGTGTATTCCTACCTCTGTTGTATTTGAATGTCCGTATTGCGAAGAAGAAAATGAATATGATTATTCAGAATTCTGTGATTTATGTGACACCCGTCAGATTGGGATTATGAAATATTAGAATGTCAAAAATGCGGAAAGAAGTTTGAAATACAAGGTCAAGAATGGAGTTGAGAACATGAACGTACTAGAGAAGATTTTGGAAGAGATAGATAGGTTAGATGATCCGTATTTTGTTGGCTACATAGACAGATACAAGGTAAAAGAAATCATCCGTTCTCACATGGATGACCAAAACGGTGATGTTACCGAGAAACCAAGCGCCGCCGAACTGATCCGAGCGCAGGGGGCAGCAGTTAAGGATGGAATCCGTATTGGAATACTGGAGAAGAACGAGGGGCAATAATAATGCAGAAATGGGAAGAAATCGAACAGAAAAAAGAATACCTCAAGGGATATATAAAAGCAAAGAATAGAGAAACTTTAATAAAAGATCAAATACAACAACTAAGACTCGGAATGATGCTTCCGGCGCTGCAAGGTGATGGAATGCCGCGGGACAGCAGTCAAAAGGATCTATCGGATGCTACGCAAAATCGAAAGCCTCACGGATGAGTTGAAAAAGAATGGATTGAAAGCGTGATCCAGTACGAACGTATCAGGAAAGCAATAAATAAAATGAGCGACGAGCAAGAAAAAGAAGCGCTTACAAGATATTACATACTCAGAGAAAAGTGGAAAGAAATAAAAAATAAGATGGGGGTAAGCGAGGCGAAATTATACAGGATATATGATAGAGCCCTAGAAAACTTTGAAATTTTATAAAAATTTTAGAAAATGAGAGTGAATGAGAGTTCAAAATGTGATATAGTATAAACTGAATTAAAAGACAAAGAGGGAAATAACCCTCTCATAACCACGCGCAAGGACATCCGAAAGGGCGTCCTTTTTTTGAAAACTATTTTGAAAGAGAGTGATGACATGTTTTGCAATTACGATCAATACAAAGATAAAGAGGTAGTTAAAAAGCATGAGCAACTTTTAAAACAACTAGGAGAAAAAGACAGAGTATTTTCGCTGGAATGGAACGGAGAAAACATCACACTGATGGAATGTTGCGACTATTGTTTTGGACATGATTTAACCAAAGAAGAGTGCGAAGAATTGTCGGAAGTATTCCGAGAGTTAGCAGAAGAGCTGGGGAAATAAAGAACAGCGGAAGCAGATAAAAGAATTGAAGAAAAAGTAAACAGAGAAATACAAGGGGCAGCAGCGAAAGTCGGCTGCTTTTTGTATACAAAGAAAGAGGGAAAACGAGAATGGCAAAAGAATTTGCAAGAAGCTTCTACAGCTCCCAAAAATGGAAGAAATGCAGAGAAGCATATATAGCAAAGAGAAGAGCGATCGACGGCGGGTTATGCGAAACATGCAGAGAACGGCCAGGATATATTGTACATCACAAAATCGAACTGACGCCGGAGAATATCAACGACGCAAACATAACGCTAGGAATTAATAATTTAAAGTACGACTGCCATATTTGCCATCAAAAAGAGGGGGCAAAAGATGGAGAAGCAGAGAGACTTATACGCTATGAATTTGACAAAGATGGAGATTTGCGCGAACTCCCCCCATAAATTCATAATTTTTTTAAAAACCGGCTGACCACAGTCGGAGAAACATCTAACACACAGGAAATTCGCGCGAAGGGGTGTAGGTAACGCGTTAAAAGACAACGAAGAAAAGAAAGGAAAAGGTAAAAGATGGGGTAAATTATAACGAAAAAAGCAAAGACGATATCATAAAGGCAGAAAAAAGAAAACTTGCGGGAATCTACACGAGGCTTGATAAAAAAACAAAAAAGTCGGTGGAATCGCTTGTGGATGAGGCGGCGTTTATGGCAGCGTCTTTATACGAACTAAGAAAAATCATAAACGAAAAAGGATACACAGAAGAATACCAGAACGGAGCGAATCAAAAAGGGATAAAGAAATGCTCGGAGGTCGAAATCTATAACACGATGATAAAAAACTATTCCGCGATCATAAAACAACTTACAGATTTATTACCAAAAGAACAAGAAAAAAATGCACCGCCGCAAGATGATGGGTTTGAAGGTTTTGTAAATGGCAGAGATGATTAAATATCCGCTCGCATATAATCCGATCTTGGAATACTGGGAAGAAATAGAAAAAGGAAATATCAATGTAGGAGACAAGATACGCAGGACATACAAAAAAGTCGTAAAAGATATAAAATACCCCGGAGAATATTTTTACTCCCCCAAGCGAGGAAATCACATATTAGAGTTTGCGGAAAATTTGCAGGCATTCAAAAGGAAAATTGCGGCGGGAAACGCGTAAAGCTGGAGTTGTGGGAAAAAGCGCATTTAGCAACAGTGTTTGGATTTATCGATATCGAAGGAAATCGCAAATACAGAGAATCAATCCTCATTGTAGGGAAAAAGAATGGAAAGTCATTGTTAGCATCGATCGTAGGTCTGTACATGCTGACGGCAGACGGAGAAATGGGTCCGGAAGTGTACGCAGTGGCGACGAAAAAGGATCAAAGTAAAATTATATGGCTTGAATCAAAAAGAATGGTTAGAAAATCACCGGCTTTAAGTAAAAGAGTTAGATCGCTCGTGGCGGAACTGGATACAGATTTTAATGACGGAGTTTTTAAACCGTTAGCGTCCGACAGCGACACGCTGGATGGGTTAAATATACATTGTGTGCTAATGGATGAGATTCATCAATGGAAGCAAGGAAAAGCGTTATATGACATCATGGCGGACGGAGTATCTGCGAGGGAACAGCCGCTTGTGTATATTACATCGACAGCGGGAACAATCAGAGAAGATATCTACGACCAAAAATACGATGAAGCGGAAATGGTCATCAACGGATACGACGACCCGGAAGGATACAAAGACGAACATCTCATTGCATTTATTTACGAGATTAACAACAGAAAAGAGTGGACGGATGAGAGTTGCTGGGAAAAAGCGAATCCAGGACTTGGGACGATCAAAAATAAACAGACCCTTAAGGACAAAGTGGAGAAAGCAAAGAAAAATCCGCTACTTGTAAAAAACTTGCTATGCAAAGAGTTCAATATCCGCGAAACATCGTCAGAAGCATGGCTGACATTTGAGCAGGCAAACAACACGGAAACATTCAGCGTAGAAGACTTAAAACCAAGATACGGAGTCGGAGGAGTAGACCTGTCATCAACGACAGACTTAACAGCGGCAAAAGTACTGTTTAAGATTCCTGAAAGCGAAAAAATTTATACACTCTCTATGTATTGGATACCGGAAGACCTTGTGGAAAAAAGGATCACAGAGGATAAGATCCCCTATGATATATGGATTGAAAAAGGATATGTAAGAACGTGCAAAGGGAACAAGATATCGTACAAAGATGTCAAAGCTTGGTTTGTAGAGATTCAAGAAAAATATGATATCTACATAAATATGATCGGTTACGATTCATGGAGCGCGGCTTACTTTGTAGAGGATATGCAGGAATACTTCGGAAAAACGGCAATGATCCCGATAATACAAGGGAAAAAGACGCTATCACAGCCGATGAAGAACTTGGGAGCGGATTTGGAAAACAATTTGATCGTATACAATAACAATCCGGTAGACAAGTGGTGTCTCTGCAACACGGCTGTAGATATCGATCGAAACGACAATATTCAGCCGATTAAAACGAGTAAGCCGAGACGAAGGATTGACGGAACGGCGGCGCTGCTCGACGCGTATGTAGTGCTGCAAAATAATTATAACGAATATATGTCATTGATTTAACGCCATAGTAGGCGTTATTTTTATGCAAACGGAGGGAATATGAAACCATTTTGGAAGAGAGAACCAACAGAAAAGACCGCGAAAAAAGAAAAGAATGTGCTGCAGATGGTAACAACTACAGGCGAACTACACTATGCATGGAACGGGAAGTTATACGAGAGTGACATTGTGAGGGCGTGCATACGCCCAAAAGTGAAGGCGATCGGGAAACTTACAGGGAAACACATCCGAGATGATCCGGCGGGAGGGCTGAAAGTCAACCCAGATGCAAACATCCGTTTTTTATTGTCAGAACCAAACCCGTATATGACGGCACAGCAGATGCAGGAGAAAGTGGCAACGCAGCTTTGCCTAAACAACAATGCGTTTATATTAATTGTACGGGATGAAAACGGGAAAGCGATGCAGATGTACCCGATACCATGCACAATGGTAGAAACAAAGTATAACGATACAGGGGAATTGTTTTTAAAATTCCAGTATAGAAACGGAAAAAGCGGAACATTTCCGTACAAAGATATCATTCATTTAAAACAAGATTATAACGAAAATGACATTTTTGGAGAAAGTCCGGTGGAAGCGATCGCGCCTATGATGGATGTAATAGGGACGATTGACCGGGGAATTATAAGGGCGATTAAAAACAGCGGCGTTGTAAGGTGGCTATTAAACTTTAAAACCTCCATGCGAGACGAAGATATTAAAAGCAATGTAGAAAAATTTGTTAGGAATTATTTAGCGGTCGAGACGGATACTTTCGGAGCGGCGGGAGTAGATGCGAAAGCAGACGTACAAAGAATTGAACCGAAAGACTATGTACCAAACGCAGCACAAACGGACCGGACAATAGAACGAATCTATTCGTTTTTTAACACAAATAAAAAAATCGTGCAAAGTGACTACACGGAAAACGAGTGGACGGCATACTACGAGGCAGAAATAGAGCCGATTGTTGTACAGATGCATCAAACATATACAGTTGGGATCTTCTCAAGGAAAGAACGAGGGTTTGGAAATCGAATTGTTTTTGAAGCAAATAATCTACAGTGCGCCAGCCTAACGACAAAACTTGCGTTTCAGGCGATGGTAGACCGCGGAGCAATGACGCCGAACGAATGGCGCGAAACAATGAACATGACACCGATACCGGGAGGGGATCAGCCGATCAGGAGACTTGACACGCAAGTTGTAAATCTTTTAAAAGACTGCTTAAACAAAATAAACACAGAAAACTACGCAGCTATGACACAAGTCATGGTCATGTTGTTAAAAGGGAAAGAGGTGAAAGAAGACGAAACATAAGATCGATATAAGAGGCGCAATCATCCCGAATGATTACAAATGGATTTATGACTGGTGGGAAGAAGACAGCACTTGCCCACGAGATGTACAAAAAGTAATTGACGCAGTACAGCCGGGGGATGAAATTGAGGTTTACATTAACTCTCCGGGCGGCGTAATTGATGCAGGATCAGAGATTTACACACTTTTGCGGCAGCAGGATAACGTAAAAATCTTTGTTACCGGACAAGCTTGCAGTGCGGCGTCGATTATCGCCATGGCCGGACATTGTTCCATGACACCGACATCCCTTATGATGGTACACTGCGTGAGCACAGGGGCGAGAGGAAATCACAGCGACATGGAACATGCTGCGGAAGTGTTAAGAACAGCGGATAAAGCTTTAAGCACGGCATATATTGCGAAAACAGGGATGAGCGAAGAAGACGCCCTTGAAATGATGGAGGCAGAAACATGGCTTACAGCGCAACAAGCAAAAGAAAAAGGCTTGATTGATGCGATTATGTTCGAGGAGTCGGAGAGAGAAATATTGGCAGCAGGACACGGTTTTCAATTACCGTCACAAGAAGCAATGGAAAAAGCAAGAAAAGCAATGAAAGAAACGGAGACGTCGAAAGATGAATCTGTTTTTATATTACAGCAAAAATTAAATTTTTTAAAATTAAAAGGAGAAAAACGATGAACAAAAAGCAGTACAAAGAAAAAAGAGCAGAACTGATGAACGCAGCACAGGTTTTGTTGGATCAAGGGAAAGCAGCAGAGGCGGAAGCGAAAATGGACGAGGTGAAAGAACTCGATGACGCATGGGATGCGATTGCGCAAGCACAGGCAAATTTTAACGCATTAAACAAAGAACCGCAGGCGATGAGCCGTTCGGAGCAGCAGGTGAAAAAATGAATTTCACAAACACAATAAAAGAACATGAAGAAAATATGTATGATACCGAGGAATACAGGAAAGCGTTTATGAATTATGTGACGAGAGGAATCGCGATCCCGGAGAAATTCACGAATACGAATGCCAACACAAAAACGACAGACGTAGGCGCGGTTATTTCTCCGACGGTTATTAATCAGATTATTGAAAAAATGGAAACGATCGGCATGATCGTTCCGCTGGTAACAAAAACGGCATACCCGGCAGGGGCGACGATTCCGACGTCGAGTGTAAAACCGGTTGCAACTTGGGTTGCAGAAGGTGGAACATCGGACAAACAGAAGAAGACGACGGGGCAGATTGATATCAAGGGGTACAAATTAAGATGCGCGATTTCGATGACGCTTGAAACATCGGTGATGTCCTTGAAAGTCTTTGAAACGGTATTTGTAAAAAGCGTATCAGAAGCGATGGTGAAAGCACAGGAGCAAGCGTTTATCACAGGAACGGGAACAGGTCAGCCGAAAGGCGTCTTAAAAGAGACGGTTGTAGCAGGTCAGAACGTGGACATTGATGCAAAAGCAGAGCCGGGATACAAAACGCTGATTGATGCAGAGGCGGCGCTTCCCCTTGCCTATGAAAATGGTACGGTTTGGAACATGACAAAGAAAACATTCATGAAATTCGCGGGAATGACCGACGCGAACGGACAACCGATTGCGAGAACGAATTACGGCATTAACGGAACGCCGGAAAGAACGTTATTGGGCAGAAGAGTTGTTTTGAATGAATATATGCCGAGCTTAGACGCATCATTGAAAGCAGATACGGTTGTAGCATTTTTGTTTGACTGGTCGGATTATATGTACAATACAAATTATGCGATGCGTGTAAAAACTTACGAGGATGACGACACAGAAGACCAGATCACAAAAGCGGTTATGATTTGTGACGGAAAAGCGATTGATCTGAACTCACTTGTGACTGTAACAAAAAAGTATTCGGCGTGATGGAAAATCACGTTATTTACAAAGAAAGAACTACAGCGGCAGAGTTGAAAAAGGCCGCAAAGTTGGCAGGGATAAAAAGATATAGCAGCATGACGAAAAACGAGCTTTTGGAGGCACTGAATGAATCGGGAAGTGAATGAGGATTTAATACAAAAACTAAAAGCAAGAGTGCGAGCGATGTCAAAAGCGGCGGAGGATGAGATCAAGGATCTTGTCCTCTCGTGCAGAAAAGAACTCGAACTGGTAGGAATATACGGAGATGAATCAGACCCGACATACTATCAGGCGGTTGTACTGTATTGCAAAGGGAATTACGGATACGATGAAGACACAGACCGCTTCAGAACTGCATTCGGAGCGCTGCGGGACGCAATGAGTTTATCGGGCGACTACGGCAAGGAAAAAGGAGAATAAGGTGGACACACTTGAATTAGTATGGGAGACAATTACGAAAGACAAAGACGGATTTCCGATATCTAAAAGCCAGAAATACGAGGCGTATTGTCGAGAGAAATCCGTGAAGAGACAAGAAGCTTATGAGTCCATGAGAGCGGGCGTGAAAGTAGAGGCGGTTTTTGAAATCCGACAGGAAGACTGGGAACAGACAAGACACACTGTAAACGGTAAAACAGAATATGCAAGGAAAGTAGAACACGACGGAAGAGTTTACGAAATAAAGAGGACATATAAGACGGGAAAAGCAAAGATGGAGGTAATTTGTGGGTAATGGGATTTCGGTTAATGGGGTTTGATGAATTTGCAAGAGAGCTGGAAAAACTTGGGAACATTGACGAATACGCGCCGGAGCTTTTAAACGCGGCAGCGCCAACACTCGAAAAAGAGTTAAAAAACCAAGTGTCAAAAGCAACAAATAAAGGGTATGCGACGGGAGACTTAAAAGAAAGCATCAAAGCAAAGAAGCCGGGAAAAAACGTGTACGGTCATTATGTGATGGTAACAGCAGAGGGAAAAGATAAAAAAGGCGTTCGGAACAATGAAAAACTTGCATACTTAAACTACGGAACACAGAAACAACAGGCTCGACCCGTCATATCACCCGCGATAAAATCATCCGAAAGCGATTGTTTAAAGATAATGCAGCAGAAATTCAACGAGGTGACAAGGTGAGCGTAAATGAAAAAATAGAACAAGCGATCGGAGAACTATTCAGCGGGAACGTGTGGCCGTTAAAATGCCCACATGATTCTGCACCGGATATATATGCGATATACAACCCGGAAATAGAAGAACCGGGGTATTATGCAGACGACGCGGATGAAGACTGGGCGCAGCACATGCAAATACATGCTTTTACGAAAGGGAATTACATAGGAATGCGAAAAGAAGCCCGAAAAAAGCTAAGAGAGAACGGCTTTATTATTACGGGAATTTACACAAACTATGAAAAAGAAACAGGCTACAATCATTTATGCATTGAATGCTATACGGAGGAAGAGTGATGGCATATGTAGGTTTGACACACCCGGTGATTGCGGTTTACGAAGAACGAAACGGAGTGGTGTCCTACAAAAACGGAACAAGATTCGGAAAAGCTGTAAAATATGAAATATCGCCAAATTATGAGGATGTAAGTGACTATCAAGACATAAACGAAACAGATCCGGAAGAAGAAATAAGAAGCGCGGACATAACACTCGAAATAAGCGAAACGTCAGAAGGTTCAGAGGGGGTTATATTCGGGTATGAAGTCAATGCCGATGAAACGATAGCGAATCAAAACAATAGGGCAAGCCCGATCGGACTAGGGATTGTAACGAGAGAAGTAATCGCAGGAGCGACGAGTTACGTCGCATATTGGATACACAAGGTCTTATTCCGCGAAGAAGGACGGACTCACGAAACGAAAGGGGATGCAATCACATATATAACCCCAAGTGTAAAGGGAACGGCAACCCCGGATTATAACGGAAACTGGAGAACAAAGAGACGTTTCACAAGCAAAGCGGAGGCAGATGCTTGGATTGATGAAAAGGCAGGAATTTAGGAGGAAAAAATATGGCATATGTAGGATTAAGAAAACCGATTATTGCAGAAATAACAGGAGCGAAAGTATACGGAGAGCCGTTTGCATTTGGAAAGGCAATCGGGCTGCAGGTAACGCCGAACTACGCAGAAGGAAGTTTGAACGCGGACGACGCACAAGTGGAATACGACAAGGAATTTAATTACGCAGAAGTAACATTGAATACGAGCACAATCCCGATCGAGGCGCACGAAAAAATGTTCGGGCACAAAGTAAATGAAGGAAAAACGGGTGCAACCTTTAATAAAGACGATCAGGCGAAATATGTCGGAATGGGTTGGATATCCGTGGAAAAGGTGGACGGCGTGAGAAAGTTTATTGGAAACGTACTGTATAAAGTAAAGTTTTCAGAACCGTCGGAGGATTACAGCACAAAAGGTGATTCGATCGAATACAAAACCCCGTCAATTACAGGTAGGGCGATTGCGAACGAGGACGGGGACTGGAAAGATTTCGAGGCGTTCGACGCAAGCGAGGATGCATTAAAATGGATCAACACAAAATTCGGAAAAGTAGAAGGATTGTAGGAAAAGAAGAGGAGTAGCAACATGTTTGAAAAGACAAATTACATTGAATTATCAGGAGAAAAATATCCGATCAAGTGTGATATTCTCGTATTGGAAAGGATACAGGATAAATATGAAGACTTGTCGGAATTTGAAAACGGGCTAAACGGCTTTACCCCAGCCGTGGATGAAAACGGGGAATATAAAAGAAATGAGGAAGGAAGACTCGTCGGATTTTACGGAGAACCAAAAATAGAAACGCTGCGTGATGCACTTGAATGGATGGTACAGGAAGGGATCGAGATCGAACGGGAAAACGGAAAGGAGATCCAGGAAGTCTCAGGAAAAACATTAACCAGGAAGGTGGATATGGCGCCGAAGGAATTAGCGGAAATTTTACACGCGGAGTTTGCAAGGTGTTTTAGAAGAAAAAACCCGAAAACCACGCAGAGGGAGAAGAAGGGGAAAGAATAAACTTTGCGTGGGTTATATTTACAGGAATGCAGATCGGATACACCGAAAAAGAGATCGCCCACATGTATTTTGGAAAGTGGGCAGATCTCTTCAAAGAATTTAAGCGGATGCACAACTACAAAATGAAACGAATGATATTTGAAGAGGAGAAAAAAGTGGAATCCCTCATGGATTTATAAATAAAATTATGTTATGATAAATCATGAAGGAGGCGCGAAATGAAAAAAAATAACCCTTATATCATTTTGGCGAAAGCAACAATAAGTTATATATGGAAATACCACCCCTATATGTTAGCGTGTGTCATTTCGGGAATTATAGCGGGAATATACATGGCGATAACAGAATCAGACGCAACAAAATTGATTAGCGGTATTATAATTGGTTTCTCTCCTATGATAATAAAGAAAATAGGAATTGCAATTTTAAGTTTAGACAGTTCGGAGCGGATAGATTTTTGGAAAGCAAAGATGCACCGAAGAGAAAGATACAAGAACTACGTAAAAAAGTATGTGGAAAAATTAATGGAAGACCAGAAATGAATAGGATAAAACAATAGCTTTCAAGACAAGAACACTTATCTTTGGGTAAGTGTTCTTTTTGTATCTACAAGGAGGTGAGAAAAATGGCGAAGAAGAGTATCGGGGCATATATCACACTGGATGGCGAAAAAGAATTCAGAACCGCAACATCTGCGTGCAATAAAAGCGTTGCGGCTTTAAAGTCGGAAATGAAACTAGCAGAAGCGCAAACGGTAGGAAATGCGAACACGCTTGACACGCTGAAAAAGAAACATGATATTTTATCGCGGACACTGGACGAACATGTAAAGAAAGAAGAAACCGTTAAAAAAGGGCTAAAAAATTCGGAAGAACAGTATGAAAAAGTCGGGAACAAATTAGCCGAATACAAAAGTAAGTTACAGCAGACAAAAAGCGCGTTGGAAGAGCTGGAAAACTCGTCAGAGACAACAGAAGAAGCGTTGCAAGAACAACGAGAACTAGTAGAAGGCTTAGAAAAAATCGTAAGCAAAGGCGAAGAAACGTATCGGAGAGCTGGAAATCGTGTAAGTGACTGGAAAAAGCAGCTAAACAACGCGGAAGCACAGACGATCCGAGCGACAAAAGCGCTGAATGAAAACGATACATATCTGAAAGAGGCAGAAAAAAGCTGGAAAGGATGCGCAAAAAGCATTGATGAATTCGGGAATGAAACAGACGATACGGTTAATCAAATAACGAAATTAGGAACGATTTTAAAAACGAATCTAAAAACACAGTTGTTGATATAGGGAAAGACGCGTTTACAAGCGCAATACAAGGAACACTCGAACTGGAAGAAGCGCAGAACCGTTTACAGGCAAGTACCGGAGCAACGGCGGAAGAAACGAAAGCATACAAAGAGGAAATGCAGGAAGTCTATTCTGCGGGACACGGAGACTCAATACGCGACGTTGCGGATGCGATGGCACTCGTAAAACAATATACAAACGAAACAGACCCGTCAAAACTAAAAGAGATGACAGAAAGCGGAATGGCTTTAGAAGAAGTATTCGGGACGGATTTAAGCGAATCGATCCGAGGAGCGGACGCACTCATGGACAACATGGGATTAACGGCAGAGCAGGCGTTTGATTATATTGCAAAAGGCGCGCAGAGCGGTCTGAACAAGTCCGGGGAACTGACGGACAACTTAGCAGAGTATAGTCAATTATGGGGGCAAGCCGGATTTTCGGCAGAGGAAATGTTTTCGATCTTACAAAATGGGTTAGATTCTGGCGCATACAATCTGGACAAAGTAAACGACTTCGTAAAGGAGTTCGGAAACAGCTTAGCAGACGGAAGAATCGAAAAAAATATCAATTCATTTTCAGGGAATACAAAAATATTATTTGAACAGTGGAAAAACGGAGAGGCTTCTACAAAACAAGTTTTCCAGTCTGTGATATCTGACCTGTCAAACATGGAGAACAAACAACAAGCACTTACAATCGCAAGCAATACATGGAGCGCCCTGGGAGAAGATAACGCAATGAAAGTTATCACATCTTTGAACAAGGTGAACAACACATACAAAGATGTGAACGGAACGATGCAGGAAATCAAAGATATCCGATACGATAGCGTCACGAATCAGTGGAAGATGTTAGGAAGGACGTTCCAAACGGACGTGATGACGCCGATATTAGAAAAGTTCTTACCAGTAGCGGAAAAAGGAATGGAAATTCTAAGAGAGAATATCGGTGGCGTAACGATAGCGGCAAAAGCATTGACTCCGGTGATTGCCGGAATGTTTGTTGTAAAAAAAGGAAACGAACTTGTAAAACTTTTAGACGATACGCAAAAAGGGATCAAAGGCGGGATCAAATGGCTTGGAGCGCATACAGTAGCAAAAACAGCGGCGACAGCAGCGGAAAACGTATCGACGGCGGCGACAACGGCAAACACAGCGGCAACAGCAGCAGGAACGGCGGCAACAACTGCAAATACAGCGGCAACCGGAGCGGCAACAGCGGCGCAGGGAGCTTTTAACGCCGTGCTTTCAGCGAATCCGATCGCGCTTGTCGTACTGGGAATAGCGGCCACGACAACAGCAGTCGCTGCCCTTTCGTCGGGTCTACGAGAAGCGAAAGAAGAAACGAGCGAGCTTGCAAAAGAAGCAGATAAGAATATAGAGAAACTAAAAGAGACGTCGAACGCATTAGAAGAAACAACTGACAGTGCAAAAGATTCCGTGCAGACAGTAGAAGCACAGAAGAAGGTTGCTGACGGACTGATCGCAAAACTGTACTTATTAGAATCCAAACGGGAAAAACAAAGGGTGAAATCGCACAAATGAACGCGATCACGAGTCAATTAAATACGATGTTCCCGGAGCTGTCACTGTCAGTTGATGAAAATACAGGGGAACTAAACAGAAATGAAGAACAGGTGCGAAGATCGGCAGACGCAGCGCTAGAACTGGCAAAAGCTTCAGCAGCACAAGAAAAAATGATAGAAATATCAGAAAAACTTGTAGATGCAGACATAGCAAGATACGAAGCGGAACAAAACCTTGCAGACATTGATAATGAATTAAAAAAACTTGAACAGGATCGACAAAACCTTTTAAACGGAAACTATGAAACCGTTGAAAAAGGAACAGAAAAACAGATCAAATTCAACGGAGAGCTGACGGATTATTATACAGCGCTGTCCGATGTAAGCGAAGCAGAGGCGGAGCTAAAAGAAAGACAAAAAGAACAGACGGAAGCGCTTGGAGAGCTGAACGAAAAATGCAATGAAGTAAACGACGAGTATCAAAGCGCTTACGAGTATATGCAGAAAAATACGGAGGAGGCAGAACGAAACACACAGGCAACCGACGACAACACGGCGGCGAAACAGGCGAATGCGGACGCGGAAACGGAAAAACAGGAAGCGTCAAAAGCAAGCATCGAGCAAGCGGGGAAGAACTGGCGGCATATCAGGATTATCAGCAGCACAACAACAACTCACGACAGATATAACGAACAGCGTGTTGACAATGCAAGAAAGCGTACAAAGCGCACTGTCCTCACAGATGGACATGTTCGAGGCGTTTGACGGCGGCGTAGAAATATCTACGCAACAGCTTTATCGAACATGCAAAGCCAAGTAGACGGCGTGACGCAATGGGAGCAGAACCTTTCCACACTTGCGAACAAAGGAATCAATGAGGGAATCTTACAAAAACTTGCGGAGATGGGTCCACAGGGATCGGGATATGTCGCTGCATTCGCATCCATGACGGATGAAGAGCTCGCGAAAGCGAATGAGCTTTGGAGTCAGAGTGTTGACATAAAAGGCATGACCGATCAGTGGGGGCAGCAGCTACTTGAGAGTGGAGCGGCAAATATAGCCGGAGGAATGGAAAACTTAGCTCCGATCATGCAGCAAAGCGGAGCAAACACGGTTGCGGGCCTCGTGAAAGGGATGCAAGATGCTCAAGCGGCAGCGGAAGCGCAAGGGCATGATTTAGGAGTGAAAGTGATTGAATCCGTAAACAACGGACTCGACGTACACTCCCCATCCGCAAAAACAACACGATCGGGAATTTATGTGGATCAAGGGCTTGCGATTGGGATGAATTTAGGGAAAGCAACTGTGATGATTGCAAGCGCGGGAGTTGCAATGACGATCATAAATCAGCTAAACTCTATGCTGACAGTAACACAATTTGCCAATATAGGAACGAGGATACCAGAAGGGCTTGCGCTGGGAATACAACAGGGAAAATCACAAGTGATATATGCGGTAACGGAAGCGACAGGGGCAGCCATCAGGGCAGCAAATGAAAAACTTGAAATACATTCGCCGTCTCATGTGTTTAGGCGCATGGGGAATAACACGATGGACTCTTACGGACTGGGAGTAAAAGATCGCGCGGAATCCGTAAAAAGCTCCGTTATGGAGTCACTGAATTTTAGTGACATAAACGGAAAAATTGATACAAAAGCAGGCAGAGCCGGAATTAAAGAACAAAATATCTTTCGGGATACAATACTGGAAGGAATGAGCAAAATGAAACTGGTGGCGTATATAGGAAATAGAGAGGTAACAAGGACACTGTCTGATTTGGGGGTGATGTTCCATGCTCGTGTATAAAAGCGGGAGCACAGGGGAAGAAATAAATCTTTCGGACAATCGAATCAAAACGCAGATTAAAAAAGCGGGACTATATGATTACGAGTGGGAGTTAGACGAAAGCGAATTAAAAATAGGAAGCAAAATAAACGGTTTTGGGAAAAAAGCCAAAAGGTATGAAATGATATTGGACTTCCGAGGGAACAAGGAAGAACGAGCCGAGTCGGCAGAAAGATTGCACAGAATCACAGAAAGAGATTTACAGGCGAAATCCCCGGGAAAGCTATACTTCAAAGGGGGATACATCGAATGCTATATAGTAGGAACAAAATACGAAGAGTGCAATTTAGCACGCACCGTAAGGAAAAAAATGAATGTGTACGCACCGTATCCATTTTGGATCACAGAAAACCCGTACACGTTTCACAGCTACGGCGTATCGTCTACGGACAATAAACGCTACCCCGGGCGTACCCATGCCGCTACGCGAATGGCATGAACAACACATACATCCAAAACCCTCATTTTACAGACGCAAATTTTACACTTGTAATTTATGGGCCGGTTGCAAACCCTCAAGTCATCATCGGAGATAAAAGCTATTTGGTCAACATTGTTTTAGAGCAAGGAGAGCGGCTGGAGATAGACAGCCGCACGAGGATCATTACGAAAGTGTCAAAAAACGGCGAACAATTCAACGCGTTTCACAACCGGGAAAAAGGAAAGACATTTTTCAAGAAAATCCCGCCCGGCCGGCAAAAAGTTGTGTGGTCGGGTAAATTCGACTGGGATCTCGTAATTTACGAGGAAAGGAGCGAACCAAGATGGAGCGGGTGGAAGCAGCGCTAAATGGGAGCGCGCAGAATTTACCGGAAATCGGAGAAAATCGCTATCAAGGAAAACTAAACGCGCCGGCAACGAAAGCGAAAGAAGTGGTTTACCCGGTAATGATTACCGCAACTGGGGATAATGGTGGAGTAACGGAAGAAACTCGGGACTTGATTGTGCGAAATGCAGATCTATTTCCGCTAGAATTTACCATTGCCCGAAAAAACGGAGAAGAGCTGGGATTTTTAGATCAGAGCGTTGCGATCGACATGGATCTTGGAGATGCGGACGACTTTGAAATCTGCTTGCCGCAGGAAGAGTGGACAAAAGAGCGGTACTGGTACGGAAATCGCATTTTTGTACCGAGAACAGAATACGGCGGAATCCTAAACAGTCTTGAAGTGATGACCAAAACGCAAGAAATTGTGTGGTGCGGCACAACGTGGAGAGGACTGCTAAAGCGAAAAATCATAGAACCGCCGGAGGGAAAGGATCACCTGACAGTAAGCGGAGATTTAAACGATATTTTGAGAGATCTTATCAAAGACCGATTCGACGGTCTTTTTTTTTGTGCCGGAAGAAAAGGCAGGGATCACCGTCACAGGTTGGCAGATCGACCGATACGTCACGTTATATGATGCAGTCGATAAAATGTTAAGCGCTCAAGGATATCGCCTGCAGATCAGCTACGTTGAGCCGGAAAACCTTGATTATGGATACGTTTCCGTCAGAGCCGTACAGATCAAAAACTATTCGGAAACGCTGGAATACTCGCAAGATGGAGAGGTGCAGTTTACCGTAAAAGATTACAGAGGTGGCGTGAATCACTTAATCTGTGCCGGAAAAGGACAAAACGAAGAAAGGATCATTCTGCATTTATACGTCCAAAAGGACGGGAGCATCGGAAAGACCCCGTATTACACTGGACTTGAAGAAAATGAAGCGGTTTATGAGTTTTCGAGCGCAGACAAAGAAAAGCTGGAAGAGGATGGAGCAAAGCGTCTAAAAGAGCTGCAAAACTATAAAAGCATCGACGTAAACGTAGAAGGGATCGACTTGGAAATCGGCGACATCGTCGGCGGATATGAAGAAATTACAGGAACGAGACTACAAAAGCCGATCGTTAGAAAAATCATAAAAACAAAAAACGGAAAAACAACAACAGAATATAAAGTAAAAGGAGATGACTAGATGGGAGAACTGAAAGGAATTACAATCAATACCGACCCAGCGGCGGAGGCACATATTTACGCGGAAGACGACGCAGCGATTTATCAGAGCATTGTCGGATCAGATGGGGTCATGATGATCGGCCAGCAATGTGAAAGTCAGGTGATCAGTAACAACAAAGTACGAGTAAAAGACGGAGTTATCGTAGTAGGCGGACATTTTGCCCGCATCCCGTACGGAGATTATATTGACTGTGAGATTGTCAACGGGCAATCCGGCAGAAACCGAAACGACATCATCATAGCAAAATTCATCACTACGGGAACAGGTGGCATCGACACCTACACATTAGAGGTCAAACAGGCGCATCCACAACCGGGTCGGCAACGGATCCGACGCTGACACAAAACAACCTCTACGAATCGGGAAAAATCAGGGAAATGCCGCTCTATCGAGTGGTAATTGAAGGGTTAAGCATCACAAAAGTAGAAAAAATGTTCGAGAGCGTCCCGACAATCCCTATGTTAAATACATATTTGTCGGAGTTGCAGGTAAAATTAGCGGGGTACGAATACTCAAGAGACGAGCAAGTTATCGGCAAGTGGATTGATGGTCGTAACTTATACCGAAAAGTTATTATGGTAGCAATATCAAGCCAAACGCGACGGAAACCACTATGCCTCATGGCGTGGAAAATATCGATCGTGTGATACATCTATATGGATCGGCGCGAAATACAAATCTTGATAGCCGTTTTACCATCGGTCTGCCTTGCCCCAGTGTCAAAAGCGGGAACGTTGCAATGTCACTACAGGCGAATGATGAAAAAATAATGATTTATACAAGCCAAACATCAACGCCATATTCCGCAATCGTAGTTATGGAGTATATAAAAAAATCCGACTAAAATCCTGAAAGATTAACCGCATTCCCACTCCGCATCGATAAAAAGATAATTATTTGTAGCTTTTGGGATGCAGACAAGCAGATTACCGTTTTCCTTCGCTAAAGATGTACAAGCGACTGGGTTTTTATACGTTCCGTCTGATGCCACTACATTTACAACAGTGTCATTTAATGGGCGATACTGTGGCGGTATCGAAAAAACATTGTCGTACACGTTGTTTGCAACTATTGTGGCAGTTGTATAGATTTCTATGTTTAGATGCACCGTTTTACCGATTTTATACGAGTTGCTTGCTATGGCTTTCCACACTCCTGCTCTTACGCCCAGATCCGTGGGCGTGAGCGTCTTTTTATCATGGTGAGCCTGTAATTGTAACAAATATGTATTATCCAAATAGATCAAAGAAAGGAAAATAAAATGGCTATACAAAAAGTAGAGTACTACCTAAATGGGCAAGTACACCAGATCCGCTCGACAGCGGGAGGACCTATAGAAAAAGATCAACGCCCCCGGGAAAACATCGTGG
>ENA-OQCP01000225-OQCP01000225.1-human-gut-metagenome-genome-assembly--contig:-NODE-225-length-24889-cov-2.997335_pt1 | contig 24889 bp, 30 predicted proteins | sample MGYA00242760_ERZ504583 | MGnify/ENA primary metagenome ERZ504583 (study PRJEB26092, sample SAMD00036308) | human gut metagenome | host: Homo sapiens | study: EMG produced TPA metagenomics assembly of...
TCCAGAGAAGCGCCGCCGCTGTAGAAATATGTGTCATCTTATCGCCGAATCCAAGCTGATTTACAGCCGCTGCCGAATCACCGCCTCCGATGATCGTAACAGCCTCTTGTATTTGCGAGAGCTTCTGCAACAACTTTTGTTCCTTCTGCAAATTTAGGCATCTCGAAGCATCCCATCGGTCCGTTCCAAACAACTGTTTTCGCAGATTTCACTGCCTCTGCAAAGATTTTTGCCGTCTCCGGTCCGATATCCAGACCCATCCATCCGTCCGGAATCGCATCACGTGAAACAACTTTCGTATTTGCATCGTTTGAAAATTCATCTGCTACGATCGTGTCAACCGGAAGAAGAAGTTTTACTCCTTTTTCCTCAGCTTTCTTGATCATATCAAGTGCATACTGAAGATAGTCTTCCTCAAGAAGAGATGCTCCTACACTTCCGCCCTGAGCCTTTGTAAATGTATAACTCATTCCTCCTCCGATAATCAATGTGTCTACTTTGTCAAGCAGGTTATTGATAACTGAGATTTTGCTGGAAACTTTCGCACCGCCAAGGATCGCAACAAACGGTCTTTCCGGGTTCTCTACTGCATTTCCAAGGAAGTCGATCTCTTTTTGCATAAGATATCCGACAACTGCCGTATCAACATACTCTGTAACTCCTACGTTTGAACAGTGTGCTCTGTGAGCCGTACCAAACGCATCATTTACAAATACATCACAAAGAGAAGCCAGTTCTTTGCTGAATGCCTCTCCGTTCTTTGTCTCTTCTGCTCTGTAACGTGTATTCTCAAGAAGGACTACGTCGCCGTCCTTCATCGCTTCCACTGCCGCTTTTGCATTTTCTCCTACTACTTCCGGATCGGCTGCGAATTTCACATCCTGTCCGAGAAGTTCAGCCAGTCTTACTGCCACCGGTGCAAGAGAAAGTTCCGGTTTCGGCTCACCCTTCGGCTTTCCGAGGTGAGAACAAAGGATTACTTTTCCTCCATCCGCAATCAATTTTTTAATTGTAGGAAGAGCTGCACGATACGATTTTCATCTGTAATCTTACCGTCGATCAGCGGAACGTTAAAGTCACATCTTACAAGGACTCTCTGTCCCTTTACATTAATATCATCTACTGATTTTTTATTAAGAGCTGCCATTATCATTGCCTCCTGAATATTTTTCTGAAGATTCATAACAAAACGGAGTCCGGTCCTACAATAAGACCGGACCCCGTTGTGAGTCATTTTCATAACTGTTCGGCGCGACACTGCCTGTCCGCCAAAATAATCCATTACTTTAAAATGAATTAAGCCTCAAGCAGTTTTCCGAAGTATTTGATTGTTCTTACCATCTGGCTTGTGTAAGAGTTCTCGTTGTCATACCATGAAACAACCTGAACTTCTGTTGTTCCGTCGCCAGTCGGAAGTGCCATTGTCTGAGTAGCATCAAAGAGTGATCCGTAAGACATACCTACGATATCGCTAGATACGATCTCATCTGTATTGTATCCGTAAGACTCGTTTGCTGCTGCTTTCATAGCTGCGTTGATCTGATCAACTGTTACTTCGCCTTCTACAACTGCTGTAAGAATTGTTGTAGATCCTGTCGGAGTCGGAACACGCTGAGCAGAACCGATCAGTTTTCCGTTCAGTTCCGGAATAACAAGACCGATTGCTTTTGCTGCACCTGTGCTGTTCGGCACGATGTTGCAAGCTGCTGCACGAGATCTTCTCAGATCGCCTTTTCTCTGCGGTCCGTCAAGTGTCATCTGATCACCTGTGTAAGCGTGGATTGTGCACATGATACCGGATTTGATCGGTGCAAGATCGTTCAGTGCTTTTGCCATCGGAGCCAAGCAGTTTGTTGTACAGGAAGCTGCTGAGATGATGTTGTCATCTTTTGTAAGCTGCTCGTGGTTTACGTTATATACGATTGTCGGAAGGTCATTTCCTGCCGGAGCGGAAATAACAACTTTTTTAGCGCCTGCATCGATGTGAGCCTGTGCTTTTGCTTTAGATGTGTAGAATCCTGTACACTCCAGAACTACGTCAACGCCGATTTCTCCCCACGGAAGTTCTGCTGCGTTTGCTTTTGCGTAGATTTTAATTTCTTTTCCATCAACGATGATAGAATCCTCTCCACCTCAACTTTATCTGCCAGTGCATATTTGCCTGTGTTGAGTCATATTTCAGTAAGTGAGCAAGCATTTTCGGGGATGTCAGGTCATTGATTGCTACGATCTCAAATCCCTCTGCTCCGAACATCTGTCTGAAAGCAAGACGTCCAATACGTCCAAATCCATTAATCGCTACTTTTACTGCCATGATTAATTCCTCCTAAAAGTTTGAAAAATATTTAACTGTTTCCAGTTATGCAAATGAACCCCCGCAAAGTAAACATTGTTAAGAATTCATCAACTAGCATAATTGTACTAAAACAGGAACAAAAATTCAAGTCCTAAATACATTTTTATGGAATCCGTCGAAAAACAGCCTTACGATTCTCAAATTCTGTATAATATCGAAAACCACAGGATTTCAGAAGTTCGCCCGCGATCTCAAATTCATATCCGATATGCTCTGCTTTATGAGCATCAGATCCCACGGTGATGATCTCTCCTCCCAGCTCTTTATATCGGCGAAGCACACTCGGATGCGGATGAGCAAATCCAAGACCATACTTTATTCCTGCCATGTTCAATTCCAGACCTTTTCCTGACGAGATCAATTCTCTTAATATCATGTCAATCTCATCAGAAAAACTTTTCATAAGAATACGCCTCCGCCTGATGCTTTCCATATCGAACCACATAATCCAAATGACCGAGCACATCGAAACATTTTATTTTCCGAATGCATTCCAACGTTTCACAGAACATCCTCCTGTATACCTGTGCATCTCCCAGCTCTTCAAAGACCTTTCCGGTATAAGGGTCTTCCCCACAGACAAGATGCATAGAGCCGATCACAAAATCGAACGGATACTTCTCGATCAACGTCTCATATCTTGTCCCCAGATGCTTTTGAAGTCCTAATTCAATTCCGATACGCACCTGAATCCGTTCTTCATACTCTTTTTTCTTTTTTAAAAGAAACGGAAAGTAGTTTTCCGTATCCAACCGGAATGCACTTTCTCCCATTTCGTCATCCGGCGGGTAATCCGCATCCATATGATCTGTGATGCAAACCGAATAGAGCCCTCTTTCAACAGCCCGGTTCAACATACTTTCAACAGCCTCTTCACTGTCCGTTGAAAATGCGGTATGCATATGAAAATCAGATCGTATCATTGTTTCTTTTAATCGTTTAGGCATCCTCTCACACCTCTCACAAAATCGTACCGCCGCCAAGTACATACTCGCCGTCATAAAATACAATCGCCTGACCGGGTGTCACCGCGCGCTGCGGCTCCTCAAAACAGCAAGTTACTTCATCTTCTTTCGTCCGCTCGACCGTACACCACGCGCCTTTGTGATTGTACCTGATCTTCGCAAACACACGCAGCGGTTCTTTTAGATCTTCTACCGACATAAAGTTCAGCTGTTTTGCACGGACAACCGTTGTCAGAGATTCTTCATAAGTTCCGATAACGACCTCATTCGTTTCCGGACGGATTTCAAGAACAAATGCCGGATATCCAAGTGCCAGACCAAGTCCCTTTCTCTGACCGACCGTATAATGGATAATCCCTTTATGCCTCCCTATGACAGTTCCATCCGATGTAACAAAGTTTCCTTCCGAAGCTTTCTTCCCTGTATGTTCTTCTATAAAAGCAGCATAGTTTCCATCCTGTACAAAACATATATCCTGACTGTCCGGCTTGTCCGCAACGAGCAGTCCGATCTTTTCCGCAATTACCCGAACTTCTTCTTTTGTATATTCTCCTACCGGCATCAACGTTCGTTTCAACTGTTCCTGCGTCAGATTATATAATGCATAAGTCTGATCTTTTGCAGCAGTTGCCGAACGCCGCAGAGCATATCTCCCGTTTGAAAGCTGCTCAACTCTTGCATAGTGCCCTGTCGCAATAAAATCTGCTCCGATCGAGATGCTGCGCTTAAGAAGCGCTTCCCATTTCACATAACGGTTGCATGCAATACACGGATTCGGCGTCTGGCCGTTCACATAAGAATCTGCAAAATAGTCGATTACATTTTTTTGGAATTCCTCTCTGAAATTCATCACATAATAAGGAATGCCCAATGCCGCTGCAACTCTCCTCGCATCTTCAACAGCGCTTAACCCGCAGCAGCCTCCGTTTTCTTCTACTGTACAGACGTCTTCTTCCTGCCAGATCTGCATCGTAACGCCGATCACATCATAGCCTTGTTCTTTCAGCAGATATGCCGCCACAGACGAATCCACGCCTCCTGACATTCCTACAACCACTTTCTTCATTAATATTCCTCTTCTTCCTCGTCCTCATGAATATCTGTCTTTGGTTTTTCCAGCCCTTCAATCTTGATCCCGTTCTTTTCAGCATAATCCCAAAGCGCCGCATGAATTGCTTCCTCTGCCAGCAACGAACAATGTACTTTTACCGGCGGAAGACCATCAAGAGCCTCCATCACAGCTTTGTTTGTTACTTTCATTGCCTCCTGAATATTTTTCCCTTTTACAAGTTCTGTCGCCATACTGCTTGTTGCTACAGCCGCCCCACATCCAAAAGTTTTAAACTTCACATCCCGAATAATCTGGTTTTCATCAATGTCAAGATAAATTCTCATGATATCTCCACATTTTGCATTTCCCACTGTTCCGACGCCGCTGGCGTTTTCAAGTTCTCCTACGTTTCTCGGATGCTGAAAATGATCCATTACTTTTTCTGTATACATAAATAAATTCCTCCTATTCTCTGTTTCCGCTTATTCAAACGATATTTTTCTTTTGACTTAAGTCAATTTCTTTTCCCTGTTCCTTTACTTATTTTTTTGTTTTTTCAAAAAATCTTCATAAAGAGGAGACATGCTTCTTAGTCGAGCTACTATCTCTTTCAAACAGGTCGTCACATAATCCAGATCTTCTTTTGTCGTATCGTCTCCAAGCGTCAGACGCAAAGATCCGTGTGCAATTTCATGAGGAAGCCCGATTGCCAAAAGAACATGTGAAGGATCCAGCGATCCCGATGTACACGCAGATCCGCTGGAAGCGCAGATGCCTTTCATGTCGAGCATGATAAGAAGCGACTCGCCTTCTATATATTGAAAACTGAAATTCACATTATTCGGAAGACGCCTTTCTCTGTCGCCGTTTAATCTGCAGTATGGTATCTCTTTTTCAATCTTTTCGATCAAATAATCCCGAAGCTGACTTTCTTTTTCCATTCTTCTTTCCATAGACGCTGCAGCTATTTCAACTGCTTTCCCGAAACCGACGATTCCTGGAACATTTTCAGTTCCTGCACGACGTCTCCTCTCCTGTGCTCCTCCGTGGATCAACGAGCGGATTTTGACTCCTTTTCTGATGTATAAAAATCCAATTCCCTTCGGACCGTTTAATTTATGTCCGCTGGCGCTGAGCATATCTATATGACATTCATCGACATCGATCGGTATCTGACAAAACGCCTGTACGGCGTCCGTGTGAAACAAAATTCCTTTTTCATGAGCGATCGCGCCGATCTCTTTTATCGGCTCTACCGTACCGATCTCATTGTTCGCAAACATGACCGAGATCAATATCGTATCCGGTCTGATCGCCGCCTCTACCGACTTCGGATCTACAACTCCATATTCATCCACATCGAGATAAGTAACCTCATACCCTCGCTTTTGAAGATATTCACATGTATGCAAAACGGCATGATGTTCAATCTTCGTCGTAATAATATGCTTTCCTTTTGCGCCATACGCCTCTGCTGTCGCCGTCAATGCCCAGTTGTCGCTTCCGTTCCTCCCGCCGTAAAATAAATCTCATTTTCCTTTGCTCCGATCACACCTGCGATCGTCTCTCTTTGTTTTGAAATCACTTCCTTATTTGCCGCCGCAAACGAATATATACTGGACGGATTCCCATAATGTTCTGTAAAATAAGGCAGCATTGCTTCCACAACTTCAGGTGAAGTTTTTGTCGTAGCCGCATTATCAAGATATATCAGTTTATCCATCTTTTTTCCTCCATCTCTTCATTAAATAAACTGTAATCAGTTTCTACAGTTTTTTCCGTTTTCTTTTACGAGTTGATCAAGTTTAATCTCATCTACCGTCTGGTTAATACTGTCGTTAATTTTCTTCCAAACATATTTTGTCACGCAGCTGTCCGAAACACTGCATCCTCCATTTGGTTCAAGACCCGCGCAGTCCACCGGCTCAAGACTGCCTTCCAATGCGCGAAGCACATCTCCCACAGAAATATCTTCCAGTCTTTTTACAAGCACATATCCGCCTCCGGCTCCTCTTACACTTCTTACAATCCCCGCTTTTTTCAGCATAGACATCAACTGCTCAAGATATCGTTCCGAGATATCTTGTCTTGTTGAAATACTTGTAATAGATACCGGCTGTTCACCTCCATTTTGCGCCAGATCGATCAACGCACGAAGTCCATACCTTCCTTTTGTAGATAACTTCACTTTCTCACGCTCCGTTCCTTAATAAAAATACTCTATTTCTTTATTCTTAATATTGCAGAATGGATTCCCCAGTATTTTACTAGGGATTTCTTTTGTAGCATAGCATTCATCCCCGGTTCTGTCAAGTCTCCTTATGACATATGTTTTAACAAGTATATGTCTGTTGTTACAAATCGAGGTGATTTTATGTTATTCCGTTCTGACAAATTCCGCTCCTTTTCTTCCCGCAATTTATTTCGCGGCGCCGCCGTTTTAACTGCCGCCGGATTGATCACTCGCATTATGGGATTCTTCTTTCGTATTTTTTTAAGTCATGCTTTCGGAGAAGAAAACGTCGGTTTATATCAGCTCATTTTCCCGGTCTATGCACTTTGTCTGTCAGTCAGCACATTCGGGATTCAAACCGCCGTCTCACACATGGTCGCAGAAAAAATGTCATCTGTTGTTACTTACTCTGCCGCCAGTTCATCCTCCCCGCATATTGAACGGCAAAAAGAAGCCGGAAACATTCTTGCAGTTTCTCTTGGCTTCACACTCTTTCTCTCACTTATAGAATTATATTTTCTCCAAAAAAAACGCCTTTTATATAGCAACAACTTTTTTAGGAGATGCCAGGTGTGAAAATCTCCTTCTTATCGTCTCTTATGCATTACCGTTCGCCGCAATACATAGTTGTATCTGCGGATACAGTTTAGGGCTTCAGCAGACAAAAATTCCTGCCCTGTCACAGCTTATCGAACAATCTGCTCGAATTCTTTTCGTCGTCCTGCTTTTTCTCTTTGTTAAAAAAACCGGGGAAATCCCTTCTGTCAAACTTGCCGCCGCCGGCATTGCCGCAGGCGAGACGGCTGCCGCACTTTTTTCGATACAGATGCTGAATCGGCAAAAGCAGCTTTGTTATGCCGCTTCGATTTCTTCCATTTCAAAAACTTTCAGAAAACTGTCCGCTTTATCTGTTCCTCTTACAGCAAATCGAACGGCAGTTACTTTACTCCAAAGCATTGAGGCGGCCTCCATCCCGACTTTTTTAAAAATCTACGGAATGACTTCTTCGGAAGCGCTTCGCCTTTACGGAGTATTGACAGGAATGGCTCTGCCATGCATCCTTTTTCCTTCGGCGCTCACAACTTCTATCGGAACAGTGCTTATGCCTGCCGTCAGCGCTGCCCAGGCATCTGATGATAACAGACGAATCATTCGTTTATTGAAACAATCTGTAGGAAGCTGTTTCATTTTAGGCCTTGGATGCTGTCTGTTTTTTCTGATTTTCGGAAACTTTCTCGGAAGAGTTTTGTTCCATAGTTCTGCTGCCGGAAGTTTCATTTTAACACTTTCATGGATCTGCCCGTTTCTTTACACAAATACCGCCCTTACAAGCATAATTAACGGACTTGGGAAAACATTCTGCACACTTCTCGTCAACACTGCCGGTCTTCTTGTTCGTATTGCCGGAGTATTTTTTGCAATCCCCAAGTTTGGAATATACGGTTATCTGATCGGACTTTTAACCAGTCAGTTTCTTGTTTTCGGAATCGCCGTTATTATTTTATTTTTTCATCTCCGAAAAGGAGCAAAAGATCTATAGACTATGTGCGCAGCACATATCTATAGACAACTACACATAATTCAAGAACAACTTCACTAATACAGGATTCACATATAATTCGGTAATAATTCCTAAACTCATCATCAAACCGACAAAAATTGTTTTCTGTCTGTTCCATCTGCCATCTTCTGACTCATAACAATATTTCAGGATCATAAAATACGCAGGAATATAGAAAAGAAACTGTGGAGAAACACCTATAAGACACAAGAGACAGCCTTTCATTCCCAAGTTCGATGCCGCCAGCGAAACAAGCACCCCCACAGATATGCCTGTCCACCCAAGAAATAACCCAGCGCTTACTTTTTTCAACTTCGTAAGAGCCAACCCTGAAAGCATAAAAAACGGAACGCAGCGAATGCGAAGCAGATACCATAAATATTCTTTTTCGTCTATCTGCACACCCCTGAATTGATCCAAAAAATATTCACTGAACAGATCCGGAGCTGCCACATATTTTTTAGCAAGAAAATTGACATAAATAATTCCAATTAAAAATCCCGGCATAAACAAAGCCGCTAACTGCTTTTTCACATGAAATACCTTCATTATTCCTCCCTGTATCGCGCAGTTGCTGATCCTTTTGCCATTCTGCACTTTACTTTTTATTGATATTTCATTATATGCCGGAATTTTTTCATTATCACTTTTCACGATCCGTTTCTTACATCATTTTCAGGCTTCGTATTTTACTGCATATGCCATTAATGATGCAACTGTTTTTGCATCTTCAATCTCTCCTGTAAATATTTTTTTCTTTTAATTCATCAAGAGAATATGCTTTCAGATCAATAAATTCATCCTCATCTAAATGCTGTTTTGAAGGGATTAAATTTTTCGCCACATACACCTCGATCTTCTCATTGCAAAAAGCAACCGTTGTCCTCAAGGTGATCAGCCATTCCAATTCCTCACTTTTATAACCTGTTTCTTCTTCCAATTCCCGAGCAGCACATTTAAACCCCGGCTCTCCTTCCTCATCCAGAGCCCCTGCCGGTATCTCCAAAGTATATCTCTCAAGTGCATTTCGATACTGACGTACCATAAGTATCTTTCCATCTTCAGTGACCGGAACTACTGCCGCAGCTCCTTTGTGCTTGATAAAATCCCATACAACTGTATGATCCCCATTAATTTCCATTGTATCTTGATAGAAATCAATAATCGTTCCTTTAAATTTCAATTCTCTGTTCACACGTTTAATCTGTTCACTCATCGTCTTTCTCCTTCCCCGTATCCTCTCAGCAATCAACATATTTTAATAAAAGAAAGCCCTCTCTTTCGACAAGGGCTGGTCTTTCGTCTGCTGTTATGATTCATTGCTATTTCGCATAATCTGTTGCCCGTGATTCACGGATTACATTGACTTTAATCTGTCCGGGATACTCAAGTTCAAATTCAATTTGTTTTGCAATATCCCTTGCCATAAGCACCATATCATCATCAGATACCTGCTCTGGAACTACCATAACTCGAATCTCTCTGCCCGCCTGAATGGCAAAAGATTTATCCACCCCTTTAAACTGGTTGGTAATCTCTTCTAACTGTTTCAATCTGTTGGTGTATGTTTCGATCGTCTCGCGTCTTGCACCCGGTCTTGCTGCCGAAATCGTATCGGCTGCCTGCACTACACATGCGATCAATGTCTGCGGCTCAACATCTCCGTGATGCGATTCCACCGCGTTAATTACGGTTGAGGATTCTTTATATTTCCTACAAAGATCCACACCGATTTGAATATGTGACCCTTCTACATCATGGTCGATAGATTTTCCTATATCATGCAGAAGTCCGGCACGTTTCGCCATTCTGACATCTATACCGATTTCGCCCGCAAGAAGTCCCGACAACTGAGCCACTTCAATCGAATGCTTCAACGCATTCTGTCCATAGCTTGTTCTAAACTTCATACGACCGAGAAGTCTGATCAACTCCGGATGAATTCCCGGCACGCCTACTTCTAACGCTGCCGCTTCTCCTTCTTCTCTGATCATTGTATCGACTTCTTTCTGCGCTTTTTCTACCATTTCTTCAATTCTCGCCGGATGAATACGTCCGTCTACGATCAAACGTTCAAGTGCAATTCTTGCAACTTCACGGCGGATGGGATCAAATCCCGATAAAACAACCGCTTCCGGTGTATCATCAATAATCAGTTCCACACCGGTCAATGTTTCAAGTGTTCGGATATTTCTTCCTTCACGACCGATAATACGACCTTTCATTTCATCGCTCGGAAGCTGCACAACGGAAATTGTCGTTTCCGCAACATGGTCTGCCGCACATCTCTGAATTGCATTGACAACATATTCTTTTGCTTTCTTGTCTGCTTCTTCTTTCGCCTGTGTTTCCAATTCTCTGACCATTTTTGCGGTGTCATGCTTAACATCTTCTTCAACAGTTTTCAACAGATATTCTTTTGCCTGTTCGGAGGTAAGTCCTGAGATTCGTTCTAGTTCCTGCACACGTTTCTGATTCAGCTCTTCTACCTTGGCTTCCCGCTGACGAAGCTGGTCTTCTTTCGCCGTAAGCTTCGACTCCCGATGTTCTAACACATCAGAACGCTTATCAACTGCCTCTTCTTTTGCCAGCACTCTTTTTTCATAGCGCTGCAATTCCGCTCTTCTTTCTTTTGTCTCCTTCTCAAGATCATTCTTTGTCTTGATCGATTCTTCTTTCACTTCGAGAAGAGCTTCCTTTTTCGTTGTTTCAGCAGTTTTCACAGCATCATCGATGATTTCTCTTGCTTTTGCCTCTGCATTTCCGATTTTACTTTCTGCATTTTTTTTCAAACCGGAAATTGTGAGAAATCGAGAAACCATCCCAACTATCAAAGCGAGTGCCGCAGCAAGTATAATAGCGATCACTAAATCTACTTGCACAGGAGCACCTCCTTATTAAATTTTCATTGTACATATTACTTAAATACAACAGTTAAATTTTATACTGTTTTCACAACAATGTCAAGCATCGTCATTATAATTTTGTATCACTTGACGGACTGTATCATAACGAAATCCTTTGCGCCCCAGATAGCCGTATATTTTCTGCATTTGAGCTTCTTCCGCCTTATTCGGATCAAACTTTTTTTTCTTAAAATTTTGCGGATTGCCTCTTCTTCTCCCATTTCTTCATAGCAGATTTCCATAGCGCGCTTTGCTATTTCCGACGAAATCCCTTTCTGCAGCAGCGCCGTGCCGATTTCTTTTTTACTCTTCACATTCTGCCTGCTCCTCACGAAGTTTTCCGCATACCGGACATCATCAAGATAACCGAATGACTTTACATATTCAATCGCCGCCTCTGTCACGTCAGACGGATACAGACCCTGACGAAGTTTTTCGCGAAGGGCAGACTCTGTTCGGTCCATATCCTCGAGAAGATGCATCGCCCTAAGCTTCGCCCTCTTCAAAAGCACTTCCGTTCGGATCTTTTCTTCTGTTTCCGGCGGGATTTCTTCCCCGATCCGAATTCCGAAACGGGAAACCTCTCCTTTATAAAGTACAAACTTAAATGTCTCATCTATATAAATTTTAAACTTCGTTTTTGTACATGGCTCTATTTTAGTGACTATCATTATTTTTCATCACCTTTTAATGCAAGATCGTCACTTTTCCCTTTTTGTTCTTTTTCCTTTTTCACTTCTTTCTCATCTTTTTCCGAAGAATCTGTCCCAAGTTGATAATGTTCTCTTACTTTCTTTTCCAACTCTTCCATTATTTCCGGATGAGCAGACAGATATGTCTTTGCATTTTCCCGGCCCTGTCCGATCTTATCGCCTTCATATGCATACCATGCTCCACTCTTTTTAACAAGATCTAACTTAGTAGCCAGATCAAGGATATCTCCTTCTTTTGAAATTCCTTTTCCGAACATAATGTCAAATTCCGCCTCCTTAAACGGCGGAGCTATCTTATTTTTCACAATCTTAATACGGGTATGGTTTCCGACCATCTCTCCGCTTTGTTTCAGAGTCTCTGTTTTTCTGACATCCATTCGGACAGACGCATAAAACTTAAGCGCCCTTCCTCCGGTTGTCGTCTCCGGATTTCCGAACATGACCCCGACTTTTTCTCTCAGCTGATTGATAAAAATCACAATACAGTTCGACTTACTGATAACCGGAGTCAGTTTCCTAAGTGCCTGTGACATCAATCGCGCTTGAAGTCCCACATGACTGTCTCCCATATCTCCTTCAATCTCCTGTCTCGGCACAAGAGCCGCAACAGAGTCTACAACGATAATGTCGATTGCGCCGGAACGTGCCATCGTCTCTGCAATCTCCAAAGCCTGATCACCGCTGTCCGGTTGGGAAATATATAGTTCGTCAATATCCACTCCTATATTCTTTGCATAGACCGGATCCAACGCATGTTCCGCATCAATAAATCCCGCAATACCGCCGCGTTTCTGCACTTCCGCAATCATATGAAGCGCAACCGTTGTCTTACCGCTGGACTCAGGTCCGTAAACTTCAATCACGCGTCCTTTCGGAACTCCGCCCAATCCAAGCGCAATATCAAGACTCAAACAGCCTGTAGGAACTGTCTCTACCGCAACATGAGCTCCTGATTCTCCGAGTTTCATCACCGCGCCCTTTCCAAAATCCTTCTCAAGTTTTGCTATCGCCGCATCCAGCGCTTTTTTCTTTTCATCATTTCCCGCCATAATAAAATATCTCCTTCTGTATAACGATTTTTAGTATCGAACAGTTGTTCGCTTCTGCTATTATAGTATTATACCCTCTTTAAATTGTCAACACTATTTTTGCGAATAATATATCCGAATATTTTTCAGCACGGTATAACCCCAAAATGCCGATCAGCTTCATACAATAAATTTTCATTTAGGATATCATATTTCTATGCCTCCCACAATCCCATGACAGTTATCATTGCGCAGCTTCCACAGCCAGAACAACCGTACATAAAACAATTACCGGAAGTTCCAAAAGCACATTCCGGTATTATAAACATTCGCCAAGATCTCGGTCACACCCCGACTTTGACCCGTCGCTTATACAAAAATTCAGCTATGCACTTTTCCGAAAACATATCAAAACCCATTACCGTCATCGGAAATCACTATGCATAGCTGAATAAAATATTCATATACGAATCCCTTTATCTTTCCTCGCGGAAATAATTCAGTCCGCAGCTCTTTGGCTGTGCATGCTCCTTACTTCTGCGCATACTTGTGATCACAAGAACAAGTATCGTAGCAATGTACGGGAACATATCATAAATCTGAGCCGGAAGTCCGGGAATATTAATATACATACGCATGATCGTAAGACCGCCGAATACAAGCGCCACAAGCATTCCTCTTGCAGGACTCCATGTTGCAAAAATAACAAGCGCTACCGCAAGCCATCCATACCCGCTGACACAGTTATGCACCCATACGCCTGATGTTGTAACCATGCTCATATACATACCACCGATTCCGCAGATCCCTCCGCCGATCACAGTCGCCATATATTTATATACCGTCGTATTGATACCCGCCGCATCCGCAGTTGCCGGATCTTCCCCGACAGCACGAAGATTCAGTCCCACTCTTGTACGATTAAAAAACCATGTCATAAAAAGCGCTGCCGCGATTGCAAAATAAACGACCCAGTTATACCGGAATAAAAGAGGACCAAGCACCGGGATATCTGACAAAACCGGGATATCAATCCCTGAAAATGCTTTCTTCGTCACTTCAGATACCGCCACATAACCGCCGGCCTTCTGTCCGATATACTCTCCGAAAAAATTTCCGAAACCGGTTCCGAAAATTGTTAATGTCAGACCTGTTACATTTTGATTTGCCCGGAGCGTAATCGTCAAAAAACTGTAGATCAGTGCCCCAAGAGAACCCGCCGCAAAAGAAGTAAGAAGAGCTATGACAGAAGAAACCGCTCCGTTCGGGTTCCCGCCCGAACCGATCACTGCCTGTTCATAATAATACGAACCTGCCAGTCCCGTGATCGCCCCCATGAACATCATTCCCTCTACACCAAGATTTAAGTTTCCTGATTTTTCTGTCAGTATTTCACCGAGCGCTCCTAAAAGAAGCGGCGTTCCGGCCAATACTGCCGCAATAAATAATCCATTCAACGTATTAAGCATGATGTTCCTCCTTTCCTCTTCCGATCAACTTATATGTGATAAAAAACTCACATCCGAGCATAAAGAACAAAATAATACCAATCAACAGATCGGCCGCAGATGCCGGAATTTTAAACTGTGTCTGAATTGCGTTCGCCCCTCGCTCAAGCATCGCGATAAATACTGATACAACCAACATTCCCGCCGGATTCATTTTTGCGAGCCATGCAACTGTAATGGCCGTAAATCCGACGCCGCCTGCAGTTCCTTCCGTAATCGTAAAGTCCGATCCCGCAAACTGAAGCATTCCGACAAGTCCGCAAAGCGCTCCGGATAAAAACATCGTTCTGCGGAATACCCGTCCCACATTGATTCCCGCATATCTGGCAGTATTATTGCTTTCACCTACAACAGCAATTTCATAGCCTTGTTTCGTCTTATTAAAATAAATATAAGATACGACAACGAGAATAAGCGCTAAGATCCATCCCCAGTGCACTCCGAATACTTTTGTCAAACGCGCTCCCGGAACAAGCATCGCTATTTTCGGATAGCTGCTTCCCGGAGCTTTCCACGGGCCGTTCATAAGATATTTGATAAATGCCAGAGCAATATAATTTAACATCAGTGTAAACAACGTCTCATTTGTTCCCCACTTCGCCTTGCAGACAGCCGGGAGCAAACCGTACAAACCGCCCGCTACGATCGCCGCCAGCATCATAAGAATTACAAGTGGGATCTTCGGAAAAATATGAGCAGTAAAAAGACCAAACGCACCTGCCGCAACTGCACCTACCAAAATCTGTCCTTCCGCCCCTATATTCCAGAATTTCATTTTGAACGCAAAAGAAATTCCGATCGCCGTGATAAGAAGCGGAATTGCGATCTTAATCGTCTCATAAGAAACAGTCTTCGTTCCCCATGCTCCCTTTATCATGGAAATATATACCGAAAACGGATTATGTCCGAGCATCATGATCACGACAGCGCCCGTAGCCAAAGATAAAAGAAAAGCAGCCGCACGGATCATCCACGCTTTTTTCTGAGGAATCGCATCTCTTTTTACCATTCGGAACAAAGGCTCTTTCGCATGTGTCACATTGGAACTCATTCTGTCACCTCCTCTTTTTCTCCATCTTGTTCTGTACGGATCATCATTAATCCGATTTCTTCTTTTGTCACTTTTCTCGGATCGACAATACCGCTTACCTTTCCTCCGCACATAACCATGATGCGGTCCGAAAGCTGCATAAGCACATCAAGATCTTCTCCGATAAATACAACCGCAACTCCCTTTTTCTTCTGTTCGTTCAAAAGATCATAGATTCTGTAAGACGCATTGATATCAAGACCTCTTACCGGATATGCGACAATCAGAACCGACGGCTGACAGGCTATCTCTCTTCCTAAAAGAACTTCTGCACATTACCTCCCGAAAGTCTTCCTACCGGAGTTTCCACGCCCGGAGTTACGATTTCTAATTCCTTAATCAGTTTTTCCGCAAGATCTCTCGGACTTTTCCGATCTACAAAAATACCTTTGTTCGACTTATAACTTCTAAGCATGACATTATCTGTCATATCCATTCCGGCAACAAGACCCATTCCAAGACGATCTTCCGGAACAAATGCCATTGAAATTCCTTTTTTGGCGATTTCATCCGGGCTTAATCCTAAAATACGTTCTTTTACCGCCCCTTTTTCTGATGATTCAGAATACAAAACAGATCCCCCGACAGAAGGATAAAGTCCCGCAATCGTCTCGCACAGTTCTTTTTGTCCGCTTCCTGCAATTCCGGCGATTCCCAGTATCTCTCCTGCATAAGCATCAAACGAAACATTATCAAGAGCCTTCACTCCGTCTCCGCTCAAACAGGTAAGATCGATCACCCGAAGACGTTTTCCGCCCCGTTTTACTTCCGGTCTTTCAATCTCAAGACTGATCGGCCGGCCGACCATCATTTCCGTAAGTTGATCCGGATCGGTTTCCGAAGTTTCCACAACTCCGATATATTCTCCCTTTCGCAAGATCGCAACACGATCTGATATCGCCATTACTTCATTTAATTTATGTGTAATGATGATGATCGATTTCCCGTGTTTTTTCATGTTTTTCAAAACAGCAAACAGCTTTTCCGTTTCCTGAGGAGTAAGAACCGCCGTAGGTTCGTCTAAAATCAAAATATCCGCGCCTTTGTACAGCACTTTTAATATTTCCACCGTTTGTTTTTCAGAAACCGACATATTGTAAACTTTCTTTGTCGGATCAAGATCAAAGCCATATTTTTGTGCTAATTCTGCTACTTTCCGATTGATCTCACGGCGTTTTAACACCGTTTTCCCTTCCAATCCCAACACGATATTTTCCGCTGCCGTCAACACATCCACAAGCTTAAAATGCTGATGGATCATTCCGATTCCGAGAGTAAAAGAATCCTTCGGGGAACGAATCGTTACCTCCTTCCCTTTTACATAAATCTCTCCGTAATCCGGAAAATAAATTCCTGACAACATGTTCATCAATGTTGTTTTTCCACTTCCGTTTTCACCGAGAAGCGCAAGGATCTCCCCTGTTTTCAGTTCAAGATCTACATTTTTATTGGCAACGACTTTACCGAATGTTTTCGTTACATGATGCATTTTTATTGCATACTGCGCTGCTCTTCCCAATTTTTTCCTCCTTCTTCTCTCCTGCCGTATCTTTCTCATTTCCTCATGAAATCCTCATAGAACAAAGCGGTATTCCGCTTAAAAAACATTTAATGTTATAAACAAAGCCGTCCGAAGACGGCTCTGTTTTCATTTTCCGAAGATATCTTCTTTCGGATTTATTTTTTAGAATTACTTTATACAATTACTGAACTACGTTACATCCCTCGATAATATACTGCCATGACGGTGCAGAAGCCTCTTCCTGTTCCGGGAAATGATCTCCCTCTGCAACTTCAATCTTCTCTCCGTCCGGACTTACTCCTTTAAGCGGACCGCCGAATACAAAAAGTTCTCCGTTTTTCAGCGCTTCCGCCGCTTTATCGATCGCCTCCTGCGTTCCCTCTGCTGCGATCTTCTCATTCAATGGAGACAAATAAACGGCTCCGTCGGCATATCCTTTGCACCAGTCAGCCGGAATTTCTTTTCCGTCGATCACTGCCTGAACAGCTTCTGTCACATAAATTCCCCAGTCAATACGAGGAGAAACTAAAGACGCATTCGGTGCAGCGGCAATCATATCATTATTATATCCAACCTGCCATACTCCATTATCCTCAGCTGTCGTTGCCGGAGCTGTAGAATCCGAATGCTGGGAGATCACATCGCATCCGCGGTCGATAAGAGCTTTTGCAACCTGAGACTCGATTGTCGGATCATTCCATGAATTTGTATACATAATATCCATTGTTACATCAGGATTCACACTTTTTGCTCCAAGATAGAACGCTGTATATCCGCTGATAACCTCTGCAAACGGATGTGCCGCTACGTAGCCGAGTTTATTTGTTTCTGTCTTAAGTCCTGCCGCAATACCTGCCAGATAACGTCCCTCATAAATAGACGCAAAATAATTATGGAAGTTATCCAGTCCTGAATCCGATGCCTGGAATCCTGTCGCATGACAGAACTGGATGTCCGGATACTCTGCGGCTACTTCTTTCACATAGTCTTCAAACCCGAAGCTTGTTGCAAAGATAATGTTGCATCCTGCTTCTACGAGTTCTCTAAGAGCTGTATCACATTCTGCATCTTCCGGCACATTATATTTGTTGATGATCTGGTCATCGCTCAATCCCAGTTCTTTCTGCATTTCCTTTGTTCCCAGATCATGATTGTATGTATATCCCATATCGCTCGGATCGGAAATATGTACAAATCCTACCTTGATTTCATCTTTCGGAATTCCTTCCGACGCCTCTTTTTTGGAGTCTCCTCCTTTGTCTTTGCCTGCGTCTGCCGCCGGAGCTCCGCACCCTGCAACGAGAGTGACTGCCATAGCTGCACACAAGAATGCGCTGAGCATTTTCTTCTTCATTGTTTTTCCTCCTTTTATTCCGTTCTTTTTAAAAGAACGATGCTCGTTAAAAAAGCTACCCACTTTTCAGAAATCCGTTCTTCAAATGGATAGCTACATACCTATATTACTATTCAAATTGTCAGAAGTCAATCCCCAACACTTTATAATCCTGATCTTCCACTGCCTTTTTAAGTACTTCGTCAGCAACCTCTTCTGTCATTTCAACAACTGCCGTGCCGGTTTCATGACTGACTTCCGCCTGTTCCACTCCATCCAGCGCTTCAAGAACCTTTTTCACTCTCGCCTCGCAGTGTCCGCACATCATTCCTTCGATTTTCATTACTTTTTTCATTGTTTTATTCTCCTTTTCTTCTTCAGAATTTTTCTTGTTTTTTTGACTTCTTTTTCTATCTTTAGAACCATCATATAATTTAAACAAATTCAGCCTCAGGGCGTTGCTTACAACACATACGCTTGACAGACTCATTGCCGCTGCCCCGAACATCGGATTTAATTTCCACCCGAAGATAGGAATCCAGATTCCCGCTGCGAGCGGAATGCCGATCACATTATAAAAAAATGCCCAGAAAAGATTTTCATGAATATTGCGAAGCGCTGCCCGACTCATGCGCACAGCGCAGGCACGTCGCTCAACCTGCTTTCATAAGCACAATATCCGCCGCATCAATAGCGATATCCGTTCCTGCTCCGATGGCGATTCCGACATCGCCCGCGTAAGAGCCGGCGCATCATTAATCCCGTCCCCAACCATCGCCACTTTTCCTTCTTCTTTTAATTTTTTGATCACATCCTCTTTTCCATCAGGTAAAACACCGGCAATCACTTCATCTACACCCGCCTGCTCTCCGATCGCTTTTGCCGTACGCTCATTATCGCCTGTGAGCATGACCACCTTGATCCCCATATTTTTCAATTCTCTGACCGCCTGCGGACTGTCTTCTTTTATAATGTCTGCAACGGCGATTATGCCGATCAGTTCCTCATTCCTTCCGAAAAATAACGGTGTTTTTCCTTCTGATGCAAAACTTTCCGCCTGCTTTCTTACCGCTTCCGAAATAACAGTTCTTCCTTCTGCAAATTTCAAGTTTCCGCCGAAAAATTTATCGCCGCCTATCTCTCCCGTCAAACCATTTCCGGAAACTGCCGTAAAGTTTTTCGCTTCTTCTTTCGTCTGGATTGCTTCTTCCTCTGCCTTTTTCAAAATTGCATGCGCTAACGGATGTTCACTTTTCTTTTCAAGAATGTATGCATACGTCAGAAGTTCCGACTCACTAAAAGCCGAACCGGGCAAAATATCTGTCACCGTCGGTCTTCCTTTTGTGATCGTTCCTGTTTTGTCCAGCACTACAACATCAATTTTCCCCGTTTCTTCAAGAGAAACTGCTGTTTTAAATAAAATTCCGTTCTTTGCTCCCACACCGTTTCCGACCATAATCGCAACCGGCGTCGCAAGACCGAGAGCACAAGGACAACTGATCACAAGAACCGAGATTCCCCGTGCAAGAGCAAAACCGATCGTTTCTCCGAATGCAAGCCATACAATAATCGTCAAAACAGCAACTGCCATAACAACCGGAACAAACACTCCCGACACTTTATCTGCCACTTTTGCGATCGGAGCTTTTGTCGCAGCCGCATCTCCCACCATATGGATAATCTGAGACAAAGTTGTGTCTTCTCCCACTCTGGTCGCCTTACATCTCAAAAAACCGGACTGGTTTATCGTCGCGCCCGATACACAATCTCCCTCTTTTTTATCAACCGGAATACTTTCGCCGGTAAGCGCTGATTCGTCAACCGCTCCGCTTCCTTCGACTACAATACCGTCAGTCGGAATGCTTTCCCCCGGACGAACGACAAACAGATCTCCCTTTTGCACTTGTTCGATCCCGATTTTACTTCCTCGCCGCCGCGCACAACAGTCGCCGTCTTAGGCGCAAGACCCATCAGACCTTTCAGCGCATCTGTCGTCTTTCCTTTTGACCTTGCTTCCAGAAGTTTACCGACTGTGATCAATGTCAGGATCATCGCCGCAGATTCAAAATAAAACTCATGCATATATGTCATTACTTCTGCCGCATTCCCACGCATCTGCGCATCTGTCATCGCAAACAGAGCATAAATACTGTAGCCGTAAGACGCGCCTGCGCCAAGAGCAACCAGGGTATCCATATTCGGCGCTTTATGAAAAAGTCTCTGACTCCACTGATAAAAAACTTCTGATTGATCACCATTACGGCTGTTGTCAGCAGAAGCTGTATGATCCCCATTGCCACGTGATTCTCGCTCACAATTTCCGGAACTTTCCATCCCCACATCATATGCCCCATTGACAGATACATTAACGGAATCAAAAAACAAAGAGAGGCGATCAATCGCTTTTTCATCTCAGGCGTTTCCTTATCTTTTAATTCTCCGCTCTTTTCCATCCTGCCTGCTTCCTGTCCTGTCCTGCTTTCTTTCTCCGCCGCCTTATATCCCGCCGCCTCTACAGCTTCAATAACTGTCTGTGCATCGACAGCCCCCTCTACTCCCATAGAATTAGTCAGCAGATTTACAGAACATGACGTAACTCCTTCAATCTTTGATACAGCTTTTTCTACACGTGCACTGCATGCCGCACAGCTCATACCTGTAACTTCATATTGTTTCAACCGGTTTCCTCCTTTCGATTCTCAAATCCTCGATTCCATTGCCTTTTCAGAATCTATTTCATAAGTTTTCTCAAAACTGTTACAAGTTCATCTATCGTCTCATCTTTTCCTTCCCTGATATCTTCCGAAACACAAGTACGGATATGTTCTGATAAAAGAACTTTATTAAAACTGTTCAATGCCGCGGTAATCGCCGAAACTTGTATAAGAATATCCGGACAATACGCATTATTCTCCACCATTCTGCGAATCCCCCTCACTTGCCCTTCTATTCTGTTTAAGCGGTTTATCATCAATTTTGTTTCTTCTTCTGTACGCTTTTTTATCCGATGTGTACATTCCGGACATTTCTTTTCTTTTTCCATAATTATCCTCCGAATATATTTTCCGGCTTTTGCTTTTCTCCCTCTCACCATCATACTTTAAACCTAAAATACCCATATGGGGTATGTATAAGTGCATTATATACCCATATTAGGTATATTGCAACTGTTTTTTCATCGAGATATAAAATTTCAGATCTGCATAACAACTTTATCTGTTTATAAAAACATCCATAATGAAAGAGCAACTAACTTCTCATCGAAATTAATTGCCCTTTTATCAAACGTCATGCAAGATTTTAAGCACCATTCGAAGCTCTTCTGCCCCGAGCTGTCCCGGCGCCGACGCTTTTTTGACCGCTCCGAATGTAAGAGCAGAACCAAATGCTTCACCGCAAATACGACTGACTACTCCTACTTCCGACATAGACATTGTAACGACCGGACACTTTGCATGCTCCCTCACCATCTCTTCCGTTGCCAAAAGCAGCGTAAGCACATCTTTTTTAGATTGAGGCATTACCGCTATTTTCACAATATCCGCACCACACTCCTGCATAAAGCAAAGCCTCGATACAATTTCTTCTTTTGGCGGAGTTTTTTGAAAATCATGGTAGATGCTATCACTTTTACTCCATACAAATGCGCCGTTTCTACGATTGTATTTACCTCATCTGTCCCGGTAAACGCTTCTGCATCCACAAGATCTGCAAAACCCGTTTTTACTGCCATCTCATTCAGCTTTACATATACACTCTTTTCAATCTCTTTCTCCCCGCCTTCTTTTAATGTGCGAAATGTGAAAAGGAGCGGAATGTCTCCAAGCGTCTCTCTTAATTCTTCCATCATCTTTTCTGTCTTTTTAAAATCCAGAACATCTTCATACCAATCTGCGCGCCATTCCACAAGATCCGCCGTTTCTTTCGCTTTACAAGCTGCGTCAATAATATCGTCTCTCGTAATTCCGACAACAGGCACGCAGATTTTCGGGATTCCTTTTCCTATCTCTACCTTTCTGACATTTACCGTATTCATATGCTCTTCTCTCTTTTAACTATATTTAAAAATCTTAACCGCTTATAAAATCTCCTGCCACTCCTTTTCTTTAAAACCAACGAGAACCTTCTCATTTTGCACGAGAATCGGTCTTTTTACAAGCATCCCGTCAGAAGCGAGCAGTTCAATCTGTTCATCCTCACTCATATTCGGAATCCTGTCTTTTAACTGCATTTCTTTGTAAAGTTTTCCACTCGTATTAAAAAAGCGCTTCAACGGAAGTCCGCTTTTCCTCCACCACGTTTTCAGTTCTTCCGCTGTTGGTTTCTCTTCTTTGATATCTCTTTGCTCAAATTCAATTTCTTTTTCTTCCAGCCATTTTTTTGCTTCATGCATGTACTGCATTTCGGATAACATACAAATAACATTTTCTTTCTCCTTTCGTTTGCTACTCTGACCTTTTCCGGTCTTTCATTTTGCTTTGAAAAATCTACCGATTTTTTTCTTTTATAATATTTTGAATACAGCCGAATCTATTTAACAGTGTATCTCATTTTTCCTGCAGATACAATTCTTATTTTTCTTATTTTTACTCACATAAATATTGCGCTTTTTTTCTATTGTGCTAGAATATAATCGACTATTTTTTAACATTCAACTTACTTGTTTATTTTGTATATTAAATTTAGGAGGAATCTTATAATGCAATGTTTCAGAAAAGTAACAGAAGACTTATATTGGGTCGGGGGAAACGATCGTCAGATTGAATTGTTTGAAAATATTTTCCCTCTTGCCAAAGGTGTCTCTTACAACTCATACCTTCTTTTGGATGAACAGACAGTTCTTTTTGATACAGCCGACTATGCGATCGGAAAACAATTTATAGAAAACGTTATGTCTGTACTGAACGGCCGCAATCTTGACTATATCGTTGTCAATCACATGGAACCGGATCACTGTTCTCTTATCGGAGAACTCCTTCTTCACTATCCCGACGTAAAGATTATCGGAAACGCAAAAACATTCCCGATGATCGAACAATTTTTCAGCTTTGACCTGACGGGGAAAACACTCACAGTCAAAGAAGGAGATACTTCTGTTCCGGAAAACATACGTTTCGTTTTATTATGTCCCCAATGGTTCACTGGCCCGAAGCAATGATGACTTATGACGAAAAGGATAAAGTGCTCTTCTCTGCCGATGCTTTCGGCACATTTAATGCATTAAACGGAAATTTATTCAACGATGAACTTGATTTTAACAGAGAGTGGCTTGATGAAGCGCGCCGTTATTATACAAATATCGTCGGAAAATACGGCCCGCAAGTTCAAAATGTATTGAAAAAAGCCTCATCTCTTGACATTCAGATGATCTGTCCGCTCCACGGTCCTGTCTGGAGAAGTAATCTGAATTTTATTATAGAAAAATACAATCTTTGGAGCCGATATGAACCGGAAGAAAAGGGAGTTATGATCGCTTATGCTTCCATGTACGGAAATACCGAAAATATGGCAGAAATCCTTGCCGTTATGCTGGCAGAGGCAGGCGTAAAAAACATTCATATGCATAACATTTCCAAGACCCATGTATCCGAACTGATTTCCGACAGCTTCAAATACAGCCACATTGTACTTGCCTCCCCAACATATAATAACGGCATTTATCCTCTGATGGACAATTATTTGGAAGACATGAAAGCTCTTTCCCTGCAAAATCGTACGATTGCCGTGCTTGGAAATGGATCATGGGCTCCTCAGGCAACAAAACTGATTTCCGCAAAGATCAAAGAAATGAAAAACATGCGTCTTTTAGAAGCTTCCGTTACAATAAAATCTTCTCTCAAAGAAGCACAGCTTGAGGAATTAAATTCTCTCAGCAGACAAATCGCCGAAGAAGTGTTATAATAATATTTGATTAAATTTTAAACGTCACAAAGGAGGAGTTCTTATGAAGTTAGTAATCACCATGAGCCGTCGTTTCGGAACAGGCGCCAGCATTATTGCCACAGAACTTTCCAAACGTCTCGACATACCGGTATATGACAAGGCTTATATTGAGGAACAGTTAAACGATCGCATGTATGAGAGCGAAGCTGAAGCAATCAGGAAGCTCGCCGAGCATCCGTGCATCATTCTCGGCCGCTGTGCATCCGATATTTTAAAAGACAAGATGAACGTACTGAATATTTTCGTGTGTGCCGACAAAGAAGACCGTATTCGCAGAATTATGGAAAAAGAAAACCTCGACTACAACGGTGCAAAAGAGAGAGTCGAAACAACTGATGAAGAAAGAGCTTCTTATTATTATGAACATACAGGAAAAACATGGGGAGACGTCAATGATTACCATATGATACTTGACACATCCGAACTTGGGGTTGAAAATTGCGCAAACATCCTTATGCAATATTTTGAAAAATTAGAATATATTTAAACCGGAATGTTGTTTCTTGGAGACTATGAAGAAAAGTCTGTAAATATGATCTTCTATGATAAGAATGGGCGATAGGCTTAAACAAAATCAGCTTTTCGCCCTTGCTTTATATATAACAGTTACAAAATTGCATGTCAACAGCAGGCGGGTAATCCGCCTGTTTTTCTGCTTTTTTTATTACTCTGGCAAGCGA
>ENA-OQCP01000227-OQCP01000227.1-human-gut-metagenome-genome-assembly--contig:-NODE-227-length-24847-cov-2.427306_pt1 | contig 24847 bp, 33 predicted proteins | sample MGYA00242760_ERZ504583 | MGnify/ENA primary metagenome ERZ504583 (study PRJEB26092, sample SAMD00036308) | human gut metagenome | host: Homo sapiens | study: EMG produced TPA metagenomics assembly of...
CAACCTTAGTCAGGGGGTAAAGGCCGAAGGCATTAGCATTGGTGAGATGCGGATGCTGGTTAAGCAGGTGAGAAAGGGCCGTGTGACGATTGAAGAAGCAGCGGAAGACGCTGGAATGACAGTAGAAGAGTTCAAGAAAATCTTGGAAAATACGCCACTGCAGGCGGTATAAAATAAGAATTATATAGAGCAAACAGTCAAGCCCTACAAGGTTTAGATCGGTTTGAAACCGACTGAAAGCCTTGTAGGGCTTATTTTTTTGTAAAATTTTTTTGTTCCTTACTTGACAACCGCATATGGGCAACCAGAGAAAAGCCTGATTTCATGCGGGTTTACGCGGCTTGACCTTTTCACCTCAACCTGTTTCTGCCTGTCATAGTGCGTTACGGCCAGCGTGATTTCAGGTGCTAATGGCTTCTGGTTGCGCTCTATACTTAACCCACCCACAGCGAAAGCTGATAGAGCAGAAAACAGAATAAGGAGGTACGAAGGCGAGCTGCGTATAGATTGTTGCTGCAATCTGTATACGGGCTTGTTGTCGTGCAATGAAGAAATCGAGGATATGGATTAGTGTAAAGATAAATGATGAGGAGTATTTGAGGGATATAGATTGTGACGCATAGCAATTGTACTCTTGTATTTGACACAAAACTCATTCCCCGGCTTCAATTATAGCCCCTCTCCCCTACCCTATTTCAGCAAGGAGCTAGATTCCGTGAAAACAGCTTGCAACTCTGATAAAACCATGTCATCAAATCAACCTCATACTCATAGTTCTGCGTGCTCCTGACTTGTAGATTTTCGGGTAAATTCGGGCCCCGAAATGTACATCCGAAACCCTGTACATTTTTGCGAAAATGTATTCATACGGTCAAAACAATAAAAAAAGTCCCTAATTGCGATAAAAGCAATTAGGGACTTAACAGGTTATTATAGATTGACCTTAAAATCTAGGCCTTTCCACATTCCAGTACAAAGCACGCAGCAACGCCAATTCCTATAAGGATGTACCCTATTGGAAGCCATTGCAGCGCTTAGAACCAACCTGCAAATTACTTGCGGGGAGCTTTAATGGCAGCCTGCTTATTGGGTCGTCATCATAGGTATGTACCCAAAAGCGCGTACTGTTTGCATCCTCAAGTATCCTATTGACGGCCCCATCCCCTTTCTTCGCTTTTGTTTTTCCCGGCATGATTTTTTCCGCCGAAATCGAATGGTAATTGTACGTTCCGCGCACATTGCATTGAACAGTGCATGACTCTTGAAATAGATTTAGTTCCCAGATGAATTTCTGTCCATCGATGGAGAAGATTCTCGGCACAAATTTGTCCAGAAATTCCCGGCTGATTTCATCGTTTGGGAACGACTCTTGCCAGCTGAGTGCTTCCTCTACCTTTTCACTATTGGCAGCTCCGTTTTTTTGTTCCTGCTGGTATTCTTCTAAAATATCCTGCCGGTGATCCTGCCAAACGTTTTTGTAGATTTCTCGCGCCATCAATTCGAGCTTCCATGCTTGCACATTGGGGGCGCTGCATTTGGGGGCTACATTCCTCAGCGACCGCTGATAACAGATATATCGAACAATGCCTTTCTCTGCGCGGAACGCCCGCATTCTGGCTCCGCAGCCACAAAACAGGCGGCAAGCCCATTTGTCGGCGTGTTCGTTCTTTCCATACAAGTAAGCCTGCGTTATATTGCCGTCTTTGTACGACTGCCATGCATGTCTGCGGCGCTGACATTTATCCCATAGTTCCTCTGAAATGATTGGCTCAAAACTGCCTTTCACCAGAATGTAATCCTGTTGCTGTTCTTGATGCTTTTATGGCTGAGGAAATCATCAATATGCGATTTGTTGTATGTCAAATACCCTTTATAAATCGTATTCTTGGTGATTGAGAGAACCTGACGCGCGCTCCATTGTGGCATTCCGGATTTATTCGGTGCGCTTCTTGCGTTAGTGTCTGGGCTATCTCGGTGCCATTTATGCCATCAGCATACCAAGCAAAAATTTTTCTGACAGTCTCTGCCTGACTTTCCTGCACCACAAGCGTATGAGCCTTTTTATCACGCTTATATCCAAACGGTGTCGGTCCTGCAACATAGGTGCCTTTTTTCTGTGACGTCTGAATGCCCGCCTTGGTGCGTTCACTCATTTTACGGCTTTCATCTTGCGCAAGGCTTGCCATAATGGTCAGGCGAACTTCTCCATCGCCACGCATCGTCCAGATGTCATCATTGACGAAGTACACTTCAACGCCGTACTGTTTCAGCTCACGGGTCGTAACCAAAGTATCCACCGTGTTTCGGGCAAAACGGGAAACCTCGCGGGTCACGATTAGGTCAAACTTCTTTTTCCGGGCATCTCGCAGCATCTTCATAAAAGAAGGTCGGGTTTTCATGCCAGTACCTGAGATTCCTTCATCGGCGTATTGCCCAACCACCGTCCAATTCGGATGATGTTCTGCAAGCTCCAGATACCAGTTCATTTGATTTTTCAGTGCTGATATTTGCGCCTCAAGTTCCGTGGACACGCGCCCATAGAACACAACTCTGCGCGGGCAGTTTTGCTGGTCTGCTTTATCATATTGCATCGGTTTTCCCTCCTTCCCCATCAGTATAATACTGCATTCAGTATTTTCAAAATGTACAAGTCAATGACTCAATCATGGTATAGAAAAGCCGTGGAAGAAGGTTCCTTCCACGGCATGATCTTTATACTACTTTTTCAATAAGGCACTGATGTTTCTTCGTTTTCTTGTCATAGTTGATAGCTACCAAGAGAAGATTTCCTGTATAGCCACGCAGCGAATCCGGATATTTCTTTTCCTTAATCTGCTGCATCGCAGTCTCCGCCGTTTGGTTCCACTTCAACTCCACAACAAGCGCCGGATAGTCATTTCGGTACTCCGGTTTTGGTACGAAAACGAAGTCTGCGAAGCCCCTGCCTGTGGGCAGCTCTCGAACCGGCTTAAAGTAATATTGCATAGCGCTCAGGTATGCAATCGCCAAGACGCTGCTCAAGGAGTTTTCATTGTTGTACTGGATGGCAGAAACATAGTCATCATGGATTTTCTCAACCTGAGTGGCTACTGCATCGCCATCCATATCCAATGTCGCATCCAGCAACTTCTCAGACTCCTGCTGGAACAGCAACATCTCATTCCAATGCTTGCTTTCCACCGCAAGTGTCAATTCCTGCCGGATTTCCTCATTCGGAACGAACGCTGTTTTTCGGTTCTGGTCATATCCCAAGTAGCCAAGATGGATCATATATGTCAAAACATCATCTTTGCTTTGGATATTAACGGTATCGTTCTTGAAGGTAGCCGTGTTTACTTTAACTTCCCCACCGGAAAGCATTTCAATGATTGCCGTTTTCAGCCCATCATAGTTCATGTTGATAAGGGGAACGATTGCTTCATAGGAAGCCGTTTCCGACCAGTAGCTCTTAAACTCTCCCTTCAGCATAACGCTGACAACAGCTCTGGGATTATAAACTTGGTAATCCCGCAGCAAGTAACCATCGTACACTTTTTTACCTTGTCAAAGTCTTTGTGGTACTCCTCGCAAAGATTCTTAACTTCTTCTTCCGTAAAGCCAATGAAAGGTGCCAACGTGCCGGCACTGACCATGGTAAACTCATCGAAGTTATTCAAGGCCGACTGCGTTTTTTCCTTTTTGATTGGCAGAATGCCGGTGAGGTATGCAAGCTGAATGTATTTTGTCGGCTCTGTACCTTTGAATAAGCCTCTCAGGAAATAGATATATTCTTCTTGAACAGCCTTATTGGTTGCTTCATCTCGGATCAGAATATCCCATTCATCAATAATCACAATAAATTTCTGACCGGTCGAGTTTCTGATGCGCGACAAAGCGTCCGCCAATGTCAACACTTCGTTAGGAAGAACTTCAGGGTAGTACTCTTTTAGTTCCTCCAAAACCGATTGCGTAATGTAGGATATAATACTTTTGATGTCTGCACAACTGGACAAAAACCATTGTACATCTATATGGATCACATCATTCTTGTTGAGATGCTTTTTGAAGTCGCTACTCTTGCCGATTGTAAGCCCATCGAACATCTTTTCTGAATCGCAGCCTTTGCTGTAATAGGCTGCCAGCATATTAGCCGTATAGGACTTACCAAATCTCCGGGGGCGGCTATTGCAGATATATGCTTCTGGTGTATCAAGAACGCTGTTGGTATATTCCAGCAGACCCGTTTTGTCCATATAAATTTTTGAATTCAGTGCAACTTGAAACGCACTATTATCCGGATTCACGAATCTTCCCATTTCGCCAAAGCCTCCTTCAGAAGTCATCTATTTCTAACCATTCAAATGACATTAGTATAGTCATATAGTACCATTTATCGATACAAATAGCAAGTTGAAATTTCCCTACCCTATATATAATAGTACAAAAGCGCCGCAGCAGGGATTTCTTTCATAGCATGATCTATCATCGCAGACACCTCATCTGCTATGACGATGATTAAATTTTGCCACATGGAATCCTGCTTTCTGCATATAATCTTCAAAAATATATGCAGATAAACTCGAAAGGCGCAATAAGCCACAAATTGCGATAATTTCCCTTCGATGAACCTGTCAGATGTCATCTGTTTGAACCATTCGGAATTCCCGAATAGTTGCCATCACGGTCTATTCCTCATCCGAATTATAATATTACCATTTACTGATTCAAATAGCAAATCTAGCGTCATTCCATAACGACACAATAATGCCGTGGAAGTATTTCCTCCACGGCACGATCTATCGTTATAGCTGTGCGTTTCTCTCCCTCTGCAAATTCCAGACAGGCAACCCTTCCCGGCGCTTTGCCTCGCATCGCTTTGCAGCCATGCGATATGTTTTCTCGCATCTTGGCACGCTCGTGGAATCCAGTCATGGCGCTGCTTCCCCAATACGGTACAGCAGAGGACGCTATTCACTTTCTCGGAGGTTTGGAACCTCCTAATACATAAGAGAACAGCGAATCGAATTTTTTCCACAACTTTTTCAATTTTCTTTTTTTACCAGAAATATATCCACACGCATATCTTTCCACAAACCGGGGTGGATCTTAATCCCACGCGCTTTCTGATACTCATAGGCTGTCACAAAGTCAACCGCAAAACTCAAAAGTGGTATCTTTTCATCCAGCACGCTCACCTGATTTTTTTGACAGCTTTCCAGCCATTCCACCAACTTACGCTTTCTTTTGGTTCGGCTCATGTTCAAAAAGAAATCCTGTGGACGACATATTGTCGCGCAATCGGGTTCAGCACTTTCTTTATCCTGCTTGCCGATTTGCTCTTGCTCAATATCATAGGGAACGCCACTTTTATAGGTAACCATCGCTATCGGCTGCCTTTCCGATTGGATAGGCATGATCTGCTGCACATTCATCAACTGCAACATCCAAATGTAGCGGTTATTGCTTTTTACAATCCGGTTGGCATACCTGTCCAGAAAGCCCGGCTCTATTTTACCATCCGGAAAAGAGGCATCATCGCTGAGTGCAGCCTCGATGCTGTGCATATCTAACCTTGCTTTAGGACGCTGTTCCTGTATGGAACTTTGCAGTAAGCCTTCGACATTTATACTGCTTTGCAGCAAAAGAGTTCGGCTTGTTGATGCTCAGGTCATCAAACAGCAGGTCCAGCTGGCTTACGCTGTTAGGACCATCCCCCTGCGATTCCAGCATAAGGAGCAGCGTCATAACGCTGTTCATGTTCCGTTCTTCCAGCTCCAATTCGTAGAACACATAGCCGATCAGTGCCTCCAGCAGTGCCGTCATGCCTTCCTCCATATCGGGTCGGCGGTGCTCTTGGCGGTGGGATCTTCTTTCAGGTTTTTGACAAGGTTCTTGGTGACGACCAGAATATCATCCTCATTTTTTATGTAGGCGAAAAGGTTATAATGGTCGGATTTATCCCGGTCTTTCAGGTTGAACACTTTCACTTTGTATCCTTGAGAGAGTAGGACATTGCCATATTCCTGAAGCAACTCTCCCTTCGGATCACTGAGCACATAGTTACTGTTAAACTGCAATAGCTGCGGGCCAGCAACGCTGTAGCTCTTGCCGGAACCGGACGGGCCAAACACGATCACGTTCTTATTGCGGTTATAGTTGTCGTTTGCCGTCACCTTCATTTTTGGAGAAAGACTCAGGCTTTCCGATGCCGTAAGCGGCAGATTGTTCTGCGCATCTTCATCTAGAATGGTGCAATATCTTCCGGGCCTCCCCAGCGGGCGCTGCCGTACTCTTTCTGAGGCATAAGACGGTGCTTGCTGTACTTCACACAAAGGTAAATAAGCCCTGCCATGAGCGCTGTGGCAATGCCGCAGCCAAGCGAAAAGGCATCTGCCGAGAGCCTGAACGGGTGCAGCAGTAGGCTGTTCAGGTTCAGTGCAGCCGCCAGCCGGTGCGTAGTAGTTCCCTCGGTGAGTTCGTATGTGTGACCCATCCAGTTACCAAGCCAGAAGCATAAAAGCGCTGCAATGGGTATCCAAATTTTCAGGTTGCTTTTCGGCTGGTTCATAGGCGTTCACCATGTTCCGGCGGCGGCACAGGGCGGGACTGGTTCATCTCTTTGACCCGCTGCGCGGCGCGGTCGCATAGGTCTCTCAGTTCCGGAATTGGGCGTTCTTTGCCGCGCTCTGCAATGCAGTTTTCCAACGCAGTCTGAATACGATCCACATCCTGCCCCTTAAACCACAAATACATCTGACCGGTGTCTCGGTCTTTTGTGACAGAAAAATCTACGGAATATTGCTTCAGCTGCCTGCGGATGTAGGGCAGCGTTTTTTCATTCACGTCCACCGATGCCAGCGGACGTTCCTGCCGGTTGAGCGCGCTCAGGCTTTGCTGCCCATAATTCTGGCTGCTCATTGCCTGCACCGTCAGCCGGAGTATATCAAAAATACTCTGGCTAGCGAACCGCGCAGCGCTGATTTCCACGCGAACTGCGGTTTCTTCAATCATAGTTCATCCTTCTTGCGACATTTTTCCGCACTTTTCAGTCATAGTCTGCGACATTTTTCGCAGCTCACCATGGTAAGGGCAGTTTGTGCCGCGCTGCATAGTTTTCAATTTTCATTCCCAACCTGTACTCATGCAGTCTGTCGCGCAGACTGTATTCCAGTGTTACAACCTTGATGCCATGCTGCATGACCTGTTGGAAAAAGCGAAATAGATGCTGTTCCTTGCCGCTGATCTGGCGCATACGGTAAATATAAATGCAGTCAATTTCCCCGGCCTTGACCTGCCGCATCATTTCACGGTAGCCGGGGCGCAGCAGCCAGCCATATCTTTCGTCAGCGCTGGTGCCGACAATTTTGCAGTTGTCCTGCTGTGCTTTCGCTGCACACTCACGGATGCAGCGAAGTGTTTCGCCATCATTACCGGGAATTCGCGCATACAGCCATACGCGTTTTGTGTTTTCATTTTGCATTTTCATCGGTTCCTTATATTTATTTTTAAGAAAAAACGCAGGCGGACTGCGGATTCCGTCTGCGATGCAGGTATAAATCATATCACTGGTCGTCCTCCTCGGTATCAGCTTCAGATTTGCGGCGTTTGTAGGTCAGCACACCGATTGCAGCAATAGAACCGAACACAACAACGACCAGCAAGGCCACCGGGAACGTGTCTCCGGTCTGGGGGATCGTCAGCTGCGGCGCGGGGGTGGAAGTCGGTGCGGGGGTCTGCACCGGCGTTGGGGCAGGTGTGGGAGCCGGAGTAGGTGCAGGGGTAGGTTCTGGCGTATCCTCATGGTGCGGGGTAGCCTTATCGACCATCGTGATAAGACGCTTATCGGCTTGTTCCCAGTCTGCCTTTTCATCTGTGCGCAGATACAAACAGACCGTCTCGTCTACCTGCTCGACTTGAACTGAACAGAACTTGCCACCTCATAACCGGCAGGCGCGGCATCTTCCGTTAGGGTGTAGATATGCTCGGTTTTCTCGTCAGAAAGGTGGATGCTATCTTCCGAAATCGGAACATGATGCGTATTGGAGTCGGTTACCCATGTGTCGATGACGTTTTTATCTTCATCACGGATGGTCAACGTTGCGCCGGGCAGCAAGATGCCGCCTGCGTCCACCTTGTCAATATCCAATACAGGAGCGTCCTGCATGACTACGGTGGTGTCGTCCAGCTTTTCCCAAGTGTCGCCGGTCTTTACATAGACTTCGTTTTCCTGCTCGTTTCCAACCTGTACGAGCTTAAACACAATGTTTTCGGCTTCTGCATAGGCTTCAGGAGCACGTTTTTCGATGAGGGTGTATTCCTTATCCAGCTCTAGACCGCGCACGGTATGCGGTGTCTTGGCAGAGGTCCAGCCTTCTATCAGCTTGCCATCTGCCTCGTGGATCTCCAGCTTGGCACCGGGCAGCTCTTTGCCGTTGGTGACATCCTGTTTGGAGATGTTCACCGTAGTGCGCAAATTGGTGTTTGTGCCATCCACTACCTGCCATGCCACTTCTTGACCGGCATAGGTGAACTCGACCTCGATGGGGCTGTTATCAAGAAGATACCCGGCAGGGGCTTTGACCTCGGCAATGCGGTATCTGCCGCTGTTGCCGGAATCCGGGTAGGTTTCAACTCGGATGGGCACATCCACATCAAACCAAGTAAAACCGCTGTCGTTGGTTGGGTCACTGGTTGCCAGCTTTGCACCGGCGTCCACCAGCTTCGTGCCATCTGCTGCGAAAATATCGTCCACCGTGTACAGTTCATACACAGCACCGCAGATAGGTCAGTGTTTCGCGATCCTGCTTATAGATGCCAACGCCGATTTTGCTGACCTTGTCATCGGGCTTTTCGGGAACCGGCAGCACACGTGCATTTTCAAAGACAAGGATCTGTGCGGTCTTATGGGCATCCGAAGCATCTTTAACATTGACAATGCCGTATGAACACTCTTTGTCGCCATCCTGCTCGTGGCTGACGATGGTTTTCGCCAGCACAATGTTATTGCGCTGGTTGTCCCAGCCGAATTCCACACTATAGCTCTGCTGCGTCAGCACAAAGCCATAGGGTGCTTTGACCTCGGTGATCGTGTACTTGCCCAAAGGCAGGGTCACGGTCACTTCACCTTTGGTGCCGTCATGGGAGATGGTGAGGAAATCATAGGTGGCCTGTGTACGATTGGGGGCAAATTTCACCTCATCGACCTGACCTGCCGCACCTGTGGTAACAGTGGCAACAAGGTCGCCATCCTGATACCAATAAGTGCCCTGACGGTCGGGCGTGGCAATATCGCCGTCCGCGTGGATTTCGTAGGTTGCCCCTGCCAAATTATCCTGCGTGTAGATGAACTGCCCGTCTTTGTAATCGGTCAGGACATTGCCCAGCTTGCGGATGGTCAACTGTCCGAGGGTTTCATGGTTGAAATACTTTTCTTCCACAATGTACTCGTCCATGTCATTGGTGGCGTTACCCACGACCTGCCAGACACGCTCGGAAGTGATTTCAAATTCTACAGAGTAGGCAGGATCATTGTAGTAGCTTCGGGACCTTGCAATTCCTCAATGAAATAGCGACCAAGCGGCAGCTTTTCAGGCGTTTTCATCAGGCCATCCGTATCGGTGTAGAACACATCGGTTTTCTTGGTGGCGCTGCCGCTGGCAGGATCAATCATTGAAATGCGGGTCTTGTTGCCTTTATCATCCAACTTGTACAGTGCAAAAGCGGTGTTCGCAATCTTGACCGCCTTGCCGGTTTCGGTATCAGTCTTGATAAGCTGCAAATAACCTTCCAGTTCTTCATCCAACACGTTATAGGTAATGTAGTTGTTGGTGGCGGTGGTGACGCTGCCGGCAGGAACCGTAAAACGGCTTTGCGGGCTGTCCTTGCTGACCGTTACGATAAAGGGGTCGCATTGGAAAACGTCCTTGGGGAGCGTAGTCTCGACAACAAGGTACTGCCCATACGGAAGTCCCTCAATGCGGATGACGCCCTCCTCGTTCGTGTACAATTCTGCCAATCGGTACTCTGTATCCTGATCGGTAGGAACCCAGCCATTGCCTTTGCCGTTGGCGTAGTCACCATCTGCGGTCAGGGTGGCATTGTAGGCTTCTACCGTGGCAGCGTTGCTCTCATACATATTGGCAACAGCCTGCCCCTCGGCAGTGAAATCGTACTTGAGCGTCAAATTATCGTAGTTGTCTTTGCGGTAAACGTCCAAAATACTTTGTGCATTGTAGCTGCCATCCGGGTTTGTGGTGAACTGCGCTTCCTTGCTCAGCTTGGAAATGCGATAGACGGTAAAGCCCGCACCCTCCAGCTTCAGCGCCGGGGAGGGCTGACCGGTGGTAGAAACCAGCTTATTCAGCGAGAAGCCGGATTTGAGGACTTCATCTTGGCTTTCCTGCTCCGCGTTGATATGGTAGCTGGATTCATCTGCATAGGTCAGCGTTTTGTAGTGGTTGACCTCATCGCAGAGATACCCGGTGGCATAGGAGAGATAATAGCCATCCCATGCCTTGCTGCCGTCCAGCTTGCGGCTTTCAGCTACGGCAGAGTACTGATTCTTATAGAGGTAGTCGGTGTATTCGTTATTCTTCCGAACCAAATCACTGTATTTGCCGGTGCGCTCCAGCTTTTTATTCAGCTGCGGGTATTTGCCGGTCGTATACAGTTTGCCGTTGCCGTCAATGGGCAGCACCAGACCCGTGGCACGCTCGACAAGGTAGTAGCGCCCCATATATAGGTTGGAAAAAGCAAGTTTCCCGTCCTTGATGGTAGCAGAGGCAACCAGTCTGTCTTTCTGCAAAATGGGCAGGTAATCGGTATCCCAGCCGCCGTTGGTAAGCACAGTGGTGTGCCAGATGGGGTTACCGTTGGCATCCAAAATTTTGGAATAATCCACTGTGCCGGTGACGCCATCCGGGTGTGCGATGGTATCCGCTGCATACAGGTCGTAGACGGCTCCTTCCAAGGTGGTATCACCGTTGCTGCCCGCAGCCAGATACCGCGCCGCATCCAAATCGACTTTGTCAGCAAAATACTGCCGAGAACGCGGTCGTTCTGCATTTTGTCGCCATCAGCGTGCATCGTGTAGGATTTTTCATTGTTGGCAATGCCAGTAGGGTCTGTGTCGTAGGTTTTGTCGGTTGCGCGGTCGCCAAGCGTAATCGTGACGATGGCCTCACCGGTGTCGATCAGAGTGCCGCCGTTGTTGGTGGTGGTAATATCGGCATTATAGTCTGCATTGCCAAGCCAAAGAGTTTGCCCATCCAGCGCCTTGGTGATTTCAAAGGCATAGGCCCGCTTGCCCAAAACGGAACCTGCAGCACCGGGGTTCGTTACATCCGTCCAGTCGCCATAGTAGCCACTGGGGGCACGGCTCTCCACAACCACAAAACGGCCCTCATTGCGCTGAGTATAGTAGATGTTATCCGAACCGTTGGCATAGCTGCTGTGGTTGATGACTTTGTAGGTGCCGTCCGGCTGGCGCTCCACCGCATACTGGTTATAGCCACCTGCGGGAATATAGCGCTGGAGCACGGTATCCCATTCATAAATCTTGAACTCTGTGTCACCTTTGATACGCTGTTTGCTCTCGCTGTCGATTTTGTCGATGGCAACTTTGACAGACCACTCGTCGTTTTTCATGAGGTAGTCGTTGCTGCTGTTGGCGGGAACCGTAATGGTCTGGCTGCTGCCAAGGTCGCCGCCGAAAGCATCAAAGCCGTGGGGCACCGTCACTTCGTTGTAGGAGAATTTCAGGTTGTCAAAGTAGTTATGGGCAGCAGAAAGTGCAGCTTCAATTTCCCCGTTGACCTGACCTTCGCAGGCGCTCTGTGCAGCAGACTGTGCGGCGGATGCCTGTGCATCGGCGTCCTGCTCACTGTTGGCGGTAATACTTCCACTCTGAGATGCGACTTGCTTACGCTGAAATGCACCGTCCACGTTACGGAACCATCGCCGCCGTTCAGGTGGTAATTGTCATCTGCCGTATGTCCGCTGGTCGTGACGGACTGCATCCCATCCGGTGTAATTGTCCAGCTGCCGCCGTCAATGTCGGCAGGGATGCCATCAAGGATCGGTGCAATTTCAATGCCTGCGCCATCCACTTTTTCCAATGTGTCCAGTTGGATTTTGTCGGTATTGACCGTATAGGAAAAATCCAAGGACTCGCTGCGCTCATAGCTAGCGCTCCACGGCTTATCCACCGATTCGCCACCGGTTTCAAAGCCGGGAATCTCGCTGTCGCCGCCAAGCACAACAGGGGTATAATTCAGAACCACAAAGCGCTGCCATGCAGCATTGCTGGGCGTATACAGCGTGCCCACATACACGGTCTTGCCGGTCGGTGCCGCATAGGCTTCCGGTGCATTGACGATCTCGGCAGCGATGCTGTCAGGATACTGTTCTGCCTGCCAAGACAGCAGTGCGAGGTAATTGTCCGTTGCGTTATCTGCTGCATCTAAGGCAAGACTCGCAACCGCAGGCGCACCGTTATTGAAGCCTTTCGACCACAAAGTGGCCTGATCCGGCACCCAGCCTTTGTTGAAGTATTCAGCTTCGACCCACACCTGACCAGCGGGGGTATAATTGGCTACCGGTGGATATTTGTTCTTATAGGTAGCACCGGCCCCATGCCCACTTGCCGCGATCACCGCAGAGGCAGGCTGACCGCCAGATAGTTCATCCAACCAACCGAGGTATTCACGCACTGGGTAACCTGCAATCCGGCGTAAGTTGCAATACCTTCATCCGCCGAACACATTGCAACCTGCGTTTCCTGTGCAAAGCGATCCTGCAAAATGCCCGGCACCGGTGCGGAATCGTCCAGCGTAACATGGACGGTTTTCGTCAGTGTCTGCGTTGCATCCGTGTAAGTCATGGTGACGCTGAAATCCTCATTGGCTTTCACATAGATACCCGCCACGCTTGCGGAAATTTCGGAAAAGTCATAGTGCAGCTGGCTGCGGCGTTCTTCCTCGGTTGCCGGAGTCAGGTCGGCGCTGGTGAAGCCATATCCCAACAGTTCCACGTTATCGGGCAGCGTAATGTCCGCGCTGCTGCCGTTGGCGGGGTACATAACCTGCATACTGATAGGCACGATGCGTAGTCCTCGCCATCCATGTGCGGGAACGCAGCAGTCGTGCTGTCCGCATCCAGCAGTGCAGCATCAAGCGCCACCTGCTGGAAAGAATCATCACTGACGCTGCTGTAATCTTCATTGCCCCAGCCCTCAATGCTGATTTTGGTTTCACCAACCAGTACCGGTAGGCCATAGGAATCCAGATAATATCCGGTCGGCTCCTGCGTCAAGCTGGGGTACATCTTATGCCAGATTTCGTACAGTTCGTCACTGCCGCCAGTGTCGCCCTCGGTTTCAGGTTCCTGTTGTGGAGCATCCTCGTCCGGGGATTCATCGGCTGTTTCCGGGGTTGCGGTACTGTTAGCATCGCTTTCGGATTTTGCTTCCTGCGTTGCCGCCTGTTCCGGCGTTGCGACCACAACCGGTCTTGCGCTGTCCTCCGCCAGTGCCCCATAGGGGAGCATACCGCAGCACATCATCGCCGCCATGCAAAGGGCTGTAACGCGCTGCCTCATTTTGAATTTGTGATTCATTGCACACAAGTCCTTTCTTTGTCAAAATTCATCTATATAAAACAGCGCCTGTGGGTACAGACGCTGGAAAGCCAATAAAAAGTCCCGGCATTGCTGCCGGGAAAAGCTATTATACGAATTGTCACTTAGTAGGAAAAGTAGCTGAGAAACTGCGGAAGTTCTGCTTCCGGCAGTGTTTCCATGATTCTCAGCGCCATGTACTCCGGGCGACTGATTGCAGGCAGGAACTGCCGCGCATAGACTTTGCCTACGCGGGCACTGCCGACATCACGGATCATCCCTTTTTCGCTTAGTTTCCTCATCAGAGGGTAAATCGTTCGCGGATGCCACGAACCTTTGTATTGCTCGGTGATCTGGCCTAGAACCTGCTGCCCTGTAATGGGGTGCCCGGCGTTCCAGACAATCTGCATAACTTTCATTTCGGACTCGTTCAGCCTTGTCTTTTTTCGTTCCATGTTTATGACCTCACTGAAAAGTTACTGCCCAATAGGTATACTGTCCTGCTTCCGTGCTGCAAAACCAGCATCCGATTCCCATGCTGGAATAGTTGGGCGACACGATGCTGGCGTAATGGTCGGGGCTGCTTTGCCATGCAGCACAAACGCTGCTTGCGGATGCAAACGGACCGGCTGCAATGATTTCACCGCAGACGGCACCGGAATGGTCAAACGAGCCACCAGATGCAAAACTATCACAACGGGAGTTTGCAATAGAACTTAAGCCACCATCTACGGTCAGCGCAGGCAGACCAGCCGCGGCGCGCATGGCGTTGATATTTTCCGCTACCGCCCAGTAAGCCGAATCGGAACTGTCAATGCTCCACCACTGGTCAGTCCCTGCTGCAAGGTCAAACGAACGGCACCATAGCTCATGGATACTTGCTGCGATGCCTCCGCCTGCTGCACAGGTGCAGCGGTTGCGGCAGGACCTCGGTAGGGACTGGGGTAGGTTCGCAGGTCGGGGCTGCGGTGGGACCGGTGTTGCGGTAGGCTCTGCCGTTGGTACCGGCGTCTGATCAGGCGTTGGCGCAGGAGTGGCAGTCGGCGTTGCTTCGCTGCTGGTTTCCGGCGTAACCTCTACCAGCACGCTGCTTTCGGGTGTTTCAAGGGTTGTCGGCTGCTGCGCGGCGCATCCGCATAGGGCAACAACCATAAGGGTCAAAATCAGTATAGATTTTTCATTCGATTCCTCACAATCTATAAAGGTAAGTGTACAGCGCGGACGCGGCGAAAATCAGAAGATTGCCCACCCACATAAGCAGCTGCGGCAGCGCAATTGGACTGATCAGAAATGCAACGGCGGCAGAAGCTGCTGCTTCCCCATAGCAGCCATCCAGCAGCGCCAACGCAGCAGCAACACCGCCAAGGAGAGACAACAACCCGCCAAAAGCTCCCACAACTCCATACAGGAGATTGAGGAGAAAGCCCGCTGCAAAGAGCACCAGCACGACCGGCACCGCAAGAATCCTGAGAATCCAGAGTAAAGCGACATTTTTTCCAAGTTGAATCAGCATAATTTCCACCTCCTCCTTCATCATACAGGAATGATTTTATTTTGCAAGGCTGTCGATTTACCGTTCCAATTCATCATCCGATTGAATCAGTGCATCTTCCGGTTCTTCTTCCAATTCTTCCGCTTCGCCCTCAATGATGGGTGCATCATTGCCCACATTCAGCAGGGCATCCAGCTCGGCAAGGCGGGCACTTTTATCGCTCAGTTCCTGCTCCTGCAAGAACGGCTGCTTCAGTTCTTCCTCTGCATTGGTAAGCTGTTTTGTAAGCTGTTCCAGACTGCCATGCAGTCGGTTCAGGTCCTGTGGCAGAGCAGAAACTACATTTTGGAAACGAATCATGTTGCCGGCAGCATCATTACCCAGTTCTGTCGTGTGCGTTGCCTCGCCAACAAGGTGGGCATGGAATACCTTTTCCAGCGGTTTATATTCGACTGTGATTTCAAAGCCTGCATAGTGACCTACCGGCACAGGTTTCGTTGCCCGCACTGCTGCACCGACAAGCCCCAGCAGCGCCTTACCTGCATCCTCGCGCTTATCGTAGGTTTTCCCGTCCAACTCGATAGAAAAGATGAGCTTTTTATCGGCATCATAAGACTGGTGTTCTTTTGCTGTCTGAATATCCTGCTCAAATGTACGGATTCGATGCTCGGTTCCTTTGATTTGGCGCGGGAAAGCCACGGCTATCGCATCTTCCAATCGGTAATGCTGGCTGGTGTAGGCAGCTTTCAGGGTCCGCAGCCGCGCCACTTGAATGTCCAAGTCCATCTTTTCCTTGATCATGGGGTTACCCGCTGCCAAAGCCTTGACTTCGGCATAGGTGAGCGCAGCTTCGTCCAGATCCTCGCAGCTGCGGGCTGGGGATTTTGACGTCATAATTTGCGAAATAAACTTCTGTTTATTCTCGACAAGCTGCCAGCTGTACGAATCAAAAGTTGACTCTGTAACGTAAATAAATATGGAAACTTCTTTGTTCATGTTGCCTTGGCGGACCATGCGTCCGTTGCGCTGGGCAATATCAGCAGGTCGCCATGGTAGTCCAGATGGTGCAACGCAATAAGCCGTGTCTGTACGTTGGTACCAGCGCCCATCTTCTGGGTGCTGCCCATCAGGACGCGCACAGTGCCATTTCTGACTTTTCCAAATAGTTCGGCTTTTTTTGTTTCGGTATCCGCATCATGGATGAACTGCACTTCCTCTTTGGGGATGCCCTTGGCAACCAGCTTATCGCGCACATCGTTGTATACGTCAAAGCCGTCCTCCTTGGGGGTGCTGAGGTCGCAGAAAATCATCTGAGTGGAGCGCTGCTCCTTGGTCTTTTCCCATATCTCATATACCTTATCCACACAGGCGTTGGCCTTGCTGCCGGGGTCATCCGGCAATAAAGGGTTCATGAGCCGCTGGTCCAGTGCAAGTTTTCTGCCGTCATTGGTGATGCGCAGCATATTATCTTCCGTGGGCTGCACTTTTCCGCTTCGGACCTTTTCGGCGCGGTCTGCCAAGCCTTTGATCATTCTTTTCTGGACTTCACTTGGCTGTAACACCACATTGGTGGGCTTGCCGCCCACCAGTTCCGGCACCGGCAAATGCAGCATATCGGCGGTCTGAATGTCCGCAGACATCTTAAAAAGGCTCATGAGTTCCGGCAGATTATAAAATCGCGCGAATCTGGTTTTTGTGCGGTATCCTGTACCAGTTGGGTTAAGCTCAATCGCTGTAATGCTTTCCCCAAAGGTCGATGCCCACGAATCGAAGTTGAGCAAGCCCTCTTTTTCCAACAAGCCCCTTTGCAGATAGCGCATCATGACGTACATTTCCGTCATGGAGTTAGATATGGGTGTACCGGTCGCAAACACGATACCATGCCCACCGGTCACCTCATCAAGATACATACACTTCATCAGCATATCACTGCTTTTCTGGCTTTCTGTCTGGGAAATGCCCGCAACATTTCGCATTTTGGTGGCAATCATGGCGTTTTTGAAATAATGTGCCTCATCCACCATCAGGCTGTCAACGCCCAGATCCTCAAAGGTGACGACGTCATCCTTGCGCTGCTGGTCGTTGAGCTTATCCAACTTTCTTAAGCTGCTTTCTCGTGCGTTCCATCTGTTTGATGGTAAAATTCTCGGCGCGGGAGCTTTTCAAAAGTGCGATTTGGTCAATAACATCGTCAATCTGTCTTTGCAGGTACATCTGTTGGCGTTCCGCCGAAAGTGGGATCTTCTCGAACTGGCTGTGCCCGATCACGATGATGTCATAGTTGCCGGTCGCAATGCGGGCGCAGAATTTCTTGCGGTTTTCCTTTTTGAAATCGGTTTTTTTTGCTACCAGAATTTCCGCGTTCGGATAGAGCAGGAGCGCTTCGGATGCCATCTGCTCGGTCAAATGGTTGGGAACCACGATCAGCGTTTTATTGCAAAGCCCCAGTCGCTTTTTCTCCATGGCACTGGCTACCATTTCATACGTCTTGCCCGCCCCCACTTCGTGCGCCAGCAGGACATTGTTGCCGTACAGCACATGGGCAATGGCGTTCAGCTGGTGCGAGCGAAGGGTGATTTCCGGGTTCATGCCCGGAAATTTCAGGTGACTGCCATCGTACTCGCGGGGACGCAGCGCGTTAAATTTTTCATTGTAGATGGCGACCAATCGCTGGCGGCGTTCCGGCTCCTTGAAAATCCAGTCTTGGAACTGCTCACAAATCTGGCGCTGCTTTTCCTGTGCAGCCTGCGTCGCCTCCTTATTCAGCACCCAAGAAACGCTTCCGTCAGCCGCCGTAACTTATCCCGAATCTGGGTAGAACGCAGGTTCAGGGCGTTCTCCGCAATCAGGTAGGCGTTGGCGCGGTTCGTACCGTAGGTCACCGTTGCTTTGATATTGCCGTCACCAAATTTCTTGTTGGTAATGGCCCAGCTGCCGGTATACGCAGCGAACTCCACTTTGACCATCCGCCGCGTGTAGTAGGGGGCATCCAGAAGTTCCTCCAAAAACTGCTGCACATACTCAGCGGGAATCCAAGTAGCACCAAGGCGGACGCTGATTTCACTGGCTTCCAAGTCCTTGGGCTGTACTTTTTCAAGTGCTGCCACATTGACTTGAAACTGCGGGTCATTCTTCGCCACCGCTTTTGCTGCCTGCAATTTTTCCCGGACATTGCCGGACAGGTATTCATCGGCAGGCAGGTAGATAGGGTTGCCATCGGTATCGACCTTTACGGGGTCACGGAAGATAATGCCTGTAAGATCATTGATGATGGCTTCTGTGGTTTTTCCGGTCAGCTTGGACATATACCCCAAGTCAACGTGTCCCTGCTCGGAGAGACTGAGCGCCAGCGATTCCTCTGCGGTATCTACATGGTCTACTGCTTGTGCAGGGCGGATCGTCCGTTTGGTGAACATATCCGTCTTGCCCTTGAAGTTTCCCTCATCGTCCAAATCTTCCAAGGAGCAGAGCAGGAAGTAGCCGGAATCCTCGCGGAACGCGGATGCCGTGCCACGCTGTTGATAAGCCCATATTTCTTGCGGTAGGCATCGTATTGGTCGTTCAGACGGACTTGCAGCTTTTGAATATACTCATCCGGAAAGTTTTCCAGCTGGGCATCGATCAGCTCACGGCAGGTATCCCGCAGGGGCACCAGTGCGCGGATGCGGGCTAACGCGGTCTCGCCGCCCTTTACCGCACGCATCTTGGAGTTTTCGCGGTAGTAAATGACGTCATCCTTTACCGTATAACTGAAATTGCGCACATTGGGGTCCGCATCAATGGTGCCGCTTTCTTCTTCGGCATATTCCTGTTCGTCCACCAATGTGTACTCGGCGTGTAGGGTAGAAAGCGCTGCATCCAGTTGCTCCGCCAGCGGGCTTTGCTCATTCGGCACACAGGTAGAGCGCATTCCATAGGGACCACTGACCATCTGCATATCGCCGCAGACCATTTCCGGGTGGTCGATGAAATACTGGTTCAGCGGGATTCCGTTTTCTGTTTCTCCAACGTGTATCCACGGTGCGTCCTGCTCCAAGACTCTGCCGCGCTTTTGCAGAAACAGAATGTCGGAGGTCACTTCCGTACCGGCATTGCTCTTGAACGTGGTATTGGGCAGGCGTACTGCGCCGATCAGGTCGCACCGGGCGGCAAGATATTGGCGCACGTCCTCGGATTTTTTATCCAGTGTACCGGAGGTGGTGATGAACGCCATAATGCCGCCGACACGCAGTTTATCTACCGTCTTGGCTAGAAGTAGACGTGAATTTGGAAGTGCAGCTTATCATACCGGCGGTCGCTGACCTGATACTGTCCAAACGGTACATTGCCGATGGCAAGGTCAAAGAAGTTGTCCGGCAGGTCGGCTTTTTCATACCCAGTAATTTGGATTTTTGCTTTCTGGTAAAGCTGCTGTGCGATACGACCGGACAGGCTGTCCAGCTCCACGCCGTACAGCTTGGCATTGTGGGTATCGAACTTGCTGTGCCGATGCCCGAAGAACGCACCAACGCCCATGCTGGGTTCCAGCACATTGCCGCCCACACAGCCGATATGCTCCAAGGCGCGATACATAGCATGAATGACCGCAGGCGGTGTGTAAAAGGCAGTCAGCGTGGATTCCCGCGCAGCGGCGTATTCATCCTCGGTCAGCAGGGCTTTCAACTGCTCGTACTCGGTATGCCAGTTATCCTTTCCGGGGTCAAAGGCATCTGCCAAACCGCCCCAGCCAAGATAGCCAGCCAGAATGTCCTGTTCCTGCTCACTTGCAGGCGCACCACCGGATGCCATGCGCTGCTCGATTTCTTTCAGCGTGCGGATAGCCTGCACATTGGCTGCAAACTTTGCTTTGGCTCCTTCCGGGATGACAGGTTCATACGGTGCAAGGTAGTTCGTGCGGTCATATTCGGCAGGTTCCTCACGCGCGGCAAGGCGGTCTAAATCCTGCATGACCTGCGATACAAAGGTGGATTCTTCCGGCTCGTCTGCGCTGATTTCGGGTTCCTGCTCCTCGATTTCGTTGATGTCCACTTCCATCAGGCTGTCAAAATCGAGTATTGAGAGAAATTTTCTGTTCATTTCTTCCAAAGAAGAAAACTTCTCTTGTGCGTACAGGGTATCGTCCACAAACTTGCTGATCGTGCAATGTTCCAAATCCGCGTTGACCTGAATCGTATGCTGCTCGTCCTCGGTGGTGGTGTAGCCAAGGCCGATTTTGGTAAGGTCGGAGAAATCCGGCTGTGTGATTTCAAACTCATCCTTGAGGTAGTCCTCGATATAGGAGAGAGCCTGTTCTCTCTGCTCCTGCACCAGAAATTCACGCTGCTGCTCCGATAACACCATGCCGCCGTTGCGGGGATTGGCGTCCAATAGCTGTTGGAACTGTTCTCGGCTGACGGCGCGGCCTACAAGCGGGAAATCTTCATTGCGCAGGTGAACATCAAATTGTCCGATACTTTCTACGGTGAACCGCTGGTCGTTTTCAAGGTAAACGGTGCTGCCCACTTCGCAGACAGGTTTCTGGTCAGGGATGGCGGCGGCAGGGGCTTCGACTCTGTCTGCCTGTTTATCCATGCAGGCATCTTCTCGCGCTCTGCATCCGTCAGGTAGCGGTCCATCCGGACAAGGTATTCCAGCCGCTTGCCGACCTCTTTCCACTTGAGCTTTTTCTCATACCGCAGGTCATCCTTGAAATCGTAAAGGATGCTGAATCCTTTACCGTCAAAACTGACGAAGCCGCTTCCACCGTCAGCAAACGTCCAAGAGAAACCGCCGATGCCGTACTCTTTTTTGAGGAAAGCAACGGTTTCCTTTTCCGTTTTCTCCTGCTGGAAATGGTTGTAGATGCGGTACTTGCCGCCCTCAAAGACACTGCCTCTTGTAATGATGACGTTCACATCATCTTCCGTTATGTAACTGCCATCGTCCGGTTGGGGCTCTTTGTAGTGGTATGTGGGCAGGGCTGCTTTGATTTTTTCGTCCTGTTCTTCCTCGGAATAGATGTCGTCCACTTCAAACGCGCCGACTTCATCGCCGCGAGAAGCATTTTCCGGCAGGTCAAAGGACAGTTGCTCGTCCTGACTGACAGCTTTTTTCGGGTCAATGGCCGCGATAAGTTCGTGGTTATCGACCAGTGCGGAGATGGCAGCAGTAACGCCGTGCCACGACAGATGCGATTCCGCGCTGCGGGTCAGGTAGGACCCCTGCCAGACAAGCAGACCATTGCTTTCTTTATAGAATCCAACGCGGGTATCATCATCCAGCAGAAGCTCCGTAAACACGACCTTGTAGCTCTCACGGATATACCGCAGCCTGTCGATCAGCAGCGGTGTTTTACTGAAAAAGGAAAGGATGTCCGCATTGGAAGCGCGCGAGGTCGTATCTGCTTTCAGCAGGGACGGCAACAGCTCTGCCGGAAATTCGGGCAAAGAAAAAGCGGAGGGCGATGGTTCGCTCTCCGCAGCTGCGGGTTCTTCCGTTATACTTCGTACAGCATCGGAAGGATCATTTCCTCCGCCTGCTGCTTCAGGCTGTTGCACATCTGTGCCCAGCCAGAGGGTTCGTCTTGCGGTCGGGCATCTGCGCTTTCTGCATCAGATCGCGCAGCGTCTTGTCCACCATCTGCTGCGCATCCAGCCCCATCTTGCGGCAGCTCGGCAGCAGCGTTCCCTCCAGCATCATCTGGTCGCACAGGTTCGGCTCGTTCTGCTCCAAGTAGTACAGCCGCATCCTGCCGTACCGGTTCAGGTTGGTTTTCTTGGCTTTCGGCAAGCTCAGGTTCGGAATCTGATAGCCCTTCACGTTCGTGTACATCATCTGTGACAGCCTCCTCTCGACTGGTCGTTTGTGTGGGTGATTGAGTATCTGTATTATGCACTGGTTCAGCCTGAATTGCAACACTGTCGCGGGCAAGCTGCATGACCTCGTGCCCCAGCTCATCCAGCAAAGGTTCTGCCGCTGCCTGCACATAGCCGCCCAAGCAGAGCGAGATTCGGCTGGTATCAAACTGGGTGACATTCTGGAAAGCCGTGAAATCTTCTTCCTGCACCGGGATACCCAAACGGATGCAGATCATGTACAGGGTGCTTTGTGCAGCGAGTTCCTGCAAGATAAACCGCTGATCTTCCGGGTGGCTCCAGCCAGTGTGCTGTCCTCAATGGATGTTGCCAATACGCGGTTGGCGCGTTCGGACAGGGAAATGACTTGCTCGGTTGCCCGATCCATTAAGCTGCCCACGGAGTTGACCTGCATAAGAAGTGGACGGATGACATCTGTCACTTCCCACGGGGCAGCAGCCTTGTCGCCGGTGAGAACGGTATCTGTCATGGAGAACACTCGTTTGGCAGTGGGCACACCCTGATGGCGTTGCAGGATGATGATGCTTTTACTGCCGTACATGACCTTGCGGTGTGCCTGTTCATTCCAGTATTTCATGGTAGCGCAGGCGGTCGCATCGGGACGCTGGGCGTGGATCAGCAGCTGGTTCAGGTAGGTGGTGTGGTAGTTATGCGCTGCCGTATACAGGAACCGCCGCCAGTTTCCGGTGAGGCTGTGACCTGTGTAGCGGTCTGCTGCGCCAACTGGAAAATATCTTGTGGATTTGGCATTGCTTCACCTTTCCGGTTCGTCCTGAACCTGTTCTTTTTGGCGCTGGGCTTCGACTTCATGCAGTTCCGGCAGTAGGTGGCTCACATCCTTGAAGCCAATACTGTCCACATAGTAGCAGTCTCTTTTCCGTTTGTCGTTGTGACCACAATATCACTGGTTGAAAGAGAACACATATGATAGCGCAGCGGACGATTCGGGGCATTGAACTCCTGAAAGCATCTGTCCAAATCGTAGTCCGCAGGAAGATTTGCTATATAGACGCTGCTGTAATCGGCTGCATGGATGCGGCTTTTGGAATAGGCATAATTCATAAAGCGATATTCGCAGCCGCCCTTTGTAATTTGATAGATTTGGAGCTTATCCAGATTGTCTCCCGGCTGAGGGTGTTCAGGGGCAACATAGCAGCCGATTCGAAAGTTGCCCTCTGCATATTGCTGGATATGGCAACCATAGTGCCCGACATAGGCATGGGTTACGTCAATGTTCTTTACCGCTCTGAGCCATTTTGTTCCGTCCGCATTTGTCTCAATCACGCGCTGTCCGTCACGCACCTGAAATAGTTCCCGCCCATCTCGGTTCAAGAACCGCGTGAATTGCAAACTGCTGCATAGCTCATGTGCGTAAAGCCATTCTGTAATGTGCATATCCTTTTCCACCTGTACCCATGTATAACCATCCCGCTGGGTATAGGTATGCGGTCGTACCCTGTCCACGCCGATAACTTCTACAAGTTTCTCGGCCATTTGCGGGATTCGTGTATCACTACGGTCAACATAAGGACCACGGTAGTCATCGCACAGGTAATTGATGCCATTTCGCACCTGTATGATTGCGACCGCTCCGTCCGGATTCTGACGGTCGATACCTACCACCAATCGTGCATAAGGGAATCTTGCCCGTTCATTCCAAGTGCGTTCGTTGTTATAAGGCAATTCACACAGTTGAAGATAACGTTGTTTCAAATCTGCGATATTGTCAAAGAATTCCGTTGGTGTTTGCTTTTCAAATTGTTCCGGGAACGCACGGGTCATAGCATCCGGAATCAAGTAATACCGATACTCTGCCATATCAGCGCTCCTCCTCATGTGCTTGCTCATGCGCCATCTGTCGAAAATAGCTCTCCAAAATTATCAAAATGCGATTTTCCATTTGCTGTTTGGTGCAGCCGGTCGGGAAATACTGCGCTACCTTGCTGACGTTAATGTTCAGCACCGGCTCACGCGGCGCAATGCTCGGTTTCTGCGCGACATGATTTCTTCCAACTTGTCCGGCGTTAAGGTTCCTTCTTTGCTGGCTGCTTTCAATTTCTGTGCTTGCGAGAGGGATGGGGTGCAGTCCTGTGCTTCAGCATAATCGAGGAAACTCTGCTGTTCGTCCGGGGTCAGATAGGAAAGTTCGACGGCGGGGTTGAATTTCAGGGTGTTGGAATCGACCTTTTTCTGGAGTTCAGGAATTAGCTCGTTAAGACGGATGTAGCGATAGACCTGTTTAACACTATCACCAGCATCCGCGGCGATTGAATCTGATGTTCTTCCTTTACCAGAAATGTTGTCAACTTGACAACATTTCTGACTTGGTCTCCCGATGGAACGCTTAATGGCATCATTTTTCATTTTCAGCGCTCGCGCCTTTTCCATCGGACTGATATGTTCCCGCTGGATATTGGCATCGACCATGTCGATGATGGCTTGGTCGTCATCAACATTCCGCACCTGCACCTTGATTTTGTCCAGCCCTGCAAGCTGCGCTGCATGAAAGCGCCGGTGTCCAGAGATGATTTCATAGCCACCCTGCGCAGCGGCGAACGGTCAGGTTGGTAAGTACGCCATTTTCCTTGATGCTGTCCACCAGCTTCTGCATATCTTCATCGTCTCGCACCTCGAAAGGGTGATTGACGAAAGGATGCAGTTCAGAAAGCGGTACTTCCGTTACTAGGTCGCCGCTTTCTCGTTGGCGGTCAGCCTCTGAGGAAAACATATCAGCGATCGCGGGCATCTTCATCGCGTTCATAAACTTGTTCTTCGCGGCCATGACCTAATACCTCCTGCGTAAATTCAACGTATGCTCTTGCGCTGCTGCTTTTGGGTTCGTACAGGATAGTGGGTGCTGCAAACGCCTGACTTTCCTGCACTTTGACGTTATAGGGGATTTCCGTAG
>ENA-OQCP01000228-OQCP01000228.1-human-gut-metagenome-genome-assembly--contig:-NODE-228-length-24790-cov-2.140615_pt1 | contig 24790 bp, 34 predicted proteins | sample MGYA00242760_ERZ504583 | MGnify/ENA primary metagenome ERZ504583 (study PRJEB26092, sample SAMD00036308) | human gut metagenome | host: Homo sapiens | study: EMG produced TPA metagenomics assembly of...
TTTTACCGCCCTTTCCTGTAGCTTGCGTGCTGTTTTATTGCTTGACGAGGAACTTCCGCCGCTAACCGTTCCCGACGCATTTTTATATATTCTGATACACGATGCAGTGCAACTTCCAACATCCATAAAGTTCACATCGGAATCAACACATTGATTCACCGTGTAGTCAATATACGCAGTACCTTCTTTTATTGTTTTGAAATCAAGCGTTAAGACATCGCTTCCGCCCGAAATATTTTGTCCTTCAGAATTAAGAAAAACAACTTTAACCTTGCCGCTTTTCTTGTTGACCTGAATTTTTGAGCCGTTATTCACTGCCTTAACCTTTCTGAATTCGATATAATCGGGGTCATATGTAAATTCAAATGTTGCGGCAGAAAGTCGATTGCCGGAATTTGCGGAAAGTGCAACACTGAACAGTCTGTTCGGCTTCATATCTGCATTCTGCATTTCAAAACTTACGCTTGCAGTTGCAAATGCACTTGTTAAAGATATTTGCAATAAAGCTACTAAAATTAAAATAATAGAAAATAGTCTTTTCATAGTTCGCCACATAAAATTAAAATATTTCAAAATCTCACTTGATTTTTCTGATTTCATTTGATATAATAAACAGGTCGTTTGGAGAGATGTCCGAGCTGGCCGAAGGAGCATGATTGGAAATCATGTATACGGTGAACACCGTATCAGGGGTTCGAATCCCCTTCTCTCCGCCACAAACGCTGAACTTTATTTGAGGTTCAGCGTTATTTTTTTGACCTGTTTTTCTTAATAAAAGGTGTTGTTTTTCATATATATAATTGTATCGTATGGCAAGATTTGTTGTCAACGGATTTACGGTGAAGAGTTAGCACATACTGTGCATTTACGGTTATTTTTAATAATTTTTTAGCATTTCATATGACATAACCATTCAGTTTTCGGTTATTTATTCAAAAAACTGCCACTAAACCTTTACAAACCCTACAAGATATTGTATTATATTAGTAATTATAAATTACCATGGGGTGTTATGTATGAAACCGAAATATAAAAGAGTATTATTAAAACTTTCTGGCGAATCACTTGCAGGTGAAATGAAACACGGAATTGATTTTGAAACTGTTCTCAAATCTGCAAGCCTATTAAAGAATGTGTTGACGCAGGCGTAGAAGTCGGCATCGTAGTAGGCGGCGGTAACTTCTGGCGTGGCAGAAGCTCAGGTGAAATGGACAGAACAAGAGCCGACCATATGGGTATGCTTGCAACAACAATCAATGCACTCGGTGTTTGTGATGCACTCGAACAGCTTGGAGTTAATGTTCGTGTTCAGACAGCTATCGCTATGCATCAGATTGCAGAGCCGTACATCAGAAATAAAGCAGTTCTTCACCTTCAGAAGGGCAGAGTAGTAGTATTCGGTTGCGGAACAGGCAACCCGTTCTTCAGCACAGACACAGCAGCGGCTCTTCGTGCGGCAGAAATTGAGGCTGATATTGTAATGAAGGCTACTATGGTTGACGGTGTATATGACAGCGATCCCAAGAAAAACCCAAATGCAAAGAAATACGATACAATTTCTTTCCATGATGTTCTCAACAAGGATCTCGCTGTTATGGACAGCACAGCGGCATCGCTTTGCAAGGACAATAATCTTCCGATTCTTGTATTCAGTATTGAAGATCCCGAAAATATCTACAAAGCTGTTTGCGGTGAAAACATCGGTACAATCGTAACAGCCAACAATTAATTTGAATTTTTTACTGACTTTTTAACAATAATTATTACACAGGAGGCATAAATATGCAGACACAGTTAAAAAAAGCCGGCGAAAGTATGGACAGACGCTTGAGCATATGCGCAAGGAATTTTCAGAAATCAGAGCAGGCAGAGCAAACCCCGCAGTTCTTGATAAGGTAAAGGTTGATTATTACGGAGCACCCACACCCGTAAACCAGCTTGCCGCAGTTTCTGTTACAGAGGCAAGAACTCTTACCATTCAGCCATGGGATGCGTCTGTATTAAGACAGATTGAAAAGGCTATCCAGACTTCCGATATCGGCATCAACCCACAGAATGACGGTAAGATTATCCGCCTTATTTTTCCGCCTCTCACAGAGGACAGAAGAAAAGAAATTGTAAAAGATGTTCAGAAGATTGCTGAGGAAACAAAGATTCAGATTCGTAATGTCCGCCGTGAACTTATCGACAAGCTTAAAGCTATGAAGAAGGACGGCGAGCTTACAGAGGACGATCTCAAACAGGGCGAAAAGAAAGCTCAGGATCTTACAGATAAGTATGTCAAAGAAGTTGAGAGCATTTCTGCAGTAAAGCAGAAAGAAATTTTGGAGATGTAATATGGCTTTTTTCTCAAAGAAAAAGATGAGCAGATTGAGGTTACAGACCTCAATCTGCCTTCACATATCGGAATTATTATGGACGGCAACGGCCGTTGGGCAAAGAAAAGAGGACTTCCGAGAAAAGCAGGTCACCGTCAGGTGCTAAAACTTTCAGAACCATAACAAGATACTGTTCCGATATCGGAATAAGTACCTTACCGTATATGCTTTTTCAACCGAAAAACTGGAAAAAGACCGCAGGAGGAAGTTGATGCACTAATGTCGCTCTTTAAATCATATCTTAATGAAGCACTTGAAGATTTTAAGGATGACAGTATTGTGGTAAAATTCATCGGTGATAAGTCGGGCTTTAACGATGAACTTCGTGAGCTTATGATTGAAAACGAAGAGAGTTCAAAAGACCGTGACGGTATGGTTCTCAATATAGCTATGAATTACGGCAGTCGTGATGAAATTGTCAGAGCCGTTAGAAACATTTCCGAAGATGTCAGAAACGGAAAAATTTCTTCCGATGACATAACAGAAAATCTTTTTTCAAATTATCTTTATACCGCAGGTCAGCCCGATCCCGATCTTATTATCAGACCGAGCGGTGAATACAGAATTTCAAATTTCCTTTTGTGGCAGTCAGCTACACGGAATTTGTTATAATGAACAAGCTTTGGCCTGATTTTCAGAAATCAGACCTTGATGAAGCGTTTAAAATATACTCCTCCAGAAACAGAAGATACGGTGGAGTCTGATGAGAGTTGATATAAAATGAAATCCCTCAAGCCACGGCTGCTGACAGCCGTAATAGGAATACCAATACTGCTGATCGTTCTGTTTGTTTCGGAACTTTGGCGCCCGTTTGTAGGCATAATCATAGGAGCATTCTCGGCATTTATGATAGGCGAGTATCTTCATGCAAGAAAGATGCTTTATAAATTTCACCTTTCAATACCTTGTATGCTGTTTACTTTTCTGCTTTCGGTTTTAGTTACGACAAAGTATCTGTATGTTTTGATTTTTGCTTTTATACTGACAGTCTTTGCTGTAATGATTTTTAAACACGAAAAGACAAACTATGCCGATGTTGCATATTCAGTGTTCGGAACTTTTTTAATTTCTTTTGGAATGAGTGCCGTACCGATTGCCTGTGCATCATCTGTATCAATTACTTTCTGCTATATATGTATTTTCGCATTACCGTGGATGGCGGACGCAGGCGGCTTTTTTATCGGAGCATCGTTCGGCAGGCACAAACTTTGCCCGAAAATCAGCCCTAAAAAGACTGTTGAGGAGCAATCGGCGGAATACTTTTCTGTGACCTTACAGCAGTAATTATAGGTCTTATTTTTCATTTTTGTGTTATGCCTGATGCTAACATTAATTTCTGGGCATTGATTCTTCTCGGTGTAATTGACGCTCCTGTTTCAATTCTCGGTGATTTGAGCTTTTCACTCATCAAAAGAAATTACGGAATCAAGGACTACGGTTCAATTTTCCCCGGTCACGGCGGAATGCTTGACAGGTTTGACAGCATAATATTTACTGCCCCTGTTCTTGTGGCAATCAATCAATTCATACCTTTCATAACAGTGGGGTAAACTAAAATGGTAAATTCACTTTCAATTCTCGGATCGACGGTTCAATCGGAACTCAGACGCTTGATGTTGCAGATAAACTTAATTTAAAAGTTTCTGCACTCACGGCGTCAACAAATATAAAGCTGCTTGAAGAACAGGTAAGAAAATACAAACCTGAACTTGCAGTGGTTTTTAACGAAGAAAAAGCCAAAGAATTCAAAGATAATATAAAAGATACAAACACCCGTGTTTTAAGCGGTATGGACGGACTTATTGAGGCGGCAACGCTTGAAAATGCCGACCTTATTGTAAATTCGGTTGTCGGAATGGTAGGCTTAAAGCCTACACTTGCAGCGGCAAACGCTAAAAAAGATATTGCTTTTGCAAACAAGGAAACGCTTGTAACAGGCGGTAAGCTTGTATGTGATGCGGTAAAGAAGAACGGTGTAAAGCTTCTTCCCGTTGACAGTGAACATTCTGCTATCTTCCAATGCTTGCAGGGAATGCCTGAAAAGAAAATGCTTAAAAAGCTCATTCTTACAGCATCCGGCGGCCCGTTCTTTGGTAAAACAGTCGAAGATTAAAGAATGTAACAGTTAATGAGGCTCTCAATCATCCAAATTGGAGTATGGGTGCAAAAATAACCATCGACTCTGCTACAATGATGAACAAAGGTCTTGAAATCATTGAGGCGAGATGGCTTTTTGATGTTCAGCCCGAAAACATTGATGTTGTTGTTCATCGTGAAAGTATCATACATTCTCTCATCGAATATGTAGATAATTCCGTAATTGCACAGCTTGGACTTCCCGATATGAGGATTCCGATACAGTACGCAATTACATATCCTAAAAGATATGAGTCACCTGTCGGTGAATTAAGTCTTGCTCAAATCGGCAAAATGACTTTCTTTGAACCTGACTATGATACTTTCAAATGTTTGAGAGCCTGTAAAAAAGCTCTTTCACTCGGAGGTGTTGCAACAGCAATTGCCAACGGTGCTAATGAGGAGGCTAACCGACTTTTCAGAGAAGGTAAAATCACTTTTCTTGAAATCGGTGACCTTGTTATGGGTGCAATTGATAACATAGACAATTTTGAGCCTTTATGCATTGATGATGTGTTAAAGGCAGACAAACTTGCAAGAGAGTATGTACTCTCTAAGCTATAATTTGCGGTAATATTTTCCACTGCTGTCTTTGCGACGGCAATGAATATTTTGGAGTTGATTTATTTTAATGCAAATTTTAACAGTTGCGGCTCTCATTGTAATAGGAATATTACTTTTGAGCTTATAATTTTTTCTCACGAATTCGGTCATTTTATTACCGCAAAGCTTTCGGGTGTAAAGGTAAATGAATTTGCACTCGGAATGGGACCGAAAATAATCAGTTTTGTTAAAGGCGAAACAAGATACTCGCTTCGTCTTTTTCCTATAGGCGGTTACTGTGCCATGGAAGGAGAGGATGAAGACAGTGAAGAAAAAGGTGCTTTAATAACGCAAAAGTTTGGAAGAGAATGATTATCATAATCGCAGGTGCGGTTATGAATATTCTTCTCGGCTTTGTTATGATGTTTGCCTTTACCGTTCAGGCTGACAGCTACAGTTCAACTACAATATCTCAGTTTCAACCAATGCATTTACTGCAAACACAGGTTTACAAACAGGGGATAAGATTGTTGAAGTGAACGGTTATTCAATTTGGAATTCACGAGATTTGCAGTTTGCAATCTCAACTCTTCCATATGAAACAGTAGAAGGCAATACACTTGAGGTATACAAAGAAAGAGCAACATCTGCCGCTTGCGGTGTATATAATAAGTATGCAAAAGACGAGTCTCTTTCAAAGGATGAACTTCAAAAATACTACAATGCTCTTTCGGAGGGTTGTTCAAAAATAAATAAGGCTGCAAGCAAAGACGAGGCTAAAAAACTTCTTGATGAAACCTGTAAGTCGATTTATGCGCTTGACAAATCATATGATATGTCAAAGTATAAAACACCCGAAATAGACACCACTACATCAAGACCGAGATTTATGGGTGATGTAAAGGTTGTTCGTGACGGCAAAGAAATAACACTTGAAAATGTACAGTTTTTCACCTATTACGCTGATGAGGCTGCCGAAAAGGAAAACAAACCTACTGTAGCATTTGACTTTGCAGTTGAACCGATTGAGAAAAATGTCGGTACTGTCCTCGGTGAAACATTCACACAGACCTGTTCAATGGCAAAAACCGTGTGGACATCTCTTGTGTGGCTTGTTCAGGGCAGATTTACATTCAACGATATGTCCGGCCCTGTTGGTATTGCTACAGCTGTCACTCAGGTTGCATCAATGGGACTTCAAACAGGCTTCGGAGATGCAGTCAATAACATTCTTTTTGTAATGATTCTCATTACGGTAAACCTCGGAATTGTAAATATGCTACCGTTCCCGGCACTTGACGGCGGAAGATTCTTATTCCTGCTGATTGAATGGATATTCAAAAAGCCGATTCCGAGAAAGGCAGAACAGATTGTGAATACAGTCGGTCTTGTTCTGTTGCTTGCATTTATGCTTATTATTTCGGTGAAAGATGTGTTCCAGCTTGTAACGGGAACATTCCCTGGAATGTAGACAAACGGAGGAAATTTTATGGGAAGTAAAATTCAGGTAACTGCCGGTAATGTAAAAATTGGCGGCGGTGCTAAAGTAAGCGTTCAGTCAATGCTCAACATTCCCTCAACCGATATTGAGGTTCTGTAAGACAGGCAAAAGAGCTTGAAGAGGCCGGTTGCGAAATTATTCGTGCAGCTATTCCTAATAAAGATGCAGTAAAGCTTATTCCTGCCCTCAAAGAGGCTGTAAGCGTCCCGATTGTAGCCGATATTCATTTTGACTATAAGCTTGCGCTTGAGGCGTGTGCGGCAGGCATCGACAAAATCCGTATCAATCCGGGTAATATCGGATCAGACGATAGGGTAAAGGCGGTGGCAGACGCTTGCCGACAGCGTGGCATTCCGATTAGAATCGGTGTTAACTCAGGTTCGCTTGAAAAGGAAATTCTTGCAAAATACGGTCATCCCACACCCGAGGCTCTCTGCGACAGTGCCTTGTACCATGCTTCACTTCTTGAAAAATTTGATTTCAACGATATTGTTCTTTCAATGAAAAGTTCAACCGTTTCTACTATGATTAAAGCCTATGAGCTTGCAGCAGAAAGGTGTGACTATCCGCTTCACCTCGGTGTTACAGAGGCGGGAACAGAAAGAATGGGTATTATCAAATCTTCTGCCGGAATCGGTGCATTGCTCCTCCATGGTATCGGTGATACAATCAGAGTTTCCCTCACAGCCGATCCTGTAAAGGAAGTTTATGCCGCTCATGATATTCTCAAGGCTCTTGACATTGAGAAAGACGGAGTTCAATTTGTTTCATGTCCGACTTGCGGGAGAACAAGAATTGACCTTGTGAAGATTGCAAACGAGGTTGAAGATAAGCTCAGAAACTGTAAAAAGAATATCAAAGTAGCGGTCATGGGCTGTGTTGTAAACGGTCCCGGAGAGGCGAGAGAAGCTGATATCGGCATCGCAGGCGGTGACGGTTGCGGTCTTGTATTCAAAAAAGGCGAAATTCTTCGCAAAGTTCCGGAAGATAAACTCGTTGACGCACTTTTGGAAGAAGTAGAAAAATTATAACTCTATCAGCAGTCAAAATACATTTGCTGTAATATGACAGAAGGACATATATGAAAACATTAGGAGAAGTCTTTGACTCCCAATTCGGCATTAATCTGCCGCAACAGATTTCACAGGGAGAACTGACACAACTTAATATTAACAAACAAGCCCGTTTGATTACTTTAGCAGTAAAATTCAACGGGCTCGTTGAGCGTAATACGCTTTTTGACACGGAAAAGCTGATTACCAAGACACTTGCGTATCATACTGTAATAAAACCGCATTTTCCGACAGAGTTGTTTTCCGCTGATTATTTTCCTCAGCTATACGCAGCCGTAAGGCGAGATATTCCGAGTATTAACGGAACTCTCAATAATGCTGAAGTTAGGTTTGAAAACAATACGCTTACGATAAATCTTCTTAACGGCGGAAAAACTCTCCTTGACAGTAAAGGCTTTGACAAAGCACTTACAAAGCTCATTTCGGAAGAATTCAATCTTTACATTTCCGTTAATTATACCGGAACCTTTGAGGTTGAAGAAAACAGCGAAGAATACAAAGCCGCTATTCAGGACGCTCAGGAGAAAATCAACCGAGAAAATCTTCAGAAAGCCGCTGAATTCTATCAGGAAGAGGCTGAAACAGCAGAAAAAAGAGAAGAAAAACACGCTGAAAACACTACTGTTGAAATTGAAGTTCGTGAGGGCAAGTTTGCAACACCGCAGATTATCCAGTCCTCAATCCGTCCGTTATACGGTCGTTCAATCAGGGGAAAAATGATTCCCATTTCTTCAATCTCAGGTGATTCGGGAAGAATTGTGGTATGGGGCGATGTGTTTGATATTGAAAAGAAAGTTACTAAAAGCGGCGACAAAAATATTTTCACTATCGATATAACCGATTATACGGGTTCAACAACAGCTAAAGTATTCAATTCAATCAAGGAATCAGCCGTAATTGATAATATTAAAAAAGGCGATACAATCGTTGTTCAGGGTGATGTTGAGTACGATAAATATGCAGGCGAACTTGTTGTAAATGCCCGTTCAATTGGTACGGCTCAAAAAGTAAAAGTAGTTGATAATGCCGAGAAAAAGCGTGTTGAACTCCATATGCATACAAATATGTCGCAGATGGATGCCGTAACATCGGCAGGTGACCTTGTAAACCGTGCTTATCAGTGGGGACACAAAGCCGTTGCAATTACTGACCACGGTGTCGCACAGGCTTTTCCCGACGCAATGAAAGCTGCAGATAAAATCAACAAAGACGAAGAGAAAATTAAAATCATCTACGGTGTTGAGGCATACTTTATGGATGACCTTGTAGAGTCTGTAAAAGGTGATGCCGACACAGGTTTTGACGGCACATTCATCTGCTTTGATATAGAAACAACAGGTCTTTCAGCCGCCCGTGACAAGATTACCGAAATCGGCGCAGTCAAGGTTGAAAACGGTGTCATCACCGATACTTTTTCAACCTTTGCAAATCCCGAAATGCCGATTCCGCAGAAAATCACTCAGCTTACAGGCATTACCGATGATATGGTAAAGGATGCTCCGTCACAGAGCGAGGCGGTCGGCGCATTTCTTGAATTTGCCGGTGACAATGTGCTTGTTGCTCACAATGCTCCCTTTGACACATCATTCATAGCAAAAGCCTGTGAAGATATGGGAAGGGAATATAACTACACTTCAATCGACACGGTTGCAATTTCAAGGGCAATCCTTACAGATATCAAGAACTGCAAGCTTGATACGGTTGCAAAATTTTTAAGGCTCGGCGACTTCAATCATCACAGAGCAACCGATGATGCCGAAATGCTTGCGAGAATTTTTATAAATCTCTGTCAGCGACTTACAGATGATTACGGTATAACAAAAACAAACGACATTAATACAAAGATAGCAGGCGGAGATTTTAAAAAACTTCCGACCTATCATCAGATTATTCTTGTAAAGAATAAAACAGGTCTTAAAAATCTTTACAGACTTATTTCTTACAGTCATCTTAATTATTTCTACAAAAAACCGAGAATTCCGAAAAGCGAGCTTGTGAAGTACAGAGAGGGACTCATAATCGGCTCAGCTTGTTGTGCAGGTCAGCTTTACATGGCAATTCTCGAGGGCAAGCCGTGGGGCGAACTCAAACAGATTGCGTCATTCTATGATTATCTTGAAATTCAGCCTGCAGGCAACAACAGCTTTATGATTCGTGACGGCAGATTTAATTCTGTTGACGAACTTCATGAAATTGACCGTACAATAATTAAGCTTGCAAAAGAACTCGGCAAGCCTGTATGCGCAACCTGCGATGTCCACTTTATGGATCCGACAGATTCCGAATTCAGAAAAATTCTTATGGCAGGTCAGGGCTTTAAAGATGCCGAACAGCAAGCTCCGCTTTATTTCAGAACAACTGCTGAAATGCTAAAGGAATTTGAATGGCTCGGCAAGGATAAAGCCTATGAGTATGTAGTAGAAAATCCCAATAAAATCGCCGATATGTGCGAATATATCAGACCTATTCCAAAGGGTACATTCCCGCCTAACATTGAGGGCGCACAGGAACAGCTTATTGATATTACATGGAAAAGAGCAAAAGAGAAATACGGTGATCCGTTGCCTGAAATTGTAAAGGCAAGACTTGACAAGGAACTTAATTCAATCACAACCTACGGATTCTCCGTGCTTTATATGACTGCTCAAAAGCTTGTAGCAGACAGTGAGGCACACGGATATCTTGTCGGTTCACGAGGATCGGTAGGTTCTTCTTTTGTAGCTACTATGTCCGGTATTTCGGAGGTTAATCCGCTTTGTCCGCACTATGTATGTCCAAACTGCAAACACAGCGAGTTTATCACAGACGGCAGTTACGGCTCAGGCTTTGATATGCCGCCAAAAAACTGTCCCGAATGCGGTACTCTTATGGATCAGGACGGTCACGAAATTCCGTTTGAAACATTTCTTGGCTTTAAGGGCGACAAAGTGCCTGATATCGACCTTAACTTCAGCGGTGAGTATCAGTCAAAATCTCACCGTTACACGGAAGAGCTCTTCGGTAAGAATAATGTGTTCAAAGCGGGAACAATTTCAACCGTAGCCGAAAAGACAGCACTCGGATTCGTTAAGAAGTTTGCACAGGAAAGAGGTCTTGTAATGCACAAGGCTGAGGAAAAGCGTCTTGCAATCGGCTGTACGGGTGTTAAGAGAACCACAGGTCAGCACCCGGGCGGCATGGTTGTTGTGCCGAGAACAAACGATGTTTACGATTTCTGCCCTGTTCAGCATCCTGCAAATGATGTGAACTCAGATAACATTACAACCCACTTCGACTTCCATTCAATTCATGATACAATCACAAAGCTTGATGAGCTCGGACACGATGTTCCGACAATCTATCATTATCTTGAACTCTACACAGGTATTCCCGTAATGAAGGTTTCAATGAGTGATCCCGAGGTTATGTCGCTGTTTACTTCTCCTAAGCACTCGGTGTTACAGAGGAAGATATCGACTCAAAAACCGGTACATTCAGCCTTCCTGAATGCGGTACGGCTTTCGTAAGAGGAATGCTCATTGAGCACAGCCAAAGACATTTACCGACCTTTTGCAGATTGCAGGTCTTTCGCACGGTACCGATGTATGGCTCGGAAACGCTCAGGAGCTTATTCATAACGGAACCTGTACAATTTCGGAAGTAATCGGTACTCGTGACTCAATTATGACTTATCTTATGCACAAAGGTCTTGAACCGGGTATGGCATTCAAAATAATGGAGATTGTCCGTAAAGGTAACGCAACAAAACTTCTTACGGAAGAACACTTCAAGGCTATGCGTGAACACAATGTTCCCGAATGGTATATTGATTCATGTATGAAATTAAGTATATGTTCCCGAAAGCCCATGCCGCAGCCTATATGATTGCAACGCTCAGACTCGGTTGGTACAAGGTTCACAAGGCTGTTGAATATTATGCGGCATACTTTACTGTACGAAGCGAAAATCTTGACGGTGCAATTGCCATGCAGGGACATCAGGCTGTCCGTGACAAGATGAACAACATAAAACAAAAACAGAGTGTTCACGAAGCCACAGCCAAGGATGAAGCAGAGTTCCAGACCTTGCAGATTGTCAACGAAATGATGGCAAGAAAAATTGAATTTCTTCCTGTTGATATCTACAAATCCGAGGCTAAAATGTTCAAGGTAGAGGACGGAAAAATCAGACTTCCGTTTCATCCTTACCCGGTGTAGGCGGCGCCGCCGCAGATTCACTCGCAGAAACGGGCAAGCACACAGAATATCTTTCAATTGAAGATATGCAGATAAAAACAAAGGTTACTAAGGCTGTTATTGAAACACTGAAAGATGTCGGAGTTCTCAAGGATTTGCCTGAAAGCTCACAGATGTCATTATTTTAAGGAGTTGTCTAAATGAAAAAACTGCTTTCGCTAAAAACTTTGCTGATTTGCATTTCATTTACAGTATTTCTTTTACTTGTAAAAGATAATATGAATGTTGTGTGGTCGGCAATCGGTTGGATAACAGGCATAATCACTCCGTTTGCAATCGGATTCCTTTTTGCTTACATCCTTAACTATCCGTACAAATTTTTCTACTCCAAAGTTTTCGGCAGAATGGGGCGAAAGCGAAAATTCCTTGCTAACTTCAGAAAACCCCTTGCGCTTATTATAACCTATGCAATTGTAGTAGCAATTTTTGTTGTTATAATCTCAATTGTAGTTCCGCAGATTGCAGCCAGCCTGTTCAGTCTTATTAACAGCCTGCCGCAGTATGCAGGCGTACTTCTGACATGACAAAAACAGTGGTGCATTGGATTAACCATACATTCAGTATGGAAATTGACGCAAGTGAAGTAATAAACAACTTCTTCAAGTATATTACAAACCTTATTTCGGCAGGAAATATCACCAGTTTTCTCGGCAACTCTACAAATGCCGTATTCAGCGCAATTATGTCTACGTGTAACGGAGTGTATAACTTCCTGCTCGGAATCGTTATTTCAGTTTACTTCCTTGCCGCAAAGGAAACACTTTGCCGTCAGATTAAAAAGCTTGCAGTTGCTTTTATTCCGATAAAGTATCTTCCTAAGATCTATGAAATTGTCGATATTACAGATACAAAATGCGGTCGTTTTCTCGTTGGTGATATCATTGATGCGGCTTTTCTCGGTGTTCTCACATTCATTACAATGTCAATTTGTCAATTACCGTACGCACCGCTTATTGCGGTTCTTATCGGTGTAACGAATATTATTCCATTCTTTGGTCCGTTCATCGGAGCAATTCCGAGTGCTTTTATCCTCTTGCTTATTGATCCTATTTACATGATTATTTTCATAATCATTATAGTTATAATTCAGCAGCTTGACGGCAATCTTTTCAAGCCGAAGATTATCGGCAGTCAGGTCGGTCTTTCAAGCTTCTGGGTACTGTTCAGCGTAATTGTCGGCGGAGGAATGTTCGGTGTGCTCGGTCTTATACTCGGAACTCCAATCTATGCCGTAATCTATGCTCTTGTCGGCAAGAGAGTTAAAAACAAAATTGACTCAAAGGGTAGAATTGCTCAGGAGGCTCTTGACTTTGAGGTGCTTAACTATACCAAAATTGCCGCAGAGCAGAAAAAACTTCGTGAAGAAAAAGAAATGCAGCATAGAGAAAAATTTATGAAATTTATCAACCGTAACAAAACAAATGATGAAGACGAATCCTCAGAAAATAAAAATGAATAATCGTAAAATTTTCGTTTCATCTTAATAGTGTTGACAAATCAAATTTAGTGTGTTAATATATTACCGTATTAACACACTAAAGCGTTGAGAGGTAATTATGAAAAAGAATTTAAAAATGACTCCCGAGAACAAAGGACTTTCTGTTCGCTGAATGTTCCGCTATGGATTATATCTGCACAAGCATTGAAAAGGTATTTGTCAAAGGCGGATTTAAACGGGTAATAACTCCTGCTCTTGAATTCTATGATGTGTTCTCAATTCCGTCAAGCGGAATCTCGCAGGAATCAATGTTCAAAACAACCGATAACAAAGGCAGACTTCTTGTTGCCCGTCCTGATTCCACTCTGCCGATTGCAAGAATGGTTTCTACAAGGCTTAAAAACAATACACTTCCTGTTCGACTTTACTACAAGCAGGCAGTATATCGCAACAATCCGTCACTTGCAGGAAGAAGAAACGAATTTCTTCAGATGGGTGTTGAACTTCTCGGGGCAAAAGGAAAGAGAGCCGACCTTGAAATTCTCACCTCGGCAATAAAAAGCATTTCAGCCGTTGCCGATGATTTCAGAATTGAACTCGGACACGCCGAAGTATTCAATGCTCTGTCAAAAGAACTCGATATTGATAACGATTACAAAGAAAAAATCAGAGTATCAATTGAAAGTAAAAACTACTCGGCGCTTAACAATCTTCTTGACAAACTCAAGCCTTGCAAGACTGTTTCCGCAATCCGCTCGCTCCCGTCACTTTTCGGCGGTGAAGAAGTGTTTGATGAGGCATATGACATTTGCAAAGGTACAGGCGCTGAAAACGCTCTTGATTATCTCCACTCAATCTATAAAGAACTTTCCGTGCTTGAACTCGGAAACAAGCTTATCATCGACCTCGGACTTGTTCAGAGAAACGATTACTATACGGGAATCGTATTTTCGGGGTATATTAACGGAATCGGTGACGCTGTTATTTCGGGAGGAAGATATGACGATCTTCTCAGCGAATTTGACGCCCCTATGGGTGCGGCAGGCTTTGCGATTGATACAGACGCAATTACAATGAAACATCTTTCCGATGATGATGTAAATTATTCAGATAATCCCGATGTTCTCGTTTTTGCAGAAAACGGACATGAAATGAAGGCTCTCAGCTATGTTGACGAGCTTAACGAAAAGGGAATAAATGCACAGTTCAGCGTACTTGAAACTCTTGAAGAAACAGAACAGTTTGCAAAATCAAGAGGAATTGCAAAAGTTGAAAGTATATAATCAAGCTGTCGGAAAGGATTAAATATGAAACCATTAAGAATTGCTCTGACAAAGGGCAGACTTGAAAAGACCACAATTGAACTTCTTGAAAAATCGGATATAATTGTGATGAAGTAAAAAACAAGGGAAGAAGGCTTATTCTTCCAATCGGCAACAATGATTTTGAAGTTGTGCTTGCGAAAGCCGCAGATGTAATTACATATGTTGAGCACGGTGTGTGTGACCTTGGTGTCGTTGGCAAGGATACAATTCTTGAAAACGGTTCATCTTTTTATGAACTTCTCGACTTAGGATTCGGCAAGTGCCGTTTTGCTCTTGCTACAAAAAAGGACTCCGATTTTTACGGCGGTTACAAAACAAAGACAATTGCGTCAAAGTATCCCAATGTAACCAGGGCATTTTTTGACGATAAAAATATGGATGTAAGAATCATTAAGATTGAGGGCTCGGTTGAACTTGCTCCTCTTGTAGGTCTTGCAGACGGTATTGTAGATATAGTAGAAACAGGTTCAACGCTCAAGGCTAACGGACTTGAAGTAATTGAATGGGTATGTGGTATTTCAGCAAGACTTATTGCCAATACAGCAAGTCTTAAACTGCGCAAGGCTGAAATTGAAGAATTGCAGAAGAAACTGGAGGCTGTCACAAAATGATTACAACTGTTGTAGCAGACGGAAAAAACGAATATGAATTTATTGATTTGCTCAAAAAGAGAGCGCAGAATTCTGATAAAAATGTAGTTCCGATTGTTTCGGAAATCATCGAAAATGTAGCGGAAAACGGTGATAAAGCCGTAAAGGAATATACCGTTAAATTTGACGGAAAAGCACCTGAAAAGGTAGAAATCACATCCGATGAAATCGACAGCCTTATTGAAAAATGCGATAAGGATTATCTTGAAACAATCAAAAAGGCAGCCGCAAATATTGCAGACTTCCATAAAAGACAGGTTCAGCAAAGCTGGCTCACAACAAAGAATAACGGCGTAATGATGGGGCAGAGAATCAGAGGCCTTAAAAGAGTAGGTATCTATGTTCCGGGCGGCACTGCAGCATATCCCTCATCAGTTCTTATGAACGCAGTTCCCGCTAAAATTGCAGGTGTTGAGGAAATTATTATGTGTACACCTCCTCAGAAGGACGGTACACCGAATCCGAATATCATCGCCGCCGCAAAGGTAGCAGGTGTTGACAGAATCTTCCTTATGGGCGGTGCACAGGCAGTAGCCGCACTTGCATACGGTACAGAATCCGTACCAAAGGTTGATAAAATCGTAGGACCCGGCAACATCTTTGTTGCAACAGCAAAAAAACTTCTTTACGGAACAGTTGACATTGATATGATTGCCGGTCCGAGTGAAATACTCATCATGCCGATAAATCTGCAAATCCAAAATTCCTTGCCGCAGACCTTATGAGTCAGGCAGAGCATGACAGGCTTGCATCTGCAATTCTGCTTACCGACTGCGAAGAGCTCGCCAAAGAAACTGAAACAGAGCTTGAAAAGCAGATGACCGCTCTTTCAAGAAAAGATATTATCCGTTCATCGGTTGACAATTTCGGTGCAGTTATTGTATGCAGTGATATGTCACAGGCAATTGAATTTGCTAACGAGCTTGCTCCCGAACATCTTGAGGTTTGTTGTGAAAGCCCAATGGAGTATGTCGGCAAGCTTGATAATGCCGGCTCTGTATTTCTCGGCAACTACAGTCCCGAACCTCTGGGCGACTATTTTGCAGGTCCTAATCATGTTCTTCCGACAAGCGGCACGGCAAGATTTTTCTCACCTCTTTCGGTAGACAGCTTTGTAAAAAAATCAAGCTTTATTTACTATACGGAAGACGCTTTGAGAAAAGACGCAGAAGATGTAGTTCGCTTTGCAGAAACAGAAGGACTTACTGCACACGCAAATTCAATTAAGTGCGTTTTGATATGAAATAAGAATGGAAGTTATGCAATGTCTTATGAATTAAACAAAAAAATTCGTGAACTTGAACCGTATGAACCAATCAGCGGTACATATAAAATTCGACTTGATGCAAACGAATGTCCCGTAAATTATCCTGATTTCATCAAAGAAGAAATCAAAAATGCAATTGATACAATTGATTTCAACCGCTATCCCGATCCGCTTGCGGAAAAGGTTGTTACGGCTTTTGCGGATTATTACGGAATCAATCCAAAATATGTAACCGCAGGCAACGGCTCAGATGAACTTATCTTTTTGATTGAAGCCGCATTTATGGAAAAAGGGGACAGGATGCTTTGCGTTGCTCCCGATTTTTCAATGTACAAATTCTATTCATCAATCTGTGAGGTTGAATGTGACACATTTATCAAATCCGACGACCTTTCAATTGATACGGATGCACTTATTGAAAAGGTAAATCGTGACAATATCAAACTTCTGCTTTTTTCAAACCCATGCAATCCGACAGGGCAGGGAATGACCGCCGAAGATGCACGCAGGCTTGTTACAAGCGTAAATGCACTTGTAATTCTTGACGAAGCATATATGGATTTCTGGGATCAGAGTCTTATAAATGAGGTTGAAAGTATTCAAATCTCATTATTTTCAGAACCGCATCAAAGGCAGTAGGCTCAGCGGCACTCAGACTCGGTTTTGCCGTTGCAAATGAAACAATTTCAAGAGCTGTAAAAGCGGTAAAATCGCCGTACAATGTGAACACATTTTCTCAGGTTGTCGGCAGTATAATATATAAAAATAAAGATTATCTCAAAAACAGACAAAAAACAATTGTCAGAAACAGAGAAAAGCTGTATAATGACTTATTAGAGTTGTCCGCTCTTTCCGATGATTTTAAGGTTTACAACAGTTGTGCAAACTTTGTTTTTGTTAAAACATCATTCGGCAAAGACTTGTGGAACTATCTCAAGGACAATTCAATTGTAATCCGTTTTATGGGCGATTACATCAGAATTTCCGTTGGCACAGAAGAAGAAAACGAAGACTGATAAGTTGCATTAAAACTTATTTATCGAGGTGATTATATGCGCAGTGCATATGTTGAGCGTAAAACGAAGGAAACCGACATAAAGCTAAAACTAAATCTTGACGGCGGCGATATTAAAATTGATACAGGCATAGGCTTTTTTGACCATATGCTCAATTCGTTTGCCACTCACGGCAGATTCGGGCTTGAGGTTTCGGTAAAAGGCGACCTCTATGTTGACGAGCACCACACCGTTGAAGACACAGGTATAGTTCTTGGCAAGGCATTTGCAGAGGCTCTTTCAACCAAAGAGTCAATTGAGAGATTCGGCAGTTTTTATGTTCCTATGGACGAAGCGCTTGCGTTTGCATCTGTTGACATCAGCGGCAGACCTTATCTTGTATTCGATGCTGATTTTCCGCAGGAAAAATGCGGCGGCTACGACTGTTCAATGACAGTAGAATTTATGCGTGCATTTGCATTTAACGCACAAATCACACTTCACCTCAAATCTGTTTACGGCGACAACTCTCACCATATCACAGAAGCTTTGTACAAGGCTTGCGCACACGCACTCCGTCTTGCAGTAAAGCAAAATTCTTCAAATGTACTTCTTTCTACTAAAGGAGTGTTATAATGATTATTTTACCCGCTATTGACATAAAAGACGGCAATTGTGTCCGTCTTTTCAAGGGTGATTATGCAACCGTTCAGAAGGTAGCAGAGTCCCCGTATATTGCCGCTCAGGGCTTTGCTGACGCAGGTGCAGAGTGGATGCATATGGTTGACCTTGACGGTGCAAAAGACGCAAAGCTTGTTAATGCCGATCTTATTGCAGATGTTGCAAAAGCCTCGGGCCTTTCTGTTGAGGTCGGCGGAGGAATCCGTGATATGAAAGCGGTTGAATATTATCTTTCAAGAGGAATAAACCGTGTTATTCTCGGTTCAGCCGCAGTTAAAAATCAGCAGCTTGTTATTGATGCCGTAAAAGAATACGGTGAGAGAATTGTAGTTGGTATTGATGCAAAGGAAGGATGGTTCGTGCAGAAGGTTGGATTGACAATTCGGAAATCAACTACATTGAGCTTGCAAAGCGTATGGAAGATGTCGGAGTAAAGACTGTTGTGTTCACAGACATTGATCAGGACGGTACTCTTGCAGGTCCTAACCTTAAACAACTTGATGCTCTTGCTCACGAAGTCAGCTGTAATATTATCGCAAGCGGCGGTGTTGCAGTTCTCAAGGATATCATTAATCTTGCAGAACTCGATGTCTACGGTGCAATCTGCGGCAAGGCTATCTACACAGGTTCGCTCGATTTGAAACAGGCGATTGAAGTAACAAATAAAATCTGAGGTAATTATGGATCTTGATAAATATTTTGTAAAATCCGAACTTATTCCCGCAATTATTCAGGAAAAGTCAACGGGTGAGGTGCTTATGCTTGCATATATGAACCGTGAAAGTATGCAAAAAACTTTTGAAACCGGTTACACATGGTTCTGGTCAAGAAGCCGTCAGGAGCTTTGGAACAAGGGTGCAACATCAGGTCATTTACAAAAGGTAATTGATATATATGCCGACTGCGACGACGATACATTGCTCATCACAGTTGAACAGACAGGTGCGGCCTGCCACACGGGAAATCATTCCTGCTTTTTTAAAAAATTAAAATGAGGAGAATTTTAATATGAACGACAGAGAAGTTCTTGAAGCACTTTATGCTACAGTAGAAAACAGACGAGATAATCCAAAAGAGGGTTCATACACTTGCTACCTTCTTGATAAAGGAATTGACAAGATTCTTAAAAAAGTAGGCGAGGAGTGCAGTGAAACAATCATTGCGGCAAAAAATGATGATAACAGCGAAACTGTTTATGAAATTGCAGACCTTATCTATCATCTTACTGTAATGATGGTAAAGCTCGGCATTCCGCTTGAAGATGTTCTTGCCGAACTTGACAAGAGAAGCGAAAAGACAGGAAACCTTAAAAAGTTCCATGTTGTTGACAAAAATTCATAACTAAAAGCACAAACAAAAAGGCCCTATGACTTTGGTCATAGGCTTAACAGTATGTATATATTATTTTTATGCATTAACAAAAGCAAATTTAGAAATCGCCTGTTTGAGATTATCATCAGGTTCTGATTCAAGAAGAAGTTCAATCGGAATTTTTTCGTCAATTGCAAAAAATCCCATCAACGAATGAGCATCAACAGTATTATCGCCGTTTCTTAGCATCATTACTGTATCCGGAAAGTGAGCAAGAGTTTCAAACATATCGATCATTTCTTTTTTATTTTAACGGAAACCGGTTACAGAAAACAAGATCTCACCTCCATTGTTCATCTTGTTTATATTTTATCATTAATTTTTGTCTAAATCAACAACGAATTAATGAATTTTTGCAATTTCAACTATTTACCCAAAAAAGGATGGTTAGTGAATGAATTTTAATATAATTACACTCGGCTGCAAGGTTAATCAGTATGAATCACAGGCGATGCGTGAGGATATGCTGAAGAACGGATTTCTTCTCTCGGATGACAGGGACAGGGCAGACATAACAATCGTTAACAGCTGTACGGTAACATCCGTAAGTGACGCAAAAAACCGCAAGATTCTCAACCGTGTCCGCCGTGAAAATCCTGACGGAATTGTTATTCTCACCGGATGTATGCCGCAGGCTTTTCCCGAAGAAAGCGAGAACTTTTCAAATTGCGATATCGTACTCGGCAATGCAAAGAGAGCCGAACTCGTTCCTTCAATTTACAAGTTTCTCGAAGAAAAACAGAAATTTGTTCATATAACAGAGCATATCGGAAAAGGTGAAAAAATACGAAAATCTTTCCGTATCGTCACTCGGAGAGCATACAAGAGCTTTCATTAAAATTGAGGACGGTTGCAACAGATTTTGTTCTTACTGCATTATTCCGTATGCAAGGGGCAGAGTGCGTTCAAAATCTCTCGAAGATTTAAAGGCAGAGCTTATTCAGGTTGCCGCAAACGGTTACCGTGAGGTTGTTCTTGTTGGTATTAACCTTTCCGCCTACGGACTTGACGAAGATTTTGATCTTGCTGATGCTGTAGAATGTGCTTGTTCCGTTGACGGAATCGACCGTGTAAGACTCGGGTCAATCGAACCGGAAAGAATGGATAAAGAAATGATTGCCCGTCTTGCCGCACAGCCAAAGTTCTGTCCGCAGTTTCATCTTTCACTGCAGAGCGGTTGTGATAACACACTCAAAGCAATGAACCGTCACTACAATTGTTCAGAATACGCTGAAATTGTTACAAATCTCAGAAACGCTTTTGAAAACAGTTCTATGACAACCGATGTAATGGTTGGATTTGCAGGTGAAACAGAGGAAGATTTCAACGCATCTCTTAAATTTGTAAAGTCAATCGGCTTTGCAAGGTGCATATCTTCCCGTATTCACGCCGTAAAGGCACTGTTGCCGATAAAGCACCAAATCAAATTGATCCGCAAATTAAAGAGCAGAGAGCCAAAATTATGGAGCAGGTCTGCGATGAAACCAGAAGGGAATTTCTTAAAGAGCAGGTTGGTCTTTGTGAATCTGTTCTCGTTGAAAGACTTCGTCACGGTTATCTTGAGGGTTACACAAAGAACTACACGCCTGTTCATATTAATTCCGAAGATACAAGTCTTTGCGGTAAAATTATTGATGTGAAAATTACAAAATCATTTGATGACTACTGCGATGCTGAATTAGTTTAAAGCGTTAATCAGATTATTAATCTCTTTTTTTGCAGTATCATCCTCAAGCTATTATAGCTGTAAAGCATAAAGCCCCTGACAGATTTGTTGTTACGCAAATATCGTATTCATCGGCAAGAATACTGTCACTTAAAAGCCATGTTTCTTCGTCATATTCGCCGTTACCTGCCTTATAACCGCCAAGACCGACATACAGTGTTACATTTTCGTCAAAATCAAGAGAAGTCCAGTTGTTAAGGCAGTCTTCAAAATTAAGAGCAGGGTTTTCAAGGCTAAAGTAAATTTGCGGACAGATGTAATCTGCAAAGCCTTTACAGGTACACCACGATTTTACATCGGCATACAATCCGTCATTGTTACCTATATTTCCTTGCGGTGATATGCCGAACTCAACTAACGAATCCACACTTTTTATTGTTCTGTAAACCTTACAAATCAGCGTATTTACATTCTGCATTCGCCAATTATCAAGGCTCATACAGTTTTCTTTACCGTATTTTTCAATATAAGCCTCATACTGCTTTTTATCAAAACTTTCATCCTCAGTAGGGTAGAAGTAGTCGTCAAACTGTATCCCGTCAACATCATAATTTTCCGCAATTTCCTTTACACCGTCACAAATCAGCTGTTGTGCAGTTTCATTTGACGGATCAAGAAAAATTCCGTTATCTGTTTTTATACCTATTTCGGAATTCTTTATGTAAGGATTGTTGTCTGAAGTTTTTTCGGAGTTTCATTTGAACTGACTCTGTATGGATTAATCCATGCATGAATTTTCAAATTGTTTTCTTTGCATATATTACACATAATTTGCAGTGCGTCATATTGAGGATTTTCCCCCTGCGTACCCGTGAGAATATGTGACCACGGAAAATAGCTTGATTTATATAATGCGTCACAAAAGGGGCGTACCTGTACAATAAGCGTGTTGAAACCGCTGTTACGGCATTTTTGTGCTATTTCGGTAAATTTATCTTCAAACGCTTTTTGTGTCTTTGAACTTTCATTTTCCATGGTAAAGCTCCATGTATGATACCCATACACCACGCATTTCTTCATCACTTTCGGGTGTGTCGGCAGTTGCTTTTGATGATAAGGCTGCAATGTTGTTGATATCATTCTGCTTTTTCGGCGGTTTTTCTCTTGTAAATGAGCTTATGCAGATAACGCTTAACATAGCTATTACAGATACTATAATCGGTACAATCTTTTTGTTTTTCAATCAAATCATCCTTTGGAGTTCTCATGGAAATTTTTATTATATACATTTGCATCATCAGCCTGATATCAATTATCGTAACAGTCTGTGACAAATACTTTGCAATTCACCGCAAATGGAGAGTAAGAGAAAGCACATTGCTGATTCTCTCCGCACTCGGAGGAAGTGTTGCAATGTACATTACAATGCAATTAATCAGGCACAAAACAAGACATATTAAATTTATGCTCGGCATACCGATAATATTTATTATCCAGCTGATAATTCTGTTTTTTGTTTGGAGGATGATTTATGTCTGACAGACTGTATTTTCCTGTACCTGCCGAATGTGACAATATGCTTGCTCAAAGATTTCTGCGTGATAAATGCGGTCTTTCTGCAAGAATAATAACACGGCTGAAAAGAGAAAAAGACGGTATTTTGATAGACGGGAAAATTTTAAGAACAATTGACTGCGTGCAAAGCGGGAAAACCGTTTCGATTGTAATCCCCGATGAAAAATGCGAAATTGAACCGATAAAGGGGACACTTGATATAAGATATGAGGATGACTATTTTCTTGTGGTAAACAAACCGCATTCCATGCCTGTTCATCCTGTAAAACAACACCAAAGCGATACGCTTGCAAATATTGTTTCGTACTATTGCAGTCAAAACGGCAAGCCGTTTGTATTTCGGGCAATTAACCGACTTGACAAGGATACATCAGGACTTGTTCTCATAGCCAAAAACCGTTTTACAGCCAATGCCGTAAAAAATAAAACGCACAAAGTCTATTACGCTTTATGTGAGGGTGAAATAAATATTGAAGGTGTAGTTGATAAGCCAATGGATTTGCGTGATGATTCCAAAATGGTACGAATTGTCCGTGATGACGGAATGAAAGCAGTTACGCACTACAAACCGCTTGCTGCAACAAAAGATTTTACGTTGCTTGAATTGTGGCTTGAAACCGGCAGAACACATCAGATTCGCTGTCATATGGCTTATTTAGGGCATCCGCTTATGGGCGATGACTTGTACGGCGGAAAACTTGATAAAATTTCAAGGCAGGCACTTCATTGTGCAAGACTTGAATTTTATCACCCGATAAAAAATGAATATATTACGGTTACTGCGAGATCCCCGAAGATATGCAGTCTGTAATAAACAAGAAAGAGGATTGAACAATAAAAAGTTCAATCTTCTTTAAAACTTACAAACTTTTATTGACAATGCCCGGACAAAAAAATCTATGTGCGTTCCTCGCACTTGCAATGACAGCAACATTATTTGCAGGTTGTTCAGGAAATTCCAATTCATAGGATTCAACATCGTCAGTAGCAACAAAAGACAGCACTTCGTCAGATAAACCTTAAAGGTTGCCGTGTTTGATATGCCGACACTTTATCTTATGCAGACTTTTAATGATATGTCTACTACAAGGACAACGGTTTTTTTCTGTTGATTCAGACGCTATTTCAGCTTATGGCACGGGCAATGCAGATGGTAATTATCTATGCGGTCGCAGAGGCTGTTACACCTGTTGTAAACGGAATTGGCAGTAAAGTAATCGGTGTTATCGATACTTCAAACGGACTTGACGGTATTGCCGCTATATTTTTGAACAAGAAATGTGATATTAAAATTATTGCCGACAAGTAATGGTGTTCTATGCTAATACTTGTCGGTGTTTTTATGCACTTTTTACATAAAATCGGAATGGCATAACGGAATATAAATACAAAAATCCTCATATGCCGATAGTGTGGATAGGCTTTGCACAATATTTTGTTGCTATGCAAAGGCTTTACAACACTGCTTGTTTCAATATGGTTTGTTTTCGGCTCGGTTTATGTTTGCGGATTTAAGCGATATTGATGAAACAGCTCAGGCAAAGGTCGGTGCCGAAATATGGACAGTAAAGTCCGACAAAGCACCGCATTCAAAAGGAACAAAAAGCAAGGCAACTGTACTTACATAACTTTCTCTCCGAAAAGCCTATATGTGTTCATGGTGATAATTACTAATTTCTTGACATCTTAGTGTACAATAATAAATTAGTCACACAAACTTGTCAATAGTGGAAAAAATAAAATATTGTTGTTGAAATAAATTGGATATTGGATTATAATAATAATTAATAATGCAAAAAATGAATGGATATGTAAAACGGAGGTAGTTCTATGGAAGAAAAGGATGAAATTATTATTTCATTGTCAGATGTATGGAATATTATTAAGAAAAATGCAGCTTTTATTATCGTAGTTACGCTTATTTGTGCTATCGGAAGCTTTTTTGTAACAAGATAT
>ENA-OQCP01000229-OQCP01000229.1-human-gut-metagenome-genome-assembly--contig:-NODE-229-length-24761-cov-2.351668_pt1 | contig 24761 bp, 26 predicted proteins | sample MGYA00242760_ERZ504583 | MGnify/ENA primary metagenome ERZ504583 (study PRJEB26092, sample SAMD00036308) | human gut metagenome | host: Homo sapiens | study: EMG produced TPA metagenomics assembly of...
CTTTCACGAAAGCCGTCGGAGTTCGGATAGGTAAAATCAACGCAGTTTTCGTCAAGCCCTGTACGCAGTTGTGCCATAACGGAAAACTTGTCCGCACCGTCAAGATCCATTTTGTTGACGAAGATAAAACACGGCACATTGTACTTTTTGAGCAGTTTCCAAAGTGTGCAGGTGTGACTCTGAACACCGTCAGTTCCGCTGATTACAAGAATTGCGTAGTCAAGCACCTGAAGTGTACGCTCTGCTTCCGCCGAAAAATCAACATGACCGGGGGTGTCAAGCAGAGTAAATTCCGTGTTGTTGTACTTCATAACCGCCTGTTTTGAAAAAATTGTAATTCCACGGTCACGCTCAAGCGAAAAAGTGTCGAGAAACGAATCCCTGTGGTCAACCCGACCAAGCTTTGTTATGTTGCCGGAGGAGTACATCAGCGCCTCTGAAAGCGTAGTCTTTCCCGAATCGACATGAGCCAGAATACCGACTGCAATTTTTTTCATCTTATCACCATACCCGAAAATTTATATATTTCTTTTAGAGAATTGTTTCCATACTGATTTTTTGAACCTTAAAACCGATACGCTCGTAAAATTTCATTGCACCGTCATTGCCTGCCCACACATTTAGCGTAACATTATAGCAACCGCTTTTTCGGGCAAAATCAATAACATGGTTATACAGCTTTGTTCCTATATGCATCCCTCTTGTATCCTCGTCAACACACAAATCATCAATATACAGGGTTTTTATATTTGTGACCGACTTGCTTTCAAGATTTTGTTTGAAAATACAAAAAGCATATCCTTTTACTTTTCCGTTATGTTCTGCAACAAAAATCGGCTTTTGCTCATCAACAATTATTCGCTCAAGCTCCTCGTCTGTGTATTTCTTCTCACCGACTGTAAAAAGGTCGGGGCGGATATCGCTGTGTATCTTGTGAACCTCAAAAAGGAGCTTGTCAAGCTGCGGTATGTCTTTAAATTTTGCCCGTCTTATTGTTACTTCACACATAATTTCATCTTCCAATCATATAAAAAATACCTTGTGCAATTTTCGTTTTGTCGAAACCTTTAACATTTATTTTACCACATTAAAAAATTAATGTAAACAAAGCAAAAAGGCTTGCGACCAAAATTGACCGCAAACCTTTTAGGTAGGAATATAAGAACAATAAAGAATAAATCGAATTAAATTATAATAGGCTCTTGTAGAGTTCTGCAATTTCTTCAACGCTGGTATCTCTCGGGTTACCGGGACGGCAAGCGTCATCATATGCAGACTGTGAAAGGAACGGAATATCCTCAGGCTTTACAATCTCTTTGAGGTCAGCAGGAATACCGACATCCTTTGAGAGCTGTTTTACCGCATCAATTGCAGCCTTGCGATACTCTTCAACGCTCATATTTTCTGTACCCTCAACACCCATTGCAGCGGCAATGTATTTATACTTATCGCCTGTTGCAGGTGCATTGTATTCCATAACTGTCGGGAGAATAATTGCGTTTGCAACACCGTGAGGTGTATCATAAAGTGCACCGAGCGGATGAGCCATTGAGTGAACAATGCCAAGACCAACATTCGAGAAACCCATACCTGCAACATACTGACCGAGAGCCATACCCTCTCTGCCCTCGGGAGTATTCTCAACAGCACCACGAAGTGACTTTGAGATAATTTCAATAGCTTTGAGGTGGAACATATCGGAAAGCTCCCATGCGCCCTTTGTGATGTAACCCTCAATAGCGTGAGTGAGTGCGTCCATACCTGTTGCGGCAGTAAGCCCCTTTGGCATTGTTGACATCATATCAGGGTCAACAACTGCGACTACCGGAATATCGTGAACATCAACGCAAACCATCTTTCTGTTCTTTTCAACATCTGTAATTACATAGTTGATTGTTACCTCTGCGGCAGTACCTGCTGTTGTGGGAACTGCGATAATCGGCACAGCCTTGTTCTTTGTGGGAGCAACTCCCTCAAGTGAACGAACATCGGCAAATTCGGGGTTGTTGATGATAATGCCGACAGCCTTTGCTGTATCCATTGAAGAACCGCCGCCGATTGCAACGATACAATCAGCACCGCTTTCCTTAAACACCTCAACACCGTGCTGAACATTTTCAATTGTCGGGTTCGGCTTGATATCCGAGTAAAGTGTATATTCAATGCCTGCATTTTCAAGCACATCAGTAACTTTTTTGGTAACTCCGAATTTTACAAGGTCAGGGTCTGAAGCAACAAGAACCTTTTTAAAACCTCTGCCGTTTATTTCATCAGGAATAGAGTTAATAGCTCCTGCTCCGTGATATGATGTTTCATTAAGTACAAATCTGTTCATTATAACCATCCTTTGCAAAAATATCAGAATAAATCTGCTGGTTATATTGTACACCCGTATAGCTAAAATTTCAAGAATCATTTTGACATTTTTGTGCCTTTTGCTGTCATTTGCATTAAAAACTTGTACTTTGCAAAAAAAATGGTATAATATAATCAGAATAAAATTTACATAACCAAGGAGTTGACATATATGTATGAAGAAATTTATGCTCAGGCAAAACAGGCTTGTAATGAGCTTTGCGATGTTGCCAAGCTTAAAGAGGGCAGTATTGTTGTAATCGGCTGTTCTTCAAGCGAGGTTGCAGGCGGAACTATCGGACACAATTCAAGTCTTGAAACCGCTCAGGCTGTTTTCAAGGTATATACGAAGTGCTTTGCGAAAGAAAGATCTACCTTGCCGCACAATGCTGTGAACACCTCAATCGTGCAATCATCGTTGAGCGAGAGGCTGTTCCGAACGCTGAAATCGTGAATGTTGTTCCACAGCCAAAGGCAGGCGGTTCGTTTGCCACAACAGCATACAAAACATTCAAAGATCCCGTTGCGCTTGAAGAAATCAAGGCTGACGCAGGTCTTGACATCGGCGGAACACTTATCGGCATGCACCTTAAAAGAGTTGCCGTACCCGTAAGACTCGGCATTGACCATATCGGACAGGCAATTCTGCTTGCCGCAAGAACCCGTCCTAAATTCATCGGCGGTTGCCGTGCCGTTTATGACGACAGCTTTTAATTTTATTACAATTGACGGGTGGCAGTTTTCGGACTGTCGCCTGTTTTTTATTACTGCTTATTAAAATTTCAACATATTACCTTGTTTTCCGCAAATTTGCGACATACAATATCAAAGAAAAGTTTGCATTTTTCACTAACTGTGGTATAATCTAATGAGATAATTTTTTTCTGGAGGTACTATGAGCGGTATAATTGTTTCTGTTATTGTCCCCTTTCTTGAGAGCAATAACAAATTAATAGATACTCTGTCATCAATATCCGAGCAAAAGAATATTAATCAAGAGAACATTGAAGTGCTTATTGTTGACGCAACAGACAAAACTTCAGGCAAAATTGCAAGCGGCAGTATGTCAATGTGCAAGGTGATTTATGCAAAGTCGGTTAAAAGCTTTGCCGATGCCTGCAACCTTGCTGCGTCAAAAGCAACAGGCAAATATATCACGGTGTGCAATTGCGGCGACACTTTCAGCGATAACTATTTTGAAAATTGCATTGAGGTGTTTGACAAAAAGGAAAAAATTCCTTTTGTTGCCGGTCACAGATTTTGCGTAAACCCCGTTTTCAGAGAGAAAAAGGAATTTAGGCTTAACAAAGGTCAGCTTGAATCAAGCGTTGTCAACCTTTTTGATAATCCCAACCTCATCAATCTTGAGCTTACGGGTACTTTTTACAGAACTGAAATTTTCAAATCATACAAAATGAACAACAAGCTCAAGTACGAAAGCGCAGACGATTTTGCACTCAGAATTCAGCTTGATTACCCGGAGTATGTATATCTTGATGAGATTGAATTTGACTACTTTATGCCGGTAAGCGATGACTTTATGTACTATGTTCCCACAAACTACAAGGACTGGTACACAGATTCGCTTAACAACTTCTTAAAGCCTCTCATCAATGACAGCAAGGATAGAGACGGAAATATTCCGCTGTTTATTCAGTTCTATATTGTTTTCAATATCACAACAAAGTTCCTTGCAAATATGAACAACCGCAACAAGCGTAATATGAACGATGAAGAGCTTGCGGTTTTCTTTGAAACAGCAAGAGAATGTTTTAAGTTTGCAAATGACGGTTTTGTTCTTAACAAAGACAAGTATGTTTCTCTCGGCTACAGCGAGGAAGCCGCCGAGATGTTCTATATGATAAAGCACAATTGTGTTTTCAAGGATATGCCTTTTGAATATTCAGAGGGCAAAAAAAGAGGTTTACCTCAACTGCAACAATGTCTATATTTCTAAGCTTACAGACCAGAGAGTCGGTATGCATGTTATGGACTACCGTGACGGCAAGCTTGTTATTGACGGCTCGTTCAGACAGGTTTTTGACCTTGAAGATTTTGAGCTTTATGTTCAGTTTGGCGACAAAAGACAGGTTCTTACAAACACAGACCGTTATTCTCTGACAAAATATTTCGGCATCAGTGCGTACAAGAAATTCACCTTCCACCTTGAGCTTGAGCTTGACCCCGAAAATCCTCAGCAGACGGTTGCATTCTTTGCAAGATACAAGGATTCAATTATTCCGTCAAGCTTCGTTCCTGCACCATTGGTCTAAGTTTACAATCAAGCCAAAGAACTCCTACTGGAGATTCAACAAGTATGTTGCCTATATTGACAAATCAAGCACAATTGTAATCTGCCACGCATCTGCTATGGATACATTCAAGAGAGAACTCAAATTCCTCCCATATGTTTTCATGGAGAGTAAACGCAGCTTCATTACAAGAATTCAGTATTGGCTTACAAGACCTTTCTTCAAGAACAAGAAAATCTGGCTCATGTACGATAAACTGTACAAGGGCGGTGATAGCTGTGAATATCTTTACAGATATTGTGCAGACAAAAAGGACGGCATTTCAAGATACTATATCATTGACAAAAACACTTCCGATTACAAGCGACTAAAGGCTGACGGACTCAAGCCTGTCAAGAACCGTTCATTTAAGCACAAAATGCTGTTTCTCAATACCGATATTGCGCTCATTACAAACTCAAATGTATTCCCGTTCAACGGCTACAGTATGGACCGTTCAAGATTCATCAGAGGTTTGTGCAACTTCCCTTCCATGTGCTTACAGCACGGACTTTCGGTTCAGAAGTGTGCAATGGCTCAGCAGAGAATTGTTGACAACACACAGATGTACTTCCTTGCGTCAAAGTATGAGTACAAAAACCTGAGCAACCATGTTTACAACTATCAGGATTTTGACATTCTCAAGATGACAGGCATCGGCAGATATGACGGACTTATCAATAACGATAAAAAGCAGATTCTGCTTTCACCCACCTGGCGTATGTACAATGCAATGCCTGTTACAACAAGCGAGGGTGAACAGAGAGCTTACAATCCCGAATTCAAGCACACAACCTATTATAAAATCTATAATGACCTTATCAATAATAAAAAGTTGATTGATACGGCAAAGCGTACAGGCTATAAGATTAAGTATGTTCTTCATCCGATTTTAAGCTCACAGGTTAACGACTTTATCCCCGATCCGTATGTTGAGGTTGTTTCATCGGTTGGCGATTTCAACTACGAAACAGCTTTTCAGGAGTCAAGCCTTATGGTAACAGACTATTCGGGCGTTCAGTTTGACTTTGCTTATATGAAAAAACCGCTTGTATATTTCCATCCGTCACAGCTTCCTGCACACTATGATGACGGCGGATTCTTCTATGATACAATGGGATTCGGAGAAATTTGTACCGAAAGCGACCAGCTTGTTGACCTGCTCTGCGAGTATATGGAAAACGGCTGTAAAATGAAGCCAAAGTATGTTGAAAGAGTTGAAGATTTCTATCAGTTGACGATCACAACAACTGTGAAAGAATTTACAACGAAATCATCAAGTATCAGCAACAGGTTAACAAAGACAAATTAAAATAATATTTAAGCGGTCAGTTTTTTTGCTGACCGTTTTTGTTTTGCCAATACTCCTCAAACTCAATATACTTTTATTGTTTTTTGTACATATGTACAAATTTTGTATATATTGTTTAAAAATTACTTGTTTTTCTCTTGAAATACTACACCGCATAAATTGTTATAACAGGCAAATTATGGTATAATTGGTATTTGCAGCAATGTTGCAAATTTTACGAAAATTGTTAAGAAAACGAAGTTCCTGTCAGAAATTGACAGACACAAATCCCGTACTTTTTGGGATTTCCGTTTACGGAGGATTTAAAAATGAGCAAAACCAAACGACAGTCCGGTATTGAGTTACTGCGAATTATTGCGATGATACAGATAATTTTTTGCATGCGTATCAGTACGGATTACTTCATGACGCATCAAAGGCCGCAGGCGATATTGACGGTATATTGGTGACATTTGTATGGTCATTATGCAGAACCCCTGTTGATGTGTTTATTATGATAAGCGGCTACTTCATGATAACCTCGCAGTTTGATATAAAAAAGACCATACGGCGTGGCGGAAAAATCTACGGTGCAATGATTTTTTACTCGATTATACTTTCGATAATTTTCTTCATAAGCGATCCGTCGCTCATAAATATAAATTCAGTTATAAAGGCGTTCACTCCGCTAATGTCACGAACTTGGTATTTTCTGAGCAATTATTTGATTATTCTTCTGCTCAGCCCATTTCTCAACAAAATGCTTGCGTCACTTTCTAAAAAACATTACCTCTACTTTATGGGAATTGTTTTTGTGGCAGTAAGTCTATGGTCAACGCTTGCGGAAATTCACGGAATAAACAATGTTATCAGCGTCAACAAAATACTTGATCCTTATATGGGCAAGAGTCTTGGCGGATTCCTTTTGATGTACATAATCGGCGGTTATCTGAGGTTGTTTGTAAAGCAGAAACCGCTTGAGAAAAGAAAACCGAATTTCCGCTATCTCGGCATTTTCGTCGGCCTTTGCGTATTAGATTTTGTATTGGCATCTGTTTTTCCACAATACAAGCCGGCATTCGGTATGTTCAACAACCCGCTTGTTCTCGCCGAATCGGCGATGTTGGTTCTCTTTTTCAGAGATTTCAATTTCAGCTCAAAATTTGTCAATACAGTAGCCGGCACAACGCTCGGTATATATGCAATCCACGAAAATCCGTATGTTCGTGATTGGCTGTGGAGTGTTGCAAACTTCAGCAATAAGCACCTCTATGACACCCTGATTTACATTCCGATTGTAATTATAACAATCCTCCTCATATTCGCAGGCTGTTGCGTAATTGAGCTTTTAAGACTTAAACTCTTCGAATTTGTCGGCAATAAAATCAACGCCCGCAAATCCATAACATCCGGCAACCGCTGTACAAAATAATAAATCTTATAAAAAACAACACCGACAGATAAAGCTAAAAGCTAACCTGTCGGTGTTTTTATTATTCAAAATATTTACCGCTGCCCTTCATTTCTGTTTTGATGAAGTGCGACATAATTTTGCCGAGATATTTTTTCATCATTTTGTTATAGCTTTCAGGGTTGACTTCACCGCCGTATGCCATAACATCAAATGTTATTTTCGCCTCAACAATCTTTGCATTCAGCCTTAAAAATCCGCAACGCTGATAGAATTTATAACGCTCATTCGCTGTTTTTGATTGGGAGCATTTTCTTCTTCAAGCTGTTCAATTGCAAGAAAAATTCTTTTGTCCTTATACAAATTTTTAAATTCATCAAGCACGGCAACTCCGATTCCGTGTCCCCTCTCCTTTTCGGAAATTGCATAGTAGTACACATAGACAACTTCGCCGTCCGTGATTGCATATATAAGTCCAATCCACTTTTCTTCATCATAAATTGCGTAAAAATCCGCACCGTCATTCTTTGATTTTTTCATCAAAAGCCAAAACGGTACTCTCTCAACGGCTGGAAATGCGGAAAAGTATAATTCTTTTACAGATTTATAATTACAAAATTGTTTTGTAACTTTTTTAAAGTAAATCATAAAAATCCCTTTCGTTAATATAATCACAGGGAATATTGTACCACATAAAGGATTAATTTGCCACAACAGTTTTCGTCTTTGAAAGTTTTCTTATTTTAACATAATAAACCGCAATCATAAGGAGCATACTTCCTGTCCATGCGGCAGGACCGGCAACACAGATTGATGCGTAACCTATTACAGAACTAAAAATGACGGGCGTCATAATTCGCATAACAACTTCGATAAGCGAACCAATCATAGGTACAATGCCGTTTTTAAGCCCCTGAATTGTTCCACGGTATATAAACAGCATTGCAAGCGACCACTCAAACGGGCAGTTCCAGAAGATAAACTGAACGGAATAATCAATAGTCTGCTGTGAGCTTCCGCTTGTGAAGATTCCTGTTATCGGCTGAGCAAAAATCATTGAAACCGCACCGATTACAATTGAATATGCAATGCAAATTAACAGGCAGAAATTGACGCCTTTTTTGATTCTGTCATATCTTCCTGCGCCCTCGTTCTGACCTGCAAATGTTGCGATAACCGTACTCATTGAGTTCATCGGATTCTGGATGAGGAGCTGAACACGGTTGCCGATTGTGTAGGCGGCAACGGCATATGAACCGAACTGATTTACGAAATACTGCAAAACCATCATTCCGATTGAAATTACTGAGTTTTGAAGTCCCATCGGAAAACCGACTTTTAGCTCGTCCCGTACAGTTGAAGTCAAATTTTTAAAGCTGTTTCTGTTCGGCAAAAGCATTTTCACCTTGAAAAAAATGTACACACAACAGAGAACTGCCGACACAAGCTGAGAGATTACCGTTGCAATTGCCGCACCCGAAACATCCCACCTGAACACTATGATAAATAACAGGTCAAGTCCCACATTCATTACGGATGAAAAGAGCAACAGATAAAGCGGAGTTTTGCTGTCACCAACCGAACGCAGAAGTGATGCCGTAAGGTTGTAGAGCATTGTTGCGGGGATTCCGAGGTAAATTATTGTAAGATATCTGCTTGCATAATCGAATGTATCCGAGGTTGTTCCGAGCATTGTAAGCAGCGGATTAACAAGAAGTACAAACGAAACAGTAAGCACAACAGCCGACACAACGCCAATTATTATGTGGGCGGCAACGCTCTTTTTCACCCGTTCCATATCGTTTGCACCGAAATGCTGTGAAGTGATTACCGAACAGCCGGCGGAAAGTCCTATGAAAAATCCGAGTGCAAAAAAGTTAAGTGAACTCGTTGAACCGACAGCCGCAAGCTTGATTTCACCGAGCGTTTGACCGACAATCAGCGTATCGACAACATTGTAAAGTTCCTGCAAAAGGTTGCCGATTATTACAGGAATTGCAAAAATAAAATCTGACTTGAAATTTTCCCCTGAGTCAGATTTCTAACAGATTTTGAACCATTCATAACATTCACACTTCTTATCAAAAATTTTTATGTTTTTAATATCTTTTTCGTTTAAATTTAAGTCTTGGCAACACTCTGATTTTGATTGTTCAAATGCAGAGTATGTTGTATATAGCAAACAGATTTAAATCAGAGCAACACTCTGCTTTGCTTGCAAGGAGCAGAGTGTGCGATAGATTGCAATCTGCACTTGATTATAGCACAGCGATTTGTGAATGTAAATGTATAAGAATGACGAAATAAAGACGCTCTTGTTTTGAAAAAACTTTACACAATGCACAGTATTGATTTTGTCCTATTTTATTACAGCATAATTTTATAACCCAACAATAAGTATTTCACATTATCCGATTATTATTGACTGTTTTAAGAACACAACCGTTTTGATGAAAATTTGCAAATTGTCAATATTTTGTTATTCTGAGTTTTCAGCAAAAACAAAACAGAGCCGAAAAAACGACTCTGCCTTGTAACATTAGAGAAAATATTTAATGAAACAAACTGTCTTATTAATCAGTCTTTTTTAACATTGAAAGCGTCCGTACCTGGATAAACTGCGCTGTCGCCGAGGAGCTCTTCAATTCTGAGGAGCTGATTGTACTTCGCAACACGCTCTGAACGGCTCGGAGCACCTGTCTTAATCTGGCAGGTATTGAGAGCAACGGCAAGGTCTGCAATTGTTGTGTCGGCTGTTTCACCGCTACGGTGTGATGAAATGGCTGTGTAGCCTGCCTTATGAGCCATTTTGATAGCTCGAGAGTTTCCGAAACAGAACCAATCTGATTAAGCTTGATAAGAATTGAGTTACCGCAGCCAAGCTTAATGCCCTTTGCAAGTCTTTCTGTGTTTGTAACAAAGAGGTCATCGCCGACAAGCTGAACTTTGTCACCGAGTTCCTTTGTAAGCTGCTGCCAGCCTTCCCAGTCCTCCTCATCAAGAGCGTCTTCGATTGAGATAATCGGGTACTTTTCAACAAGCTTTTTCCAATGGTCAATAAGCTCTGCTGATGTAAACTTTGTGCCTGCCTTAGGAAGAACATATTCACCCTTCTTCTCGCCTTTCCACTCGGAAGATGCGGCGTCCATAGCAATCATAAGTCCTTGCCCGGCTCATAGCCGGCATTCTTAACAGCCTCAAGAATATACTGAATAGCCTCCTCATCACTTGCAAGGTTCGGAGCAAAACCGCCTTCGTCACCTACTGATGTTGCAAGTCCCTTTGATTTGAGAAGGGAAGCAAGCGCATGGAAAACTTCTGCACACCAACGCAGACATTCCTTGAATGACGGAGCTCCTACAGGCATAATCATAAATTCCTGAACATCAACGGTATTTGCGGCATGAGCACCGCCGTTGAGGATGTTCATCATAGGAACAGGGAGTCTGTTGCCCGAGATACCGCCAAGGAATCTGTAAAGCGGAATATCGAGTGCTGTTGCGGCTGCTCTTGCTGTTGCGATTGAAACGGCAAGAATTGCGTTAGCGCCAAGCTTTGACTTGTCCTTTGTGCCGTCAGCCTCAATCATAGCCTTGTCAACGGCATAAATGTCAGATGCGTCCATTCCTGCAACTGTATCGTTAATTACTGTGTTAATATTTTCAACTGCCTTTGAAACGCCCTTGCCGAGATATCTTGACTTGTCACCGTCACGGAGTTCAAGTGCCTCAAATTCGCCTGTTGACGCACCGCTTGGGGCAGTACCCCTTGCAACAGTACCGTCAACGAGTGTTACCTCTGCCTCAACTGTCGGATTGCCACGGGAGTCAAGAATTTCTCTGCCGACTACTTTTTCAATTTCTAAATAAGTCATTATAATTCTCCTAACTTTTTTCTTGCAGACAACCCTCTCGGGAGGTAAGCACATCCTCCCGAGTAAAGGCTTTCGGTACCCGCAAGGGAAGTCCACATGATTTATTCAAAAGAGTTAGCCTCTGCTAACCAAGTATTATTATATACCACTCAACAAAGAAAATCAAGAGAAATTTTTATTTTTTCTGCAATATCCGTCAGAGGTATTTTAAAGCTATTTAAAAATATTTTTAAATAGTTCTTGACTTTTCGGTAAATCAGGCTATAATAAAGCTACAAGCTATTTAAAATATTTTTTAAACAGGTGTAACAGGACTTTGTGAGGAGGTATCTGCTTGTCACTGAACGGTACACTTAAAGCACTTTCAGATCCGATAAGAAGAAATATTCTGACAATGCTGAAAGGCAAGAAAATGATTGCAGGCGACATTGCCGAAGAACTTGGAATTTCACCTGCATCGCTTTCATATCACCTCAATCTGTTGAAGAAAAACGACCTGGTGATTGAATCAAAAGAAAAAAATTATGTTTATTATGAGCTTAACACAACCCTGTTTGACGAACTCATAATGTGGCTTAAACAATTTTAGGAGTTGATTTTATGAAAAAGCTGAATAAAATTATGCTTGCACTTTCGCTGTTGCCCACTCTGATTACTTCCGTATTTATATTCTTTATGAATGACACCGTTCCCATGCACTACAACGCAAGCGGTGCTGTTGACCGTTACGGTTCAAAATATGAAAACTTCATTTTCCCTGCAATCATTCTGTTTATGTACGCATTTTACATGGTGTATACCAAGATATATACTAAATACAGCACAAACAGCGTTGAAAAGATAAATAACAATGCAAAAATCACTGCGATACATGTGACATCAATCATTGCGGCTTTCAATATTCTTCAATTGATGTTTCTCATTCTGGCAGTTTTAAAGCCCGACAGCACAACTTTTACAGATAATGTGCCGTTCATTATAAATACGGTTATGGGTTTGATGTTGATTATTGCAGGCAACTTTCTTCCGAAAACAAAACGAAATTCGTTTATCGGAGTAAGAACATCATGGACTCAAAGCAGTGACTTGGCGTGGTATGAATCAAACCGAGCCGGCGGAATTGCCTTTGTAGTTACCGGAGTTTTGACAATCATTGAAAGCTCATTCATAAAGGGAATCAATTCAACAATTATTATGGTTGCAATTCTTCTGATAAGCATTGCCGTTGCCTACATCTATGCGTATGTTAAAGTGAAAAAATCCGCTTAATCAAGCACAAAACCGCTGTCAGGATTAAACCTGACAGCGGTTATTTTTTGAAATATTTACTTATAAATATCCACTAAATTTACTGCTCTGCTTTTTCGGGGAGCGACAAAGCTTTGCCTTTATCATTTTTCTTTGTCAGCGGAGTCATACTCTTTGCACAAATCATCATAGTTGACGCATTATGCAAAAATGCCGAAACCGACGGCTGAATAACGCCCATAAAGCCTGAAAGCAAAAGTGCCGAATTGAAAGCAATTATGAAACGATAGTTTTTGTTGATTCGTTTCATAAGGTCTTTGCTCAACTTACGAACACGCACAAGTGCACGCAAATCAGAGCCTTTTATGGTAATATCCGCAGTTTCACGGGCAATGTCGGACGCATCGTTCATTGCAACCGAAACATTTGCGGCGGCAAGTGCCGGAGTATCGTTGATACCGTCACCGACCATAATTACCTTCTGACCGTTCTGCTTCATTTCTTCAACATATCTGTGCTTGTCCTCGGGGAGAACCTGACACTTATAGTCGGTAATTCCGAGCATTGCTGCAGTCGCCTTTGCGGCTCTGTAGCTGTCGCCCGTGAGCATAACAACATTCTTTATGCCCTGTTTTTTGAGCATATCAATTGCCTGTTTTGCTTCTTTTCGAGGCGGATCGCTGATGCACAATGCACCAGAAAGTTCACCGCCGATTGCAAGGTAAAGCACGGAACATGAGCCGGATTTTTCGTCAATAATATTCTGCTGTTCCTTTGTAACGGTAACATTTTCGTCCTCAACAACAAAATGCTTACTGCCTATTATTGCACGCTTACCGTGAAGTGTTGTTGCAATACCGTGAGCAACAACATACTCAACCTCGGTATGCTCCTCGGAGTGAGAAATCCCTCGTTTTTCAGCGCCGATTACAACGGCATTTGCCACGCTGTGCGGAAAATGCTCCTCAAGACAGGCAGAAATTCTGAGAACCTCATCCTCGGTATAATCGCCGAATGCAACAACCTTTTCAAGAACAGGCTCTGCGTTTGTGAGAGTACCTGTCTTATCAAACACGATTGTGTCAGCGTTTGCAAAAGCCTCAAGATACTTTCCGCCCTTGATTGTAATATCGTTGTCAGCCGCCTCTTTGACAGCCGAAATTACGGCAATCGGGGTTGACAGCTTGATTGCACAGGAGTAGTCAACCATAAGAAGTGAAACTGCCCTTGTGATGTTTTTTGTGAAGATAAGAGTTGCAAAAAATCCGATAAAGCTGAACGGAACAATTCTGTCGGCAAGAGTTTCGGCACGGCTCTGAACACCTGCCTTGAGTTCCTCGGAGTTGCCGATAAGCTCAATAATCTTGCTGATTTTAGTATTTGACGCAAGCTGACGGACTGTTACAACAATACTACCCTCTTCGATTACCGTACCTGCATAAACGGAAATTCCCTCACGCTTTAATACAGGCAACGGCTCGCCTGTCATTGACGACTCGTTTACGGTTGCCTCACCGTCTGCAACAACACCGTCAACAGGAATAACCTTGCCTGTCTGAACACGGATTTTGTCATCAACACGGAGATCTTCAATCGGAATGAGAACATCGCCGTCATCGGTAACAAGCCATACCCTGTCCGTCTTGATTGCAAGGCTGTCTGTGAGAACCGCCTTTGTCCTTGCGTGAGTATATTCTTCAAGCAAGCCCGATATTCTGAGCATAAACATAACCGTTGCGGCTGTTTTGAACTTGCGTTGACACAAGCATGCCACAACAGATGCACCGTCAAGCACATCTACGGTAAGTTTACCGTTCCAAAGAGTTTTGAGAGCCTTTTTAATATATTTTGCACTTCTGTAAAGAGTGATTGCCGTTCTTATCGGAGCAGGAAGGAACATCTTTGAAAGATAGTGTTTTGCAATAAGAGTGAAAAGATTGTCATGAAAATCGCTGTCAATCTTCTGAATTCCAAATTCTGCACTCGGTTCATTCTTTTTAAGAGTTTTTACATTAATAGCTCTTACAAGGTCGATAATTTTACTTCTGCTGCCCTTTGTGTAATTGACAAGAATACCGCCGTTTGCAGAACTTACCTGTGCCGAATTTACATAAGGAGATGCGGTCACAACATTATAGATTGCCCCCTCATACTCCTTATCAAATGCATATGCGCCGCAGCGAAAACGAATTCTCTGCGGCTTGTCATAGACAATTTTAAATTTCATTATTCTGTTACTTCTTCGGCGGCAGCATCTTCGTGAATACCTGCCTCTGTTTTAGCATCATAGCAGATATCCGAAGCTTCATCCTTCATATTCTGGAAAGCTGCCTTTGCATCTTTCTGAAGCTTCATACCCTTTGCAAGACCTGTAACTGCAAGACTGCGGGTTTTATCTGCTTTAAGTATCTTTTTGCCTACGATTACTGCTGCTGCACCTGCAACTGCACACCATAATTTTTCGTTCTTGAATACTTTCAACATATAAAGTCCTCCTTTAACACTCATATGCACAAATGTGCATATATTTAAGTTGTTTTACACAACAACTTTACCATTAATTATATATTATATGACAAATTTGTCAAGAATTTGCAAAGTGAAAATTTTCCGATTTTACAAAAAATTTACCCGAGAGCAACATCAAGAACCATCATCAGCGTAAATCCTATTGCAACACCGATTGTTCCGATGTTGGAATGCTTGCCGTTTTGTGATTCAGGAATAAGCTCTTCGGTTACAACATATATCATTGCACCTGCGGCAAATGAGAGAAGATACGGCAACAACGGAACTGCTATTCCTGCAAAAATCACCGTAAGCACAGCACCGATAGGCTCTACAACTCCCGACATAATCCCGAGAAAGCATGACTTTTTGCGTGACGCTCCGCCTGCATGGAGCGGAAGTGAAATTATTGCCCCCTCGGGGAAATTCTGTATTGCAATACCTACCGCAAGAGCCAATGCGCCTGCAACGGTTATTCCGGTATTATCGGAAATTGCTCCGACAAATGTTACACCTACCGCCATTCCCTCGGGGATATTGTGCAAGGTAACGGCAAGAACGAGCATAGTGTTCTTTGAAAGGCTTGAATGAACGCCCTCGGGATTGTCGCTGTCAAGGTGCATATGCGGTATAACGCTGTCGAGCAAAAGCAAAAATCCAATTCCGAGCAAAAATCCGACTGCCGCAGGAATCCACGCAACTATGTTCTGACTTTCTGCCATTTCAATTGACGGAATCAACAACGACCATATTGATGCCGCAATCATTACTCCCGATGCAAATCCGAGCAGAAATTTTTGCAGCTTTTGATTGAGCTCTCCTTTTGAAAAAAGTACAACGGCTGAGCCGAGTGATGTTCCGAGAAACGGTATTAAAATTATAATCAATCCGTTTAAAAGCATATTGACCTCCTTGTGGTTAGTCTTAGCTAACCACATTATAGCACAACAAATTTTCAAATACAATAGCGGAACAGAAAATCTCTGCTCCGCTGCATAATATGATGTGATATGTTAATCTGTAACAATTTTTATTGAGCTGCCCGACTTTGTGCCGACAACCTCGATTTTGTTGCCTATGCTGTTTTTCAGCTCGCTTATGTGGGAAATGATACCCACAAGGCGGTTGCCGTTGCCTGTAAGGTCATTCAGCGTTTCAATTGCAGAGGCAAGGCTGTCGTTGTCAAGTGAACCGAATCCCTCGTCAATAAAGATTGAATCAAGTCTGATTCCGCCGTTTCTCTGCTGAATAATGTCGGAAAGTCCGAGTGCAAGCGCAAGTGACGCCTGAAAAGATTCTCCGCCCGAAAGAGATGAAATATCCCTTTCCTTGTTGTTAAAATTATCACGAACGCTGATTTCAAGTCCTGCGCTGATTCGCTTGTCACGGCTTTCACCACGGACAATTTCATAGCGACCACCCGTCATTTTTGAAAAACGCAGATTAGCATAGTACAAAACCTGTTCAAAATACGAACCCATAATGTAGCGTTCAAAGGTGATTTTGCTGTTATCGGAAACAATTTCACCGTTGGCGGTTTTCTTGAGATTTTCGTAAACATCGGCTATTTTGAGCTTTTCTTCAAAGTCATTTTTCAGCTTTTCAACGCTGTTGTAAATGTTTTGATTATTGTGCAGACTTCTGTCGCCTGCGGTATAAAGATTGTCCCATTTTTCCTTTTCGGAAGTATAGTTGCCAATCAGTTCATTGATTTTAAGGACATCTTCCTTTGCTTTCCCTCAACAGATTTTTCACAGGCTTCAACCGTTGCCCGAGATTTTTTCAGAGAATCGGTAAAGGTTTCTGCCTCTCGTTTTAATTTTTTTATAGAATCTTCGGTCAACAAATTAAAATCGGGACATTCCAAGATATTATTCTCTGAAAGAACAATATCAAGCTCCGACTTTTTGTTTTCAAGTTCAGATTCAAAACTTTTCAGCTGTTTTGCAGTTTCGTTTTCAGCAGAAACCTTGCTGTCAAAATCTGACTTATCGTTTGAAAACTCGCTTTGCGCAAGGTCGATTTCCGACTTAATCTGCTCTGCCTTGTCGGCACAAGCCTTTGCAGCATTCAAAAGTTCTTCGACCGATGAGTATTTTATCTCCGCTTTAAGGCTCTCGGTTTCTTCTTTTGCGGAATTATATTTGCTTTTTGCGTCAGCATTTTTGCGGATTAATTCTGTATGAACAAGGTCAAGCTTTTTAAGCTTTTCATCAAACCTTGAGATTTCAGCCTTGCAGACCTCACGCTGTTCTCTGACTTTTTCAAGGTCAGAAGTTTCATTTTCAAGGGCTTTTAATTGCTTCTTTTGTTCCGACAAAAGCTGTGAAATCATTTCGGCTGAAAGTGTTTCGGCATCAACCTCAAATGCATTCGCAAATTCCGTGACATTTGTTTTTGCGGATTCTGATTCCGTTTCAAGCCTTGTGACCTCATTTGACTTTTTATGAACGGCGCTTTCAGCAACTTCACACCTTGCCTTCAAAGCATCGAGCGTATCCTTGTCGGGGGCATTTTCGCTGTGTTTTGCCGGATTCGGATGATGCAATGAACCGCAGACGGGACACGGCTTTTCATCTTCGAGTGTGTCGGCAAGCACGCCCGCCATATTCATTATGTAGATATTGTGCTGTTCGTTGTACTCGTTGTTGAGTGCCGTTGCCGACTTTGCAAGGTCGGCACATTCTGCTTTTGCATTAGTCAACCTTGCATTGATTTTTGCGAGATTTTGATATTCCGCAAAAAGCCTTTCAGCCTTGCCTGATTTATCCTTCAAGGTGGTTATTTTGCTCTTGGCGTCAAAAATTTTCTGCTCTGTGTCACTGTTATCTGAGATAAATTTTTCCGCTTTTGTCTTTAGATTTTCCGTATCAGAATAAGATTTTCTGTTGTCTGAAATTTCTTTTTCGGAATTTTGCAAAACTGATTCATATACATTCAAATTTGCCGTAAGATTAAAATATTTCCTGTAAGTATCTTCCTTTGCACGAAGTTTTCCCGATTCCTCGTTTAGCGTTGCAATTTTGCCCTCAAGCGACTTTTTTTCGGCAAAAACATTCTGTTTTAATTTCAAATTTTCTTCGGCGGATTTTCTGTTTATTTCCGCATTTTTACAGTTTTTGAGTGCCGAATCATATCTTTTCCGTGACTCGGCAAAGCTGTCATATTTTGGCTTTACGGAGTGCAGTATTTTTTCGTCATTCTCAGCTTTTTTGAGCATTTCATCGTAATGCGGTTTACTCTGCAAAAGCTGTTCAAGGCGGAGCTTTTCGGCATCAAGAGTATCGAATTTATTATTAATTTCAACTGCAAGAGCCTTTTTCTTTTCTTCCTCAAGAATTGTCTTTTCAAGCTCTTTTCGCTTTTTTTCAATTTCTGCATTGTCCCTTTTCTGCATCTCGGAAAGTACCGATAGGTGCAAAAGAAATTGCTCAATATCAATTACCGTAAGGTCTGTTCTGTCGGTATAAAGACTGATTTTTTCGCTGATTTCGGCAAAGCTGTCATCATCGGGAATTTCAACGGCAACGGTTTTTGACTTGATAAGTTCGCAGACTTTTTTCTTTTCTTCAAGCTTTTCGGCTGACTCTGTTTTCAGCCTGTCCTGAAATTCTTTGTAGATGTCCGTGTGAAAAATTTTGCGAAAAATCTCGCTTCGCTTTTCACTTCCCGACTCAATGAATTTTTTGAATTCGCCCTGTGCAAGCATTGCAATCTGGCGGTACTCATCACATTTCAAGCCGATAATTTCGCTGATTTTATTATTGACCTCGCCCGTTTTTGTGAGCGGAGTTGTAATGTCATCACCGGCAAGCTCTGCTGACGCACCCTCTATTTTACTGCCTGTTCCACGCTTTTTTGCGACCTCATTCGAGGTGGTTCTGAAGATGCGGTACTTCTTTCCCCTGTGTTCAAAATCAAGCTCAACATAGGTGCGTGTGAGCGGTTTTGCAAAGTTACTGCGGAGCATTTCGCCGTTTCGTGAAGAACCGCTTGTTTCGCCGAAAAGTGCAAAGCAGATTGCGTCGAAAATTGTTGTCTTTCCTGCGCCCGTTGTGCCTGTTATGAGGAAAAGCCCTTTGCCGTCAAATGCCGAAAAATCGACCGTTTCAACATCGGCATACGGACCGAAAGCGCTCATTTTCAGTTTAATCGGTTTCATCGTTTAAACCTCCGATTTCTTTGAAAATTCTCTCAATAATTTTTGCGGATTCGGGTTCAATCTCTTTTCCGTTCTGCATTTTATAGAAATCCGAAAATAGTTCAATATTGCTCTTACCCTCTGTTTTACCGTACATTTCGGGAGTCATTTCAATGCTCTTTTTTCTGTTGACATATTCAAGCCCCATAATGTTGGGATAGATATTTTCAAGCGTTGAAAATGCATTGGTAACGGGATTTTCGTCCGTAAGCTCGGCAAAAACATAGTCATCGGTTTTATCGTCATATGTGTCGGATATCGGATTTTCTGCAAGTTCACGCAGAGTTCCTTTTATGATTCTCATATCATGCAACGGCTGTACGGGAATTTCTTCAAGATTTAATTTTCCGTTTGAAAGCTCGCCGAAAATCACACATTTTTTGTTGCGGCATTCAGTTTTTGAATATTTTATCGGTGAACCGCAATAGGCAATATTTTTGTTTTTACCCATAATCTGCTTGCCGTGAATATGGCCGAGTGCAACATAATCGAACGGTTCAAAAACATACGGCTCAACATTATCAAGCGTACCGAGGCTTGACTCTGAACCCGAGGTTTCACTGCCAGTTACAAACTGGTGAGCAATTAAAATATTGGTTTCATCGGCATTGATATCGGAATGTTCAAGCACAACCCTGACAGCAGTTGTATAGTCGGTAATTTTAGCCGATTCTTCGGGATACGCCTTGCGTACAAATGACGGACGGATAAACGGCAACGAGAAAATATTAACCCTTTCTCCGTCACATTCAACAGTATTTTTTCTTGCAACGCCTTCAAACACACCATCGGTAAAAATTCCGTTGAGTTCAATCAGCTTGTTGAAATAACCGATTCTTTCGGGCGAATCGTGATTGCCGCTGATTACAAAGGTTTTCAACCCTGTTTTGCCGTGAAGCCCAGCAATTTCAGTCATAAAGTTGTCGAACAATTCGACCGCCTCGGCAGACGGCAAAGACTTGTCATAAATATCTCCTGCAATCAGCAAAGCGTCGGGATTTTTCTCTTTGATAATCTCAACAATCCGCTCAAGCATATAGCGTTGATCATCAAGCATTTGTAGCCGTTCACATATTTTCCAATATGCAAATCCGAAATATGCAAAAACTTCATTTTAAAAATCCTTTCAGTTAATCAAAACTTTCCAAACTAATTAAGCAACAGGCTATGCGTCAAAAATATCACACAAAAAATTCAAGAATGAACACAACCGCACAGCATACGCATGAAACCTTGAAAAGACCTGCGTTGAACCATGCCGCCACAAGACCTGCCGCAAAGGCTGCTATGCCTGCAATCGGACTGTGAGTTGCGTTGATTATTGCCGGAAATGTCATTACCGAAAGCGTTACATACGGCACATAGTAGAGAAACGAACGCACAAATGTGTTTGTAAACTGCTTTTTAACAAGTGTGAGCGGAAGAACACGGATTGCGAATGTTACAGCCGCCATAATGAGTATGTATATATAGGGATTATGCGACATTTTCGTTCTCCTCCTCTTCTTTGACAGGGAACAGCAATGCCGCCGCTGCCGAAATTACGATTGTAAGAATAATCGTGCGTGTACCCTCGTCAATCTGATTGATGACGGGAATATATGCAAATGCAAAACTTGCCGCAAAGCTGACAAGTACAATTCCGAGAAGTGTTTTGTTCTTTCTTGACGGCGGAACGATGATTGCAAGGAACATTCCGAACAGTGCAACGCTTAGTGCGCTGACAATACGAAGAGGCAACAGATTGCCTGCAATTGTGCCGAGCATACTGCCGAATGCCCAACACGGGCAGCCTATGAGAATTGCGCCGTAGGTATAAAAAGGATTCAGCTTGCCCGACCGTGAAATTGAAATTCCGAAAAATTCGTCTGTAACAAAAAATCCGAGCAACAGTCTGTGGATAATCGAGGTGTCCTTTGAAATACGCTGACTTAACGCACAGCTCATAAGAAGATATCTTGCGTTGGCAACAAGGGTTGCAAGCGCAATTACAAAATATGACGAATCAGCCGCAATTACGGTAAAGCCCGAATATTCACCTGCCGATGCGTTGCACAAAAGGCTTGCAAGAAAGCTTTGAAACGCATTAAGTCCCGCAGTTTTTGCGGCAATGCCGAGTGAAAACGAAACGGCAAGGTAGCCGAGTCCAATCGGAATACCGTCACGCATTCCCTCAAGAATAACCTTTCGGTTAGATTTTATTAAATTTTTCCCACCCATTTTTAACTCCATACTTTAAATTCATTTTTCACAAAATATTGCAGACATATTTTGCAAGCATACCTTTTATTATAATATTTAACTCGGCAAAAGTAAATAATATATTACACAAATTTACAACCGCTTTTCAAAAAGGTAAAGTGCAACAAAACTTGCCTCTTTTCTTTGTGAGTAATGCCAAATTTAGAAACTAATTTTAGGCTATTATTGATTTTGGCTTTTTCAGGTTTTATAATATGGATAACAAAAATATCGGAGTAAAAAAATGAAAAACATAAACAGGCACAAATCATCTGACAAACAAAGCATAATGACAGAGAGCAGTTTTGCTCTTACCATTCTGTTGATTGTGGGAATTACAGTCACGGTCGGCACAATGGTACTTACTGTGTTTTTTAATCTTAGCTTGCCGATTAAAATTGCCGTGTCTGCCATACTCATTCCCGACAGTATTATTTCGATGATTTTTACAATTTCAACAGCGGTAAAAGAACGCAAAAGTACGGGCGATTTTTACTTTGGCAGTCGATTTGAGATATTAGGCTTTTGTCTTGTTATGATTGCATGGTCTGTAATTATTTTCTTAATTTGAGGTTTATTATGTTTGAAATAAATGAAACACCTGAGTGTATCGAAATGGTTAAGGAACGCAGAAACAAAGAGCTTAAATTAAACGAGTTTATGTTAAGCGAGAAAAATCGACTTGCAGAAAAAGTGGATTATTATACACCCTTGTTAAAAAATCTGCGTGACCTTGCCGTAAAATCTGCCGTCAGAAAAGAATATTCAAACAACGAAAACGGAATATACAGGGGATACTACTGTCCAAGTCCTGTTGACGATTTGATTATAGGCGGTTGCAGACGAGGCAAACTTCTGAAACGAATTACAAAGCGCACAAATCCTGACAAGGAATATCTTTTTGACAGTAACAACAGACTTGTTGCGGTTAATTCGTTGTTAGATTGGAAAGCCGTACATACAGAAGTGCTTATTTACGAAGATAACCTCGTCACAGGAATTAATATAGATAACTATGATAATTCCATTATCAAATTATCAGAATGTATTTATGATTCAGATAACAAAATAAAATCATTCCTGACTGCGTCGGTTTCAAGTAATAAGGCAACAAGAACAAAAATAGATGAAATTGAACTTGAAAAATACAGCTATGATGAATCAGTCTTAACGAAGCCGAAATTATAAGTTACTATAAATCTTGCAAAGCAATTAAGAACATAATTAAAAAATCGTTTGAAGACAATCTGGCACTTGAAACAAAGTTAGATTTGCCTGATTGTGATACAAGCTACGAGCATTATATTTTTTATCACGATAATGACGGATTTATTGACAAATATGTAATTATAAATCCTTACGGTGATGAAGAATACAAAGCATTAAGAAAAGTAAAAATTTAAACTTGTTGACATATGCTCAAAATAACCATACACCGTGCAAAACAAAATCAGTTTTGCACGGTTTTGTTTTTTTTAAAATGCGGTGCAAACGCAATTAATTAAAATATTTTCACAATTTAGCAATATTTTTTCAAATTCTATAGATTTCTTCTTCAAAATGTTGTATAATTTTTACGATTAAGTACCTGTATAAAACTGTACATTATGTTGAAACAGGTGTTTTGAAAGTGAGTGAGAATTATGCCAATCGTTTGCGTTGATGCCGTTAAGGGAAATCTGCCTAATGTTATAGAATTTGTGACAAAAATGCTTGGTGAAAATGCAGACGGTAAGCTTGTTTTTGAGCTTGAACTGATTTGCGAGGAAGTGTTTGTAAACATCTGCAACTATGCTTACGGTGAAAATGTCGGCAAGGCTGAAATTGAAGTTAGCAAATTTTCAGACTGCATTGTTGTAAAATTCATTGACAGCGGGAAAAAATTTAATCCGCTTGAAATTGCAGAGCCGAACATTCACGTTTCCGCTTGAGGAACGAAGCATCGGCGGTCTGGGAATTTTTATGACAAAGAAACTTTCCGACACTCTTTCCTATGAAAGATCTAACGGCAAAAACATTTTTACAATTACAAAGAATTTCTAATTTAAAGAACCAATTATTCATCACTCAAAATTCAAAACCGAATAATACAATGTTTCCAAAATCAGGTTACAATAATCAGATTGTCAGTATTTTGTCACGGTATTGACACTATAATGGAAATGTTGAACGATTGAAATTAAGAATAAAATTTATTGGAGGAACTAACTATGGAAATCAATAAGGCTATAAGCAATCAGAATGTTATTATCACACTCAAGGGCCGTCTTGACACAATGACAGCACCGCAGCTTGATGACGAGGCAAAGAGCATTGATTTTGACGAGGTTGAAACCGTAACCCTCAACCTTAAAGACCTTGAGTACATTTCAAGCTCGGGACTGAGGGTTATTCTTGCACTTTATAAAAACCTAAAAAGCAAGGGCGGAAATCTTAAAATTGTCAATGTAAGCAACACAATTATGGAGCTGTTCTCAATGACGGGGATGGCTGACTACCTTGACATTGAGCAGGGATAAGGAGTTAAAATGAGCAGTACCGTACTTGGCAGAAATGCCGTTACCGTCAACAAAAAATACACGGAATATTTTCTTCCGACAGTTCTGACGGCTATGGCAACAAACATTGCGATGATTGTGGACTCAATTATTGCAGGCAATCTTCTGGGGCAAAACTCACTTGCGGCAATCAACCTTATGTCCCCTATTTCGCAGTTTTATTTTTCGATTACCATACTTTTCGGACTCGGTGCGTCCTCGATAATTTCATTTGCAAAGGGCAGGCGTGACGAAAAGCAGGCTAACCGTGTTTTTACTTCTACATTTATTGTACTTATCGCACTCAGCGTAATTTTTATTGCAATTCAGCTGCCTCTTGCCGACTCGATAAGCTCGTTGCTTACAAAGGATGCAGAGCTTAAATCGCTGTTGTATCAATACTATGTTCCGTTCATAATCGGCACACCGATTTACCTTTTGCTCATGTGTTCAATTCACTTTGTAAGAGCAGACGCAAGACCTGCGTTTGCGTCAAACATTGTAATTGTGGCAAATGCCGTAAATCTCGGACTTGACTTCCTGTTTATGGGTGCTTTCAAAATGGGCATTGCAGGCTCATCAATTGCGACCGTAACAGGCTATGCGGTAGGTTCATGATGATGTCAACACACTTCATCATGAAGAAAAGCACATTGCACTTTGACTTTTCAATTCTCAGAAATCCCGTTCAGTTCTTTAAGTTTCTCGAAAAAATGGTTACAATCGGACTTTCGGGAGCATTAGGTACAATGTTGATAACAGTTAAAATGCTGTTTTAAACACAATTATTCAGAGACATAGGCG
>ENA-OQCP01000231-OQCP01000231.1-human-gut-metagenome-genome-assembly--contig:-NODE-231-length-24675-cov-2.992056_pt1 | contig 24675 bp, 29 predicted proteins | sample MGYA00242760_ERZ504583 | MGnify/ENA primary metagenome ERZ504583 (study PRJEB26092, sample SAMD00036308) | human gut metagenome | host: Homo sapiens | study: EMG produced TPA metagenomics assembly of...
TTAAAGTGCTCGCAGGCGATTCTTCCGTAAAACCTCCGAGGGGGAGAGCAATGCCGATTTTACACGCAGAGTATGCAAAATGTTTGAAAGCATTGTTGAGGGACTTATGAAAACAGGCACAACCGAAAGTGTAATTGTCACTCACGGCGGTGTTATTATGACCTTGCTTGCAGTCTACGGACTTCCGCAGGCAAAACCGTTTGAATGGACAATGGACAACGGTTTCGGTTATTCACTCAGAGTTACTCCCGTACTTTGGCAGAGGGATAAAGTCTGCGAAGTATTCCAGACGATTCCGCTTCCGTCGGAGAATGACTGATTTTTTGAAACTTTGGCAGAATTGTAGCACAGTTTACAATCTTTTGCCGTATATTGTGGGATAATATCCATTGATAAACAATTGATTAAGGAGATATAAAAATGGCAGATTATAAAATTACTCTTTTAAAGGGCGACGGTATCGGTCCTGAAATCGTAAATCAGGCTGTAAAGGTTCTTGATTGTGCCGCTGAAAAATTTGGTTTTGGCGTTACATATGACGAGGCACTTCTCGGCGGTTGTGCTATTGACGCAACAGGCGTTCCGCTTCCCGACGAAACAGTTGCAAAGTGTAAGGCATCGGACAGCGTGCTTCTCGGTGCGGTAGGCGGTCCTAAGTGGGATTCACAGCCGGGTAACAACCGTCCCGAGGCAGGACTTCTCGGCATCAGAGGCGCACTCGGACTTTTCGCAAATCTTCGTCCGTCGGTTATTTTCGGACCGCTCAAGAGTGCATCACCTATCAAGGATGAAATTATCGGCGGCAACCTCGATGTTATGATCGTTCGTGAGCTTACAGGCGGTATCTACTTTGGCGAAAGAGGCAGAAAAGAAGTTAACGGTCAGCCTGCGGCTTGGGATACGGAAATGTACACAATCGGTGAGGTTGAGAGAATTGCAAGAGTTGCTTTTGACCTTGCTATGAAGAGAAATAAAAAGCTCACAAGCGTTGATAAGGCAAATGTTCTTGAGTCTTCAAGACTTTGGAGAGAAACAGTTAAGAGAGTTGCCGAGGATTATCCCGAGGTTGAGCTTAATCATATGTATGTTGACAACTGCGCTATGCAGCTTGTAAGAAATCCCCGTCAGTTTGATGTTATTCTCACATCAAATATCTTCGGTGATATTCTTTCTGACGAGGCATCAATGATTGCAGGTTCAATCGGTATGCTCGCATCTGCAAGCCTTTCGGGCAGCAAGCTCGGTCTTTATGAGCCTATCCACGGTTCTGCTCCTGACATTGCTGGTCAGAATATCGCAAATCCGCTTGCTACAATTCTTTCTGTTGCAATGATGCTCCGTTATTCACTTGATCAGAGCGAGGCGGCAGACGCAATTGAGTCTGCTGTTGCAAAGGTTCTTGAAACCTACCGTACGCCCGATATCTATGAAGAGGGTTTCACAAAGGTTGGCTGTGACGAAATGGGCGACCGTGTTTGTGAAGCACTTTAATTGGTGAACGGTATGCAGCTTTTCGATATGCACTCTCATATTCTTCCGGGTATAGATGACGGTGCAAAAACGGTTGAGGACAGTCTGGAGTTGCTCTCCTGTCTTAAAAATCAGGGGGTAACGAATATTTGTCTTACACCTCATTTTTATACAAATGAAATCAGTCTTGAAGATTTTATTGCCGAGAGGGCGGAAAAGTTTGAAAAATTCAAGCCGTACATTCCGAACGGTGTGAATATCGTCCTCGGAACAGAGGTTTATGTTACAAAGTATCTTTTCAACAATGAAAATATCAAAGGTATAAACTACGGAAATTCAAACTATATTCTCACTGAGTTTCCGTATAATGCAACATTTTCGGACAATTCGTACGAAATGCTCGACAGGCTTATGAGTGAACAGGGCTTATTCCCGTAATTCCTCATGTTGAGCGTTACAGCTTTCTTGTTGACAATCCTGATGTGATTGAGGATTTAAAACGGCTTGGTGTAGTTATTCAGACAAATATTTCAAATTATACAAAGAAAGCTCCGATGATGAAACGCCGCAGAATGTTAAAGCTTGTAAGTGCAGGGCTTATCGACATTATCGGTACGGACGCACATTCATTCAATCATAATACACCTGAGCTTTATTCCGATGCAATCGAATGTATTGCAAAAAAATGCGGTCAGCAGGCGGTTGACAGGTTGATAAAAAACAGCGAAAAAATCTTCAATGCCGCAATCGGCTGATATATTGCAAAAATAATAATCATACAAATAAAAAACGATTGATTCCCTTTTGGATTTCAATCGTTTTTTCTTTGCAGCGTACAATAATACTTGTACTGACTGCCGATGTGTTGAAAGAGAAACAGCTGAAACCGTTCTCTCGGTGCGTATTTGTATTGAAAATTGCCAAGTGACATATTCCGAATGTCGGCTGCGTCAATAATGCTGTCTGTGTTGTTCGGAATGTTCTTAAAATTATCGGTTGTAAAAATTTAAAATACCACGACAAGCAACATTTTGAATTGCTCTCTACCGTATACAGCGTGCGGATGCTTTGCAGGCATAACGATTGATTCACCCTCTTTGAGAATGTGTTCAACACCGTCAATTGTAATTTTGCCCACCCCGTCAAGACAAGTCACAAATGCGTCGCCTTCTGATTCGTGCGTGCTGATTTCTTCGTCCTTGTCAAATGCGAAAAGAGTAACGCTTACGGCGTTGTTCTGTACAAGAGTTTTGCTTACAACCTGACCTTTCTGACAGCTTACCTGCTCTTTGAGCGCAAGCACCTGACTTTTTTTGATATTTTTTATTTTGCCGTTTTCGATTTTTAACTCTGTCATAATTATCCTCCTAACGGTATTATTTGCAGTTTTAAATAATGCCCGACTTTTGCAGAGTCGGGCAGATGTATGATTTTAAGTTAATCAGCCTTCACAGCCACAGCTGTCACATTCGGGAACATTGCCCACGATTGGTTCGGGATCAACGCCTCTTCTTTTGTAGTAGTCCGAAACGGCTGCCTTGATTGCCTGTTCTGCAAGAACAGAGCAGTGAACCTTGACAGGCGGAAGTCCGTCAAGAGCCTCCATAACTGCCTTATTTGTGAGCTTGAGAGCGTCATTGATTGACTTGCCCTTGATAAGCTCTGTTGCCATACTGCTTGTTGCAATAGCCGCACCGCAACCGAATGTTTTAAATTTTACATCTGTGATGATATCGTTATCAACCTTAATGTACATTTTCATAATATCGCCGCATTTTGAGTTACCGACCTCGCCAATGCCGTCTGCGTTTTCAATTTCGCCTACATTTCTCGGATTAGCGAAATGATCCATTACTTTTTCCGAATAAGCCATTTTAATCCTCCTGAATATATTGTTGCCGAATATCTATTCAATTCTATACGAATTTTAACGGGTTGTCAATCAACCTGAGTTTCCTGCTTTTTAATCTTTTCCCAAAGAGGTGACATACTTCTGAGGTACGAAACAATTTCGGGAACAATTTCAAGAATATAATCAATATCTTCCTCTGTATTGTCGTCAGAGAATGAAAGACGCATACTGCCGTGAGCAATTTCGTGGGGAAGACCGATTGCAAGAAGTACATGGCTCGGATCAAGACTGCCCGATGTACAGGCAGAACCCGATGATGCCGAAACACCCTTGAGGTCAAGCCTTAAAAGAAGGCTTTCACCCTCAATACCCTCAAAGCACATATTGACATTGCCGGGAAGTCTGTGAAATCTGTCACCGTTGATTCTTGAACGCTCAATCTTTAAAAGACCGTCGATAAGTCTGTCACGCATCTTTTCAAGCTTTGCGTTTCTTTCGTCCATACCGTCAACTGCAAGCTGAAGTGCGGCATCAAGACCGACAATGCCTGCAACATTTTCGGTACCGGCACGCTTGTTCCTCTCCTGAGCACCGCCGCAGATAAGGTTTTCAATTCTTACGCCTTTTCTGATGTAGAGAAGGCCGCAGCCTTTCGGTCCGTGGAGCTTGTGTGCTGTCATTGAAAGAAGGTCAATGTTTTCTTTCTGAACATCAATCTTCACATAACCTGCCGCCTGAACTGCGTCTGTATGGAAAAGAACGCCATGCTTTCTGCAAATTGCACCGATTTCGGAAATCGCTGAATTGTACCGATTTCGTTGTTTGCATACATAATCGAAACTATAGCCGTATCCTCACGAATTGCATTTTCAACATCCTCGGGATGAACAATACCATTTTCGTAAACATCAAGATAAGTAACCTCAAAGCCTTCCTTTTCAAGAGCCTCACATGTGTGAAGAATAGCGTGATGTTCAAACTTTGAAGTAATGATGTGCTTTTTGCCCTTTGCCTTGAGAGCGTGACAAACACCCTTGAGCGCCCAGTTGTCGGATTCACTTCCGCCTGAGGTAAAGTAAATTTCATTCGGGTTAGCCGCACCGAGATTCTTTGTGATGTTTTCTCTTGCAGTTTCTACGGCAGCCTTTGCCTTTGCACCGATTGTATAAATGCTTGACGGGTTTCCGTAAACCTCGGTGAGGTATGGCATCATTTTTTCAAGCACCTTCGGTGAAAGTGCTGTAGTAGCCGAGTTGTCGGCATAAACATATCTCATTTTATATCCACCTTTATATAAGTATATTGTTATGTTGTTATGCAAATTGTTTTGCGGCTGCAACGGCAAGTCGGTCGCAACGCTCGTTTTCGGGATGACCTGCGTGTCCTTTTACCCACACAATTTCAACCTCGTGAGTATCATACAGGGTAAGAAGCCTGTCCCAAAGTTCGGGGTTCAAAGCCTTTTCTTTTTTATTACGCATCCAGTTGTTTGCTTTCCACTTTTTAGCCCAACCGAGTTTTAGTGCGTTGCAAACATACTGCGAGTCGCTGTAAAGCGTTACCTTGCACGGTTCTTTGAGCAGAGCAAGTGCATTGATAACAGCCGAAAGCTCCATACGGTTGTTGGTTGTGTTTGCCTCACCGCCTGAAATTTCCTTTTCGTGACCGTTATACCTTAAAACAGCACCCCAACCGCCGGGACCGGGATTTCCGCTGCAAGCACCGTCTGTAAAAATTTCAACTTGTTTCAAAAATAATTCTCCTTTAATTCAGAGTGTACTAATTATTCAAAATATTAAAATCCGCACTATAGATTATAATACGCTGAAACGACAATTGCAACCCATTATTTGATATAATTCTGATAACTTTGGTAGGTGTTTGAACAAATTTTGAAATTTATACACAATATTGCAATTAAAAAATCGCTTACGGGTTTTATTTTACGGAAATTTCAAATTTTTATGCGTAAAATTGCCTTTGTTATGCGGATTGCAAGCCTTGGATTTTGTGTTTGTTATGAAAATTTCTTGACATTGCAGTAGGATATGCGGTAAAATAAAATGAAAAACTATGATAGGGTAGCTATGTGCTGCCATAATTACGGGAATAAAATTCGTATATTTTGCGGATATTATTATAAATACAGATGTTCACCGTTATCAGAACGGGGAATTTATTTTATAAATAAATTAAGACCTCACGGGCGCTCAGAGGTCTTTGATATATTTATTTTTCTTTTATTCAGTACATATTTCAGAAAACGGAGGTAGATTTGTGAGTACAGAAAAGAGGAACGAAAACTTTATGCTTAAACAGTCAAGGTACTCAAAAGGCAAAAAGAATGTGAAGCAATACTCTAAAAATAATGCTTCAAAAAAGAGCGGTTCGGGTAAAAATTCCTACAACGCTTACTATAAGAAAAATGATGACGGATTTCAGCCGAAATCGAACGGAAAGTCAAATTACGGCAAAAAGAAATATCCGTCAAAGTCAAAGGGTTATCCCAAAAAGAATGCTCAGAAGCCGTCAATTAAGATTGCATTTCTCGGCGGTCTTAACGAAATAGGAAGAACATCACCCTTGTTGAATGTGAAAACGATATAATCATCATCGATTGCGGTATGGCATTTCCTGACGGGGATATGCTCGGCGTTGACCTTGTAATTCCGGATTTCACATATATTGAACAGAATGCCGACAGAGTTAAGGGTATTATCCTTACACACGGACATGAGGACCATATCGGCGGTTTGCCTTTTCTTCTTTCAAAGGTGAATGTTCCGATTTACGGTACACCGCTTACGCTCGGTCTTGTAGGCAACAAGCTCAAGGAGCATAGTCTTTACAATCAATCTCAGCTTAATGTAATAAATGCAGGTCAGTCAATAAAGCTCGGTTGTATGAAGATTGACTTCATTCATGTAAACCATTCGATTCCCGATGCTGTTGCTTTTGCAATTCACACTCCGGGCGGTACTATTGTTCACACGGGCGACTTCAAGATTGACTGCACACCTATCACGGGTGATATGATTGACCTTTCAAGCTTTGCAAGAGTGGGCGACGAAGGTGTTCTTGCACTTCTTTCGGAGAGTACAAATGCCGAAAGACCCGGATACACCCCTACGGAAAGAACTGTATCCGACAGCCTTGACAATCTTTTCAAGAGTGCGGAAAATTACAGAATTATAATTGCAACTTTTGCATCAAATGTAAACCGTGTTCAGCAGATTATTGACTGTGCAGAAAAGTACGGAAGAAAGGTTGCTTTTTCGGGCAGAAGTATGGTCAACTATATGGATGTTGCCCAAAAACTCGGCTATCTGCATCTTCCCGAAAATATTCTTATTGACCTTGATATGCTCGACAAATATATGCCGCAGCAGGTTGTTCTTGTTACAACAGGCAGTCAGGGCGAGCCGATGAGCGCACTTTCAAGAATGGCATATTCAGACCACCGCAAGGTAATGGTCGGTGAGGGTGATTTCATCATAATTTCAGCCAATCCGATTCCCGGTAATGAGAAAACAGTCGGCAATGTTGTTGACGAACTTCTTAAAAAGGGTTGTAAGGTAATTTATGAGTCAATGTATGAAGTTCATGTTTCAGGTCATGCCTGTCAGGAGGAACTCAAAATCATGCAGAAGCTTGTAAAGCCAAAGTATTTTATCCCTGTTCACGGCGAACAGAAACACCTCAGAAAACATGCCGACCTTGCAATGTTTCTCGGTATGGAACGCAAGAACATTTATATCGGCGATGTCGGAAGTGTTCTTGAAATCAACGAGGATTATATGAAAGAGCTTCCGCCTGTTCAGGCAGGCAAGGTGTTCGTTGACGGCCTTGGCGTTGGTGATGTCGGAAGTATTGTTCTTCGTGACAGAAAGCACCTCGGACAGGACGGACTTATCATTATTGTTGCTTCTCTTGATGTTTATGACGGTCATGTTATCAGCGGTCCCGATATTGTTTCAAGAGGATTTGTATATGTTCGTGAGAGCGAAAGACTTCTTGAAGAGGTCAAGCAGACCGCTCTTGCAATTCTTGAGGATTGTGCAGAGAATAATGTTCACGAATGGGGCATTATTAAGAACAGAATCAAGGATGATGTTTCAAAACTTATCGGTCAGCGTACAAGGAGAGCTCCGATGATTCTTCCTATTCTTCAGGAGGTTTAAGTTTTATTCGCTGATTTATTTTTTGCTATTTTGTTATTAACAGAGGTTTGACATGAGAAAAAGAAATTGGACGCTTACACCGTGGTTCATAATTTTTTCGGTGATAATGTTTGCCATGCTGTTGTCAGCTATGACTATTCGCCTGTTGTGTTCTATATCGAACTCGGTGTGTCTGTTCTTTCCTTAGCCGTTGTGCTTATAACTTCATTGCGATTTACAAGCTATGTAAAAAGTACGGTAAAAAATATAGTCGGAAGTATAAAGGGTATTAACGAAGATTACCTTGAAAAATTCAGTTGCCCTGTTGCCGTTATAGGCAGACAGGGGGACATTGTATGGTGCAATTCACGATTCCGCAAGGCTATGTGCGGCGGAAAGGGTGCAGAGGGCGATAATATCAAAGCTACCTTTCGGGAAAAGAAATTGACTGTCTGAAAAAGGGTGAGGGCTGTGATGTTGCCATTGACGGCAGAGAATACACGGTTTATTGCCGTCCTACAGGCGAGGGCGCTGTCTGTGAATTTATCGAAAACACCTATTACAAGCAGATTACAAGGGAATATCTTGCTTCCAAGCCGTGCGTTGCGATTGCCGTTTTTGACAATGCAGAGGACTTTTCCGATAACTCGGACGAGTCGTTTTCCGAGGCAATGCTCGATATTGAAGTTTGCCTGCAAAAGTGGGCTGAGCAGTATTCGGCTCTTTACAAAAAAATCGGCAACAACCGTTATATGATAATTTTCAGAGATGCCGATGTTGAAAAAATGGCAGCCGATAAGTTCCCGATTCTTAAAACTATCCGAGGAATTACGATAAACAACCACAGTGCGTCAATCTCCGTAGGTCTTTGCCGAGGTATAATAACATCAAAGAGAGCGAGCTCAACGCAAGGAAAGCCCTTGAAATGGCACTTGGCAGAGGCGGCGATCAGGTTGCTGTCATTAAAAAAGACAATACATACGAGTTCTTCGGCGGAAAGGTTGCCGCAGCGGAAAAGGCAAGCAAGGTGCGTATGAGAGTTATTGCAAACGCAATCAGCCGTGTTGTTGCCGACTGCGATAAGATCTTTATTATGGGACACAAGTTTTCCGACCTTGACTGTGTAGGTGCGGCAATCGGACTTCAATGCATAATGGAGAAAACTTTCAAGCGTTATTCAAAGGTTGTCATTAACCGAGAAACCTCAATGGCAAAACAGCTCATTGAATATACTGATGAAAAACTCGACACAGATATATTCATTTCTTCGGAAGCCGCTCTTTCGGGACTTACCCAGAAGTCGCTTCTTATCATAGTTGATACGCACCTAAAGCGTTCTCTTGAAAGTACGGAACTCTACGAAAAATGTAAAAAAGTTATCATTATCGACCACCACAGAAAGGCGGTTGATTACATAAACAACGCTCTTGTGTTCTGTCACGAACCCTCGCGTCTTCAACCTGTGAAATGTGCAGTGAAATAATCAGCTGTCTTGATGATTCTCCGCTCACATATGTTCAGGCAGACGCAATGCTTGCAGGCATTACACTTGACACAAAGAATTTTGCCGTTAAAACAGGCGTGCGCACATTTGAGGCGGCGGCTTATCTGAGAAAAAGAGGTGCAAACACGCTCACCGTAAAGGGTATGTTCTCCGATAACATCGAAACCTACCGTGAAAAGGTTGACATTGTGTGCAAGGCTCATGTTTACCGTGGCTGTGCAATTTCGATTGCGCCGAGCGGCGACGGCGATATAAGGCTTGCATCGGCTCAGGCGGCTGATGAAATGCTCAACCTCAAAGGCGTTGACGCATCCTTCGTTCTTTTTGAAGACAACAGTCAAATTAACATTTCAGCAAGAAGCTACGGTAATGTTAATGTTCAGATTATAATGGAAAAGCTTGGCGGCGGCGGTCATCAGACCATGGCGGCGACACAGCTTAAAAACACTACAAAAGAGCTTGCTTATCAACAGTTGCTGTCTGAAATTGACAACACGCTTGATGATGAGGAAAACTCGTAAGAAAGGTTGATTGGTTATGAAAGTAATTTTAATGCAGGATGTAAAATCACTCGGCAAAAAAGGCGAGCTTGTTGAAGCGTCTGACGGCTATGCAAGAAACTTTCTCCTTCCAAGAAAGCTTGCAAAAGAGGCAAACGCTCAGGCTATGAATGAATACAAGAATGCCGAGAATTCCAAAAATTATAAAATTGCAACCCAAAAGGCTCAGGCAGAACATGACAAAAAGACTCTTGAAGGCAAAACCTTCAAGATGACTGCAAAAGCAGGACAGGGCGGCAGACTTTTCGGCAGCGTAACTTCAAAGCAGGTTGCCGAAGAAATCAAAAAGCAGTACAACATTGATGTTGACAAGCGCAAGGTTGTTCTTGACTGCGACATTAAGGAATTCGGTACATATCACGCAGAGGTAAAGCTCTTTACAGGCGTTTCTGCAAAGATTGATGTTCAGGTATCCGAGGCATAATAAACAGGAGTAAAAATGGCTGATTTAAATTTTGCGGGCAGTTATGACGGACTTCATCTGCCGTACAGCCCCGAAGCGGAACAAGCGGTTTTAGGTGCAATCATTCTTGAAAGCGACACCTTCGACAAGGTTGTTGATACCCTGAAAAGCCCCGATTATTTCTATGTTTCTCTGCACAAGCTGATTTTTGCACAGATGCAGGAGATGATCGGACTCGGTCTTAGCATCGACTTTGTCACTCTGCTTGAAAAATTAAAACAGAATAAAGCTTTTGACGAGACAACGGGAAAAACCTACCTTATGGATCTTGTCAACAATTGTCCGTCAATTTCAAATGCCGAGGAGTATGCGAAGATTATTGCCGAAAAGTACAATGTTCGCAGACTTATTACGGCGTCCCGAGAAATTATTGATGACGCAACTGCAGGCAACGATGATCCTTCGGTTCTGATTGATTCGGCAGAACAGAAGATTTTTGACATCAGACAGGGCAATGAAAAGCACGGTCTTGAGCGTATCAACTCGGTAATTTTACAGACTTTTGACCGACTTGACGCACTCAACAGCGAAACCGACAACAGTATGAAACCTATCCCAACGGCATAGCGACCTTGACCGAATGATTACGGGACTTAACCGTTCCGACCTTATCATTCTTGCGCCCGACCGTATGGGTAAAACGAGTTTCGCACTCAATATTGCACGAAATGTTGCGTGTAAGTCTAAAAAGACCGTTGCGTTTTTCTCGCTTGAAATGTCAAAGGAACAGCTTGCAAGCCGTCTGCTTTCAAGTGAGGCGCTTATAGGCGGTACAAAACTGAGAACAGGTCAGCTTACCGAGGAGGAGTGGTCAAGACTTATCCCGCAAGTGATATTCTCAGCAAAACCGACCTCTATCTTGACGATACTCCGGGTATTACAATTCCTGAGATGAAGTCAAGACTTCGCCGACTTCACAACCTTGACCTCGTTGTAATCGACTATCTTCAGCTTATGTCGAGCGGCAGAAAGATTGACAGCCGTGTAAATGAAATTTCGGAAATTACACGAAATCTGAAAATTCTTGCAAAGGAAATGAATGTTCCCGTAATCACCCTGTCACAGCTTTCCCGTGCCGCAGAAAAGCGTGATGACCACAGACCGCAGATTGCCGACCTGAGAGATTCGTTCTATCGAGCAGGATGCCGATATCGTACTTTTCCTTTATCGTGAGGGCTATTATGACAAAGAGGGCGGAGAGGATTCTGCCGCACCGACAGCCGATATGAATTCGGGCGAGTGTATCGTAGCAAAGAACCGTCACGGTGAAACTAATATTGTAAAACTGCATTGGCAGGGCGAGTTCATGCGCTTTACTGGAACGGACAACCGAGATGCTTAACCGTGTTATTGCAACCGTTGAAAAATACGGCTTGCTTGAAAAAGGTGACAGCGTAATCGTTGCACTTTCGGGCGGAGCTGATTCCACGGCTTTGTTAAGTATTTTTATTTCTTTGAAAGAAAAATACAATCTCTCGATTTATGCCGCTCATATCAACCACAATATCCGTGGTGATGAGGCAAAGCGTGATGAAAATTTCTGCAAAATTCTTTGTGAGAAATTTAACACGGAACTTTTCATAAAAAGCGTTGATGTTCCCACACTTGCCAAACAGCAGAAAATCAGCGAAGAGCTTTGCGGAAGAAATGTCCGCTACGCTTTCTTTGAAGAGCTTTCGCAAAAACTTTGTGCAAAGATTGCAACCGCTCACACGGCATCCGACAATGCCGAAACGCTGATATTCAATATTGCAAGGGGTGCGTCTTTGGCAGGCTTGTCGGCAATTCCTCCAAAACGGGGGAACATAATCAGACCGCTGATTGAACTTTCGAGAGGTGACATTGAAAGCTATTGCGAGGAAAACAACCTTGAATATGTTACCGACAGTACGAATCTTGCCGATGATTACACACGAAATTACATTAGGCATAACATTATTCCGTGTCTTAAAAAGCTGAATCCTTCTTTTGAACGGACGGCTTTAGGCTTGAGTGAAAATGCCGGAGAGTCGGCTGCTTTCATTAAGAAATATGCCGAAAAAGCCGTGCATGACTGTAAAAGTAATTTTGGCTACGACTGCAAAAAGCTGTTGAGCTTGATTCTGCCGTTCTGAAGGAATGTTGTTTATTCTGTTAAAGAATAATTGCAACATTTCTCCCGAAAGAAAAACAATTCTACTATTGTGTGAAATAATCAGAAACGGAGGAAGCATTGAACTGTCAAAACAATGCACAGCCGTTTCAAAACAGGGAATACTCCGCTTTGTATGTCCTAAAAACTCCCCTGATTTTAATGAAATTCCGTTAAAGAATAATATGACATTTTCTTATGACGGAAAAATATACGCGGTAAATGAAATTACCGAAAAAGTAACAAATCAAAATAACCTCGTTTCCAAAAAGCGACTTGGCGAAAATCCTGTTTTTCGCACACGCAGAGCAGGCGACAGGTTTACATATCCGGACCGCATGGTCACAAAACCGCTCCGCAAGGTTTTTAACGAACAGAAAATCCCGTCCGAAATGAGGGACAGGCTGTTACTGCTTGCGGTATCCGACACCGTTTTGTGGTGTGAAAAGCTTGGTGTTTCATTGCAGGGAAAGGCAGATGACACCGAAAAAACCGAAAAATTACTCATAAATATAGACAAAGAGGGTTAATTATGCATAAGAATATTGAAAAAATTCTGTATTCGGAAAAAGATATTGAAAATATTGTGAACACTATTGCAAAACAGATTGAAAAAGATTATAATGACAAAGATTTTATAATGGTCGGTCTGCTCAAGGGCAGCGTTGCCTTTATGGTTGACCTTATGAGAAAGGTTAATCTTGATTTTTCAATCGACTTTATCGTTGCTTCAAGCTACGGCAGCGGTACTGTAAGCTCAGGCAGAGTTAATATTCAGAAGGATATTTCCCAGTCTGTTGAGGGCAAGGATATTCTCATTGTTGAGGATATTATCGACTCAGGCAATACTCTTGACTTTATCACAAAATATCTCAAAGCCAAGAAGGCAAAATCAGTAAAGCTCTGTACACTTTTCAACAAGCCGGACAGACGGGTTGCCGATATCCATATTGACTACGCAGGTGCGGTAATTCCGGATGAATTTATCGTCGGCTACGGTCTTGACTATGACGAAAAGTACAGAAATCTTCCTTATGTAGGCGTATTAAAGCGTCAGTTTATTCGTGATTTTAATGCGAAAATAAGCCGCAAATTTTCGTGGCATTACATATTTCCACCTCGGAAAAATAATACTATACAGAGGAGTGACAGCATTGGACAATAAAAAGAAAGTGCGCAATCTGCTGCTTTATCTCGGAATTCCCATTCTGATAATCATTATAACAGCGGCTGTGCTGAGCACAAATAAGTCAACTTCACCGAAAACCTCGGAGCTTGAGCAGTATTTTGTTCAGGATATGGTTGACAGCTTTAACATTGACTACGGTTCAGGTCAGATTGAAATTACCCTTAAAGAGGGTATGAGTCCTATCAAATCAACCGATTCCGACTCTCAATCTGCAACAACTGCTACTCAGCCCGCAACCGAACAGCAGAAAACCCAGTCAAACAGCAAAAAATCAAAGATTGTTGTAAAAGGACAGCTTGCCGACATTCAGCGTTTCCTTGATGACATCAAGCCGTACTACAATCCGGCGTCAACTGATGAAATTCCGCATAACCTTACCCGTGCAACGGATAATTCCATACTTATGGAAATGATTCCGACACTAATCATTATGATTATTCTCATCGTTGCATGGGTGCTCATTATGAAGAAAATGGGCGGCGGCGGTCTTGGCGGCAAGGAAATGAGCTTTGGCAAAGCCAAGATTAAGAATACAAACGATGAAAAGCGCAAGACAACATTTGATGATGTTGCAGGTGCCGATGAAGAAAAGGAAGAGCTTGCAGAGGTTGTTGAGTTCCTCAAGGCTCCCGAAAAGTATAACAAACTCGGCGCAAGAATTCCAAAGGGCGTTCTTCTTGTAGGCCCTCCCGGTACAGGTAAAACATTGCTTGCAAGAGCTGTTGCAGGTGAGGCAGGTGTGCCGTTCTTCTCAATTTCAGGTTCAGACTTTGTTGAGATGTTTGTCGGTGTCGGTGCGTCCCGTGTTCGTGACCTCTTTGATCAGGCAAAGAAAAACTCGCCTTGTATCATCTTTATCGATGAGATTGACGCCGTAGGTCGCCAGAGAGGCGCAGGTCTTGGCGGCGGCAACGATGAGCGTGAGCAGACTCTTAACCAGTTGCTTGTTGAAATGGACGGTTTCGGTGCTAACGAGGGTGTAATCCTTATTGCCGCAACCAACAGACCCGATGTTCTCGATCCGGCTCTTATGCGTCCGGGCAGATTTGACCGTCAGGTTGTTGTAAGCTATCCCGATGTAAACGGCCGTGAGGCTATCCTCAGGTTCATGCAAGAAAGAAACCTCTTGCACCCGATGTAAACCTCAAAACTATTGCTAAAACAACAGCAGGATTTACAGGTGCAGACCTTGAAAATCTTCTTAATGAGGCCGCACTTCTTGCCGCAAGAAAGATAAAAAAGCCATTACTATGGACGAAATCAAGGAGGCAACAGTCAAGGTTGTTGTCGGTGCAGAGAAAAAGACCAAAGTAATGAGCGAAAAAGAGAAAAAGCTCACAGCCTATCATGAGGCAGGTCACGCAATTCTCTTTGATAAGCTTGAAACTCAGGATCCTGTTCATGAGATTTCAATTATCCCGACAGGTATGGCAGGCGGTTACACAATGCCGCTCCCAAGTGAGGACAAGTCATATAACTCACGCAGAGGTATGTATGAGGATATCGTTGTAAGTCTTGGCGGTCGAGTTGCCGAAGAACTTATTATGGATGACATCTCAACAGGTGCGTCAAACGATATTGAAAAGGCTACAAAAACAGCCCGTGCAATGGTTACAAAGTACGGTATGACTAAGGAACTCGGTTGTGTATGCTATGGCACAGACAACAACTCCGTATTCCTCGGCAGAGATATGGGCAGCAGAACTCAGGATTATTCCGAGGCTACCGCAGCTAAAATCGATCAGCTTGTTCTTGATATGGTCAACAAGGCATATGGCGACGCTACTAAGATTCTCAGCGATAATATGGATAAGCTCCACGATATTGCAAAATATCTTATCAAGCATGAGAAGATGGGCAGTGAGGACTTTACTGCCGTAATGAACGGCACATATAAAGAACCCGAAGAAGTTGAGCAGGAAACTGCCGACAAAGAACCCTCAGCCGAAACAAAGGTTGACGAGTCCACAGAAGGTTAATATCAAATAAACATAGCCTCTCGCAATGAGAGGCTATGCGTGTATATGAATCAAAATTTAAACGAATGTATGAAGTTGTGTCAGGTGTTTGACACAGTAAAGGGTAGATGAAATGGCACAGGATAAAATTATTGTGAGAGGTGCAAAAGAGCATAACCTCAAAAATGTAAATGTTGAAATTCCCCGTAACAAACTTGTTGTAATTACAGGTCTTTCGGGTTCGGGCAAAAGCTCGCTTGCATTTGACACCATCTATGCCGAGGGACAGAGAAGATATGTTGAAAGCCTTTCTTCCTATGCAAGAATGTTTCTCGGTCAGATGGACAAGCCTAATGTTGAAAGCATAGAGGGACTTTCGCCTGCAATATCAATCGATCAGAAAACTACTTCAAAGAATCCCCGTTCAACGGTCGGTACGGTTACGGAAATTTACGATTATCTCCGCCTTTTGTACGCAAGAATAGGTGTTCCGCATTGTACGGTTTGCGGAAGGGAAATTCGTCAGCAGACAGTTGACCAGATTGTCGACAAGATTATGACCTATGAAACGGGTACGAAAATTCAGGTTATGGCTCCCGTTGTAAGGGGCAGAAAGGGCGAACACGCAAAGGTTCTTGACAGTGCCGGAAAATCGGGTTATGTCCGTGCAAGAGTTGACGGGATTATCTATGATTTGTCGGAAAATATTCCAATAGAGAAAAATAAAAAGCATAATATAGAAATCATTGTTGACCGTCTTGTAATCAAGCCTGAAATAGCATCAAGACTTTCAGACAGCATCGAAACAGCGTCAAAGCTTGGCGGAGGTCTTGTTACGGTGAACTTCAACGGCGATGAGGATGTGACTTTTTCACAAAAATATGCCTGCCCCGAACACGGTGTGAGCATTGACGAGCTTTCACCGAGAATGTTTTCATTCAACAATCCGTTCGGTGCGTGCCCAAAGTGTACGGGACTCGGCGTGTTCCTCAAAATTGATGAGAACAAAATTATTCCCGATATGTCGAAGAGTATCCGTGACGGCGGTATCAAGGGCAGCGGTTGGGCAATGGAAGGCAGTACAATTGCCGCAATGTATATGGAGGCTTTAGCGAAAAAGTACAATTTTTTCGCTTGATGAACCGCTTGAAAATCTCCCGAAGGAAACTATCGAAAAAATCCTCTACGGAACAGGTGATGATGAGCTGACAATCAATAAAAAATCGGTTTACGGCGGAGGTACTTATCAGCATAAATTTGAGGGTATAATCAACAACCTTGAACGCCGTTATCATGACACAAGCAGTAACTGGATTAAGGATGAAATCCGTTCGTATATGGCAGAAATTCCGTGCGATCTTTGTCACGGTGACAGACTTTCAGCCGAAAGCCTTGCAGTAACAGTCGGCGGACTTAACATTGCCGATTTCTGCAAAATGTCGGTTATTGACGCACTTGACTTTGTAGGTCAGCTCAAGCTTACAGAAAAAGAGCAGATTATCGGTGCTGAAATTATAAAAGAAATTAACGAAAGACTTAACTTTCTCAAGAGCGTAGGGCTCGGCTACCTTACTCTTTCAAGAAGCTCTGGTACACTCAGCGGCGGTGAAAGTCAGCGAATCCGCCTTGCAACGCAAATCGGCAGTTCGCTTATGGGTGTGCTGTATATTCTTGACGAGCCGAGTATCGGACTTCATCAGCGTGACAATGAAAAACTTCTTGCAACCTTAAAGCGACTTCGTGACCTCGGAAATACTGTTATTGTTGTTGAACACGATGAGGACACTATGTATGCCGCAGATTGCATTGTGGATGTAGGCCCCGGGGCAGGTATTCACGGTGGTGAAATTGTCTGTGTCGGTGATGTTGAAAAGATTAAGCAATGTCCGAATTCAATCACAGGCAAGTATCTTTCGGGCGAACGCAAAGTTCCCGTTCCCGAAAAGCGCAGAAAAGGCAACGGACTTTTCCTTGAAGTCAGAGGAGCGGCTGAAAATAACCTTAAAAATATCAATGTTAAAATTCCGCTCGGTGAATTTGTTTGTGTAACAGGTGTTTCGGGTTCGGGCAAAAGCTCACTTGTAAACGAAATTCTTTACAAAGCCCTTGCCCGTGATCTTAATCGAGCAAAGACAATTCCCGGCAAGCACAAGGAAATCAGGGGTATGGAAAATCTTGACAAGGTAATTGCCATTGACCAAAGTCCTATCGGCAGAACTCCCCGTTCAAATCCTGCAACATACACAGGTGTGTTTACGGATATCAGAATGCTTTATGCCGCTACAACCGATGCGAAAATGCGTGGCTTTACACCAAGCAGATTTTCATTCAATGTAAAGGGCGGCAGATGTGAGGCTTGTCAGGGTGACGGTATTATCAAGATTGAAATGCACTTTTTGTCAGATGTTTATGTTCCGTGTGAGGTCTGCAAGGGCAAGAGATATAACCGTGAAACCCTCGAAGTAAAGTACAAGGGCAAGTCAATCAATGATGTTCTTGAAATGTCCGTTGAGGAGGGAATGGAGTTCTTCTCAAATATCCCGAAGATTTACAGAAAGCTGAAAACCCTGTATGAAGTGGGTCTTGGTTATATAAAGCTCGGTCAGCCTGCAACAACGCTTTCGGGCGGTGAGGCCCAGCGTGTAAAGCTTGCAACAGAGCTTTCAAAACGCAGTACGGGTAAGACAATTTATATTCTTGACGAGCCGACAACGGGCTTGCACATTGCCGATGTACACAGACTTGTTGATGTCCTTCAGCTTCTTGTTGACGGCGGAAACACGGTTGTTGTAATTGAACACAACCTTGACCTTATCAAGACAGCCGATTATCTTATCGACCTCGGTCCCGAGGGCGGTGACGGCGGCGGTACAATCGTTGCCAAAGGCACTCCCGAACAGGTTGCAAAGGTTGAAAAATCATTTACGGGACAGTATCTTAAACCGCTGTTATAATTCTTATAAAGAAAAAATAATCGTTTTTAAAAATAAATATAAAGAAATTTCGGAGAAATTGCATTGTTTAGTGCAATTTCTCCTTTTTTTGAGCCTGTAAGTGGGAGGTGATTTTTTTGACAGACCAAATTCTTATAGCTTTGATTTCATTTGCAGGAACTCTTGCCGGCTCACTTGCAGGCATTTTTACAGCGTCAAGATTATCAAATTATCGCATTGAACAGCTCGAAAAAAAGGTTGACAAGCATAATAATCTTGTTGAGCGTGTATATCTTATTGAGCAGCACGAGGCAGTTAATGACAACAAAATCAAAACAGCGGAACACAGAATAGCGGATTTGGAAAACGAACAAAACAAGGAAAGGAAAATATAATATAATGAGTAAAATAAAAATATGCTTAAAAAAGCCGTGTTTAAAAAGAGCGTTCAGAACATTTATTCAGACTGCTCTCGGTTATGTTATCACCAATGTAACGCTCGCTTTGGGCGGTCTTGATTTTAATGACGGTGATGTTGTAAAGAACGCTCTCATCGGTCTTGCTGTTGCGGCTGTTGCGGCAGGTGCATCGGCAGTAATGAATTTAAAAGAGGGAGAAGATAAAGACAATGAGTAAAAAAATATATCTCAGTCCGTCAAACCAAAACGGCAACACCTATGCAACGGGCGGTACGAATGAAATGGCTCAGTGCGACAAAATTGCCGCCGCAGCAGCCAAAGCACTCAAGCGTTGCGGATTCGATGTTATGGTCGCAAAGTCGGGTACGCTTATGCAGACACGCTGTCCCGAGTCGGATAAGTTTGGAGCAGACATTCATATGCCAATCCACACTAATGCGTTTAACGGCAAATATACGGGCGGTACAAGGGTGTTTTGCCTGAACTCAAACGGCAGAAAGGCCGCCGAGGCGGTAAAGTCTGCCCTCGGAGCAATTTCACCAGGCAAGGACGATTCAGTCAGCTACAAAACCGATCTCTACGAAATCAATGTGCCTAAGGCATTAACCGTGTATGTTGAGTGCGAGTTTCACGACACCGTGACAGGCTCGGATTGGATACGCAAGAATACAGTTGCAATCGGAGAGGCAATCTGCAAGGGTATGTGCAATTATTTTGATGTGAAATACAAAACTGACTCTGCAGGCTCAGACAGTTCAAAAGCGGGTTCGGATAAAGCTTTCAGGCGTTATATCGTGAGAATAACCTCGTCAAACGGCGTGAATATCCGTAAAGGTCCGGGTACAAATTACGATGTGAACGGTGCTGTTCCAAAGGGCGGAGCGTACACGATAGTCGAAGAAAAGTCGGGTGCAGGTGCAACTAAGTGGGCAAACTCAAAAGCGGTGCCGGCTGGATAGCACTTGATTATACCGAAAAAATAAGATAAAGCAAAAAAGGAGTCGTGATTTTTCACGGCTCCGATTTTTATGCAGAAATTATGTAATTATGAATTTTTTCCAAACGCAAAAAAGACCGTCAAATGACGATCCTTTTCGCGATTGTGTGTTTTATGAAAATGAATGTTTCAATAAAGAAGCAAACATTTTTGCCGAATATTTAATGAACCGGCAAGACTAAAGTCTTGAACCTTATCTTTGTTCATTGTCTTATATTATACCGATTTTTAGGGGTAAATTCAAGGTGAGAGGGTGCAATTCTAATATTCATACAGTCGAAAAGACAAACTGTACAAAAAATCAAGAAGATGTTTGTGCAGTATTTTTTTAGAATCTTAAATTACCCGACAAAAACGATGATTTTAATAATTGGCTCTATACAAAATAAACAAAAAGTAAATCAATAAGAAATATTGTTTTTACTGTTAAACACCATTTTTAATTGGATTAATCTTTTTCCTGCGGATATTTGCCATAAAAATAAGTGCAACGATAAAGGCTACAGCTTCGCCGATCGGGAATGCAATCCAGATTATTGAAGATGCAAAATCAAAGCATGAAAAGATGTATGCAAGGGGCAGAGGAACAACAATAAGTCGTACAAGCGAAAGTATCAGCGAATGCACACCGTTGCCGAGTGCCTGAAAAATTCCCTGATACGCAATGTTAGCACCGACAAATATAAATCCGGGTGTGATTATTCTAATTGCAAGCATTGCAAGTTCGGTTGTCGATTCTGTAAGCGAGAATATTCCGAGTATCTGTTTTGCAAAAATTTGAAGAATTATAATTCCTGCACAAAGAATTGATACCGTGTAAATAAGTCCGTATTTAATGCTGTCGTTTACTCGCTTTTTATCCTGTTTGCCGTAGTTGAACGCTATAATCGGAATCATCGCATTGTTCATGCCGAATGCGGCAAAAAATACAAACTGCTGAATTTTGTAGTAAATACCGTAAGCCGTAACCGCATCCGTTGAAACTCTTACAAAAATAACATTAATGCTGTATGTCAAAATCGACATAAGCGCCTGCATAATAATAGCGGGGATACCAACCTGATAAATCTGCCTGATAATCCTGCCTTCGGGTTTCATATACTTTAATGATGTGTTGAAATGCTTTGAATTGCATCTGAAATAGAAATATGCGTCAATAAAGAATGATATGAATTGACCTATAACCGTTGCAATAGCAGCACCGTCAATACCGAGCTTCGGGCAACCGCACCAACCGAAAATCATAATCGGATCAAGTATCATGTTCACAACCGCACCGACAATCTGTGCAACTGTTGTCTGCATTGTATATCCCGTTGCCTGTAACAGCTTTTCAAAAATCATGTACATACTAACGCCCAGTGAACTGTAGGTGCAGATTTTCAGATACGAAACAGCCATTGATGTGATAATCGGATCACTTGTTTGTGAGGCTATGTATGCGTCAACTCCGAAAATTCCGAAAAGCACAAATACAACACAGGTGCAAAGTGCAAGAAAAATTGAGTTGCCCGAAATTTTACTGCACTTTTCTTTATTTCCCTCACCAAGACTTCTTGACAAAATCGAGTTGATGCCGACTCCCGTACCGACTCCGACCGCAACCATAAGCATCTGAACAGGAAATGCCAGCGTGAGTGCATTTACCGCATAATCACCGAGTGCGGGTATATTCGGATCTTTCATACAGCTTACAAAGTAGCTGTCAACGATATTGTACACAGCCTGTACAACCATTGAAATTATCATCGGAACACCCATAGTAAGCAAAAGCCTGCTTATTTTTTCAGTTCCCATTTTATTCATTTTTTGCGTTTTTTCCATTATATACCTCCGATGTTTTTGACACAAAAAATGTGCAGCATTGAAAATCCGGACTTATGCCATTCAATGCTGCACGATTACTCTTATTATACACTTTTTATTATGCTTTTGTAATTGATTTACACACCAAAATTTTGGTAAAAACGCAAAATTTTTTTGTTGATTATCCGAATTATATGTCATAAACAAAGAAATTTTGAAAAACATAGCATAGTCCGTACAAAGGGACAGTGAATGTATGTCACTTATAATATCGAACAAATGTTCTTGAATTTGTTCGATATGTTCTGTATAATGGAATTAGAAGGTTGAAAGCCCCGCCAACCTTCTAAATGAATAAAATCAAGGAAAGGATATCGGTATGGTTAATTATTTTGAATGGTCAATGGAATATAAAAATACTGCCGACAGCATTCAGGATGTTATCGACAGACTCAAAGCAGAAAAAAGAGGCAAATCGGAAATCAACAAAAAAGAACTTGATTTGAAAATTGCAAAATACAAGATTTATTATAATGAATGCATTCACATTTCAAATCATCTTATGGATAGATATTACGGAGTATGATAAAATGAAAAGAGAATTTATACATATTACAGATAACAACAAACACAGATTAATGTCGGATTCGGGATTTTGGCACGGCAGTACAAATGAAAACTCCCGTGATAAGATGAAGAAAATTCTTTCAATGGCTGTTCTGAACGAGCTTACCGAAAGACAGAGAATCTGTATTGTAGATTACTATCTCAACGGCAAAAAGGAAAAGGAGATTGCAAAAGAGCTGGGAGTCAACTCGTCAACGGTTTCCCGTCACATTATGAAGGCAAGGGATAAACTCAGACATATTGCGTCTTATTATGTAAATTAATCGTCAGCAATTTCAAAATCGGGAAGATACCACAGCAATGCTTCTTCGGCACTGCAGCCGTTTTTGCAAAGGTAATCAATTCCCGAAAGACTCACTCCGACACATTCGGCATTTGCGTCAAAATCGGTTTGGTAACAATCCCACGGAGATGCAACGCTGTGAATATACTTGTAATTTTCGTTTTTGTATGTAGTACCGTTTGAAGTTTCGGAATAGGGAACAAACAACGCTTCGCTGTTTTGCGGAGCGTTTTGTTTTTTGCACTCTCAGCGGCTTTTTTTATTTCACCGTAAACATCCTTTATACTTCCCGATGCGTTTTCTTCATACAGAAAATCGTTTGCCTTGAAAGAATCGGGATTGGCTTTGTAATTTGTGTTCATAAGAATTGCAATTGCCTTTAGTGTTTCGGCAGAGTAGCTGTCTTTATACAATCCTGCCGTCAACGCACAGAGAATTTCACCCGAATCTTTTGGCTTTTCGGGTGTGTCGGATGTTGAAACTGTCGGTTTTGCAAAAGACCGTTCAGAACATTTTGAAACTGCAATGGGGAGCTTGCCGTGAGAATCAGCAGAAGGACAACTGCAATTAATTTTTCCTTCATTACCATGCTCCTTTATTTCGCACAAAAATAAATAATACTATTGTATTTTGTGACTTATTTTTTCTTGACATAACGGTTATGTTGGCTTAAAATAATATATGATTGATTCGAAATAATAATTACTTACAATTCATTTTGTATTTGTTTTTTGCTGTTTGATTTTTTTCGGCGGCATATCAATAATCGTGTAACAAAGTCGTTTTTAAAATTGTCTTGTTACGGTACAGAAACGGAGATTTTTATGAAAACCAAATATTCAGTTATACCATTTATTCCGGCTGTAATAGCTGCTATAGGTCTTAAAATTATGAGTATGTTCGCAGTTGACGGCAACGGATTGTTGTTCGGCATGAACAAGTCGGGCATTAACTATTTCATAATTGAAATCATACTCGGGCTTTTTGCGGTTTGTGTTTTAATTAACCTTTTTGACAGAAAGACGGCTCCTGTATATCCCGTTAAAAAGAATTTTGTTTCGGGTGCGTTTGCAGTAATTTCGGGTATTGCGATTGTCGGTTCGTCATTTTTGGCTTTGATTAACGCAACTCCGGGTAACACGGATAATTATCTTTTGAGCATCATTGCGGCTCTGTTCTCAATTCCTGCGGCTATTGCTATGATTATGATCGGCAAGGTGCATTTTTCAGGCAAATCAATCGTATCAAATGCATCGATGTTCTTTGTTTTCCCTGCACTCTGGGGATGCAGTGAACTCGTTACGGAATTTCTCGCCGCAACAAAGGTTTCAATCTCAGCAAGCGATATGACACCGCTCTTCTGCTACATTTTCATCACACTTTACCTTTTCTCAAGTTCAATGGTTGTTTCAAGGGTAAAGGGCAGAAACCCTGTTAAGGCCTGCTTTATTTACGGTATGCCCGCTGCCGCTGTTTCGCTTTCATACGGTGTCGGTGCTGTTTTGACATCATCCGTTGAAAACACAGGCATCAGTGCTCTTGTGAACGGAGTTATGTTTATTGTTCTCGGCATTTATATTGTTTCGTTTTCTGTTGAAATGTTCGCAGGCTGCCTTACAAAGGCGGAGGTTGAGATTATCGAAAGCCTTCCCGAAGATGATGATACATACGAAAACAGCTATATCAGCTCAGGCGGTTACGATGAGCTTGTTGCTTCCGATAAAAAGGAAGATGATGTTCCTGCAAGCGATGACAGCTACGCGACAGTTGCACAGGGACTTTCCGATTTTGTGATGGGCTACGATGAGGAAAAATATGACGATGCAACAATCAAAAACGAAAATATAAATGACGGTCTTGTTCTCGGCTACGACAATGAAAATCAGACTCAGCTTGCAGAAGAAATTGCCACCGAGCCTTTAAAAGAGAAAACTGCAGAGCCTGAAATTCCCGAAGAACCCGTGTCCGCAAAGCGTCTTGATGTTTCAGAGGAAAAAACCGAGCCTGTAAAGGCAGAAGCTCCTGTTAAAGCCCCTGTTGAAGACACAGAGGTTTCAGACGACAGAATGAGCGAAATCGACAGACTTCTCAAGGAACTCGAAGATAAAAATAATTAAGAACATCGAATTAGGTGTTGACATTCAGGTTTTAAAGTGGTACCATACAAATGAAAAGAAAATTGATTTTTGATGAGGACACGATTTGCAGTCCTGCTTTTTCCAGAGAGCGAAATTATTTGCTGTGATATTTCGCAAAGAGCATTGCAAGTTACCACCTTTAAGACTGTGCAGGAAATGGCACGGCGTTTGGTTGCGTTAAAACG
>ENA-OQCP01000232-OQCP01000232.1-human-gut-metagenome-genome-assembly--contig:-NODE-232-length-24604-cov-8.108919_pt1 | contig 24604 bp, 31 predicted proteins | sample MGYA00242760_ERZ504583 | MGnify/ENA primary metagenome ERZ504583 (study PRJEB26092, sample SAMD00036308) | human gut metagenome | host: Homo sapiens | study: EMG produced TPA metagenomics assembly of...
AGGAACTTTTCTCTTATTATAGCACCAATCTTGTGAAATCACAATTTATTCTTGTATCCTGCCGCTGATACCGTCTGGATTGGTTTTCCTTTCTTTTTTGTTCCCTTTAATTAGCCATGAACTGTTTCATACCCTGGCTTTTTGCTCATGTGAGATAAAGAAGTAAAAGAAGTGTAAAAAATTTTGCCGTTCCCTGTCCGGCTGACTGCCGGACGGGTCGGGCTTTAGTCGGGCAGCTCTACCTTGCCGACAAAAGAGTAATAGATTTCGATTTCCTGTCTGCGAAGCTTCCCCCGCCGTTTCCCGTCCAGTGCTTCCGATTCATGGATTACGATTTTCTCCACAAACTCCCGCAGCAGGGTAGGGGTGAGTTCCTCAAAGCTGGTGTACTTGCGTACTACTTTCATAAACTTTTCAGCGTTTGCCGTGGCTTCCAGCGTCTTGGAAAGCTCGCTCTGCAAGGCGGCGGCTTTCTCTTTCAGTTCCTTTTGCTCGGCTTCGTAGTCTGCCGAAAGTTCCGTGAAACGCTCGTCCGATATGCGCCCCGCCACGCTGTCCTCATACAGCCGCTTGAAGATAGCGGAGAGTTCCGCAATCCGTTTTTCTGCCGCTTCCAGCTCTTTCTTCTTGGCGGCGTTCCGGCGTTTGCTCCCGTCCTCGGTCTGCTCGGTCAACAGCTTCATAAACCGGGCTTCGTGCTTGGCGGCGTAGCTGGTGACTTTCCGTAGGTTCTCGGTCACTCCGGCGGTCAACAGGTCGGTGCGGATAAAGTGCGCCGTACAGTCTGCCGTGCGCTTCTTGTAGCTGCCGCATATGTAACAGTCCTGTTTCCGCTTGTCCGTCTGATACCTCTGCTGGTACATGACGCTTCCGCAATCGGCACAAAAGAGTATGCCGGAGAACAAGCCCACTTCATCATAGCGGTTAGGGCGTTTGCGCTGCTTGCGTAGCTCCTGCACACGCTCCCATGTGTCCCTGTCGATTATCTGCTCGTGGTGGTTCTCGAAGATTGCCTGTTTGTCCTCGCTGTTGTAGATAATCTTGCTGCATTTGTAGGATTGGGTGGTGGTCTTGAAGTTCACAAGGCAGCCCGTGTATTCCCGGTTTTCAAGGATATGTACCACGGTGTTCGCCGCCCACTTGCACTCATAGCCGGGGTGGTAGCGGCGGGTTCTCCCTGTCCGGCGGTATTCCAGCGTTCCCGGCGTGGGGATTTCCTGCTCCGTGAGCATACGGGCTATCTTGGTCGGACCGTTCCCGGCAAGGCAAAGGCTGTATATCTGCTTCACCACGGGGGCGGCTTCCTCGTCAATGATGAAATTTTCGTCCTCGTCCATGAGGTAGCCGTACACGGGCTTGCTTGTGACAGGCTTCCCACTCATGCCTTTTGAGCGTTACCGCCCGGATTTTCTTGCTCGTATCCCTCACCAGCCATTCGTTAAAAATATTTCGCAAAGGCGCAAAGTCATTCTCGCCCTGTGCGCTGTCAACGCCGTCATTGATTGCAATGAAACGGACGCCGTTCTGTGGGAAAATCATTTCCGTGTACATTCCCACTTGTAAGTAGTTCCGCCCTAACCTTGACATATCCTTTACGATAACCGTTCCCACAAGCCCCGCTTCAATGTCGGCAAGCATGGACTGGAAGCCGGGTCTTTGGAAATTTGCCCCGGAGAATCCGTCGTCCGTGTACCATTTGAGGTTGGAAAAGCCGTTCTGTTTTGCGTAGGCTTCAAGGATTCGCTTCTGGTTGCTTATGGAGTTGGATTCGCCTTGGAGCGTGTCCTCGTGCGACAATCTCGGATATAGGGCGGTAATCAGTTTTTGGGTGGTCTGTCTTGTCATGGTTTCCTCCATTTCCGACAGCCAGCCCCACTATTCCGTAGGTTTATTATACCATAGGGCGGGGCTTGCTGTACAGTCCTTTTTGCTACTTTATGTCGAAAAATATCACATTATTTTATTAAGGCTTATCGCATTACATAGCGTGTGCGGCTGTTCCCCCGGCTGCGCTTTCCGCTTCCAGCACTTTCATCATCTTGTCGGCGGCGGTGGCGGTAGTTCCTTGTTTGAAATAGCCGGAAACCACAAGGACGGTGTTCCCCCGGCGTACTTCTGTCACGCAATCCGGGCGGCGGGCGGTGGTGGTGGTGCTTTTCTTGGGCGTGTCGGTCATAGGCAAATCTCCTTTCCGTTCAGCAGCTTTTTAAGGCGTTCCATTTTCTCCCGTGCTCTGGCTTTTCTGAAATTCTCCCCGGTAATGCGGACGGGGGTACACATTTCCGTAAGGCGGTCATATATCCGGGCATGGGCGGTGTCCTCCGGGTTCTGCAATTCTTCCAGTGTCAAATTTGTTGTGACAATCAGCGGCTTTCTGCTGCGGTATCGGCTGTCAACCACGTTGTAAACCTGTTCAAGCCCGTATTCCGTGCCACGCTCCATGCCGAAATCGTCAAGGATAAGCAGAGGGAAGCTGCAAAGGCGGGCTATGTATCGTTCCTGTCCTTATAGCTGGCGGCAAGGTCATTGAGGATAAGGCAAAGTTTGTCATGCACACGGAAACCTCTTTCTCCATGAGGCATTGGCGATACACCCGGCAAAATAGCTTTTCCCTGTGCCGACATTCCCCCACAAAATCAATCCATAGTTCCCGGTGCTTACCCGTTCCCATTGTTCCACATAGGAATAGGCTTTGTGCATTTGGGGGCATTTCCCGTTGTCGTTTTCAAACGTCCATTCCCGCATAGCCGGGTCGGTGAAGCCTGTCCGTTTCAGCCGTTCCACTTCCTCCTGGTGCTTGTGTTCCCGGTGGCTGGCTTCCAGCGTTTCCCGGCGTTTCCGCTGGCAGTCACATTCTTTGGGGTGGCGGTCACGTCCGAAAAAGGTTTTGCCTCCGGGAAGTAGGCTTCTTTGGGCTGGCGGCAGCTCCCGCAATACAAAAGCCCGTCCTCGCCCGTGTAGTCTTCCAGCTCTGCTTCCTGTGCCGTGGCAAGCCGGAAAATAGCGTTATCGTAATCACACATAAAATCGTTCCTCCTTGTTCATGGTCTTTCACGCCCTGTTTACGGGGCGTTGTGTCTATGCGGTCAAAGGCTCTCGCCCTCTTTGTAGGAATAATCGGGGATTCCCTTTTTCGGGTTCTCCTTTTTCTCCCGGTTTAACCAGCGGCGCAATGCGGCGGCATGGCACACATAATCATTCCCGGTGGCAGCTATGAACTCGCTCATTTCCTCAATGAGCCGTTCCAGCCTGTCCGGGTATTCCTCTTTCAGCTCCGCATATTCGCTTTCAGAGAGTAAAACATTCTGGTATCTGCCAAACGGGGCGGGCGGCTTCCCACTCGCTCCTTTTAGTTGGTTCTCTTTTAGTTTGTTTTTAGTAAGTTGGTTAGGGGTCGGTTTTCCGTCCAACGCAAAGGTCGGTTTTCCGTCCTTATGAGGGTCGCTTTTCCGGCTATCAGAGGGTCGCTTTTCCGACTGTATGGCGGTCATATGGTCGGAAAACTGTACCACTGGCACTTGCGGTATTTTCACATAAAGGCGGTTCGGTGCGGAAAAGCCCCGGCGTTCCCTCACCAGAAGCCCGGCAGCGTCCAGCTCGTTCAGTGCGGCTTTTATGGCGGTGCTGCCTTTATCCAGCATTTCCGCTATCTCCGAAACAGGGTAGACAATGTATGTCCTGCCCTCATTGTCCTGCCAGCCGTTCTTCTGTGAGAGTTCGGAACGGTCAAGGAGCAGCGAATAAAGCAGCTTTGCGGTCTGTGACAAGTCCATTTTCAGCAGAAAACGGGGGTATCGGAAAAACGGCGGCATGATGGTGTCGGCTGTGATGTATTCGGTTATGGTTCTCACCTCCTGTCTGTGGCTTCTGTTACGCAGTTAAAACGGCATTTTCGGGGATAAAGGATAAATGTATCGCATACCCTTTGAGGGCGGTCAAAAAAGCTTGATTTACGGGGGTCTGGAATATCCTAAAGCGTGACATTTATCCCTCTGTTTTCGCTTGCGCTGTGTGGCATGGATTCTTTTCATGCGTCCGGCGCAATCCGGGCAGTATTTCCCCCGGTTTGATTTGGGGAGAAAATAGCCGCCGCACTCGGTACAGCGTTTCCTGTCTGCCCGGTGGAGTAGGGCGGCTTCCAGTTTCCCGTCCAGCGGCAGCACGGCTATCCTAAACCAGCGACATATAAGCGAATAGCTGATACTCTGGACGCATACGCAAGGCTCGCCGTTATCCAGCAAGATACAGTTGCCGTTATCGTAGTTGCAGCACTCATGCACAAGGCGGCGGGCGGCTCTGTACTGTGGGTAGTCCATGTATGGGCGTTTACCGTTCATTTTCCCGCCCCTTTCCCCGTTCCGGCTCACGGCGTAATATCTTGTCAAGATTGCTTTTCACGGTCTGCAATTCCCGGACGTTCGCTTTCTTCTCCCGGTACTCGTTGTAAAGGCGTTTTTCTCTTTGGTAAGCTGCTCAATCTCGGTCTGTAATGCTTTGGACGCTGGCAGCTTGGAGATTCCCTGTGCCTTGAAATACCGGGCGGCAGATTCGGAAATGATAAACTCGCTTTCGTGCTGCTCCCGGTAAGCTCTCCGGGCTTTCTCCGTTTTCTGCGCCCGCAATCCGTCACGGGCTGGCTTGGTCTTGATGTACGCCAATAGCTGTTTCTGTAAGTCCTTTTTCTCCCGCAAAGTGCTTTCCACGGCTTTCAGTTCCGCATGGCGTTTGACAGCTCTGCGCTGGCGGCGGCAAGGGCGGCTTCCAGTTCTTCCGGGGAAGAAAAGCCGGATTCCTCGTAAACGCTCACGGTAGCCGCCATTTGCTTCAAGTTGTGTAAGGTCGCCCATTTCTCGTATCCTTTCCCCTTGCCCTCGGCTTTCTTGGCGGCTATGTCTACCATGCGCTGTACGCTGTCTTGTTTCGGGGTGTTTACAGCGGCTTTATTCCGCTGTAAACGGTCTTTTATACTGCGGGGGTATTCTTGTTTGGGTGCGGGCGTTTCGGCGGCTCTGGCGGCGTTCTGTGCGTTTATGGTGAGTGTTTCCAGTACGGCGGCACGGTCAAAATCATCACCTAATTTCCGGGCGGTGATGGGCTTCGTCCTGTCCGGCGTGAGATAACTCAACCTCCCCCGGCTCTCCTTGACAGTTACGCCTTGCTGTAACAGCTTCCCGGAGAAGTCCTCAAAAGAGATAGCAGAGGACAGGGCGGCTCGGATTGTGCGCCTTAATTTCTCCTTGTCGGTTTCAAATTTTGTAAGTTTGGGCGGTTCTCCTGTGGCGGCAAGGAAAGCGTTCTCTTTATCCAGTGCGGCTTGTCCTTTCCGTTTCGCCCAATACTCACGCTCGGTAATGCGGTTCTTGCTCCCATGCAATAAGTCAATCTGATAGAGGTTTTCCCGGTGGCACATCTCCATGACTTCCGCTTTGAAATACTCCATAGCTGCGTCCGTACAGCGGTGCTTGCAACCCTCCCTTGTGTCCGCTGGTCTTTCCATGTAGGGCAGTAGCGGCACTTCCGCAATCCGTAGAGAATTGATTACGATATGCACATGAATGTTGCCGCTGTGGTTATGCCGTCCGGGTGGGTGCATACAAGGGCTTGGTGTCCGGGGAAATGTGTCTTGCAAAATTCCTCGCCCAACGCTTGCGCCCGGTCTACGGTCAAGCCGTTGTCTGGTGCGTCACGGGGGTCAAAACTGATAATGTAATGGTGGCTCTTTACGTCCTCCCGTTTCTGGTTCTTGCCGTATTTCAGATTGGAGCGCATACAGGCGATTGCAAAATCTTCCTCACCGCAATTCAAAGAGGAAATGCGGTAATCATCACGGATAACAAGCTGCCCGTTTCCGTCCAGTGTGGGCTTCATGGTAAACTCGTCATGCTCAAAGGTTAGGTACTGCTCGGCAGCTCCGTAATCGGCATTTTTAGAGCTGATATGTTTGAATGTTGCCAACGGCTTCACCTACTTTCTGCAAGACTTCAAACTTCAAGGCGGCAAGCTCCGCTGTGGCGGCTCGCACTTCTTGGGAGAGGGCGTTATAAGGTGCGCCATACTCATTCAGACAGCGGGCAATCTGGTTCAAGTTGCCGCCGATTTTCCCGTATTCGGCTGTGAGTTTCCCAACGGCAGAAAGCAGTTCATCATTGACCGGGGAAACGGTGATAACCGGGCGTATGCTTGACTTAATAAGGGCTTGCCGGATAAACTCGGCTTGGCTCATTTTGCAGAGGGTGACACGCTCGGAAAACTCGGCGTATTCTTCCTCGGTCAAGCGTGTCTTGATTACCCGGTGGCGGTGGGGCGTGTTGTATCTTTTCATGGCTTTCAGCTCCTTTCTTTTTATGGTTTGCCCTCTCACCAATAGGAGAAAAACAGGGGGCAAAGCGGAAGTGTTTTTTGAAAAATCCGAAAATATTTTTTCGGGGATTTTTCAAGCGGCGCAAGCCGCAAAAAGGCGGGCTTGGGGTGGCAACCCCAACAAGATTCCCATAGGACAAAATGAGCGATTAGCGAAATTTGGTACTGTGGTAGAATCTTGCTCTGAAAAACTCCGGCGTTCCCCGGCTCCCGTCCTTTCCGCTAACAAAACGTTTCAAAAGGGCTTTGCTACCCGCTATTCCGGCTTATCTTGAAAATTTTCCTTTCACTACCTACAACACCACGCAAAGCAAAATGGACGGAGATTTTTAGAATTTCCCCTCTATTCCCTACAACACCACGCAAGCCGGAATAGGCGGACAATGGCAGTATTTTTTTCTTTGATACCCTCTACGGATAAGTAAGGGATTTTGCCAACTGCGGCGGCTATTTTCCCTTTTGTTTTTTCATACTGGGGATTTTCAAAAATGCCAAACAGGAACGAAAAAAAGCAGCAAATCTGTTGAATAGATTTACTGCTTTCTGGTTGCCGGCGAAGCGGCGGTTATTCAGTTGTAGGCGGTAGGGCTATCTCCCAAAGCGGAACTTGAAAATAGCTGTGAGAAGCGTCTGGGTGATGTAGTCCTCTGTATCTTGGTCTACCCGTCCATTCACACGGGCGGCACATTGTATGCGGCGGCGGTAATACTGCAATACAGTTCCCACCGCTTCCGGCTCCCCGCTGGCGGCTTGGACGATTGTTTCATAGGGGAGAAGCCTATTATTTCTCATATGCCATTCCCTCCATTTCCGCTTGGAGCTGCCGTAGGGCTTTTCGGATATGGTAGCCCGCTGTGCTGCGGCTGCGCCCGTACTGTCTGCCAATTTCGTGCTGTGGAATACGCTTGAAAAAGGACAGGTAAATCATTTCCCGCTCCCGTTCGTCCAGCCGTGACAGCTTCCGCAAGTAAACCGCTGCTGAAAATGACCGTATCGCCGCAAAGGTAAGTATGTATTCCTCGTCCGGCTCCGGGGCTTGGAAATATTCATCTGTCGTGCCTAAAGGGTAGTGCTTTTCGTCTGTGAGGTATTCAAGGGATATTTCTCTTTTGTGCTTCCTGCTCCGTGTCCTCGCTGCGTTGATCGTTGCATTTCGGATAACGACTTTGCAAAAGGCATGGAAAGTGTACTCGATATGTTCCCGATATTCTTCTGTACAGGTCATGGAAAATCCCCCTTTCCTCCCAAAAGGGCTGTGGCTGGTTAGTAGTTGCTTTTTATGATAGTAAGGGGCGGCAGCACTTTAGGCTGTCGCTCCTTGACTGCCTAACTGCAAAACCGGGCGGGGCTGTCAACGGCGGGCGAAGCCGTTCATCTTGACCGTTGACTGGCTCGGCCGGGTTTGCTATTTATCCGGCAAACTTGAATTGAGATTTCATGTATTCCAAGGGATTTAATAATTGTTATATTTTATTATCAAATATCTCTCAAGCCTTTGAAAACACTAAGTTTGGCGCAGGTGAGCTTTCCCTTATTGTTTCCCTTGTGTTATATCGTCCCACCAGTGTTTACGAACTCTGATAAGGGCAAATACAAGGGCAAAAAAACTGATAACACATTATAGCACAAAATGAAAATGACATGGTGAACTGATTGAAACGCTTCTGATTTTTGTAAGAAATGATTGATTGAATGATAAGGAGATTTGATACAATGAGAACAATATTTGCAGAATACAATCCACAACGTAATAGTGTTGATGTTTATACCTCTGCGAGCTATATGCTCCGCATTGACTGTTGGGAAGCAGAAAAGAATTTAAAAACTACGCCTAGCTCAGATTGTGCATTAAATGCACTTGCAATTGATGAACCGCTTGAATATGTACGATTATATCTGGATGGGAATATGCAGATGTGGGTAGATGCGGAAGATTCATTGGAAATCTTTTAAAATAATCCAAACTTACGTCAGCTACCACATACATGTAAGTTGTCATCTGTTTGTGTAATCACTAAAAACATTGACTTTAAAAATCAAAGCCGCCGTTATATAAATACATGAAATTGAATCTGCTTTGCGACGGCTTTTTCTTTTACCATTTGTAAAAATAGAAATAATCAATATAGTTCAGGCACTTTTCTTTTAAAGATAAGTAGTGTAGCAATGACGGTAACAATAGCAACTAAGATAACTTGCATTATGGACTCCTGATTGGTTGTGTTTTTGGTGATAATAACTTGCCGTAACACAATAACAATCAAAGAAGTAACGATTGTTGCAGGAACAGATTTTCTGATCATGCCAATAATAAATGACCACAGAGACAGCACCATACATATAATCACAGTGGTTATTGCCATTGGTATCCATGTTCGGAGCATTGATGGTTGAAATGTTCCCTCCAGCATATTAAAGGATTTATCCGCAAATATAATATAACTGCTACAACAGATATATCCAATCGTCATTGAAATCGCTGTATAAACCATGATTATAGTTAATTTGCTGGCAATCAATTTTATTCTGTTTAAAGGATAAGAAAACATAATCGTAATTGTTCGATGATTATATTCTCCAATAACCAGCTTTGCCGTTAAGACCGACGAGTACACAAGAAAAATGAATGACATCAATAAGCCAATGACAAGGTATGTGCTTTCAAATGTGTCTTTGACCTGTTTGGGGTCTGTCATGCTATCCCATAAAGATATTGTAATGAAAAGGATGCTGAAAAGAATTGCGGCAAACATAAAGATAATATTTTGTGCAATACCAAATTTTTTCAGTTCCAGTTTGATCAAATGTGTCATCTCATTTTTCCTCCTCTGTAAGCTGGAAAAAGAAATCTTCCAGTGTGTCTTGCTTGCGTCCCATGCTCTCCAAACCAATCCCGTTCTCAATGATGGCTTTTGACAGAGCTTTACCTGAAATATCAGAATCATAAATGTGGATAAATTCTTTATCTAATACACTAAAATTCGTGATTCTCATGTTTTCAAGCAGTGCAGCAACACGAGTCACATCGTCAACCTGCAAGCTGATATAATCTGTTTGATGCTTATGGATTTCTTCGATAGGTAATTCTGTTAAGAGTTTTCCGTGTTGAATAATTCCAATCGTATCAGCAAGAAGATCCACTTCGGATAGAATGTGGCTGGATATAAAAATAGTTGTTCCATCTTCTTGATTTAGCCGTTGAAAAAGGGTTCGCATTTCACGAATACCCTCAGGGTCTAAAGCATTGATCGGTTCGTCTAAAATCAAAAATTCTGGCTTTGCAGAATAGCTCTTGCAATAGCAAGTCGTTGTTTCATACCCAACGAGTAATGACAAACTTGTTTTTTCTCGACATTCTGCAAGTCCACCAAATGCAAAACCTCATCGATTCGTTCCTTGTTGGGAAATCCCATATACTCACAGTGCAGCTCTAAGTTTTGTCTGGCAGTCATTTTATCGTAAAAGTATGGATTCTCAATAATAGAACCAACCTTTTTGAATATTTCATAACTGTGACTGGTAACTTTTTCGCCTAAAAGCTGAACCTCTCCAGCATCTGGCTGGATAAGACTCAAAATCATTTTCATAACCGTGCTTTTTCCTGCGCCGTTTGGACCAACAAAGCCATATATTGCCCCTTTAGATATATGCATATTTACATCGTCTACAACAATATTATCTTTGTAGGCTTTTCGCAAACCTACGGTTTCCATAATATAATCCATTTTGTGTGCCTCCTTTATAGCTGCCATTATACAAAATGGACTTCTCTTTTCTCTGTCATAAATCTAACGATTTTCTAACTTTTTCAAGATGATTGAGAAAATAGTTTGCTCATTTTGTACACTATAAACTTCTAAGTCTGCCCCAATTTGTTCAGCAAGACATTTTGAAATTGAAAGCCCCAAACCACTGCCGGAAGTTTTTCGGGCTGTTGTATAATTCCTTTCAAAGATCTGTTTTTGCTGCTGTGGTGATATCCCATCTCCTCGATCTTCTATTTCAATAATGTTTTTTCCATTTGATGTGGTGAGCCTTAAAGAAATATACTTACCATCACCACCATGTCGGATGGCATTGTCTATCAGATTTTTTAAAATGCGTTGTAACGCCTCGTTATCTGTATAGCAAAAATCGGTGTATCCGGTATCTGAATATTGACTTCAAATTGTTTCTGTTCAAGAAGGTCATAGTAGTCCAAAATTGTATCTTGGCAAATCCTTGATATATTTTCCTTTTTCATTTTAATAGAAAAATCTCCAGAAGTTATTTTAGACATTGTAAAATAGTCGTTAATTGTTGAGATTAAATCATCAGCCTTTTGGTCTATTTTAACAGCCATAGCATGAACATTTTCAGATGCAGAGTAAGTGTTTGTTATATTGGAAAGCATTTCACTATTTCCTTTTAGAACAGTGAGTGGAGTTCGGATGTCGTGAGAGATGTTTGTAAGGACTTTCGCCATTGCCTGTTTACTCTGCTCAAATTGTGACTTTTTTGTATAAAAATCCTGAAGCAGCTTATTAAGTGCAGCGCTTAATTTCTTGATACTATCATTATCTGTAGGTATAAGTACAAAGCCATTTTCAGAAATGACAGAAATAGTATCAAGCCTACTTGTAATATAATCAATTTCTCGTACTAATTTTTTATGCTGTATCTGTTGCCAGATCAATATAAAAACCATAACAAATGAAAGAACCACAAATAAAATCATCATCTATTTCTCCTCCATCTTATATCCAATGCCCCATAAAGTTTTAACATAGGCTGTACTGTCTTCTGCATTGCTCTTCAATTTCAAGCGAAGACGATTGATGTGTGTATTCAACACATTTTCATTTCCAAAATATGGTTCTTTCCAAATCAGTTCATATAGCCTTTCCTTTGAATAAGCCTGCCCCGGATGGCTTGCTAAAATGTATAAAATTTGAAATTCAATTGGCGTTAAATCTATGGTTACTCCTTTGCGCTGAACCATGTGACTATGAGGGTCGATTTCTATATCTTTAATTTTGATAATAGAATTATTCGGTAACGCCTGGTAGGTTCTTGCTCGTCTGATGTTAGCCTTTATTCTAGCAGTAAGCTCAATGAGTGAAAAAGGTTTTACCACATAATCATCAGCACCCAAATTCAATCCTAATGATTTGTCTATATCATTGTCTTTAGCAGTAATAATAATAATTGGTATCTTGCTGACTTTACGAATTATCTTAATAATCTCCATCCCGCTTATATCTGGTAACATAAGATCAATAAGCGCAAGCGCATATTCATCATAGCTTGTAATTTTCTGGATAGCTGACATACCATCATTAAAAGCTGTCACTTCAAATTCTCCTGATAAATAATCGTTTATCATTCCTCTTATTTCTTTATCATCTTCAATCAATATTATCTTGTTTTCTATCATGATTACTCCTTGATTTTTTATTCTTCCGTCAATAGGTTTTTCTGCATCTTTTTTTCTCAACCAAATGGTTGTCTTTTTTACTTCTACCAAACATTATAGTTCCCTTGCTCGGACAAAACAAGTTATCCACTTTCATTCATTCACAGAATCTGTATATCGACATAATCAGTCTTTTTATCTTGCATCATGAAATGACCAATTATGCCGATTTATTGTTTAACAGTTTTAGGCATGGTATAGTATGTTTTAGTAATATCCCTTGTTTCCCGCCAGCCTTTCACATACCATCTTATCACGACATATATTACCTGTACCAATAACAATAGAAACAGTAGATTGACTGGTAATATTGTCCTTATCCAATCTGCGAAATAGATTGCTATTGCCATACTTACGAGTATCACCATTATGGTAATCATATCCCAACAGTATTTCTTATATAGCCCTGCAATCTTTATTTCGATGAATGCCAAAAGTATTCCCACACCCACCAGACATCCACCGGAAATCAGTATTCTTATCATCCAGTATATAATTCCGGCAACGACAGGATTGGATATTCCATTGCTAACCTGTGCCACATTCTTCCCTGCCAGTATAGTCAATCCTGCAATGTTCTGTATAAAAGTGGCGATTGTATCAAAGAATACCACGCAATCAGAAATAAATATTTTTGACCGTATCATCTGAAAAAGAGTAGTTGATACGGAATACCATATCAGCAGAAACATCAATGCTTCATATATAGCTGTTTTTGCTTTATATCTGCCTGCCAGTTTTTCTCTCTGTGTATCATACCTTTCCTTAGCTTTCAGATAAGCTGTCTGTTTACAATTCCCGCACTTTTGATAGAGCACCGGCTTTTCAACCGGTATCTCTACTTTTTCTGATGGGAGAGTGCATAATCCCGTTCCTGTTCTGCCTGTCTCTGCTTATCTCGACATTCCTCTATCATGGCTTGGGCGGTGTGCGTTTTCTTTTTCTCGCTCTGCAATAATTCTTTTGTTTTCCTCAAGTCGTTCTTTAAGGCTTGAATGTTCCCTGCTCTGTTCTCGCTGTTTAACCTCTCGTTCAAGGTCAGCGATTCGTCGAGCTGCACTTTCAGTTTCCTGATAGTCCGGTCTTTCTGGTCGAGTTCTTCCTGCATCTGCTCCGTCAGCATTAGCAGTTCTTCCAATTGATCGTCGTTCTTTGAGTTTCTTAATTCGTTCATCAATCAACCTTCCTTTCTCTAATTGCTGTTCAAGTTCAGTAATTCGCTGTTCTGTTTCTGCAATAGCCGGTTCTCGCTGTTCAATTTCTGTGCCAATTCCTGCCATTGCTGATTTTCGTCTGTGAGTTTCTGTATCTGGTCTGTCTTTTCTTCCAGAAGCATCAACAGTTCTTCTGTATCCGGTAAGATTTGTAGCAGCTCTGACAATTCTTTCTCTAATTGCTGCAATCGTTCTTCCTGCTCCTGAAAGCACATCAGCTTCTCGTCCTTTTCCTGTATCTCCTGAAGCATCTCTGCCATGATATTCTGCTGTTCCTCTATCTGTGTAATCATTGCTTCCATCATGGGAATTACTTCTTTGCTTTCTTCTAATGTCATTCAACCACTCCTTCCATATTGACAATGCACCGGATACCTTACCAAAGGTTGTGATTACCTTTTGCAGTAGTGCATTTTGTTTTTTAATCATCTGGTTTTCCTCTACCTTCCATGAACCATTCCATATCTGTCCGGTGAGATATTTTTCCTCAATCTTTCTTGCATCCGCACCCTCATGAATCGTAGGGATTTTTAATTTGCCCTGTCTTTCATAAGAGCGGTGGTCAATCTGATTGTCTATGGATAAATGCCGGTTACACATCCCAGCCCATTCGCTTCGCCATAACTCACAATTCTTTGGATTATTCCAGCCGGTAGCATCGGTCAGAACCCGTTTCCATTGTTTTCGGTTTCTTGCCCCGACTTTCTGTACTCCGTTTTCATCAAGTACCGGAATGCGGATTCCATGCCGGTCAGGATTTTTCTTATCCTGCCACCAGTCCGGGTGGGATTCATCAACCACGATATTTCCGTCAGTATCTCTGACAAAATCCCAGTCCTTGGCTTCCTTGTTGCCCCATGAGTGGTCTGGATTGAATGGTCGCATGGTTACAAGTAAATGCACATGTGGATTTCCATCGTTCTTATCGTGTATGCTCCAGTCGACACACATTCCCTTATCCACGAAAGTCTTTTGAATATATTCGGTTGTATAATCAATCTGTTCCTGTCTGCTCCATTCTTTCGGCAGGGAAAATTCAAATGAGCGTCCAAGCTGTGCATCTGCATTTTTTTCTATCTTTAAGACCTCATTCCATAGACGCTGTTTCTGAAATGTGATTTTAAACTTTTCCAGTGCGACATCTTTATCATCCGCTCTTTTATAACGGATAGACTGTTGAAACCTTTTTATATTTTCTTCCGGTACATGCAGCCATTCAGGAGGTGCATTTTCGCACATCATCAGACTGGTGTAGACGACTTCCTTTTTGGAAGTATAGTAACTGATTCTGCCTGTTTCCTCATTCTTCATCACATCTCCATTAAGATATGCCGATGCGGATATGACAGATTTTCCTTTACTGCGCCCGACAATCTTTACTGTAAAGTGAAATATCGCCATGATACGATTCCCCCTTTCTGCCGTATCCGGCATTGATTTCCGACAGCATCTTCTTCTGGTTTTGCAGGAGTGAAGCTGTCGGAACGCCCTCTGCACAAGAGTGCCCCCTGCGGCATGAGCAGGTCTGGCTGAAAGCCCCGCCGACGGAACGAGCCCGGCAAGCGTAAGCGCAGACCGGTTGCCACTTGTGGCAAACTTATAAGGACGACCTCTGGTTGTCCATAAGTGCGCCCTTCATTCAAAGGCAATGAAGGGAATGGAAAACCCACTCCCTCCGCCATTACACATCCTCCATGTCTGTAACTAATTCTTTCTGCATCGCTTTTGAGAAAAACTTCCCGTTTGTTTCCTGCCTTTTTAAGAAGCCTATCAACTTTGGTAAATCTTCCTCCTCAATCGGACAGCCAAGAACCGATTCCACCGCTCCTCCAATCTGACAGAGCCTGTGGGTTCGTTTTTTACTTTCTTCCGCTTTCTTTCTCTTTTCCAGTTCCTTCCGCTGTGCTATGAGCTTTTTTGTAGCTTCAATGCTTTCCTGTTCCTTTTTCTCTAATGCACGTATTCTTTCTTCATAAGTCTTTGTTGATTTCGCCATATCGTCTTCATCCTTTCTTTTTCCGATAAACAACAGTTCCCGGTTGCATATCAGGAGAAGCACATGGTATAATCCTCTTGCGTGTAGGTATATCATGGCTTCGGTCTGATAGAACCTTTGGCGGTTTCGTAGGAAGCCGCCTTTTTAAGTTGCCACATTTCTTGTGACAGCTTTTACATTTCCTTTATCCCTCAGATCTCGCCCCTCGTTGGCTTCCATGAACTTTTCCAGAATGTCAGTTTTAATAAGGACTTTTCTTCCGACTTTTAATACCGGAAGCTTCTTCCATTCAACCAGCTTTCTCAAAGTGTTTCTGCCAATTCCTGTATAGTCGGCTGCTTCCTCGATGGATAATGCAATCTTTCTTTCCGTCATCTTGTCACCTCCCGTTAAATTGCATTATGCAATTTTTGTTGTGCTGTTAGTATAGCGGTTTTATATCGCGTTGTCAAGCGTTATGAAATTTTAAAAATAATCATTAAATTGCATATTGCAATTATGTGAGGTACATGCTATAATTCATACATACCGAAAAAGGAGGCAATCAGCATGAAAGATAAAGAACTACGCAAGCTGATAGGTAGCAGGGCAAAACAGCGTCGTCTGGAATTAAATCTGACACAGCCTTATGTTGCAGAGAAGATGGGAGTTACCGCTTCCACAATCCTGCGTTATGAGAATGGTTCGATTGACAATACCAAAAAGATGGTGCTGGAAGGTCTTTCGGAAGCACTTCATGTATCTATTGAATGGCTCAAGGGGGAAACCGATGAATACGAAACCGATATTACGGATAAGAAAGAATTACAGATTCGTGATGCAATGGGCGATATTCTCAAACAGTTACCTCTCGACCTTAGTAAAAAGGAAGATGCTTTTTCCAAAGATTTACTGCTGTTGATGTTAAAGCAATATAACCTGTTTCTGGAATCATTCCAGTTTGCCTGCAAGAATTACAAGGGCAACACGAATGAATCGGATATTGCAAAGGCAATGGGATTTGAATCGAATGATGAATATAACGAGATTATGTTTCTCCGGGAGATCACCCATACCGTTAATGCCTTTAATGATATGGCAGATATTGTAAGGCTCTATTCCAAGAAACCGGAAATAGCAGAACAAAGGCTTGAAAATCTTTTATCAGAAGTTTTGTATGAGGATTCCGATTCGGTATAGAACGACAACCGGAGTTATGATACAATGAGCACGAGCAAGTCAGGCTGTTTACAGATTTGACGAGCGGCGAATTGGCTTATGGACTTGTCCATAAGATGCCTACACGCAAGAAGCATTTCATCAGTTCCGATTGTCTGATATCGAAAGGAGACACACGATTATGGCAAAAGGATCTGTAAGAAAAAAGGAAAGAAATGGTACTACCGCTTCTATGTAGAAGATGCAAGCGGCAATCTGGTTCAGAAAGAATACGCTGGAACAGAAAGCAAAAGTGAAACGGAAAAACTGCTCCGTCAGGCAATGGACGATTACGAAAGCAAGAAATTCATTGCAAAGTCGGAAAATATTACAGTTGGAGAATTACTTGATATATGGGCAGAGGAAGAATTAAAGACCGGTACTCTCAGTAATGGGACAGTCCAGAATTACCTTGGTGCTATTACCAACATCAAGAAGCATCCAATTTCAGAGAGAAAGTTGAAAAATGTAACATCTGAGCATTTACAAGCCTTCTTCGATCTGCTTTCCTTTGGTGGCACTTATCCAGATGGTTCAGAAAGAAAAGGTTACAGCAAAGATTACATTCGTTCTTTCTCGGCAGTATTACAGCAGTCATTCCGGTTTGCAGTATCACCAAAGCAATATATCACTTTCAATCCGATGCAGTATATTAAGCTGAAATACCAGACGGATGAGGTTGACCTGTTTTCTGATGATGACATGGATGGCGATATACAGCCAATTCCACGAGAGGATTATGAAAGACTGATTGAATTTCTACAGGATTACAATCCACCGGCAATACTTCCAATCCAGATAGCTTATTATGCAGGACTTCGTATCGGTGAAGCCTGTGGTCTGGCATGGCAGGATGTAAATCTTGAAGAACAGTGCCTTACGATCAGACGCAGTATCCGATATGATGGTTCAAGGCACAAGAATATCATCGGACCAACCAAACGAAAAAAGGTAAGGATTGTTGATTTTGGAGATACACTGGCAGAGATTCTTCGCAATGCCCGAAAGGAACAGCTTAAAAACCGAATGCAGTACGGAGAACTTTACCACAAAAACTACTACAGAGAAGTAAAAGACAAAAACAGAGTTTACTATGAGTCTATCATCTGGACGGAACAGAGAATGTTCCAGAAGATTATAAGGAAATATCCTTTGTCTGCTTAAGACCGGATGGAAGTTTGGAACTGCCAAGCACGTTAGGAATTGTTTGCAGGAAGATTGCTCAGAAACTGGATGGATTTGAAGGATTTCATTTTCACCAGTTGCGACACACCTACACAAGCAACCTTCTGGCAAATGGAGCAGCACCAAAGGATGTGCAGGAACTGTTAGGGCACTCAGATGTCAGTACCACCATGAATGTCTATGCACACTCTACAAGAAAAGCCAAGCGGGAATCTGCAAGGTTACTTGATAAAGTGGCAGGCAATGACTAAATAAAACTTTCCCTTATTTCCCTTACGATTATCTCATAAGGGCAAAAATAAGGGAAAATACATATCATTTCACTAATGAATGGGCTGGGATGTCTGTAAAATTGGGAAAGTTAGCCAGATATTTCTGCAAACTTGAATTGACCGAGCTGATAGTTACCGTTTTCTAACACTCCATTCATCATCTTGAGCTTTTCTTTCAGCATAGTAACCGCAAGGCATATCCTTTAGAATACCAACAGAATTATCTAAGTCGAATACTGATTTTAAGGATACTAACTTTGCTTCGTCTGTTTCATGTGCTTTTCCACATAGAAATTGCCACATTCCATCATCTTCATTATGTGATACATACAAAATAGGTTCTCCATTCTCTAATATGTGGCAACAGGTTATTGTAGCTGTATTTGGTGCGTCATAAAATGGAAATTTCATATTTAACACTCCTTTCAAACTTGAATTTACGATACCTTATACATATCGTTTTTATAAAACATTATTGCATCTTTTTTATTTGCATTTTTTAAGACAATAAAAACATTATATACATCGGGAAATGGCGAAACCATACCCATACATGACATGCCAAACATTAGTCCATTTAGTTCTCTATATTCTGCCGGACTAACAATAAAAATCAATAATGGTATTATTCCAAGCACAAATGGTAATAGGCACATTACAATAAACCTTCTACGCTTCAGAGGATATGATGCTAATGCAACAAATGATATCTTACCCGTTATTTTACCTATCGTAACCAGTGCGTTTCTCGGATAGACAATCCCATGTAACCACTCGTGTATCACCAAACAAATATACCCCAGGCAAAAACCAATCAAAATAAATACATGCGAAATAACAACTGTCTTGTTCATAACTGTTTTACACAGCATCGTTACAAACATTAAAACACATAATACCGCTGCAATAGGTGCCGCTTTTTTCATCATCTCTTCAATGCTCTGAGGTGTTTCTATTTTAACAGCACTCTTTGGTAAAATACCTGTCTGATACTCACTTATATCTTCAATAGACATTTTTAATTTTATCATTACCAATTCACCTCCAAAAAGAGTAACAAACTTCGATTTTAATTTATCTACTCTAAAGTTAGTAACTCATAAGTTACTTCTATATTGATGTAATAAAATGCATAGCTTGCAAAGTCAAGTAAACTATCTATAATTACTTTTCGTTGGCAATATCCCAGCAATATTTCTAAAACTCCAAACTATCCGCATTAAGCAGAAAATACTTCATTCCCATGATTACAAAGCCTTCCTCATTTCTCCAAGGCTTTTTTGTTCCGTTTACTACCACGATCTTTTTAAATGAATCAGGGATATTTCTAAATGAATTAAATTCCTGCTTCTGCTTTTCCTCAGAGGTCATATCATAAGCCACCTGAATATAATATCTCTGACTACCCTGATTGACTACAAAATCAACTTCAAACTGCTTTCGAGTTGTTTTTCCTTCATCATTTTTCGCATACGCCTCTACAATACCAACATCCACATTATAACCTCTGATAAGCAGCTCATTGTAAACAATATTTTCCATGATATGAGTAGGTTCCTGCTGTCTAAAATTCAATCTTGCATTTCTAAGTCCCACATCTGTAAAATAGTATTTCAGATTTGCTCCCACATATTTTCTACCTTTAATATCATATCTGTCAGCTTTAGAAATCAAAAATGCCTCCACAAGATAATCTATATGGTTGGATATGGTCTTATTGCTGTAATTGATGCCTCGTTCACTTTTAAACGTATTTGATATTTTAGTTGGGTTAGTAGGAGCTCCTATCGCAGAAGCAAGGATATCTACTAAAGTATCAATCTCATCAACATTTCGAAGCTTGTTTCGTTCTACAACATCCTTAATATAAACATTTGTGAAAATGTTTTTTAGATACTCAGCCTTTTGGCGTTCCACAGAAAACTGTAGCACCTGTGGTAAACCACCATATATCATATATTCCTCCCAAGCATCATCATAATCTCCATCGAAAGCCGCATAGAACTCTGCGAAGGACAACGGATATATTCTTATCTCATCTCCCCTGCCTCTAAATTCAGTTACAATATCGCTGGATAAAAACTTAGAGTTACTTCCAGTCACATATACATCAATATTGCTGATTCGAAGCAGGCTATTCAGCACTTCCTCAAATCGTGACATAAATTGTACTTCGTCCAAAAGCAGATAATATTTCTGGTCATCTTTCATTGCATCTTTAATATGCTGGTAACACTTCTTTGGATCTCTCAGCTCCTCATTTTCAATGCCATCCAAAGCAATCTCAATGATATGGTCATTATCTACACCACTCTCCAATAAATATTTCTTAAACAATACAAATAACAGGAATGATTTCCCACATCTCCTGATTCCCGTGATAATCTTTATCATCCCATTATCTTTTCTTATCTTTAACTGTTCAAGATATGCATCTCTTTTAATCTCCATGAGTTCAACTCCTTGTTTTTGTAATTTTACACATTTTTTAGTAATTGAATTATATCATCTAGATTTATTTAATCAATATCCATTACTATTTTATGTGTATTTTCACATTTCTATGCAGTTGATAACCAATTAACTATCTTTTCATAGAAAAGCAGGTAGTCTTTGATACTTGTTACATACATGACCACCTGCCGTTTATCTATTTTAATCTATCTTTCTGTACTCTTCCATTCAGCAACAGCATTTCTCACCCGCTGGTCAATATCCAGCCGTGCTCTCTGGCATTCTTTCGGATACTTTCTTGCCGCCTGAAATGCCAGTTTCATAAAGATTCCAGAACCAATTGGCAGCATCGTCCTTAACATACTCTCCGGAAAAACGAAATGGGTCGCATGCTCGTAAATAACAGACTCCAACCTGCATGTGTGGGGACGCTCTTTCATACGCTGCTCCATACGGCGTATATATTTTGCAGTATCCCACAACACATCATCTTCAGCGCCAATCAGCAATAATGTCCCATGAATTTTTTCAATCTTAATTATTTCTTCTTCCGTAATTGGATGAGTTGCCTCTGAATCATCAAACAGTTTTCTCGAATTAAGCATATCACCGGTCCGCTTTGTTTCTTTTTCAATCACGTGCCAGTAATCCGGATGTTTATAGCAAAACGGCATATACGGAAGCGGTTCTCCTTTATAAGAGAAAAGTGATTCTCCCTCAATCGGCCATTCTTTACACCCATCTTTTTTCCCTTGCATAAATCCCTGCCAGATAAAATCACTCGGTGTCAGACCAATCGTCAATGTAAGATCTTCAAAATAAGAAGCGGCAGTTAAAGCAAGTGTTCCTGTAGTGGATGCCCCGACAATTCCTATCTTCCGATTACCATGTGTTTTTAACCAACTGATAGCTTTCTCTATACGTTCCAGTGGATAATTATGATGTCCATAATCCTTTTTTGCCGGTGACATCGTCATCACATTCACACCGAGTTTATGTAACCATTTTACGGATGTTCGTGCCAGATAATCTTCCGAATCATCTCCGATCATTGCAATCATTGCACAGTCTGAGTCGGTTTTACATTTCCAATATGCACCATAAAATCCATCTGTTTCCATTTCAAAATGTCTTTTCTGCATCTGCATCATCTCCTTAATATCAGTCACATTTCTCCAAAACTATTATTTTGTTCGAGATATTCCGAACAGCTGGTATTTTACCTATCACACAATAAACAGGCATAAGCTCTTTCATTCCTTCAACAAGACTGACTTCCTGTTGAACAGAAAATCCCGGCACAATTCTTTGTAGTTCAGTTCCGTTCTTAACACCCCATGTAAATTTTGCATTGCTGCCCTCTATAGATTTTTCTTTCACATGTTTTACAACAAATGGTGACATGGTTTCAACCATTACGTTTACTTTCTGAAATGATCTTTCAATAATAGAAAATATCTTTCTGATGTCCTTCTCACACAAATACATGGTAAGTCCTTCAATTATCACCAGAACATTTTCTCCATGATAATCGATATCGTCCACGTAGGAATCATCCATTGCAGACTTTGCAATCTGATAGATCGGACCTGTTTCCGGAAGAAACTGCCACCTTATCTTCATAGTCTCAGGCAGATCCACATTGTACCAGCGCAGATATTTTCCCTTCATCCGATAACATCTGGTATCCAGTCCGCATGCAATATTTACAACAACTGTATTTTCATGATTCTCCAAATATTGCCTGACCATCCGGTCTAATACAATTGTCCTTGCAATCACACCATAAGTCATGGCATTATCCTTATCCGCCTTGGAAAAGTCATAATCAAGCTTTTCCACTAGTTTTACTGCGATCCCATCTTTGATCTTTGCATTTTGCTTTTTTGTTTCTTTTGCTCTTGCATACAAAGTCTGTACCATCGTTTCCGGTACGCCTGTCACATTCACTTTTTCTTTCATTATCTGTCGCCTTCCACTATTGTTTTCTTACAACGCAATGCATCCTCATGCCTTTACGGATTTCAAATTTTTCTACTTTTAACCCTGCTCTTCTGCAACATTTCATAACCACATCTCTTGTTGGAACCCGGACATCTCCGTGTCCACATATATTTGCCAGAGGCATTTCCAGTGTATTCATCAGCCATACCAACACTTTATTGTCACTGGTCACATCCCGCAGGATCAATCTTCCATTTGGGCGAAGGCATCTTTTTACACTGTCAAAAAATGCCTGTGGATCCGGATAATGATGGAAACTCATAGAACAAATAATTGCATCAAATGAATCATTTTCAAAAGGAAAATTCTCACAGTCTCCTACCACAAATGTTGCATTTTGAATATCTTTCTTTTTTGCCTGTTCGATCATTGCAGGAGTCAGATCCAGTCCGGTATAATGTCTGTCTGGATATTTTTCTGATAATAAAGAAATCATTGGAGCCGGACCACATCCTGCATCCAGCAATTCTCTAAACGGCTCTTTCTCCAGCTCCGCCAGAATATCCGGATAATCCTTCTTGCACATTTCATATATGCCAGCATGGTTACTTTCATATCTTCCTGCTGCTTTTGTAAATTCATCAATCGACAACTTTTTGTATTCTTCGTTTTTCATGCTTTTTCCTCCAATCACGCCTGCACCATAAATCAATATTCTCATAAAAATTAATCCTCTTTTAGATCGTTCTGTAAATCACACGTGTGTTAGTTTCGTCTAACCACGTATTTCTAAAAAACCGTGCGCAATGCAAGACTGTAATATCGCACGGTTCTTTTTCATGTGTTCAGTATATCACTTGAAAATTTATATAACAAGAGGCTCTTTATTTTGAGGAACCATAATCGTAAAATCTTCAGGCTTTTTCCTTACAATTTCCATATCGGGTTTTCCAGCGTAAAACCCAAAGCATCCCACAAATGCAAATGCCGATTTTGATGTCTCTATTATACCATAATGATACTATTATGAAAAAGGAAAAAGAGTTCACCCACGATGTGGGCATCAATCAAACAAAGCCAATCCTTTACACGGGAAAGATACTGATGGACTACCGGTTTCTTATTTTCTTTATCATATGTCTTTGTACATCTCATGCATCTATTATGATATTTTTTTCAAAATCTTTTTCTCATTTGTCTTAGAAAAATCACTTAACCGATAGGATCGAATCCGTGTCTTGACAATGATTGGAATTAACAAACCATTATTTACCAGCTTTGCACATCTATTAATAATAGTTTTGTTGGTTACACCAAGCATTTTGCTTACTTCAATTGGTGTAAACTCATATAATCGCTTTTTTAACAGAAAGGCTAAGAATTCCTTTTCTTTTGCATTTAAGTAGGACAGGCTTCCATCTAACTCATCGTTCTCGGATTCTTTTGATAATTCGTATACTTTTTAGAATACAATACCATCATTCTTAAAAAATAATTGATCCAAATTTCCGGATGAGGAGGATTTTCTCGTCCGGAATAATACAATGCCGGTAATCCCATTTGCAGTGATGCATAATACTCATCTGGGTCATAGGCAAAATATTCTTCCAAAGAACCTATTCCATTAAAACCATATCCATAATAATCAAGGATATATCCTGACATTAATCTGGCGGTTCTTCCATTTCCATCTTCAAAAGGATGAATGGTAACCAATTGATAATGAACTATAGCAGCGATGATCAGCGGATGATCATCTGTAGTATTTACATATTCAACAAGCTCTTCCAGTAAATCCGGAATATCAATGTACTCTGGCGGAATATATTCCGCTGCGCCTGTCTCGGAATCATATACTGCAAATAGCATCCCTGGTGGCATAGGGCCTCTTAGGCCTATCTTTTCTTTTGAAGCACCTTTTTCAACCATTGCCTGAACTTCTAAAATCATTTCTTTTGAAAAACGTTCCTTCTTTTTCAGCTTTTCTTCTAAAACATTTAAGGCCAAAAAGTAATTTCGCACTTCCTGTTCCGGCTTTAAAAAATGTTTGTGCGGATCACTATCAATAGCTTCATTTGCCTGTTTTTCAGTCAATGGATTTCCTTCAATCTTATTAGAAGCATAGGAGCTTTTTTTCTTGGAGTTTTTTCTTAGCCTGTTTTTTGTAACAGGTGGCATTTCTATCGAACTAAGTGAAAAACGTTTTTTCGTCTATTTCCGATATTCTTTTTAAAATTTCATTTGTCAGAGTAACTTTAATCACATGTTCCACCTCCATTTCATCCATATATTATATCGTTTTGCGAATTGTTTTTCCACTAAAATTACACTATTTTTTCACTATTTTTCATTACTTCGTTGGCGATATCCCAGCAATATTTCTAAAACTCCAAACTATCAGCATTAAGCAGAAAATACTTCATTCCCATGATTACAAAGCCTTCCTCATTTCTCCAAGGCTTTTTTGTTCCGTTTACTACCACGATCTTTTTAAATGAATCAGGGATATTTCTAAATGAATTAAATT
>ENA-OQCP01000233-OQCP01000233.1-human-gut-metagenome-genome-assembly--contig:-NODE-233-length-24448-cov-2.320957_pt1 | contig 24448 bp, 32 predicted proteins | sample MGYA00242760_ERZ504583 | MGnify/ENA primary metagenome ERZ504583 (study PRJEB26092, sample SAMD00036308) | human gut metagenome | host: Homo sapiens | study: EMG produced TPA metagenomics assembly of...
TTTCGATGACATCCAGCGTATATCCCCCTTTTTCGGAAAACATTTTCAACATTTCTGTATTTCCTCGTTTTTCATGACCAAAAGCAAAGTCTGTTCCTACAACAATATGCGCCGCATGAAGTTTTTCGCACAAGATGTTCTTAATAAACACTTCCGCTTCCATTTCACGCAGTTCTTTCGTAAAAGGATATTCGATCAAACAATCGATTTTCCCTTCAAGATGACTCCGCCTCTCCTGCTTTGTCATTAACGACTCCCGGTGCATATCGAAAGCACAGAGGACGCTTTTACAATTTTCTCCCGAATAAGCGCATATTTTATCGATCAGTTTTTGATGTCCTTTATGAAGACCGTCAAACTTGCCGAGAGTTAACGCTGTCTTTTCTATTCCTGCATATTGCTCAATCCCCGTGATGTACTCCATGATCTACTCTTCCTTTTATCCGCTTCATATCATTCTCATCTCATTTACATAATTTGAAACGAATTTTTCTATTTTCCATCAGGATCGAAAAACATTTTTTCGATTCTGAATAACTGCCTTTGTTTTTGATAAGAGTATATAGCGATAAACCGTCCCTGCTCATCGTATACTCTATATTTTTTATATCTAGAAAAAATGTCGGAAAGATCATCCTCTCCTCCGTCTTTTCCGGGTAAAATCAAATTTTTCGCAGACTCTTTCGGAAAAGGATTTCCGTTATATGCCAACTGAGCCTGGCGTCCTGTTACGATTATCTTAGGATATTCGACAAATACTTCATCCAGAGGCAATATTATTTCTTCTGTCCTTCCTTCATTCTTCGCCTTTTCAATATCTGCAAGCTTCATACTGTCTTTTAACTCAAACCGACTGACTTTTGTACGAAGCAGTGATTCCATACATCCGCCAACGCCAAGAACTTCTCCTACATCATTACATAAAGTACGGATATATGTTCCCTTTGAACAAGAAACTTCCATCCGTATGCGAGGAAGTTTCATTTCCTTGATCCGAATGTCATAAATCTGTACTTTTCTGCTTTTCCGTTCTACGACTTTCCCTTCCCGAGCCAATTCATAAAGCTTTTTTCCATTTACTTTTAGTGCAGAATACATAGGAGAATCTGATCATATTCCCCTATAAAACTTTCAATACATTTTTTTGCTGTTTCTTCAGTGATTTCCGATGGATCACATTCTTTTAAAACAGTCCCTGTAATATCTTGAGTATCTGTTTCTTTTCCAAGCAAAAGCACCGCTTCATACGTTTTATCTTTATCTGTCAGCAGATCACATACTTTTGTTGCCCGTCCAAGACATACCGGAAGCACTCCTTCCGCATCCGGGTCAAGCGTTCCGGTATGACCGATCTTCTTTTGTCCGAAGATTCCCCGAAGACGAGCCACCACATCATGCGATGTATAACCTTTTTCTTTGTAAATATTTAAAATTCCGTTTATCATACTTCTGATTCTAGTCCTTATTTCATTGCGGAATCACTGATTTTTCTTCCAGTTTTTCAAACTGACGGGCGATCTGCTCGGTAATATTGTTGATCACGTCATGTGCAGATCCTGTCATTGTCACACCTGCCGCCCGTATGTGTCCGCCGCCTCCGAAATGTTTTGCGATTACACTCACATCAATATATTGTTTAGAACGAAGGCTTACTTTATATTTTTGAGGTTCAAGCTCATGTAAGAAGATAGCGACTTCCACACCTTTTGTCTGCCTGAGAATACTTACTACCCCTTCCAGATCAGACGGCTCTGCATGGAAAAATTCCATCGAACTTTTGCGGATAACCGACACAACGCATTGACGATCCATAATGAGCATACTCTCAAGGAGCGCTCTTCCCAAAATCTGGTTTTGCACATATGTTTTTTCGTAAAAGGTTTGCTCAATGATCGCGTTTCCGTTTATCCCTTTTCTCATCAGTTTAGCCGCATTTTCCATCGTTTCCGGCGATGTGCACGAATATCTGAAAACACCTGTATCGTGAGCAATTCCCATATAAAGAGCTTCTGCCGATTCTTTTGATATTTTCTCTTCATCGAGCAAAGTAACTACAAGCTCAGACGTAGAACTTGCATCCGGAACAATATAGTTCAAGTCTGCAAACGATTCGTTGCTGATGTGATGATCGATGCAAACCGTCTCTTTTGCGTTTTCAAAGACCGAACTTGAAAATCCAAGTCTCATCGGATCTGCACAATCAAGACAGATAAACAGATCATACGGCGTTTCGTTATTGTTTACTTCTGAACGAACTTCATCTGTTCCTTTGATCAGACGAAATGTCTCAGGTATTTTTTCCAGATAAACGTCTGTCTGAATATGCGGATATTCTTGTTTTAAATAAAGATATAACCCCATTACCGATCCGATGCAATCGCCATCCGGGCGGACGTGTCCGCCCAGGGCAATTTTTTTCTTCTCTTTCAGCAGCTCTTTTAAATCAATTTTTTTACTATTCATCAATATCACCGGCTCATCTTTCAGATCCTTTGTAACCTCGTCGATCTTCTTGCTGATATTTACGCCATATTCGATCGACTGATCTACAATAAACTTAATCTCCGGAGTGTTTCTCATATTAATCGTTCTGGCAAGCTCACGACGGATAAATCCTTCAGCGCTTTGCAGCCCTTTGATCGTATCCTGCTGTGCCTTTTCATCTCCGAGTACGCTGATATATGCTTTGCATGTTTTCAGATCCGGCGCCACTTCCACTGCCACCACAGATGTCATGGGCGACACTCTCGGATCTTTGATCCCGCCACGCAGTATATTGCTCAGTTCTCTTTGAACTTCCGCATTTACACGGGTATTTTTTATGCTGTTTTTTCTCATTAATGCTCCCTCTTTTCATCTGCGAAACTAATCATTCGGTTTTTTTGAATCAAATTTATTTTCTCTCAGTCTCAACCATTTTATAAGCTTCAACCTGATCTCCTTCTTTGATATCATTATAATTTTCAAATACAAAACCACATTCATATCCGGCTCTTACTTCTTTTACATCGTCTTTAAAACGTTTCAAAGATGCCAGCGGTCCGTCAAATACTACGATTCCGTCACGGATAAGACGTACAGAACAGTTTCTTTCAAAAATACCGTCCTGAACATAAGATCCTGCAATCGTTCCGACTCCGGATGCTTTAAATGTCTGACGCACTTCCGCGTGACCGAGAATTTTTTCCTCAAATACCGGATCAAGCATTCCTTTCATTGCAGCTTCCACATCTTCTATCGCATTATAAATGACTCTGTAAAGTCTTAAATCAACGCCTTCTCTATCGGCGATTTCTTTTGCCGTCGCATCCGGACGTACATTAAATCCGATAATGATCGCATTGGAAGCCGATGCAAGGCTGACGTCCGATTCATTGATTGCGCCTACTCCACCGTGAATGATCTTGATTACAACTTCATCATTTGAAAGTTTCAAAAGACTCTGTTTGATTGCTTCTACTGAACCTTGAACATCTGCTTTTACGATAATGTTGAGTTCTTTCAAATTGCCTTCCTGTATCTGGCTGAACAGATCATCAAGAGACATTCTTGATTTTGTCTCATCAAGAAGTTTCACTTTATTCTGAGCGATAAACGTCTCTGCAAAACTTCTTGCATCCTTTTCGGAATCACATCCGACAAACACTTCTCCCGCATTTGGAACATCATTTAATCCGAGAATCTCTACCGGCTGTGACGGACCTGCCTCTTTCACCCTTCTGCCTTTATCGTCCATCATCGCACGAACGCGACCATGTGCGCTTCCTGCCGCGATTGCATCTCCGACATGAAGAGTACCTTTCTGAACAAGAACTGTCGCAACAGATCCTTTTCCTTTATCAAGTTCCGCCTCGATCACAAGACCTCTTGCCGCACGGTTCGGATTTGCTTTTAACTCCATAACTTCTGCTGTCAGAAGAACCATTTCAAGAAGCTCCGGAATTCCTTCTTTTGTATGTGCGGATACAGGAACAAAAATCGTACTTCCGCCCCAATCTTCCGGAATCAACTCATATTCTGTCAGTTCTTGTTTCACACGTTCGATATTTGCACTTGGTTTATCAATCTTATTGATTGCAACAATAATTTCAATTCCGGCAGCTTTTGCATGATTGATTGCTTCTACTGTCTGAGGCATTACTCCGTCGTCTGCCGCTACGACAAGAATGGCGATATCCGTAGAGCTTGCACCGCGCATACGCATTGCCGTAAACGCCTCATGTCCCGGCGTGTCGAGGAACGTAATTTTTTCTCCGTTTGCTTCCACAACATATGCTCCGATATGCTGAGTGATACCACCTGCTTCACGATCGATCACATTTGAGTGACGGATCGCATCAAGAAGAGATGTTTTACCATGGTCAACGTGTCCCATAACACATACGACCGGAGGACGTTTTACCATCATATTTTCATCTTCCTCTTCCTCTTTTAACAGTTCTTCGATCACATCTACGACTTCTTCTTTTTCGCAGAGAACTTCAAATTCCATTGCGATCTCTTCTGCAGTATCATAATCGATTTCCTGATTCACTGTTACAACTTTTCCTTGAAGGAACAGTTTTTTCACGATAACAGAAGGAACAATCTTCATTTTATCTGCAAGTTCTTTGATCGTAAGAACTTCCGGAATTACAATCTGTTTAATCTTTTCTTCTTTCTTCTCTTCTTTCGGCTGCGGTCTTTTCACTTCTGCTACCTGTTTTTGTTTTTTGCCTTTTTTGCCTTTTCCGTCAAAGGCTTCGTCTCTGTATTCTTTTTTCTTATTATCACGTTCTTTATCTTTCGCCTTATTACGCTGGCTCTTCTGCTGCTCCACGATCGGTGCCGCCACATCATCTCTTCGTGACTCTCTTTTCTCTCTGTCAGATCGACCATTTTGTCCTCCCGGTCTGCGGTCTCTGTCTCCGCCTCGGCTCTGTCTTCCGTCACCGAACTGACGATTTCCCTGTGGTCTTTCCTGGCGCGAACGATCATTGGATCCGCGATCGAATCTGCCTTGTCTGTCAGACGGTTTTCCGTCTCTTACCGGCTTTCCGTCTCTGTTTTCTCTTACCGGACGATCATTGGACTGTCTTGCTTCACGATTTTCTCTTGCCGGACGGTCATTCTCTGTTCTTTTCTCCTTTTCGGACTGTACCTGTACCGGTTTTTCCGCACGTGCCGGCTGTTGCTTTTCCTGACGTACTCCCTGCGGCTTTTCCGCTGCTGACTGCGCTTGCGTACCCGGTCGTTTTTCTGTAGTTGAATGTTCGGCAGCAGTTTCGGCTTTTACAGTTTGAGCAGGAACCGGCCGCGCAGCCTGTGACTTTTCTGCACCTGACTTTTCCGAACGTGCTCCCTGTGATGCCGGACGCGTCGTCGCTGCCTTTGCCTCGTTTTGACGCGCACTCTGCTGTGGACGCGCAGACTTTTGAGCCGGACGTTTTCCCTGTATGCGACTGCTGTTTTTAGAGTTTTGCGGACGAATCACAAATGCCAGATTTTTCTTTTTCGGAGCTTCTTCTCCCTCTGACTTTCCTTCTGATCTTGTGTTTTTTTCTTTTCGGATCTCATCTGCTATATTGTCCTCGATCGAACTCATATGATTTGACACCTCCACATTTTTCTTATGCAACAAATCGATGAGCTCTTTATTTTCCATTCCAAGCTCTTTCGCAAGTTCATGTACCTCATTTTTGTCATATTAAAACTACCTCCTTATGCAATATCCTCTCGGTTTTTCAGCTCTCTTTGAATTCCATCTGCAAATCCTTCGTCAAGTATCGCCAGAGATGCACGGAACTCTTTTCCCATTGCATGCCCTAAGGTATCTTTATCTCCGTAGAAACAAAATGGAACTTTATAAAACTTACACATATCCCCGAATTTTTTCTTCGTGTTCTCCGATGCGTCACCGGCGACAATGACAAACTTCGCTTTTCCTGATTTCGTCTCGCTTTCTGTCATTGTCTCGCCGCTTACACATTTTCCGGCCTTCATCGCCAGTCCGATCAGGGAAAGGACCTTATCTCTCTTACTCAAGCTCTCCCATCTCCTTTTCCATTCTCTCATATACTTCCGGCGGTATTGCCTGCTTAAACGACCGTTCCAATCCACGGTTTTTCACAGCTTTCTGAAAGCATTCTACGCTCCGGCAAAGATAAGCGCCTCTGCCGTTTGCTTTTCCAAGTGCATCCACGACGAATTCTCCGGTTTCTGTCCTGAGTATTCGCAGCAATTCTTTTTTAGGTTTCATTTCTCCACACCCTACACATTTACGCATTAGGAATTTTTTTATTAACTGCCAAATAACCCACTCCTTTAGATATTACTCATTCTCTGTCTCGATAAATTCAATTTCTTCCGACTCTTCGTTCTGATCTTCTGCCGCTTCATCATAAGACTCTTCACTGTATTCTTCGTTATACTCTTCCTCGTAATCTCCTGTATAACCTTCTTCACCGACAAGTCCCATCTCTTCCATATAATTTTCTGGAAGTTCTCCTGCCTCTATCGCCTGTGTCTCGCTCTTAATATCAATCTTATATCCTGTAAGTCTTGCAGCAAGACGTGCATTCTGCCCTTCTTTTCCGATTGCAAGTGAAAGCTGATAGTCGGGAACGATCACACTCGCGATTTTTTCTTCCGGATCTGCCATTACAGAAATCACTTTTGCAGGCTAAGTGAATTTTCTATCAGAAGCGCCGGATTCTCATCCCAGTTGATAATATCGATTTTTTCACCGCGAAGTTCCTGAACAACTGCGTTTACTCGTGCTCCGTTCATTCCCACACAAGCGCCTACGGATCTACATTCGGATCGTTTGACCATACAGCCATTTTTGTACGGGAACCTGCTTCTCTTGCAATGCTCTTAATTTCAACTGTACCGTCTCTTACTTCTGCCACCTCTGCTTCAAAAAGACGTTTCACAAGTTCGGGATGTGTACGGGATACAAGTATCTTCGGTCCTTTCGGAGTATTTTTCACTTCTACTACATACAGTTTAATACGTTCTGTAGGTTTAAAATGTTCCCCTTTCACCTGCTCGTTCTCAGTAAGCATTGCATCTGCTCTTCCAAGATTAATACTGATATTTTTCCCGACATATCGCTGAACAACACCTGTCACAATATCTTTTTCTTTTTCAAAATACTGGTCAAATACAACTTTTCTTTCTTCTTCTCTTATTTTTTGAAGAATCAGGTTCTTTGCATTCTGAGTCGCAATACGCCCAAACTCTTTTGAGTGTACCGGAATCTGTGCGATATCGCCGACCTGTAATGCAGAATCCAGCTTTTCCGCTTCTTCGAGACTGATCTCCAACGCAGGATCTTCTACCTCTTCTACTACATTTTTCTCTGCATATACAGCATAATCGCAAGTATCACGATCCATGATTACTTTAATGTTATCCGATGTTCCGAAATGATTCTTACATGCGCTGATCAGCGAATTTTCAATCGCATCCATCATAACATCTTTACTGATATTTTTTTCTTTCTCAAGAATTGTCAACGCTTCCATTAACTCTAATGTTCATTTTGTCATTTCCTCCTAAATTTTAAAAATCCAAAGCAAGACGAATCAATGCAATTTCTGCTCTGTCAAATACTTGTTCTGTTTCATCTTCATATATATGGTCACAGTGTTTTCATCAAACCCTTTCAAAATACCGGTAAATTCTTTCTGACGATCGATTGCCCGGTAAGTACGGATCTCTACTTCTTCTCCGATACTTCTCTTAAAATCTTTTTCTTTTTTTAACGGTCTGCCAAGCCCCGGTGAGCTCACCTCAAATACATAAGAATCCGGGATATAATCTTTTTCATCGAGAATATCCGAAAACTTTCTGCTGACCGCCTCACAGTCATCTACCGTAATCCCGCCCGGTTTATCGATATACGCACGAAGATACCATGTTCCGGCTTCCTTGACATATTCTACGTCAACCAGTTCAAATCCAAGTGCAGACACGATCGGTTCTAAAAGTTCTTCTGTTTTCTGTTCATATTCTTCTCTTTTTGACACGCTATACTTCCTTTCTTCTCATTTGGCAGAAGCTATCTGCCGCTTATGTTTCTTTTGTTATCGTGAATTTACAACTGAAAATATCTATAAGATATTTTTGTCGTATGCATAGCAAACAAAGAAGAGTGAACTTTCGTTCACTCTTCTGCCGGATTTCTATGTAACTATTTCATAGTATAGCACTGTTTTTTTTATATTGCAAGGCTTCTTCTCTATTTTCTTGCTTTTGTTCCTGCTCCATCACGTTTCGCCGTTTTCAATCGATTTAAGGAGACCTCTTTTTCATTATATAGAATCTTTGTTTCCGTTCCTTCTTCAAAAAGATATACCTTTTCCAGTTCATCTTTTTTCTGAAGACGGATACCTCTGACACCGACTGCAGCTTTTTTCTTTATAGGAACTTCCGTGGCCGGGAATCTCAAAAAGTACCCGTTCTTTGTCTGAAGAACGACATGCTTATTTTCATTAACAACCCGAACATCGACCAGAGAATCTTCTTCCTGAAGTTTTGTAGCCAGAATTGTTCGTTTTGCCACCTGAAATTCACTTCCGCTGACTTTTTTTACCATTCCCTGCGCCGTTGAAAACAAAAGCATGGCAAATCTCATCTGCTCGGAATCGTATACCGAGACAATCTGTTCATCAGAACTGGAGTAATTGCTGACATTGTCGATCGGAACTCCTTTATCCCTGAATTTCCATAAGGAAGATCAATTACTTTCACCTGGTGCATTTTCCCGCTATTGGTAAAAATACATATTTTCCCCGTGTTCATACAATGGACAATATACTTATTCTCACTATCCGCCGCTTCCTTATTTCTTTCGTAAACGGCAACGTCTACTATTCTTGCATATCCGAACCGATCCATCAAAAATACGACTTCCTGTTCTTCGATCTTCTTCTCTTCAAAAACGGCTTCTTCAGCATTTTCAATGACTGTACGGCGCGCTTTTGCATATTCTTCTTTAAACGATTCAAGTTCTTCCACAATAACTTGCGCCATAGAATCATAATTATTGAGAATATCTTCATAACGCGCAATATTCTTCACCGTCTGTTCATGTTCCGCGATCAAAGCCTGTACTTCCAGACCGATGAGGCGATATAAGCGCATCTCGAGGATGGCAGCAGCCTGACGTTCTGTAAAGCGTAAAAGCACCGCCATCTTTTTGGAAATAGAAGATTTAAACTTAATATTATCTGTTACGCCATTTACAAGACATGCTTTTGCATCTTTTACAGATTTACTGCCTCGAAGGATTTCAATAATAAGATCGATCACATCACATGCTTTGATCAACCCCTCCTGCACCTCACTTTTTTCCTGTTCTTTTGCAAGAAGTGTTTTGTATTTTCTCGTCGCCAGTTCAAATCGAAAATCTACATGATGCTCAATGATCTTCTTAAGTCCGAGTGTTTCCGGTCTTCCGTCTGCAACTGCAAGCATATTCACGCCGAATGTGTCTTCAAGGCGCGTCTTTTTTATAAAGCATATTTTTTAGATTTTCTACATCTGCGCCTTTTTTTTAATTCCAACACAATCCGAATTCCTTCTTTGGAAGATTGGTTTGAAATATCTGTGATATCTGTTGTTTTCTTTGTCTCTACCAGACCGGCTACATCATTTAAAAACTTCCCTATTCCCGCTCCGATCATCGTGTATGGGATCTCACTGATCACAAGCTGCTTTTTGCCGCCTTTTAATTCTTCTGTCTCTACTTTTCCCCGGACTTTGATCTTCCCTGTCCCGTTTCATATATATTGATCAGATCATCTTTATTAACAACAATTCCGCCTGTCGGAAAATCAGGCCCTTTTATGTATTTCATCAGTTGTTTTGTAGTGATCGAATCGTTTTTAATATATGCCTTTACCGCATCGATCACTTCTCCGAGATTATGAGGCGGTATACTTGTCGCCATACCTACCGCAATTCCTTCCGCTCCGTTTACGAGGAGGTTTGGCACACGCATCGGAAGTACAAGCGGTTCTTTTTCTGTTTCGTCAAAATTCGGTCCGAAATCTACCACATCTTTATCTAGATCTGCAAGGCAGACTTCCTGCGTGAATTTCGTCAGTCTTGCCTCAGTATAACGCATTGCCGCAGCGCCGTCACCTTCTATCGAACCGAAGTTCCGTGACCGTCTACAAGTACCATTCCTTTTTTAAACTCCTGAGCCATAACAACAAGAGATTCGTAGATCGAACTGTCGCCGTGAGGATGATATTTACCCATCGTATCTCCGACAATACGCGCGCATTTTCTGTACGGCTTATCATAGCGGATTCCCAGTTCGTACATATCATAAAGCGTACGGCGCTGAACCGGCTTCAGTCCGTCTCTTACATCCGGAAGTGCCCTGGAAATAATTACGCTCATCGCATAATCAATATATGATTTTTTCATAAGATCCGAATATTCCGTTCTTATGATCTGTGATTCACTGTTCATTTCTCGTCTCCTTCATTTCATTTTGCTCATATGACACAAAGCAAATCCATTTTCTGACACAAATCACGTCGACTCTGTTTCGTCATACAGATTATATATCAAGTTCCGCCTCTGTCGCATTTTCATAGATGAATGCCCGCCGCGGAGGCACTTCCGTTCCCATAAGCATCTCAGTCACACCGGAAGCCATTCTCGCATCTTCAATCTCAACAAGCTTTAAAAGACGTCTTTTAGGATCAAGTGTTGTTTCCCACAACTGTTCTGCATCCATCTCTCCAAGCCCTTTATACCTCTGAAGAGTAAACGGTCCTTTGTGTGTCCTTCGATATTTTTCAAGCGCCTTATCATCGTAAAGATATTCCTCTTCTCCGCTTTTCGGCATTGCCTTATAAAGCGGCGGCATTGCAATATACACGTGCCCCTCATAAATCAGTTCCGGCATAAACCGATAGAACAGCGTCAGCAAAAGTGTTGAAATATGAGCTCCGTCTACATCTGCATCTGCCATAATTATGATCTTATCGTATCGAAGCTTTGTAATATCGAAGTCATTGCCGTATCCTTCGGAAAATCCACATCCGAACGCATTGATCATCGTTTTTATTTCTGCATTCGCAAGGACTTTATCAATACTTGCTTTCTCCACGTTTAATATTTTCCCGCGAATAGGAAGAATCGCCTGAAAGTTTCTGTTTCTGGCCGTTTTTGCCGAACCTCCCGCCGAATCTCCCTCAACAATAAATATCTCGCACTTTTTCGGATCTCTGCTCTCGCAGTTTGCGAGTTTTCCGTTACTGTCAAACGAATATTTTTGCTTCGTCAAAAGATTCGTTTTCGCCTTTTCTTCTGTCTTACGGATTTTCGCCGCCTTTTCCGCACTTGACAATACCGTTTTTAAAACGTCCAGGTTACGGTCAAAATAAAGAACAATTTCATCTCCCGCAACTTACCGACCGCTTTTGCCGCGTCGGGATTGTCCAGTTTTGTCTTTGTCTGCCCTTCAAATCTAGGATCCGGATGTTTGATCGAAATAATCGCTGTCATCCCGTTTCGGATATCAGCTCCCGTAAAGTTCGTATCCTTCTCTTTTAAAATACCGATTTCTCTTGCATACTGATTCATAACCGTCGTAAATGTCGTTTTAAATCCGGTTAAATGCGTTCCGCCCTCGGCATTGTAAATATTGTTGCAGAAACCGAGCACATTCTCATGAAATTCATTAACATACTGAAATGCCGCCTCCACTTCAATACCGTCTGCTTCCCCTTTAAAATAAACAGGCTCATGAAGCGCCTCTTTTTTCTTATTCAGATCTCTGATAAACCCGATGATTCCCTCCGGTTCATGATATTCGATATGCTCGGTCTGATCTCCTCTTTTATCTTCGAATATTATCGTCAGTTCCGGGTTAAGATATGCTGTTTCATGCAGCCTGCTTTTTACTTCCTCCGCCCGGAACTTCGTCTTTTCAAAAATCGTATCATCAGGCAGAAAATTAATTGTTGTTCCTGTCTTTTTTGTCTTTCCGATCTTAGGAAGAAGTCCGTTTTCCAGTTCAATGACAGGAACTCCGCGCTCATATCTGTCATGGTATACCGCCCCATCACGGCTGATCTTAACATCCATATATGTAGAAAGTGCATTTACAACAGAAGAACCGACGCCATGAAGACCTCCGCTTGTCTTATACGCCGAATCGTCAAATTTTCCCCCTGCATGAAGTGTGGTAAACACAAGCCTTGCCGCAGAAATTCCTTTTTGATGCATATCAACCGGAATTCCCCTCCCGTTATCGGTTACTGTTGCCGTTCCGTCTTTTTCTAAAACAACACGGATTTCCGTACAAAATCCTGCCAGATGTTCATCCACGGAATTGTCCACAATTTCATAAATAAGATGATTCAGACCTTTTGTCGATACACTTCCGATATACATTCCCGGGCGTTTTCGTACCGCCTCTAATCCTTCCAATACAGAAATACTCCCTGCATCATATGTATTATTTCCAGCCATTTACCTTCTCCTTTACCGGATCATTCCTTCTATTTTTCTCGACTTCTTTTCTTATGCCGCACTAATTTTGTTTCACGCTATAACGAGATTGTACCCTCAGATGCCGGATGTTGTTCCTTTCATCTGAGGGTATTATTTTCTATGATACCACCCGTTTTCGATCTTGTAAATAGAATCCTTGTCATTCCAGTATAACTTCACACAGCGTATCTGCCACGACCTCCATCGCATTTTTCATTTCTTCTACAGTATTTGTCTGCGCACCGGCTTCAATCAACAGAGACTTCGGCAGCAGATGCAGATTATATCTATATGCCCGCAGATAAATATGTCTTGCAAACCCGGGATACATTCGTTCTGACGCAAGCTGCATCTGAAGAGAAAACGCCAGATTATCCTGTATGTACGGATTATAAAGATAATCGATATCTCCGTTTGTGCGAGATCGGCTCAATCCATTAAAATACATGATCTTTGCAGTCGGCTTTCCGTTTACTTCTGTGACTAAGTGCGTTCCCTCGGCAACGCCATCCCTATGAAGGTCGATTGCCACCTCGATCGTTGGGTTTGCCTCCAGAATCGGTCTGACAGACGCTTCTGCGTTTTCATATGCATTACTCCTGTCGAGCTGTCCGTTAATAATATCATATACCTGTGTCATGGATTGTTTTGATTCCCCGCTTATTTAAAAGCTCTGTCAGATATTCCCCTATTCCGATAATACTTGTGGCAGGATCTCCCGGAATTGAATCGACAAATTCCTCCTGTGAATGAGTATGAAATATCAATACTTTCGGACCATCTTCCTTTTTATTGATCTTCATACTCCTCCCAAGAAGGTCATCTGCATTCAACTGTTCAGGACCAATCATCGTAGAGCTGTCTACCGTATAAAAATTACTAAGCAAATAATCAAAATCTCTTAACCTCTCAATAGACATATCGACAGAAGAAAGTGACGTTTCTCCCGACGGCTGCACATTTTGCGCCGTTTCAGGAGACTCTTTACTAATAAGATTTCCGTTTTCATCGATACAGTTCTCATCGTTTGCCTGCGCCTCTAAAATTTGAGCAACAGTTTCTTGATCTTCTGCCGTAAATCCCTCTCTCCTATGCTCCATCGCATACCCTGCTGTCGGAAGAAACAGATAAGATTGTTCTATAAAAAACTCGTGAACTGTTTTTTGCGGGCTTCTGTTCAAATATGCAAGCCGCGGCATGTACATCTCTTCCGCACCCGAAAAAATATGAGTTTGGAAACCATACATTCGAGCCGACCACATTCCTTCCGAAATCAAACAAATCATTGCCAGAAAGAAAAACAGAAACCGGATCATCCGCTTCTTCCGTTCTCGTTCTTTTTCTAATATCCGAAATCGATCCGCCATCAGACATCGTCCTTTCTATTACTTCTGACAGTGTATGCTTTGTTCTTTTCTCTTATGCTTCCGATCTGCCTGAACCGGCCGAAAAAAGCATATTGATCGCTTCCGATAAAGTATGACTGATATGATGAACCATTTCATCAACATCTTTAGGCGTGACAAACATTCCGTTTAAATGAGGAGAGATCAGCTCTTTTACAAATTCATATTTTTCTCCGGCGTTATAGGAACGCAGCACTTCCCCGACTCCTTTTAAAGAATCCGAAGATTCAAGAGCCCTTATAAAGTTTTCCATTGTATCATTTACAATCGTTGCTGCGTCTACAACTGTCGGCACACCGATTCCGATAACAGGTACTCCTAATGTTTCCATTGTCATCCCGTTTCTGTGATTCCCCACTCCACTTCCGGGATGAATCCCGGTATCTGCGATCTGAATCGTCCGGTTCAATCGCTTACTGTTTCTTGCTGCCAATGCATCAACTGCAATAATAACATCAGGATTCGTTTCCGATACAATCCCACGCACGATCTCCGCACTTTCCATTCCCGTTTGCCCCATCACTCCCGGCACGACAGCGCTGATCATCGGCGCGTCGTCGATCCTATTGCATATTTTCCATATTCTTTTACAATATGCCGCGTCACGGATAAATGATCTGCCACGCAAGGTCCCAGTGAATCCGGAGTAACTTCTCTATTCCCCAGCCCTACTACAAGATAGATAGATCTTTATCTTTTACTTCAAATTTTCGGATCAGTTCCTTTATAAAAGAACATACCTTTTCGGCAATCACGGTCTGACTTTTTTCATCAGGCATTGCCAAATTAGGAGTTTCTATCGTCAAATAAGTTCCTACAGGTTTTCCCATTGCCTTTGCTCCGTTTTCTGTTTTGATCTCCACTCTTGTAACACGAAGTCTGATGCTTCATCATAATCTTCTTCAAGAACTACCCCTGATATTTCTACATGATCTGATTCAAACCTTTCTTTTTCTTCAAGCGCAAGATCTGTCCGCACACTATAATTTTTTATCATATCTCATCCTCGCTTTTTATGTTCTTATTATAGTATTCCTGCTGTTTTTATATTCAAACCGTCTTTTTAATGCAGATACTGTGTTTTTTTTATTCCGGTTTTCCAAATAATGCAGTTTTTCTCTATATATGTTCCATAATTCCCAATATTTATTAAAATATGTATTGACAACCCTTTAGAGTTGGCATAAAATAAATGAGTATGTTTCAGCAGAACGTCCGTGTCCGAGTCTGCGGAAACTCAAATTACATTTGAAATCATAGATATATTTGGAGGTGTACGCATTGGCTAACATTAAGTCTGCTAAGAAAAGAATTTTAGTAAACGAGACAAAAGCTGCAAGAAACAAAGCAATTAAGTCTAAAGTAAAAACTGCTGTAAAGAAAGTGGAAGCTGCAGTTGCCGCTAAAGACGCTGAAACTGCTAAGACTGCTCTTCGCGCAGCGATCGTCGAGATTTCCAAAGCTGGAACAAAAGGTGTTTATCACAAAAAAACTGTTTCCAGAAAGATTTCTCGTCTTTCCAAAGCTGTAAGCAGCATTGCTTAATCTTATTAATAGAATTGATAAAAATAGAAAAGACATTTGCTCCCGTCAGGCAGATGTCTTTTTTTTGTACATAATCTTATCATCATAAACAAAAAGACATTTTCATACAAAAAGACGCTTCGCGTAATGCAAGGCGTCTTTTTGTAATTATATCCTATTAGTTATTGATCAGTTTATCTTCATCGCTCCAACTGTAAAGTTTTCTGATCTCTTCTCCTACTTTCTCTGCCGGATGCTCTGACGCAAGTTTTCTCATTGCGCGGAAATGTGCCTGACCTCCGGCTTCGGACATATCCAGAAGAAAGTCTTTTGCAAACGTACCATCTGAATATCTGTCAAAATCTGCTTCATCGCTTTCTTCGTATCATCTGTAATGATCTTCGGTCCTGTTATGTAATCACCATATTCGGCAGTATTGGAAATCGAATATCTCATTCCTGCAAAACCGGACTGATAGATCAAATCAACAATAAGCTTCATCTCATGAATACACTCAAAATATGCATTTCTCGGATCGTATCCCGCTTCTACAAGTGTCTCAAAGCCTGCCTGCATAAGAGCGCACACACCGCCGCAAAGAACCGCCTGTTCGCCGAAAAGGTCTGTCTCTGTCTCTGTACGGAATGTAGTCTCGAGGATACCGGCTCTTGCTCCTCCGATCGCAAGACCATATGCGAGAGCTTTATCAAGAGCTTTTCCTGTATAATCCTGCTCTACAGCTACAAGGCAAGGAGTTCCTTTTCCAACCTGATACTCGCTTCTTACAGTATGTCCCGGAGCTTTCGGAGCGATCATTGTCACATCTACGTTCGCCGGCGGAACGATTTGTCCGAAATGAATGTTAAAGCCGTGTGCAAACATCAGCATATTACCTTCTTCAAGATTCGGCTCAATATCGTTTTTATATAAAGCAGCCTGTTTCTCATCATTAATCAGGATCATAATAATATCTGCTTTTTTTGCCGCTTCTGCCGCTGTATATACTTCAAATCCCTGCGCTTCTGCTTTTGCCCATGATCTGCTTCCTTCATAAAGTCCGATCACGACATTGCATCCTGATTCTTTCAGATTCAGTGCATGAGCATGTCCCTGACTTCCATAACCGATGATCGCGATTGTTTTTCCCTCAAGAAGTGAGAGATTACAATCTTCCTGATAATAAATTTTTGCTGCCATTTTGCATTCCTCCTAAATGATAATTAAAAATATGCTACATCCTTACTTCCTCTGGAAAGACCTGTAATACCTGTTCTTGCAAGTTCCAGTATCTCATATCCTCGAAGAAGATTCAGAAAAGCTTCCAGTTTACTCTGAGTTCCGGTGAGTTCGATGATCAGCGAGTCCTCTTCGACATCAACTATCTTCGCTCTGAAAATATCTGCCACTGAAATAATCTCGCCCCTTTGGGATGCGTTTGCCCGCAGTTTTACCATGATCAGTTCGCGGTATACTGACTCTCCGTCTTTCAAAACTTTTATATCAACGACATCTTCCAGCTTCCTTACCTGTTTTTCTATCTGGGATAAAATCAGCTCATCCCCCGATGCAACTACTGTAATCCTCGTAAACCTCGTATCGGTCGTCGCACCTGCCGTGATGCTGTCTATACTGTATCCGCGTCTGCTGAATAACCCTGCAATACGGCTCAACACTCCCGGATTATTGTCTACAAGCAATGAAAATACCTGACTTCTCATGTGTTCCTCTCCTTCTTCTCTAAAAAAACAGAGTGCGTTCTGTTTTTATATTTTATAATATTACCAACTCAGCTATTCTTTGTCAAGATGTTGTGCTAAAATTTTTACATATTTGATGACCGTTCAGTCAGTCTAAAATCAAGAATGAAATCAAAAGTTATACGCAGCCGATCTTTTCTGCAATCTCGTTTAAATAAACCCATCTTTCTGTTTTTTCGTCAAGCTGTGCCTGTACTTTCTCCTGTTCCTCAAATAACTCTTTTAGTTTAACAGAATTGGTCGCATTCGCATTGATCTGCATTTTAATTTTTTCTATTCTTTCTTCAAGCGCTGCGATATCGTCATCAATCGTCTCAAATTCTCTTTGTTCTTTATAAGAAAATTTAACCTTCTGCGGCGCATTTTGTTTCCAGCTTTTCGGATTACTTTCCGCAGGATCTTTCGGAAGATTTCCGCGCGAATTTTCGGTTTTGTCTGTAAACTGCGTTGATGCAGATTCTCTTTTCTTTACATTCAAATAATCGGTATATCCTCCTTCAAACTGACGGATATGCCCCTTCCCATCTAACTCGAAAATGCGATCCACAATGTTATCTAAAAAATAGCGGTCATGCGATACGGTGATCACGATTCCCGAAAAAGAGTTTAAATAATCTTCCAAAATCGTAAGTGTGGGAATATCAAGATTATTTCCCGCCTCGTCAAACAAAAGAACATTTGCATTTTCGGCAAGTACGCCAAGAAGATGCAGCCTTCTCTTCTCTCCGCCCGAAAGTTTACCTATCGGAGCATACTGCATATCAGGAGTAAACAAAAAACGCTCCAACAACGCTGACGCACTGATTTTTCCTTCTCGTGTCGTAATATATTCTGCAATATCTTTCACATAATCGATCACTCTTTGAGAAGGATCCATCTCTTGTTCTTCCTGTGCAAAATATCCGATCTTGATCGTTTCTCCGATCTCAATGTTTCCACTGTCCGGAATCACCTGTCCCGCGATCATTTTCATAAGAGTTGATTTTCCGCATCCATTTGGTCCTATGATTCCAAGTCTTTGATTTTTTAACACAATATAACTGAAATCATCCAGTATCACTTTTTCTCCGTATTTTTTACTCACATGATGAAGTTCGATCGTCTTTTTCCCCATTCTGGTTTCTACCGAATCAAGTTCTACTGTTTGATCTTTTATCGGAGTATTTCCGTTTTTCAGTTGTTCAAGACGCTCCAGTCTCGCTCTTTGTTTCGTTGTTCTGGCACGACACCCGCGTTTCGCCCATTCAAGTTCCATTCTCAAAACACTCTGTCTCTTTCGTTCAGATGCTGATTCCATCTCTTCTCTTTGCGCCTTCAGTTCAAGAAACCCTGAGTAGTCAGAGTCGTATCCATACATTTTTCCATGACTGATCTCCAAAATACGATTTGTAACTCTGTCAAGAAAATACCGGTCGTGAGTTACCATAATAACGGTTCCTTTATAGGACCGAAGATATTCTTCCAGCCATCGGATCATCGCTTCATCCAAATGGTTCGTAGGCTCATCCACAAAAGTACGTCAAAATCATCTGACAGTATTTTTGCAAGCACAACCCGTTTTTTCTGTCCTCCTGATAAATGCTCGATTTTCTGATCAAACCGGGTGATATTTAATTCCGTCAGATTACTTTCTACTTTCCAATTCTCTTCCCCTTTTTTTAATGCATATGACCGAATCGTACTGTCTTCTGAAAAAACCGGATTTTGCGGCACATAGGCAAGCTTCAGTCCATTTTGTTTTATAATCTGTCCTTTATCCGGTGTTTCTTCTCCTGCTATCATTTTAAGAAGCGTTGATTTTCCGGTACCGTTGATCCCTACGATCCCGATTTTATCTCCTTTTTGAATTCCGAATGACGCATCGTCAAATATTATTTTCTCACCGTATATTTTATAGAGATGTTCCACATTTATAATATTCATAAAAAACTCCTTGCAAACCATTTTCTCTCATTCATTTTGAGATGTCTGCAAGGAGTTGTCAAGTAGATTTTACCTATGCTTTTTTATTATTTTTATGATTATCTATTGTTTCTCTTTTATTCGTTTTCAATCTTTACATTCCGGCAAACCGTCGATTTATACCGAATTTTATTTACCAAAACAATAATAAGACTGACAATGAGCAAAAAGTAGAAATTAATTCCTCTGCTTACAAGCATGGACGGTATAAGATATGTACCGGTAAATACATGGGCAAACACAGTTTGATACATCAGCTCTGTAATTCCCTGCGCTCCCGGAAGCGGAAGCATATCTACCGCTATATAGACTGCGGCTTGAAGAAGGATAACTTCATCATTCCGGTTCCGTGCAGCCCGAATCCAAGGTATACCATATATGTCAAAAGAAATACGCTACATCTTTGTAAAAATGTAACAAGCACAATAAACAAAAGCTTTCCTTTATGTGTCCTAAGCCATGAAACTGCGTTTTGATAACTTCCGATAAACTCGTGAATTTTTTCAGGACGCTTTTCAGAAGGTTTCAAAATGCTCATTTTAACAAACAGCTTTTCAAAAAAAAAGCGCACATCGCAGCATAATATTCGGCATCAACATAATTCCCGCTATGACCACAACTAAAATTACATTTAATAAAAGTCCGAAAAGATAGAGAGGGAAAAATTTCCCTAACTCCGAATAGAGAGGCCGGTACCAAAATAATAAAATCGCCGCTCCTAAAATTACAAGTACAAATTTATAAACAACAGCAACTGTCATAAGCACAACCGTACTGTCCGATCCTCTGTTCCCGTCTTTGCTCATATAATAGAGCTGCACAGGCTGTCCTCCTGTTGCAGACGGCGTAATGCCAGAATAGAAAAATCCGATAAAAGAGTATTGGATACAACGAATCAAAGAACTTCCTTCTTTTCTTCGGTTTGCTTTCATTGCCTGAAGCAGATACCAGATCATATATCCTTCTGCGCATACAAAAAAGATAGCAAGAGCAGCCGCCGGAACCAAGTATCCTACTGACATTTTTGAAACGGCATTTGCAATTTCACCAAGATTTTTCCCACTGAAAAGTGTATAAAACGTCAAAAACATTACAAGTAAGAAAATCGTTACTTCAAGAATTCGTTTCTTAACGCTCATACCTTCTCCTCCGTCCTTTTCTTTCTTCTTCCCGGACATTATGTACATGCGCCATTGTTATATAATTTCCCGCAGCAGATAGATATGCCGGGCGGGATATCGGCGGAAAAGTAAGTGTTCCATACTCCGGATATGTCTTTTTCTCTCTTTCGGTAAGTTCTCTCAAACTACCTTCAAAAATTCTGTTTCCCCTTATATTCATAAAAATCCTTGGCGTAACAAGCGAAAAATGCTTGTTCCATGTACAGACGCCTGCCTTTTCAAGCAACTCGGCAGCATAGGAAGAACATGTGTAATGATTTTTTTGATAAAACGGTTTTCCGAAAAGTAAAAACGGAAGTCCGAGAATTGTATAATGATAGCGATATCTGTTCTTCATCGCCTCATGAAGCTCCTCTTTAATAAACTGCTTTTGTTCTTGAGTGCATGGAATTGAGCAGATCATATAATCCGCTCCCGGAAATGCCCGCAAAATTTTTCTTTTCTCTTCTTTTTCAAATCCTGCAATCAGAGGAATCGACGGATGTCTCCTTCCGATACTGTATGCTTCATCCAGATTCTCATCAAGCCCGATTGCCACATGAATATATTTTTGTTTAATTACTCTTCGAATAATCGAAGCAAAAATTCCCGGTGTATCTACAAATGCTATGTATATTTCTGTCATATTAGTTCATCCTTTCCCCCTGTAATGTAAATCTTCCGGATTAACAATACATTTTTCCTTTTGTCTTTTTTACCGATCATCGTTCTTTATTGAAAGCGATATACTTTTTTTGCAAGACGATATCCCCCGATTGTCAAGCTTGTGCCGATCTTTCCGGGTAAATATGTAAAACCGCTCAAAGTACGAAAGCGAAGCCGATAGTAAAGAGCTTCATTATACTCTTTTACATGATTCCACATATCTTTTCGCTTTTTATAGGAATCGGCTGTATCGATAAGGAGCAGATGGATAGATGAAATTGTAAGCATAATTGAAATATTTCGCACCATGTATGCTTCTAATTTCGGATGGATTTTCTTTACTTCCGCCAGATCAACGCTGCGGGTTACAAGATCTGTTACCAAGATCTGCTGATCGATCCTTTTCATAAGCACCTTTTCATTTACAGATTGATCATCTCTGCCCAGGTAATAATGATACAGATCGATGTCCATATAATAAATAGTCTCGGCGTACGGAAGCGGCTTATATGAAAACAGATTATCTACATAAAATGTATGCTCCGGCAGTTTCACTTCAGATTCTCTGAGCACTTTCGTCTGAAACATGAGCGAGTGCATGATCAAATATTGGGACGGATAAAACTTTCCGATTTCATCCCATGTGCACTGTTTTTCAATCGGAAATACATTTTTGTAATCCATTGATTTTTTTATTCCTTCATCAAGGTGATCGTATACATAATTACATACGATCAGATCCGGACGCTCGCCTGTAAACGCTTTTAGCTTGACAAGAAGTTTCTGATATGATTCTTTATCAAACCAGTCATCCGAATCTACGACTTTATAATAAATACCGTTTGCCAACTCGAGTCCTTTATTCACACCGGAACCATGTCCCCCGTTTTCCTTATGCACAACACGTACAATATCCGGGTATTCAATCTCATATTCATCGGCAATCTGTGCAGTACGATCAGAAGAACCGTCATCGATCAGAATAATTTCTACATCTTTCCCTCCGATAAGAAGAGAATCCACACATCTTCTCATATAATTTTCAGAATTATAACACGGAACTGCAAACGTAATGTATTTCATATAACTTTTCCTCCTCAGTGTGTTCCATATGCTCCTAACGGGCTGAAACACAGCGTTTTTTCATCTCTCATTTCTTAATGCTATTATTTACAGCCTAAATAATACTTGACCCTTCTTAAGATAACATCGAGGTATTTCTTAAGATTTGGGAAAGATTTTTAAAACAATATGAAAATATAGAAGAAATCATTCCAATCGGCATAATGATCAAAACAATAAATAAGATCATCAGCATCCGATCAGCCGTCCGACAATTCTGCTCACAGACAATTTCATCTCATTTTACCTCCTAAATATCTGTATGTATTTATTGTAGAAAAAAGAAAAATTTTTTCCACATGGATTGTCTTACATTTCCAAGCATGCATCTTACACTTTCGTAAGGCGCATAAAGAACAATGAAAAATTTCTTAAATTCTCTTTTATCACTTGTATCTCTTTTGGAAAAGTTATAACATAAGGAAATAATTTTATATCAGCTTATCCAAAAGGAGTTTTTATTTTATGAGAAAAAAATCCTGAATTTGAAGAGTTATTTGATGATGATTTTGAAGTGACATATGAGGAATACGTTCCAAATGAATATAGGTCAAGTAACGACATCTATAACGACTATGATGATGATGACGATTATTATGATGACGGATTATTATGATGATGACTATGAAGATGAATACTACGAAAGTGATGATGAAAACAGTGACTATGATCACACCGATCCCGATGACCGTACCAAAAAGAAAAAACGAAGAAAAAATTCTAAAATACCTCTGGCTGCACCTATCAGAAAAGGAGGACGTATCCTTTCCAACATTTCCGCTTCTCTGATCCGCAGCCTGACGGCTCTTTTAATTTTAGCTGTCATGATATTCGCCTCTTGGACATTTCTCCGTGCAAGTGCGCCCTACGGAGATATTATGGAAGCTGTTAATACAAAAACCGTTCCTCTCTCACTTGCTGCATACTTATTCTGTTGCGCTTATTTTTCTTTTTAAGCGAATTTATTGCACTTCTCTGGTCTATGACGAAGTAAGAGTTCGAGATCAATGGGGAGTTCACAAAGAAGATACCGGCAGAGGACTGAATTCTTTCTTACTTGTATTTCTCACCTCCTATGCTGCATTCTGGATCAATCGGTTTCTTCCCGAAACTCCGGATATCATCTATGGACTAAAGGGCGGACTTGAAGTATACGGTTCTATGCATAATGTTTTATTCGGACTTTGTGCAGCGGGGATCATCTCCTGCCTGATCCGCAAATACCTTTAAAATATTCCACAGCAGAAAATAGCAAAAGGTTTTCTATATCGGACGCTCGATTCGGATCTTCACAAGATCTGCCGAGCGTTTTTTCAGATTCTTTTTATATCCCATCCCTTTGTACCGTTTGATCTGACACACAGTTCTTCCCATTTGATCCGATACCTGTTCTTCAGTCGCACCATATGCAAACAAATTAAACGCACAGCAATTTCTCACTGCTTCTGCGCTGTAAGATGGAATTTTTGCCTTTTCACAATACTTCTTCATCATTCGGCTGATATACATCGTATTCAGAGGATTTTTGCTCCGATTATAAAAAAGGGATCTTCCTTCTTCCCATTCTTCCAAATAAGAAAACAAAATTTCTTTTGCATCTTCCGGTATATAACACGGCTCTTGCTTCCTTTTAAAAACACATACAATCCGTCGCCATACTGTACAAAATCTTCCGGCCCTTTCAATGCTATAATTTCCGTAGAGGACAGTCCTGCCCTATACATTAAAGTTAAGATCGTATACACCATATGATTTTCCGCCGATGCTGTCAACAATCGATCTATATGCTCCAAAGGAATCATCCTCGCCAACTCTTTTTCCTTTACCAGTTGTTTCAAATACGGTTCAAAATAGTCTTTAAACGAACTTGTTTTTGACTCATCTTCTAATCTGTCGCTCCACTCTTCTAACAAAAATTTTGAAAAAGAATTGACTTTTGTTCTACGAATTTTTATACTTGTAGTATTCTATGGGGTAAATTCCTATATAGAGATATATAGAAAAAGATGAGGGCAATTAAAATGAGCAATACGAATAACACAAATAATGAAGAAGAAATCTTCGATCCGCAGGAAATGTTTGTTACTCTGGATCTGGATGATGGTTCCCAGCTGGAATGTCAGATTTTGACAATTTTTGATGTAGATAATCAGAATTACATTGCACTGGTTCCGGTTGATAATGATGAGGAAGTGATCTTCTACCGCTACTTTGAGGATGAGGAAGGTAATCCGTCTCTGGAGAATATTGACAGTGATGATGAGTTTGATGCTGTCAGTGACCGGTTTGATGAGTTACTGGATGAGGAAGAATTTGATCAGATGTAATTTGCATTCAAAACGAAAATTTA
>ENA-OQCP01000234-OQCP01000234.1-human-gut-metagenome-genome-assembly--contig:-NODE-234-length-24439-cov-3.422590_pt1 | contig 24439 bp, 36 predicted proteins | sample MGYA00242760_ERZ504583 | MGnify/ENA primary metagenome ERZ504583 (study PRJEB26092, sample SAMD00036308) | human gut metagenome | host: Homo sapiens | study: EMG produced TPA metagenomics assembly of...
CTTTGTACTTTGCGTTGGCGGCGCTCTCGGTCATGCCCTGCGCCGTGTTGTTGCCCTCGCCGCTTCTGCTGCACGCCGCAAAGGCGGTCAGAATCAGCAGCGCGACATAATAACTGCGAGTATCTTTTTCATACTGTCCTCCGTTTATTCTCTTTTTTCTCTGCCGCCGAGCTTGAGCCCTTTGGCGGCATTCGTGTTGAGCCGCTTGCCTCCGTGGACAATTCTGTCTATAAGCACGGAGATTATGACGACTATGCCGATGACTATATTTCTAAGCGCGAGAGGCGCGCCTGCGAACTGGAGACCGTTATTGAGCACGCCCCAGATAAACGCACCTATGACGGTGCCGAGGAGCATACCCTGTCCGCCCATGGTGCTGACTCCGCCGATAACGGACGCGGCGACGGCGTTGAGCTCATAGTTAGAGCCCGCGTCCATGCTGCCCATGCCGCTCTGCGCGGTGAGTATCAAGCCGACAACGCCGGCGAGGAAAGAAGAAATGACATAAACTTTCGTCTGCGCCGCGGCGACATTGACTCCGGACAGGCGCGCCGCCTCATAGTTCGAGCCGAGGGCATAGACATGCCTGCCGAGTGCCGTCTTTGAAAGAATGAACGCGAAGAAAGCGAAGAGCACTATCGCTATCCAGATCGGGGTATATATCCCGAGGAAGCGGCCGTAATAGAAGAAATTCTTGAAGCGTCGGAATATATGCCGTTGGTGTTCATGTTGCCGTTGACTATCTGCGCGACACCGCGGGCGATTATCATAGTACCGAGGGTGGCTATGAACGCCGGAAGCTTTGCGACGGAGATAAGAAGTCCGTTTACAAGACCGATTGCAAGACAACAAATAATAGTTATGAGCACGGTCAAAATCGGGTTCATATTGAATTTTGTCATCAGTGTCGCACTTATCATGCACGACATTCCCGCGACCGAGCCTATTGAGAGGTCGATTCCGGCGGTTATGAGGACGAACGACTGACCGACGCCGATTATCAATATCGGCGCCACCTGGCGCAGAAGGTTCGTTATATTGGTTGCGGAGAAGAACAGCGGATTTATCAGCGCAAAGACGATTATCATAACTATCAGCGCCGCAAAGACCGAGAGCACCTGTCCCATTCCCCTTGCGGAAAGCATTTTTTTGAACATTCAGCTCACCTCCGTGCGGAACTTTGTTGCAAGCTCCATTATTTTTCCTGCGTGGCTTCATCGCGACTGAGTTCACCCGTGATGCGCCCGGAACACATGACGATTATCCTGTCGCTCATGCCGAGCACCTCGGGCAGCTCAGACGAGACGAACATAACGCCGATGCCGCTCTTTTTGAGCTTGTTCATCAGATTATATATCTCGACCTTGGCGGCGACATCGATGCCGCGCGTCGGCTCGTCGAAGATTATTACTTTAGCGTCGCGCATGAGCCATTTGCCGACGACTATCTTCTGCTGGTTGCCGCCCGAGAGATTCTTTACCTCGCTTTTTATTGACGGCGTTTTTATTTTCAGCTCTTTCACGGCGCGATTAGCCATATCCCGCTCGCGCTTTGCGCTGAGCACTCCGACGGGGTTCGAGAGCGTATCGAGATTCGCTATAGCTATATTTTCGCTGACATCGAGCTCGACCAAAAGACCGTCTTTTTTTCTGTCCTCCGGCGCGCAGACTATACCGCTTTGACGCGTCGCGCGGACTTTGAGCTTCACGCTCTTGTCGTAGACGACAACTTCGCCCGCCGTTATTTTATCCGCGCCGAACAGCACTCTGACGAGTTCCGTGCGCCCCGCGCCGACAAGACCCGCGAAGCCGAGTATCTCGCCGGAATAAAGATCGAACGAGATATTCTGAACCTCGGAGGTGGATATTCCCTTGACCTCCATGATTTTTTTGCCGCGTTCGGTCTGCTCATGCGGATATTTTTCGGTTATCTCGCGCCCGACCATGAGGCGATTATCTCGCCTATAGACAAATCTTTGAAATCAGCGGTCTTTATATATTTTCCGTCGCGCATGACAGTGACCCTGTCGACGATATTTTCGAGCTCTTCAAGCGGTGGGAGATATAAATTATGCCCTTGCCCATATTTTTGAGCTCGTTTATTATTCTGAAAAGCTCCTGCGTCTCGCGCTCGGTCAGCGCCGAGCTCGGCTCGTCCATGATTATAATATCGGCGTTTGTCGAGAGAGCCTTTGCAATCTCGACCATCTGCTGTTTTGACACGGAGAGCTTGCCGACTTCGGTATCGGGCTCGATATTGAGGCTCAGTTCTTTGAGAAGCTTTGACGCGCGGGCGTCTGTTCTTTGAAATCGACCATGCCGCCCTTTTTGAGCTCCCTGCCGAGAAAGATGTTCTCCGCCACGGTCAGGTGGCGGCACATATTGAGCTCCTGATGAATAACGGCGATGCCGAGTTCAGACGCCTGGGCGACGGTAGAATACTCCTGCGTTTTGCCGCGTATCTTCACTTCGCCCTCATCTTTTTGATATATTCCGCCGATTATTTTCATCAGCGTGGATTTTCCCGCTCCGTTTTCGCCGAGCAGCGCATGCACCTCGCCCGCCCGAAGCTCGAAATCGACTTTGTCGAGTGCAACGACTCCGGGAAAAAACTTCGATATTCCCTTCATCTGCACAAGATATTCTTCCATTTTTCTTCCTCCCGTGCGGATTTGAAATCCGCAAATAAGGTAAAGTCGGTGTTTATTGTTGCCTGTGCGAGCGCAATTATTAAAGCAGGCGCAAAATTTTCAGAATAATTAAATTGTCATAAATTGAGAGCAAATATAACGACAAAAATATAGATTATGGCGCTTTATATACTTGTCTGCAGGCAAAAAGAGTGGTATAATAATTACGTCTGTAAAACCAGCCATACTATTTCCGTCTGGAGGTAAAAATATGTCATACGATGTAGCAATTATCGGTGCAGGCGTCAGCGGCGCAATGGTCGCGAGAGAGCTGAGCCGATATAACATCAAAGTCGCATTGGTTGAAAAATGCAGCGACATGGCGATGGGCACAACAAAGGCCAACAGCGCCATTGTCCACGCAGGCTTCGACGCAATGCCCGGCACCCTCAAAGCAAGACTCAACGTTGAGGGCACTGCCGCAATGCCCGGTCTGTGCGAGACACTCCATGTCCCGTTCAAGCCCATCGGCTCATATGTTGTCGCTTTCTCGAACGAGGAAGTTGAGACTCTTGAAGAGCTCAAGGCAAGAGGCGAAGAGAACGGGGTTCCCGGACTCGAGATTCTCGACAAAGAGGCTATTCACCGCGAAGAGCCGAACCTCAGCGACGAGGCAGTCGCCGCGCTCTACGCTCCGACCGCCGGAATCGTCTGCCCCTACGAGCTGACGATAGCGACAGTTGAGAACGCAGTCATGAACGGTGTCGAGTTTTTCCGCAATTTTGATGTTACGGCTATTGAAAAGAACGCGCAGGGCAACTTCGTCCTCAAGTCCGACGCAGGCGAGATCGAAGCGAATATGTCGTCAACGCCGCCGGCGTTTTCTGCGACAAGGTAGCTTCTCTCATCGGCGACGATTCAATAACCATTATTCCCCGCAAGGCGAATATATGCTCATGGACAGAGCAGTCGGCGACAAGGTAAAGCACACGATATTCCAGTGTCCCTCAAAGATGGGCAAGGGTGTTCTTGTCACCCCGACCGTTGACGGCAATCTGCTCGTCGGTCCGAGCGCAGTCGACATAGACGAAAAGGACGACTGCTCGACCACCGCAGACGGCACGAACGGCGTTTTCAAGACCGCTCTGAGATCCGTTCCGTCGCTCTCGACCCGCGACGTCATCACTTCGTTTGCAGGCATCCGCGCCCACAGCACCGGCGACGATTTCATCATCGCCCCCAGCGAGAAGGACGCAAAGTTCATAAATGTCGCCGGCATCGAGTCGCCCGGTCTTTCCTCCGCTCCCGCTATCGGTCTTTATGTCTGCGACATGATTCTGCAGGACAAGGGCAAAGTCAGCGAGAAGGCGGACTTCATCCCCGGCAGACCCGCTCCCGTGCGTTTCCGCCACATGAGTTCGGAAGAGCGCAAAGCACTTGTTGAAAAGAACAGCGCATACGGCAGAGTTATCTGCCGCTGTGAGACTATAACCGAGGGCGAGATCCTCGACGCTATCCACGCGCCCGCAGGCGCTATAGACGTTGACGGCGTAAAGCGCCGCACGAGAGCCGGAATGGGTCGCTGCCAGGGCGGCTTCTGCGGTTCAAAGGTAGTCGAGATACTTGCAAGAGAGCTTGGTCAGGAGCTTGATGAAATCACAAAATGCGGCGGAGAGTCAAAGATCCTCTTCGGCAGGACTAAGTGATCTGCGAACTTTCGCAGCATGAAAGGATGAATACTAATGCTTAAATATGATCTTGCCGTTATCGGCGGAGGCCCCGCAGGCATGGCTGCTGCGCTCAAGCGCGCGAAAGCGGCGTTGAAAAGATAATCATACTCGAGCGCGCAGAGACTCTCGGCGGTATCCTTGAGCAGTGCATACATACCGGCTTCGGTCTGCACTACTTCGGCGAGGAGCTTTCGGGTCCCGAATACGCCGCGCGTTTCATCGAGCTTGTTAAGGACACCGACATTGTCGTAAAGACAGACACGATGGTGCTCTCCATTTCCGACGACAACGTCGTCACCGCAGTCAACAAAGAGGACGGTCTTATTGAGATCAACGCTACCGCAGTCATTCTTGCAATGGGCTGCCGCGAGCGTCCGAGAGGCGCGCTCAACATAGCGGGCACCCGCTGCGCCGGCGTTCTCTCCGCAGGTACTGCGCAGAAATATGTCAACATTGACGGCTATATGCCCGGCAAGGAAGTCGTTATCCTCGGCTCGGGCGATATCGGTCTTATCATGGCGCGCCGCATGACCCTTGAGGGTGCGCACGTCAAGATGGTCTGCGAGCTGATGCCCTATTCGAGCGGACTGACGAGAAACATCGTCCAGTGCCTCAACGACTTCGACATCCCGCTCAAATTGAGCACCACAGTTATCGACATCCACGGCAAGGAGCGCCTTGAGGGCGTCACCATTGCAAAGGTCGACGAGAACCGCCGCCCGATCCCCGGCACGGAGGAATATGTCCCCTGCGACACGCTCATGCTTTCCGTCGGTCTTATCCCCGAGAATGAGCTGAGCAAGAACATGGGCATCGAGTTTGACCGCGTCACCGGCGGCCCGGTAGTTGACGAATACAGAGAGACTACTCACCCCGGCGTTTTCGCCTGCGGCAACGTGCTGCACGTTCACGATCTTGTTGACTTCGTTACCCTTGAGAGCCAGACAGCCGGCGAGGGCGCAGCGAGATACATAAAGAACGGCGGAAACAAAGAGAAGAGATACGTCAAGACCAGAGGCATCAACGGCGTGCGCTACATCGTACCGCAGAAGATAGCCCTCGGCGAGGACGAGGATGTCAAGCTCTTCTTCAGAGTCGGCGACGTTCACAAGAATGCCAAGGTCGTTGTCACATACAACGGCGAGACGCTCATCAGCAAGAAGCGCCCGAGACTCGCTCCCGGTGAGATGGAGAACGTCATCATCAAGAGCGATATGCTCAAGAACTTTGATGAGAACGGCATAATCGAAATTCAGGTGGAGGAATAATCATGGTAAAAGATATTATTTGTGTCGCCTGCCCCATGGGCTGCCAGATCTCCGTTGAGCTCAACGACGACGGAGAGATCCTCAGCGTTACCGGCAACACCTGCAAGCGCGGCGACGCCTACGCGAGAACCGAGTGCACCCACCCGAGAGAAGCCTGACGACAACTGTCAAGGTCAGCGGCGGCGTTCACCCCGTTGTTCCCGTCAAGTCCGCAAAGGCTGTTCCGAAAGACAAGGTCAAGGACTGCGTCAAGGAGATAGCAAAGCTTGAGATCAAGGCTCCGGTCAAGATCGGCGATGTTGTCTGCGCGAACATACTCGGCACCGGCGTTGATATCGTTGCGACGAACATCTGCCCCGAGGCGTAAAAGGCATAAAAAATAAATCGAGCATCCGCAAAACGAAAATTTCTGCGGATGCTTTTTTGCGGATGTTTTTAAAATTATATGCTGTCAGCTCTTGAAATAGCTTTCAAGGACATCGGACGGATGCTGCCCTCCCGCGAGCTTTTCGAGCACAGCATCGGAATAAATATAAGACCTTTTCGCCGACTTTTCAGAATCGAGGGCAATTTCATTGCCGCTGATTGAAAAATAATATTTATCCCTGCCGTTGTCGTCGCTGAGAACAAGGCGGTTGTCCTTTTCTTCGTAAGTGCCGGTCGAGCAGTCGCTCATGCCGCTCCTGTACATGGAATAACTACCGTCTGCTGGCGACAGGACGATTTCGACATAATCTTTTTGACCGTCGTGCTCGTTCTTGCCGATGTAAGTTATAACATCGGTACGAATAGACTCGGGCGTGAAAAGAGCCTTATTTTTTAAGCACTTATCAGTCTTTTCGGAATCCGCCGAATAGCAGAACTCCCGCACGGAATCGGACTTTTTGGCGAGAAATTCGAGACCGTCTTTTTGTTTTTTGAATGTAAATTTGCTCTGCGAGCCGGAATTTTTCGCGGTAAGTATCAGATAATCGTCATCCTCCTCGTAAGTGCCGCTCAGAGCGGCGGAGAACCGATACGACTGCATAAAATTGAACGTCTTGTCCTTTCTGTTGAGCACAAGACCCGCATAGTCGTTATCCGACTTGCAGCCGAAGGACGCCACGCCGTTTTCATCAACGGAGGCTCTGACTATATCCGCAGAGCCGTCCGCGCTGTTTCCGGGGAAAAAGTGCGCCAAGAGTGCCGCGCACACGGCGACAACGGCAACAACGCCTATACAGATAATGCGTTTGACCGAGCTTTTCATACTGCATCTCCTCTCATCAGTGTTACATCCGCAAAGTTATATCAGCAAACAAAAAAATACCGCAGAGAGCCTGCGGTACTTTAAATTACTCCTCAAACAAATCGAGTATCATCTCTTTCGGGCGCGCTCCGACGGCGCGGTTGACCAGCTCGCCGTCCTCAAACACGAGCAGAGTGGGTATACTCATAACATCGAACTTTGACGCGAGTTCCGGCTCCTCATCGACATTGACCTTTCCGACCTTTTTGTGGGATTCTCGGCGGCTATCTCGTCAACTATCGGCGAGACCATGCGGCACGGACCGCACCACGACGCCCAAAAATCGAGCAGGACGGGTTTATCGCTCTGAAGCACTTCTTTATCAAAATTATCTTTTGTAACAGTTATAACTGACATTTCATATTCTTCCTTTCTCTTCACTTCGCCTGATATCCTCCGGCATTATTTAGAATAACAGATTTTCAAAAAATATTCAAGCAAAGTGATGATTCGTTCACACAAGTTTAAAATATTGGGTGTACTATATAGCCTGTGAAAGGTCGATCAATTGACTTTCAATGTGTATTCTGTTAATATCAGTATATAATAAGATCATCTTACGGGAGGTCATAAAATGAGAAATGTTATAAGGATAAACGACGGCTGGCTCTTCACGCTCGACGAGAAGACCGAGACCGTCAATCTGCCGCACACATGGAACGCCTTTGACGGTCAGGACGGCACAAACGGATATCTTCGAACAAAGGCGACATATTCCAAAGAGCTGCCGAAATCGGACAAGAAAACGTTCCTCGAATGCCGAGGAGTCAACTCAAAGGCGGAAGTCAGAGTCAACAACGAGCTTGTCGCAGTCCACGAGGGCGGATATTCCGCGTTCAGAGTCGATATCTCCGACTACATCAGATACGGCTGCCTCGTTGACATAACCGCCGACAACTCGCCGGACGAGTCCGTCTACCCGACGATGGCGGATTTCACATTCTACGGCGGCGTTTATCGCGATGTCAATCTTATCGAAGTCCCGGACTGCAGATTCACCATGAACGACTATGGCTCGGACGGAATATACATCACCCCGCGCCGCGTCGGCGAGGACGGCTGGGAGCTGAGCATAAAGGCGCTTATTGACAACGCCGACTGCTCGCACAAGGCTCGCTTCACGCTCATCGACGCCGACGGCAACGAGAAGGCTTCAACAATAGCGGATCTTCGCCCGATAATCAGCGCGAAGCTGCCCGTTGAAGACCCTGTTCTCTGGAACGGCAGAAAGAATCCGTATCTCTACACCGTCAGATGCGAGATTTTTGACAGCACAACACAAGAAGTCACGGACAACATCGATATCAGAACCGGACTCAGAGAATATCATATCGACAGCCACAAGGGCTTCTTCTTAAACGGCGAGCACATCAAGCTCCATGCGTCTCCCGCCACCAGGACAGAGAGAACATGGGCAATGCCATAACCGAGAAGCAGCACGCGGAGGATGTCAAGATAATCCTCGATGTCGGCGCGAATTCGGTGCGCCTCGCCCACTATCAGCAGAACAGCTATTTCTATGATCTCTGCGACGAGAGCGGACTGCTCGTCTGGGCAGAAGTGCCGGTTATCTCCCGTTTCAGCCCCAAGCGCAATGAAAACGCGGAGCAGCAGCTCGTTGAGCTCATCAAGCAGAACTACAACCACCCGTCGATATTCTGCTGGGGCATCGAGAACGAAATCACAATAGCCGGAAGCGCAAGCAAGAAGCTTATAACATTCCTCAAGCATATGCACAAGGTTGCAAGACACCTTGACCCGACGAGATACACGACCTGCGCCCAGCTGACCATGTGCCGGTGAACTCACCGCTCAACCACATCACCGATATCATCGGCTACAACCACTATTACGGCTGGTACATGGGCTCGTGCGACGAGATAAACAACTGGCTCGACGAGTGGCACAGAGAGAACCCCGAGGGCAAGCTCTGCCTTTCGGAATACGGCGCGGAGGGCATCACGAAATACCACTCCGACTCTCCTGTTCAGGGCGACTACAGCGAGGACTATCAGGCTATCTACCATGAGCACTATATCAAATCGATAAACGAGCGCGACTGGCTCTGGGGCTCATATGTCTGGAATATGTTCGACTTCGGCTCCGCATCGAGAAACGAGGGCGGCGTCAGAGGCAGAAACAACAAGGGTCTTGTGACATTCGACCGCAAGACGAAGAAAGACGCGTTCTGGCTCTACAAGGCATACTGGAGCGACAAGAAGTTCGTTCACATCACCGGCGAAAGATACGTCAACAGACCCGCCGGAAAGAGCACGATAAAAGTCTACTCCAACTGTCCGGAGGTAACGCTCGAAGTAAACGGCAAGAGCTACACGAAGAAAGCGGACAGAGTGTTCGTCTTCGACGATATAGATTTGAAGCTCGGCGAAAATGTTATCAAAGCGCGCGGCGGCAAGGTTCGCCCGTCGCACACGATAACGGTAAACGGCATCGAAAAAGTCACAGACGAATACAAAATGCCCGCAGAATACTCCTCTTTCGTGCGCAACTGGTTCGTTGCGACGGACGGCGAGGGCGACCCGAACAAGCTCTCGGTTGAGGACAGCATGGGTGAAGTCCTCAGCAACGGCGAGGTCAACAAGATAATCAAAAATGCCGCCGGAGACTTTGCGGCAAAGGCTGTTTCAAGTCCCCTGCTCAAGCCCATCTACCCGGTGAAGGTCAAGACTATGATCAAGCTTGCCGGAAAACTCGGCGTCGATGAAAAGATGCTCTCGCTCGCGGGCGGATTCCTGCAGACAATAGATAAGAACTGATAAGACACAAAAATACCGCTGAAGATAAAACTTCAGCGGTATTTTTATTTTGTTCAGTTATATTGGTCGGTGTCCTCGTTGAGATCCTCGTCGTCGGGATCGTCGGGGTCAATCGGCTTTGAGGCTTCATCATCAGGATTGTCGGAATTCTGCTTTCCCTTTCCGGAGACGCCGAATGCAGTTCCGCAGCAGAGCCCGATGCTGATTCCGAGGCACATCCACATAGGGATATTATCCATTGCCACACCCATCATAAGCCCGATTGCAAGACCCAATGCAAGACCTATGCCGACGCTGCCTCCGCTTTTGCCGTCAAATGTTTTCTTGTTTTTGCTCTCTTTCATCAGACGGTCGCCGCCTCTTTTGCCGGAGCTTTTTCGGCTTTCTTCACGGGGAAAACATTCGTGAAGTTGAGCAGGAAGAGCAGGACATATGCCGCCTGCATCGGGATGTTCTCAATAATTGCGCTCTTGCCGACAGTCAGCAGGAGAACGAGCATTGTGAGAAGTATCGCGCAGAAAACGATAAGACCGACCATGAAGCGACCCTTGAGCTCTCTCGCTTTATTTATAAGCAGGAGCACCATGGGAGCGGCGCAGCAGAACGCGAACAGAAGCGCACCCGTCCAATGCGCCATGCAGCGCGGAGAATCGAGATGCATCTCCTCGCCCATCGAAGGGCAATTTATAGTAACATAAATTGCGGCGCTGCCGATCGAGCCGAGAATAACGCCCGCTCGGCTGTGATAACCGAATTTGCGATAGGCATAGAGCGTATTGGTGAACACGGTTGCCGACGCTATAACGCCCCAGCCTCTGAAATGCCACGGGAAGTCGAGACCTATCATGCTCGCGGTGATAAACTTCACCTTTTCGATGAAAGGCTGATCGCCGAAGAAGCCGTACCATGTGACATAGACGCAGCCGAAAATAACGCCGAAGAGGCAGAATATTTTCAGCGCCTTGCCGGGCTCCTTGCCGTAGAGCAGGACTTTTATGTAGACGATGAACATTGCAAGGCAGATGCACGAGACTGCGACCCAGATGGGATAGAGCCACTCGTGACCCATCATACCGCTGATGTTGGCATGGGTGATGCCGTCAACGGTACGTTCCTCTACCGTTGCGTAGTTGACGAGCACTATCTTGCGCATGAACGCTATCATCCACACCGCATAGGCGGCGATAATGGCAATCCACATTGCGGCATACGCCTTAAAGCTCGGCTGTTTTTTCACTTTTGACATTGTTGCACCCCTTGTTACCCTGCAACACCTAAAACTTTACAAGCCTTGTGTCGTCTGATTGCGTTTAACTGCGTCTTCATCCTTGTTTAACACAATCATACTTGCAACCAGATGTAAACTTTTAGATGTTGCAGGGTACTTCGATAAATTTTTATCGTTTTAATTATAACTGCTTTGAGGAATGTTTGTCAACAGTTTATTCCCTGTCCATAATATAAGATACTTCTTTATAGGGTTTGCCGTCTTTGAAATAGATTCTCGGCACACGGCGGGCAACGCCGCAGACGAACTCATAGTTGAAGCTCGCCGACATATCGCCTATCTCCTCGGCGCTAATCGTGCAGCCGTTGTCGCTGCCCATGAGAATGACCTCGTCCTCGATATTCAGCTCGCCCCCGATATCGGTTACGTCTATCATGAACTGATCCATGCACACTCTGCCGATTATCGGCGCGAACTGACCGTTGACTATCACCCTGCCCTTTGAAGAGAGGGCGCGCGGATAACCGTCGGCATAGCCACGGGGATAGTCGCGATGCGGTCTCCCTGTGAGTAACAAATGTGTGGCCGTAGCTGACTCCGCAGCCGGCAGGGACAGTTTTGAGATTGACTATCTTTGTACGAAGCTCCATTGCGGGGATGAGATCAACGCTCGATTTGTCGACCTCTTCCGAGGGATAAAGCCCGTAGAGAGAGATTCCGAAGCGCACCATATCATAGTGCTTTTCGAGCTCTTCGACTGCCGCCGAGTTGCTCAGATGCTTTATCGGTATGTTTATACCCGCCTTTTCAAGCTTATCTATAAACGCATCAAAGCGCTCCGACTGGAGATGCGCGGTTGTTTTATCGAGCTCGTCGGCGCGGGCATAGTGGCTGAAAATACCCTCAAGGACGAGATTCGGGAGTTCGATTATCTTCTTTATAAGCTCAACGCTCTCGTCGTTATCCTGAAATCCGACACGCGACATACCGGTGTCGAGTCCGATATGAAAACGAACGGTCTTTCCGAGGGCAACCGCCCTATCGGACAGACGTTTCGCCATTTCATAGGTGTAGATATTCTGCGTGATACCGTAGTTTATCAGCAGATCGTCCTGCGAGGGCGAGGTATAGCCAAGAATGAGGATCGGCTTTTTTATACCTGCACGGCGAAGCTCGACCGCCTCTTCAATGACGGCGACGCCGAAATAATTGACCTCGCTCTCAAGCTGATGCGCAAGCTCGACCGCGCCGTGGCCGTAGCCGTCCGCTTTGATAACCGCAAGAACCTTTGTCCCCTCGGGTATACGGCGCTTGCACTCACCGAGATTGTGAAGAATCGCATCTATATCTATCCTTGCATATATACGATGATACTGCATCGTTATCGCTTCCTTTGTCAGATTATTTGGGCAAGCGGAGCGGTCTCAATACCATTTGCGTTGAGCTCCGCTTTTATACGCTTTGCAAATTCGACCGCCTTGACTCCGTCGCCGTGCAGGCATATCGAATCGGGCTTCAATTCGATTATTTTGCCGTTTATCGATTCGACCGTACCGTTTTTGACCATACCGATAACGCGACTGACCGCCTCGTCCTCGTCGGTTATGACTGCGCCGGCTTGCCTCTTGCGACAAGCGAGCCGTCATCCTCGTAGGCTCTGTCCGCAAAAACCTCGCTTGCGGCTCTGAGTCCGATTTTCTTCGCCGCGCTCATCATCTTGCTGCCCGAGAGGCAGAGTAGAATGAGCTCGGGGGTCAAATTCATAGACAGCCTCGCATATGGCGGCGGCGAGAATCTCGTCCTTGCCCGCCATATTATAGAGCGCACCGTGGGGTTTTACATGGGCAAGGCGGCATCCGGCAGCCTTGCAGAACGCGGAGAGCGCACCTATCTGGTACTGGACGAACGCCTTTGCCTCGGCGGGCGAAACATTCATATTTCTTCTGCCGAATCCGACGAGATCGGGAAAGCCCGGATGCGCGCCGACCGCGACGCCGTTATCGCGCGCGAGGGCGACGGTCTTCTGCATCACGAGCGGATCGGACGCATGAAAACCGCAGGCTATGTTGGCGGACGAAATATATTTTATGACCTCATCGTCAAGCCCCAGCTTATAGTTGCCGAAGCTCTCGCCGAGATCGCAGTTAAGATCTATTTTATGCATATCTGTGCCCCCTGTCAATATTTAAGCTCGACATTTTTGACATCGGTTATGAGCATATGCCCGGGCGAATGAGTTATCGCGATGGGCGGTTTCGTGCTCATCAGAGCCGACTGCGGAGTGACGCCGCACGGCCAGAAGACAGGCACTTCGCCGGGATTTATAGTAACCGAATCGCCGAAATCGGGCTTTGAGATATCTTTTATACCGATAACGGACGGGTCGCCGATATGAATCGGAGCGCCGTGGACTTTCGGCATGGCGGCGGTTGCCGCGACGGCGGTAACTATCTTGTCATAGGGCAGCGGACGCATGCTGACGACCATTTTTCCGTGGAAAATTCCGGCGGGCTCGCACTCGATATTCGTAAGATACATCGGAACATTCCTGCCCTCTTCGATATGCCTTATCGGCACATTTGCGGCAATCAGCTCCGACTCAAAGGAGAAGCTGCAGCCAATGAGGAAGCTCACAAAATCATCGCGCCAAAGATGCTCGACGCTCGTATATTCGCCGGTCATGACGCCGTTTTCATAGACCCTGTATTTCGGAATATCATTTGCGATATCCGCGCCGGGGGCTATTTTTTTCAAAAAGCGCGAGCCGGCATCGCTGACTTCGAGTATCGGGCACGGGCGCGGGTTGCGCTGGGCGAAAAGCAGGAAGTCATAAGCGAGATCCTTTGGCAGAACGCAGAGGTTCGCCTGAGCATATCCCGCACACATGCCTGAAGTGTTACAGGTTATTTTGCCCTCTCTTATAAGCTGTCTTACATCGCGCGGACTCATCGAAGAATAGTCCATTTTATCTGCCTCCAATCAGGAGCCGGATATAGAGGTATCCGCTCTGAGAATCTTATACTGTAGTTTTTTGAGAAGCTTGTTGTCTTGTTTTATACGCTTGACGGCATACTGGAGATCGACCTTTTCAAAGCGCAGGCTGCCGCCCGGACGAAGCTGAGCGAGCAGGGGCAAATCAGAGGTAATGACCGTGGCTATCTTTGCATAGCGCCGGTAGTCTGTCTGTCCGCCATCATGATTATCGGCTTGCCGGAGGACGGAATCTGAACCGAGCCTGCGACGATGCCGTCCGAAATAATGTCGACGCCGTCAACGCTCTCGACCGGCGTGCCGTCGAGCTTTATGCCCATTCTGTCGGAGTCGCCGGTGACGGAATAAGTTTCGGAATAAAAGATATTTTTGCCCTTGTCGGAGAAATAATCATCCTGCGGGCCGGGTATGACATGGACGGTAACTGTGCCGTCTTTTTGTTTCTCGGGCTCGAAAACTCGGGAAGTCATGCCGTAGAGATCACTCTGCGGATATCTGAGCGGCAGAACATCGCCGGATTTCAGCTTTCTGCCCTCGAAGCCGCCGACTTTGCATTTAAGATTCGTTGACATACTGCCCATAACGGGCGCGATATCAAAGCCGCCCGCCACGGCGAGATAGCCGCGAAGTCCGCTCCTGGCGCTCCCGCAATCGAGCACATCGCCTTTTTTGACGCGCACGGCGCAATTCATCGGAAGCTCGGTAACTTCGCCCGTCTCGGAATCGGTCACGGTGGGAGCAAACTCGGCTCCGGTTATCGCAATCACATTGTCCTCATCAAAATAAGCTTTAACGCCGAGCAGGGTCATTTCGAGCACTCCGTCCCTCTCGCTGTTATCGAGCAGGATATTGGCGGCTCGGGCGGCAAACTGATCCATTGCGCCGCCCTGCTGGAATCCCGACGCCATATAGCCGCGGCGTCCGAGATCCTGAACGGTGGTGAGCATACCGGGAGAGATTATATGCATACTCATATCATTTACCCTCCCCGGTCGTTATTCTGCACTCGTATTCGTTGCGGCTGACGAGCTCTTCAATGCGGCGATACTCCTGTTCATCGACGGCGAAGAAGCGTATATAGTCGCCTGCGCGATAGAGTATCGGCTCCGCGCGGGTCGGGTCGTAGGGCTTAACGGGCGTTCTGCCGATAAGCTGCCAGCCGCCCGGAGACGCGAGCGGATATATTCCGGTCTGCTCGCCGCCTATGCCGACGGAGCCGCAGGAATACTTGTTCGCGGGTTTGACAGGCGCGGAGTGTGCAGGCGTTTGTCCATATCGCCGAGATAGGCAAAGCCGGGCAGGAATCCGAGCATGAAGATAAGATAATCTCTGCCCGTGTGTATATCTATGACCTCCTGCTCGGTGAGCCCGGCATGGGACGCGACAAAGGCTATATCCTCGCCGAACTCGCCGCCGTAGCAGACGGGGATATTGAAAACTCTCTTCTCCCCGCCCGACACCTGATCGAGCGATTTTATACGCTTTTTGAGCTTCTTTATCAAAGCCTCGCAGCCCGTCTGCAAGGGATCGTAGCAGACGAGCAGGGAGCGGAATGTAGGAATACATTCCGTCACCCCACGTATCGGCTTACGGGACAGCGAGTCAGACAGGCCGCGTATTTTTTTATTTATCTCGGGGTCTATAGTCCTGCCGAATTCAACATTGACCGCCGAATCTCCGGCCGGAAGAAACAGCGTTTCGTTCATAGCTTTTTACCCCTTTTTGGTTATTCGCCGAAAAAGCCCTTGTCAATGACCTTTTCGAACCAGGTCTTGCAGGTGTCCTCAAGTCTCAGCGCGTAGCTGACGCACTCGCGCATGAGGTTGACTATCGTCATGTTCATGCTCTTGCCGAAGCCGTCGATAGCCGGGATGCACCAGCCGTACATATCGATCATGCCGTTGCGTGCGGCGGCGGTTATCGCCTCGCCCTCGAGCTCGGCGGTGTGCATGATATCAATATCTTTTTTAAGATAAGCTATCGCCGCTATCATCGCGTAGCAGCCCCAATCGGAGACGGTCGCGGTGATTATATTATCGGTGATGCTCCGAACGGCTATTCCGCCGCCGCATCCGCAGCGGCACTCGCCCTCGTTGGCATAGGAATATGCTTATGCAGATGGGGCGCGATAGTACCCATGCCTATCTCGTTGCCGAGGTCGCCAATCGCGATATTGAGCACGCCCATGGCGCGGAGCTTATCGAAGAGGATATCCATTTTCGCCTCAAGTTCGGTCACATCAAGTCCTGTGGCGTTATGGTACTTACCGATTTTATTTTCGCCGGGCGCTTCGATGCTGATAACAGCGGCGGGCTTGCCGTGGGAGATTATCTCATCGGCACAGCTCTCTGCCTTTGATTTATCTTTTGTAAAGGCACGACAGCCATGGATATCGGATATTTTTTCAGCTCGTCTATAGACTCATAGAGATGAAGTCCGACAACTGCCGCCATAGCCTTGACGGCGGGGACATTCTCCTCCTGGCAGACGATAACGGGCTTTGCGCCGAACGCGATAACGAGCGAACGCGCGAGCAGGACGGAGCTGATAACGCCGTCCGTCTCAGCACTGCCGAACGGAGGCAGGACAAAGCCGGTCATTATATAGACAAGGTCATCCTGCTTCAGAGTGTCGCAGAGCTTCCCCGCTGCGTTCATGCAGAGGGGACCGCCCGTATATTCGCGCGAGGCAGGATAGAGGATATGACACACGCCGTATCCTCTGGGATCGATGTTGGAGATGTTGTCGAGGCTGTCGCCTAAATTGAGAAGAGTGAGCTCTTTTTGCGTCATACCGCTCCCCTCCCTCAGACAGTTGTAGCGTCAATAAACTCTTTGACGAGGTATTTCTGGAGGGTGTCGATAAGCTCGGGCGCTTTGCCACCGACGGGCTTGCCGTCTATCTCGTTTGCGACAAGGCAGAACGAACCGGACGAAGATACAATGACTTCATCGGCATCCATAAGCTCGGCGACAGTAAACGGAGTCTCGTCAACAGGGATATTGTTCGCCTTGCACGCTCTGATAAGATGCGCGCGGGCGATACCGGGCAGGATATAATGATCGGTCGGATGTGTCTTGAACACACCGTCCTTTATAATATGTACGTTGCTGTGAGCGCACTCGGTGACTCTGTCGCCGCGATGGAAAACGCTCTCGTCGCAGCCTGCCTCGGCGGTCTTCTGAGCCGCCATAACGCTCGGGATGAGGTTGAGGGTCTTAATATTGCAATGAAGGAATCTTGTGTCCTCAATGGTTATGAGCTTAATGCGCTGAGAAAGATCCTTGACCTCTGCGGGCTTGATTGTGACCCAGATGTTGGCCTTGCCCTCTTTGGGGAACGCATGGTTGCGGATACCGGTACCGCGGGTCGCCTGCCAATAGACAAAGTTATTGCCGCTGTCAACCTTGCTGACCATATCGTTGAGAATGTCTTTCATCTCATCCTTTGTGCAGGGAAGCTCGATGCGGAGCAGTCCCGCGCTGTTGAAGAAACGGTCGATGTGCTCGTCAAGAGCGAAGATAACGCCGTTGCGGCTGTAAGTCGCGTCATAGACGCCGTCGCCGAAATAGCACACTCTGTCGTTCATAGGAACCATCATTCTTCAAGAGGACCGAATTTGCCGTTGTAATACCCCAGATTTTCCATTTATATATCATTCCTTTCCCTGCAAAAATGCAGGATATAATCAACAATTATTCAAAAATCCGCATCGGGCAAAGGCACAAAAGCGAGCCTTGTTTTCCCGCGATTTTCAGCATATTCATTATACACACTATTAAATATAAATGTAAATAGTACCATTTAGATTCAATATTTTTTGTGGAAAAGCGGAGTTTTTATGAAAATTTTTCGGAAATTCGTCAGAGAGCAGAGATAAAAATTCTGAAATGCAACAGAAATCAAAAAAGCGTCCCGCAAGCGGGACGCCCTGTTTATTTTTGATATATCAGCGTGTTATTTATTTTCCGCCGAGCGGTCGCGCGCATCCTCGCTGACGGAGAGCGCATTCGCCAAAATGGCCGACGCGACGCCGCCGACTGCAGAAAATGTCAGAATATCGCCGTCGAGCGCGGAGAGAATCAGAATAACGACGGAAGTGAACATATAGACTGCGCAGCCTGCCGAACGAAAAACTTTCGAAAGATTTCCGAGGATAAACGCGAGCAGCTTCAGGAAGATGAACGCCGCGGGCAGGATATAGACAATAAAGCCGAGAATACCGTAGTTGAGTGCGACGGTTATGGGATCGGAATGGACCTTTGTCGCGGTCTTTATCGAATCCGTCTGATCGAACAGCGCGGCGAATTTCAAGCCGAAGAGCTTTGTCTGGATATCGCCCTCGCCGAACATCTTTGAGTAATAAACCGTTCTGTCGATATTTATCGCGCCGGCATTCGGAAGCGCGGGACTTCTGAGCGAGCCGAAGCCTATCGCGGCGGCGGGAGCGTTGTTCTCCGGAGCTGCTGTGCCGGGTTCCTCGGTGTCGGACTTGTCGGTGGTGTTTTCGGTGACTGTTTCCGACTCCCCTGTGCTGTCTTCTTCGGGGAGGGTTGGAATATAAGGTTTTATAAAGCTCTCGATATCGGATCTGTCCGGCATCGTGGGCTTCGTCTGCCACCACTTTGTAGTCTCGGTGCTTATCTCCGTTGTCTCTTCGGAGGTATCATCAGTGCTGTCGCCAGCGGGCTCTTTTGTGGATTCGCCTGCTGTAGAAGCCGAGCTTTTTTCGGTGGTCTTTTTGTCATCGCCTTTTGTTGTGTCATCGTCTTTTTTATCGCTGCCGGGCACATAGCCGGAATCGAGGTTCGGGACATAATCGCTGTCGTCGTCCTCGTCCTCATCGCCGAAGATCGGATCATCACCGTTCGGGTTGACTGTCGGCGACTGCTGGCCGTTATATGTATAGAACATACCCTTGAAGCTGAACGTGCCGTCGAAGCTGCTCTTTACGGGAGATATCGGCAGGAGTGCGAGAATGAGCACGCAGAAAAGTGCGCTCGAAAGGAACGCGCGCATCATGGGCGGACGATTCTCTTTTCTGCCGTCCCGCCAGGATGAAAATGTCCACATAAAGAGGATAGCCGAGAATATGACGGAGACGAAGAGCACGGGCTTTGAATTCGAAAGCACTGCGCCGACGAGAAGCAAGATAATACCTGCCGCCGGGACTATCCATGAGAGCACCGCATCGGCGGGCTTTGTGCTCTCCGCTTTCTTTCTGCCGAGATGGGAGACGAAGAAAACGAGAGCGGTCGGGATAAGCAGAGCGAGTGCCACGGCGAACGAGGTCGAATAATGGAACGTGCCCTTTTTTGAAAGATAATTTATAACAAGTGTCAGCGCGTAGATGAGCGCCGTCGCCGCTATAACGGCGGGGTGAACTCTGCGTCCGACGGTCTGCGCGGTCTCGAATATGAGCAGGAACATGAACGCGAAGAAGAAAGTATCCGCCATGAGTCCGAGCATATAGAAAAACGCGACATGGTCGCCGCGGGTCGCGCTCATAAGGCACATCAGCGCGATATATGCGGCGGCGATACCGTTATAGACTTTGAACAGGGTGCTGTATTTGCCCTTGTAGAAGCCGAGGGTGAACACGGTCACAGCGGCAATGATAACCGCCCTGACAGCACCCGAGACGCTGATATAATTCGCCTTGCCGAGATTGATAACAATAGACGAAAGTATATCGAGCAGCGGCTGAATGACGACCAGCGCGCAGGTCACGATATAGAGCACTGCGCTCTTTTCGCTGTTTGCACTTTTGACAGTTTTCTGATTATTCATAATTCACTGTCCTTCCGGAAAAATCATTTTTATTTTCTATATTAATTATACCACAAACCGTAAAAAATATCAATCCGAGTCAGAGCGTGGTGACTTCCATGCCGCGGCTCTCCTTGAACTCGACAAAGTCGTCGTAGTTGCCCGAATGGTCGATAACTCCGTCGTCGCAAATCTCGATTATTCTGTTGGCGACGGTGTTGACTATCTCATAGTCGTGCGAGCAAAACAGCACGTTGCCCTTGAAATCCGAAGTCCGTTGTTGACGGCGGTTATGGACTCGAGGTCGAGGTGGTTCGTCGGCTGATCGAGAATGAGAACATTCGAGCCGAAGAGCATCATGCGCGAGAGCATGCATCTGACCTTTTCGCCGCCCGAAAGAACATTGACGGGCTTCAGAACTGCGTCGCCCGAGAACAGCATTCTGCCGAGGAAACCGCGGATATAAGTCTCCGTCTGATCCTTTGAATACTGGCGCATCCAATCGATAAGATTGAGATCGGAGTTAAAGAACGCGGAGTTGTCCGCCGGGAAATAGGAGCGCGAGGTGCTCAAACCCCACTTGAGCTGCCGCTGTCGGAAGTTTCCTCTTCCATGAGAATTTTGAAGAGCATTGTTATCGCCTGCTCGCTTTTTCCGACAAAGGCTATCTTGTCGTTCTTGCGCACGGTAAAGCTGACATTGTTGAGAAGCTTCACTCCGTCAACTTCCTTTGTCAGTCCCTCGACCGTAAGAATATCCTTGCCGACCTCTCTGTCCATATCGAAGCCGACAAACGGATAGCGGCGGCTCGACGCGGGGAGCTCTTCGATAGTTAGCTTATCGAGCAGCTTCTTTCTCGAAGTCGCCTGGCGGGACTTCGATTTATTCGCGGAGAATCTTGCGATGAAAGCCTGAAGCTCCTTCGCCTTTTCTTCGTTTTTCTTATTCTGCTGTTTTATGAGCTTCTGAATGAGCTGGCTCGACTCATACCAGAACTCGTAGTTGCCGACATACATCTTTATCTCGGAATAATCGATATCGACTATTCGCGTGCAGACATTATTGAGGAAATGGCGGTCATGCGAAACGACTATGACCGTTCCGAAATATTCGCTCAGGAAATCCTCGAGCCACTTGACGGCGGCTATATCGAGGTCGTTCGTAGGCTCGTCAAGCAGGATTATATCGGGGTTGCCGAAAAGCGCCTGCGCAAGCAGAACTTTGACCTTCTGCGAACCGGAGAGCGACGCCATCTGCTCATGGAGCAGGCTCTCTTCAAGGCCGAGACCCTGAATCAGCTTTGACGCGTCTGACTCCGCCTCCCAGCCGTCGAGCTCGGCAAATTCCTCTTCGAGCACTGCGGCGCGCATTCCGTCCTCCTCACTGAAGTCCGGCTTTTCATAGAGCGCGTCCTTTTCTTTCATTATATCATAGAGGCGGCGGTTGCCCATAATAACGGTGTCGAGCACGGTGTATTCGTCAAAAGCGTAGTGATCCTGACGGAGCACGGACATTCTGACGGTCGGAGGGATTATAACCGAGCCGTGCGAGGCTCGAGCTCGCCGCAGAGTATTTTCAGAAATGTAGACTTGCCCGCGCCGTTTGCGCCGATTATACCGTAGCAGTTGCCGGGCGTAAATTTGAGATCGACGCCCTTGAACAGGGTCTGGGTGCCGAAATTGAAGCTGAGATCTGATACTGTTATCATCTTGTTCTCCCGTTTTTTTGCAATAAATATCTGCGGGCAAACGCATTCGCCCGCAGTATAATATAATAGCACATATAAGGATTTTCTTCAAGTGGCGGGAAAAATCAGTTTTCCTCCACGAAGCTTTTCAGCGTATCTTCAACGCGCACGCCGGCACTCTCAAGGCGGGCGCGGTCATGGTGTCCGCTCGTTATAAGCAGGCACTGCGAGCCGATCGCTTTTGCGACATCGCAGTCATGCAGAAGATCGCCGACAACGACGGATTTTGACGCATCGACGCCGTGCTCCTCTATGAATTTTTCCGCGCGCTCGACCTTGCTGCCGGCAAGGAGGTTGTCCGCGCCGAGGACGGAGTCAAAATATCCGTCGATTTCATAGTGCTTCAAAAGCCGTTCGAGCTGGCTCTGTTCGCTCGACGAGAGTACGACCTGCGGAATGCCGAGGCGCTTTGCCTCTTCGAGAGCCGCAGAGACGAAGCGAGTCAGTCCGCAGTTTTTGACATGGGCTTCATAGCCTGCTGGAACTCGGTGAGAATCAAATCGTAGTCCTCATTTTCGAGGTCGAGCACCTGCTCATAGAAATGGCGGATAGGTACATCTATATATTCACGGTACTCATCGAGCGTTATCGGCTTTTTTGAGCGGCGAGCAAGCATATCGTTGACGGAGCCGAGCGCCGCGCCGACATCATCGAGCAGAGTGCCGTTAAAATCCCAGATAATAAGCGAATAGTTTTTCATAAGTTCTCCAAAATTCAAAAAATAATTGCGAAAACATTGAGATCGGAGTATAATACTCACGACAAAACGAGAAAGAGTGAGACGGATGAAAGAATATCTTTTTGAAATGCACGCGCACACCTCGCAGACAAGCAGGTGCGGCGAAGTTCCTGCGGAGCAGGTTGTGAATACTTTCAAAAATCTCGCTATGACGGAATAGTCATAACCGACCACATGCATACGGGCACGATGGAAAAGATAGCAAACGAGCCATGGGAGAAGAAAGCGGATCATTCTTCGAGGGTTACAGAGCTGCAAAGGCACTTGAGACCAAGGATTTCACGGTTCTTCTCGGCATGGAGCTGAGATTTCTCGAAAACGACAACGACTATCTTGTCTACGGCTTCAACGAAGACTTTGTCTATTCGCATCCCGACCTCGACAGGATCGAGTGCCTTGAGGACTTCAGACCGATAGCGGACGAGAATAACCTCATCGTTTTTCAGGCGCACCCATTCAGAGTCGGCATGACGGTCACAGACGACGAGCTGCTCGACGGAGTTGAGATATACAACGCCCATCCCGGTCACGAATCGAACAACGAGATTGCCGAGCGTGGGCGAAGAAATACAGCCACCTGCGCGTAACATCAGGCTCGGATTATCACGGCAAATTAAATGTTCACCCCGGCGGCTCTTCTTCCCCGAGCGTCCCGCTGCCCGCACTGCCTCGAGAAGCTGCTCAGAGACCGCAGATACAGACTGCGCACGGACAAGGTTACTGAATAAAACTCATATTTCAAAGCACTGCCCGGCTTTCGTCAGGCAGTGCTTTTTTGTTTTATTTTCTCGCCGCTTCGCGCTCGGTTCTGCCCTTGTGGAACTCGGAGAACTGAGGCACGACGAACTTGATTCCCTTGGGAACAAGCTCAAACACGACATCGTTGACATACTCGCACTCGCCGTCGATATTGACAGCCGCGGGAACATCGCTGTGGATAGTCAGCTTTGTGCCGTTGATATACTGGGTCATCGGCAGACCGAGGTGCTGACCTTTCTTATACTTCTGAAGAAGCGGGAACAGGCGCAAACGGCCTCTGTCGTGGCGGATGATAACAAAGTCAAGCTTGCCGTCATCCGGCCATGCGAGCGGAGCCGCCTTGAAGCCGCCGCCGTACCAACGGGAATTCGCCGCGACGCAGAGCAGGACATCCTGCTTTATCGGCTCGCCGTCGTCGATAGTTATGGTGAACTCATGACCTATTTTCTTGCAGAGCGCCTGGAGAGCCGCCGCGACATACGCGGTCTCACCCGTCATAAGCGGCATCTTCTTGAAATAGGACTGCTTCGCGCAAACCTCGGCGTCCATGCCCATCGAGCACTGGTTGATGGCTATCTTGTCGCCGCACTTGATAACATCAAGCTCGACGGGTATACCCGTGACCTGAGCCTCGACATTGCAGAACTGCTCCTTTGTGCCGAACAGGCGGACAAAATCGTTGCCCGAGCCCAGCGGGATAACTGCGACCTCGCAGTTGGGATAGCCGTAAGCGCCGTTGACCACCTCATAGAGAGTTCCGTCGCCGCCGCAGGCATAGAAGCGGAGCGCTTCGCCGGATTTTGCGTGTTCCCTGCAGTAGTTCTGGGCGTCGCCCTGACATTTTGTGACATAGATCTCATAGTCGAGACCCGCTTTGCCGCAATAGTCCTCAATCTGGGGACGGATAATGCTCTCGGCATTGCCCTTCTTTCCTGCTGCCGGATTGATGAGGAAAATATGTTTCACAAATAATACCTCCTGTTTTACCTCTTTCGCCTTATTTAAAATACATAAATAACTGGCATTTTATCATGCCGTTATATAATTTCCTGCGTTTATCAGCCTTGCGCCCGAACTCCTGCTCGAAAGTATCGCACGGAGTTATGATGCTATATGACCAGCCGTGGCGGCGTTCAAACACGCGACCCATATCACGATAAAGCGTGTTCGCCTGCTCGATATCGAGCATACGCTCGCCATAAGGCGGGTTGCATATAAGAGTTCCGCGCTCGGTCTGCGGAACGAATTTTTTCAATTCACAGCAGCGCACGCTGACGAGGTCGTCAACGCCGGCAGCTTCGGCGTTTGCGGCGGTAAGAGCCGCAGCTTCACGGCTGATATCGGAGCCGTAAGCAAAGAAGTCATGCGTCGCGCTCAAGGTCGCGCGCACGCTCGCGCTCGGTATACCACACATCGCGCGGGATATTGCTCCAGCGCTCGGCGGCAAAGTTGGCGGTTGACTCCGGGGGCGATATTGCGCGCCATCATTGCGCCCTCGATAAGTATCGTGCCCG
>ENA-OQCP01000235-OQCP01000235.1-human-gut-metagenome-genome-assembly--contig:-NODE-235-length-24428-cov-4.687050_pt1 | contig 24428 bp, 26 predicted proteins | sample MGYA00242760_ERZ504583 | MGnify/ENA primary metagenome ERZ504583 (study PRJEB26092, sample SAMD00036308) | human gut metagenome | host: Homo sapiens | study: EMG produced TPA metagenomics assembly of...
CGACTATCTGGAGATACAGCCTCTGGGCAATAACATGTTTATGGTCCGCAACGGGGACACCGATATTGAGGGCCTGCGGGAGTACAACCGGACTATTGTGAAAATCGGCGAGAAGCTGAACAAGCCGGTGGTGGCCACCTGCGACGTCCATTTCAAAGACCCCAAGGACGCGGATTACCGCCGGGTCATCATGGGAGGCCGGGGCTTTGACGACGCGGACCAGCAGGCGCCCCTGTACATGCGCACCACTCCGGAAATGCTCAAAGAGTTTGAATATCTGGGCAAGGAAAAGGCTTACGAAGTGGTTGTGGAGAATTCCAATAAAATTGCAGATATGGTGGAAGAGGTCAGCCCGATTCCGCCTGGTGTGTTTCCGCCCTTCATCGATGGGGCGGAGGAGCAGCTTACCACCATAACCTGGGAACGGGCAAAAAAAATGTACGGCGATCCTCTGCCTAAGATCGTGTACGACCGGCTGGACCGGGAGCTTTCCTCCATTACGAAGCACGGCTTCTCAGTGCTGTATATGACTGCTCAAAAGCTGGTGGCGGACTCGGAGGCCCACGGCTATCTGGTAGGCTCACGTGTTCCGTTGGTTCCAGCTTTGTGGCCACGATGTCCGGTATTTCCGAGGTAAACCCATTGTGCCTCATTATGTGTGCCCCAAATGCCATCACAGCGAGTTTATTACCGACGGCTCCGTTGGGTCGGGCTTTGACCTGCCGGATAAAAACTGTCCGGAGTGCGGCACTCCCTACCACCGGGATGGCCATGATATTCCCTTTGAAACCTTTTTGGGCTTTGACGGAGATAAAACCCCTGATATCGACCTGAACTTTTCCGGTGAGTATCAAGCGACGCTCATCGGTATACAGAAACCCTGTTCGGCAAGGATAACGTGTTCAAAGCCGGAACATTGCCACGGTGGCGGAGAAAACCGGTATCGGCTTTGTAAAGAAATACGCCGAAGGCAAGGGTACTATGATGCACAGGCTGAGGAGGCCAGACTGGCGGCGGGATGTACCGGCGTCAAGCGCACTACCGGCCAGCATCCCGGCGGCATGGTGGTTGTGCCAAGAGGAATGGAGGTCTACGACTTCTGCCCGGTGCAGCATCCCGCAAACGATCAGAACTCCGATAACATCACGACTCACTTCGATTTCCATTCTATTCATGACACCATCTGCAAGCTGGATGAGCTGGGCCATGATGTTCCCACCATATACCGCTATTTAGAGGATTACACCGGTATAAACGTTATGGATGTTTCCATGAGCGACCCGGAGGTAATGTCCCTGTTTACCTCGACCAAGGCCTTGGGAGTGGAGCCGGAGGATATTGATTCCCAAACCGGAACCTTTTCTCTGCCGGAGGTAGGAACCCATTTTGTGCGCCAGATGCTGATCGATTCCCAACCAAAAACCTTTTCCGACCTGCTGCAGGTTTCCGGCCTGTCTCATGGCACCGATGTTTGGATCGGCAACGCCCAGGATTTGATCGCCGATAAGACCTGCACCATTTCAGAGGTGATCGGTACCCGCGACAGTATCATGACGTATCTTCTTCATAAGGGGCTGGAGCCGAAAATGGCTTTTAAGATTATGGAGATCACACGTAAGGGAAAGGCGAAAAAGCTGCTGACCGAGGAGCATTACCAGGCGATGCGGGATCACGGCGTGCCGGAATGGTATATTGAGTCCTGCCTGAAAATCAAATACATGTTCCCCAAGGCTCACGCCGCCGCCTACATGATTTCCACCTTGCGGCTGGCTGGTATAAGGTTCACGCCCGGTGGAATATTACGCCGCTTATTTTACCGTTCGGGGCGAGGATTTTGACGCGCCGTGGTAGTAAAGGGAAAGGAAGCGGTTCGGGCGAAGATGCTGGAAATCCAGCAGAAGGGAAAAGAAGCCAGCGCTAAGGATAACGCCAGCTACGCCACCCTTCAGATCGTCAATGAAATGCTGGCCAGAGGCATCGAGGTTCTTCCTATTGATATTTATAAATCCGACGCCAGAAAATATTTGGTGGAGATGGGAAAATCCGTCTGCCGTTTGGCTCTCTGCGGGAGTCGGCGGAGCTGCCGCCGCCTCTCTCGCGGCAGCAAGGGAAAACGGTGGAGAATTTATCTCTGTAGACGATTTTCAGGCCCGGGCTAAGGTGGGTAAGGCCGTGATTGAAACACTGAAAGAAACCGGAGCGTTCCAGGGCTTGCCCGACAGCAGCCAAATGACCTTGTTTTGACCAGCTTTGGTAAAAAGGTATGCAGCAATGCCGGGAAATAAAAAAGCCCGTGGTTTCCGAATGGGAAAAAGCAAGCAGGAGAGGCCGGCGGGTTGAAATTGGCAAGGCCGTATCAGGAACGTGGTTTTGCAGGAGGTAGGCAGTCAACGCAGGGGAAAAGAGGTCCTGCTGCTTACCCAGTAGTTTGCTGGCAGGAACCCTTTTAAATTGAGCCTCGGCTTCAGATCAAAATAAGCCCATGGCAAAGAAAAAAGTTGACACAATTAATTTATCGTGTTATTATAGTAGCACGCTAAAGCGATTGGCGCAACTAAATTGCCTTGGTTGAATTACTTTTTTCTTGGAGAGTTTAAGCTTATGAAAAAATATTGTAAAATTACGCCGGAGGAACCCGGGACCTTCTTTTTGAAGAGTGCCTGACCTATCGGAATATTGAAAAGCTGCTGGCCGGTGTGTTTCAATCCCGCGGCTTTCACGAGGTGATCACTCCCGGTCTGGAATATTATGATGTATTTTCCCAGGGGGAATCCAGCATTCCTCAGGAGTTCATGTTCAAGGTCACCGATAATAAAGGACGCCTGATGGTGGTGCGGCCTGACTCTACACTGCCGATCGCCAGGCTGACCGCGACCAGGCTGCAAAACGAGCTCAAGCCTCTGCGGCTGTTCTATACCCAAAAGGTTTACCATAATTATCCCAGCCTTCGGGGCCGGAATAACGAGATCAATCAGAGCGGAATCGAATTGCTGGGAGCCAGCGGGGTGCGGGCTGATTTAGAGGTGCTGTCCACGGCGGTGGAGGCCTTGAGCCGCTGTGTGCCGGATTACCGGATCGAGCTGGGGCACGCCGGTTTTTTCCGGGCTTTAGCAAAAGAGCTCCCGATTGATGACGAGGTTCGGGAGACCATCCGCAGTTCGATTGAGCAGAAAAATTACGCGGCCCTGGATACAATATTAGACCGTTTGGAGCAGTCACAGGCGGTACTGGCGATCCGCAGGCTGCCCCGTTTGTTCGGCGGCGAGGAGGTTTTCGACGAGGCCTTCGGCCTGTGCTCTGAGATTCAGGAGGCCCAGGAGCCTTTGGAATATTTAAAAGGACTGTATCAAAAGCTGGCGAAGCTTGGCATGGGCAATAACTGATGATAGACCTGGGGATTGTCCATCGAAACGACTATTACAGCGGTATCGTGTTCAGCGGTTATGTGCTGGGCTCCGGAGACGCGATTTTAAGCGGAGGCCGCTACGACCGCCTGTTGGAAGCGTTTGATTCTCCAATGCCGGCTATTGGATTCGCTATTGACATTAACGCTTTGACAAAGCTGATGATGGATCGTGGCAACCTCCCTTCGCAGAAGTCCGCGGATGTTTTGATTCATGGAGATGACGGCTACGAGATCAAGGCGCTGGATTACAGCAATTCTATGAAAATGAGCGGCTTGTGCTGTGAAAACAGTGTGCTGCAAACCAGAGAAGCCGCTGTTGATTACGCGAAAACGAAAAAAATTCCCAGAGTCGATTTGTCGGCGCTGAGATTGAAACAAAATTACTGTAAGGGAGGAAAAGAAATGAAGCCTCTCAGAATCGCGCTTACCAAGGGCCGTTTGGAGCGGGATACCGTGGGATTATTCGAAGAGATGGGACTGGACTGCTCCGCTCTCCGGGAAAAGGGCAGAAAGCTGATTTTGCCGGTGGGAAACGGTGAGATCGAGGCGGTACTGGCAAAGGCCGCGGATGTGATCACTTATGTAGAGCATGGCGTCTGTGATTTAGGCGTGGTGGGCAAGGATACTATTTTAGAAAACGGCACCGGTTTTTACGAGATTTTAGACCTGGCTTCGGCAAATGCAGATTCGCCTTAGCCGGACCGAAAAACAGGGACTTTTTTGGCGGCTATTCCGCCAAGACCATTGCGACCAAATATCCCAATGTCACTAGAAACTACGTGGAAGAAAAGGGGATGGACGTCAGAATCATCAAGATCGAGGGCTCTGTGGAATTGGCCCCCTTGCTTGGCTTGTCTGACGCTATTGTCGATATTGTGGAAACAGGCTCCACCTTAAAAGAGAACGGTCTGGAAGTGATCGACGATGTCGCGCCGATTTCCGCCCGGCTGATTGCCAACGTGGCCAGCCTAAAGCTGAGAAAGCAGGAAATTGAGGATTTAGCGGACCGGATGGAAGCGGCTAAGTCGTCTTTGCAGCGGAAAAAGGAGGAAAGCAGATGATTCCCATTGTGAAAGCCGACGGAACGGTAGAGTTAGAATTTATCCGCCAGCTGAAAAAGAGAAGCGGAGAAGTAGATGAAAAGGTGAATCAGGCCGTGGCTCAAATCATCGCCCAGGTCAAGGAAAGAGGAGACGAGGCCGTTAGGGAATACACCGTAAAATTTGACGGCAGAGCACCGGAAAATCTTGAAATTTCGAAGAAAGAACTAAAAGAGGCGGAAAACAGCCGTGCTCCGGAGCTTTTAGACGCATTACGCCGGGCAGCCGAGAATATCGCGGATTTTCACCGCCGTCAGGTGCAGCAGAGCTGGCTGGAGACGAAAAAGGACGGCGTTATTTTAGGGCAGAGAATCCGCGGCTTGCAGCGTGTCGGCCTGTATGTGCCGGGAGGCACGGCGGCGTATCCTTCCTCAGTGCTGATGAACGCTATTCCGGCGAAAATCGCCGGGGTGCAGGAATTGATAATGGTGACTCCCCCAGGAAAGGACGGAAGGCCGAACCAGGATATTTTGGCGGCGGCATCCATTGCCGGCGTAGACCGGGTGTTTCTGATGGGCGGCGCTCAGGCGGCGGCGGCCCTGGCTTTCGGTACCCAGCGGGTGCCCAAGGTAGATAAGATCGTCGGCCCAGGCAATATTTTTGTAGCCACAGCAAAAAAACAGCTTTACGGCGTGGTGGATATCGATATGATCGCCGGACCCAGTGAGATTTTAGTACTGGCCGATGAGACTGCAAAGCCAGAATTTTTGGCGGCGGATCTGATGTCACAAGCGGAGCATGACAAGCTGGCTTCCGCTATTTTGTTGACTCCTTCTCAGGAGATCGCGGAAAAAACCAAAGAGGAGCTGGAAAGGCAGATCAGATCCCTATCCAGAAAAGAGATCATTGAAGCGTCCCTGAGGGATTTTGGATGATCCTAGTTTGCCGCAGTATGGAGGAAGCGGTAGATTTCGCCAACGAGCTGGCGCCGGAGCATTTGGAGGTTTGCTGCGCCAATCCCATGGAGTATATCGGCAGATGGATAACGCCGGCTCGGTGTTCCTGGGCAATTACAGCCCGGAACCCCTGGGAGATTATTACGCGGGTCCGAACACGTGCTGCCTACCTCCGGCACCGCAAGGTTCTTTTCTCCCTTATCTGTGGACAGCTTCATCAAGAAGTCTAGCTTTATTTATTATACGGAAAACGCTTTGCGGGAGGCCAAAGACCCCATTGCCTCTATTGCCCAGCAGAGGCTTAACCGCTCATGCCCATTCGATTCAGATAAGATTCTGAATCCAAGATAATGAGAAAGGCTATTTGCGAAAGAAGACTGTTTTGCAGAAAAGGAAAGATGCTTAGCGGCCGGCGCTGATCCACAGCTTTTGGGCTGGGCTGTTTTGGCTTTCCGCACTTTCTGGAAAACGGACGAAAAGGAGGCGTTTGCGTTGCCTTATGCTTTAAACGATAAAATCCGAGAACTGACTCCCTACGAGCCCATCAGCGGAGCTTTTCAGATCCGCTTGGATGCCAACGAGTCCTATCTTTCTCTGCCGGAACCTGTTTTGGCAGAAATCCGGGCTAGGCTCGAAAAATTAGATTTTAACCGTTATCCAGACCCGATAGGCGGGGAATTATGCCGGGCTTTTGCCGGATATTATGGGATAGACCCGAAATTCGTTACTGCGGGAAACGGATCGGATGAGCTGATCTCTATTTTGGCCAACGCCTTTTTGATGAAAGGGGATGTCATGCTGACGGTGGCGCCGGATTTCTCTATGTACAATTTACGCTTCTATCTCTGAAATAGATTGTGTCGTATTGGATAAGGGACCGGAGCTGTCTATAGACGTAGATGAGTTGATTCGTAAAGCGGTGGAAACCGGCGCGAAGATGATTTTGTTTTCCAATCCGTGCAATCCTACTTCCTTAGGGTTGAGCCGGAAGCAGGTGAGAAAGCTGATCCGGTCGGTAGACAGCCTGGTGGTTTTGGATGAAGCTTATATGGATTTCTGGGATCAATCTCTTCTTTCCGAAGTGGAGGACTATGAGAATCTGATCATCCTCCGAACCAGCTCGAAGGCAATAGGTTGCGCCGCGATCCGGCTGGGGTTCGCCGTTGCCAATGAAAGGCTGTCTAACGCTTTGCGGGCGGTCAAATCTCCTTATAACGTAAATTCCTTTACCCAAATGGCAGGTACGGTTCTGTTTCAGCATAAGGAACTGCTGGAGCGGGCAAGGCGGCAGATTATCTGCCAGAGGGAAAGCCTGTATGATGCTCTTTTGTCGGTTCAAAAGAGAAACGGGTACTGTAATACAGTGAAGGAAAATGACTGTGACAATGTGGAAAAGTTTCTAAACACTCTGCCACATTACTACTATGAGGAAAATAACCTGCATATGTTTCTGATTATGCAGATGAGGGATTATGATACAGCATTGGATTATCTGGAAGCATTTCTGCCATACATAGACAACTGGGCGACCTGCGACAGTGGTGTGCCGGCTGTGTTCAAAAAGCACAAAAATGAGCTTCTTTTGAATGTATATAAGTGGCTGGATTCGGATAAGCCCTACACCGTCAGGTATGGCATTAGCACTTTGATGCGCCTGTATCTCGATGAGGATTTTGATATAAAATATGCTTTAGATGTGGCAAAAATCCGTTCCGAGGAGTATTATGTAAACATGATGAAGGCGTGGTATATCGCTACGGCACTTGCAAAGCAGTATGATGCAGTGCTGCCGATACTGAAGGAAAGGCTTATGGATAGCTGGAGTCACAACAAGGCGATACAAAAGGCGCGTGAGAGCTATCGCATCACGCCACAGCAGAAGGAGTATCTGAGCACATTAAAGGTTTAATGAAAAGAGACATAAAATATATGAAAATAAAAAGCTTATTTGAATCAAAATTTATAAAGGTGTTTGACCTTCAGTACGGGGAGGGCAGGCATTATTATAATGCCACAAGGAGAGATGAAAAAGACCTTGTAGCCGCTAAATCCACAGAGGAGTTTAAGAAAATGCTTCCGGATGCGGTGAGCTGCGTGGTGATATGGAATCCGTCAGATGATGACGAGAAATCAGGTCATGAGCCATGTCTGTTAATGAACCGCGAGTTCCGATATCCGACAGGTCAGTACCTGCTCAGCGTACCTGCGGGACTTATTGACCCGGAGGATTGCACCGGGGATAATGATAATACAGCGCCACTTATAAAAACCGCCATGCGTGAGCTTCATGAGGAGACCGGCCTTAAAGTGACAGAAAAAGACACGGTTTCTGTAATCAATCCATGTCTTTTCAGCACACCGGGCATGACCGATGAAAGTAATGCCCTTGTAAAGATTGTACTTAACCGCGATAGCCTTAATGGAATGTCGCAGGATGGCGCAGTGGGCGGCGAGCTCTTTGACGGATTTGACCTTCTGACTAAGTCGCAGGCGAAGAAGATACTTGAGGAGGGAGTGGACGAGCACGGCATATACTATTCTGTGTATACATGGGCGGCACTCACGTATTTCGTAGCAGACTTGTGGAGGTAGATGTGGAATGTAGCGTGGTTAGCCCGGGAGGCGGCTATATGCTCTCGTAGCGTTAGCTCCTAGAGAGCATATGGCCGCATGCCGGGTTACACGCAGTGGCATTTAAAATACGGAGGAATAACATGAACGATAAAAAATACTCGCTGCGCCCATATCTGCTTGCATACAAATGGCACTATGCGATAGGCATTTTTGTGCTTCTTGCAGTGGACCTTGCAAATCTGTACATTCCGCAGTTTATTGGGGAGATAATCGACGGAATCACTGCAGGAAAGCTTGATATGGCGGGCGTGGCGGCATTATATTTAAGATACTGATAACAGGCCTGATAATCATGGCGGGGCGCTTTGGATGGAGATATTTCATCATAGGAGCATCAAGAGGAATAGAATACAGACTGCGCGATGATATGTTTTCACATATGGAGACACTCTCGGCGCGCTATTACAACAGTCATAAGACAGGAGACCTTATGGCATATTTCACTAACGATTTACAGGCTGTCAGGATGGGAACCGGAATGGCTGTCATCACCGTGTTTGACGCGGTAATCATGACGGTGATGGTGCTTGTCAAAATGGTAGTATATGTGGATTTTAAGCTGACATTATTTGCTTTTATTCCACTTATTTTTATTGCAATCGGCTGCTATTTTTATGGAATAGAGTCAAAGAAACGTCAGGTGAAAAGGCAGGATGCTTTCTCATATCTGTCTGACAAGGTGCAGGAGAGCATTGCCGGTATCCGCGTGGTCAAGGCATTTGCGCAGGAGGAAGAGGACTTTAAGCAGTTTGAAAAGGCTTGCGAGAACAGCAGGGAGAAAAATCTTGCTGTGGTAAAGCTTCGCGCTGTCTTTGGCCCGGCGCTGGATGCCGTAATCGGAATAAGCGTGATAGTGACACTCCTTGCAGGTGGCAGGATGGTGCTTGACGGACAGGTTTCGATAGGTCAGTTCGTGGCATTCAACTCATACATCGATATGCTTGTGTGGCCTATGATTGCGGCAGGCGACTGCATCAACACATTTTCCCAGGCGGCTGCGGCATGGGGCAGAATCCGGACTATTTTCGAGGAAAAACCTGATATTGTCGATATGGTGCCACCGGAAAATGTAATAGAAAATGATGGCATGGCAGGCAGAAATACAGATAATTTAGCTGAGGGTATTTATGATAAAATACAAATACATGGCGATATACAGCTTAGCCACCTCAGCTTCACATACCCTGACGGCTCCAAGCCGGTGCTTTCAGACGTGAGTATACATGTGAAGCAGGGCGAGATGCTTGGTATCTTAGGACGTACCGGAAGCGGAAAATCATCACTTGCCGACCTTTTGCTTAGAGTCTATGATTGTGAAAACGGCATGATACTTTTGGATGGCCGCCCGATAACAGACTATCCGCTGGCGGTTTTACACCGTGATATCTCATATGTGCCACAGGAGAATTTCCTGTTTTCCGACACACTCGAGGAGAATATAGCATTTGTCTTGAGGACAGGATTGCCGACAACCCGGCAATTCTTGATGCGGTAAAACAGGCTGCAAAGGATGCGTGTATACACGATAATATCATGGGCTTTCCGGATGAGTACAAGACCATGGTTGGAGAGCGCGGAGTGACACTTCGGGAGGCCAGAAGCAGCGAAGCTCGATAGCCAGAGCACTTTTAAAGGATTCTGCAATCCTTATACTGGATGATTCACTTTCTGCTGTCGATACCGATACAGAGGAGCAGATACTTGAAAACCTCATGGAAACCAGACAGGGCAAGACAACCATAGTGATTGCCCACAGGATTTCCACACTGCAGAAGGCTGACCATGTGGCAGTGCTTTCTGACGGAAAACTGACAGAGTATGGCACTCCTGAAGAGCTGCTTGAGCTTGGCGGTTTTTACGCTGATATCAGCCATAAGCAGCAACTTGAGAGTGAGCTTGGCAGTTAAAGTGCTTGAAAAGAGTTGCTATGCAGATTTGACGATGAATAGTTACGAAATAACAGAGAAGATTATAGTATGAATTCGAGTGAAAATATAAATAAAAACGAAATGAATAAAAAAAGCTCCACAATGCGCCTCATAGCCTACATGAAGCCGTATGCCCACTGGGTGATTTTTGCCCTTCTGCTGGTGCTGGGACTGACAGCCTTTGACCTTTACAGGCCGATGCTGGTGGGAGATGCAATTGATACTTTTGGAGCAAATGGGGATTATGATGTAATAATTGCCACAGCTATCAAATATGCGGTTGTACTTGCCTTAAGCTTTGCATTCAACATCGCTCAGACCTGGATACTGCAGAAAACAGGCCAGAATATCATTCTTCAGATGAGAAAAGACCTCTACAGACATATCCAGTCTCTTGGCAGCAGGTATTTTGATATCACGCCGGTTGGAAAGCTTGTAACCCGTGTGACAAATGATGTTGAGGCTCTTAATGAGATGTATTCGGGCATTCTCGTACAGCTTTTCAGAAATATTGTAAAAATAGTGGGACTTGCAGGCGTTATGCTCGTGCTTGATGTTAGACTTGCTGCGATATCATTTGTGCTGATGCCGCTTGTAATTGGGCTTACGGTGCTGTGCCAGAAAATTGCCAGAAATATTTACAGGCTTTACCGTACGCGCCTGACGGACATCAATACATTTTTGTCCGAGCATCTTTCGGGAATGAAAATTATACAGATATTTGGCAGACAGGAGCGTAAGTTCGAGGAATTTCATGATAAAAATACAAAGCTCTACAAGGCTTTTTACAGGGAGATGCTTATGTATGCGGTGTTCCGTCCGCTTATCTATATTCTGAGCATTTTGTCACTGATGATAGTGCTGTGGTTCGGAAGCAGAAATGTGTTTGATGAGATTATTTCGGTCGGCACTCTGTATATTTTCTCGAATTACATCAGGTCATTTTTCGACCCGATACAGGAACTTGCAGAGCAGTTTTCGACACTGCAGTCATCAATTGCATCAGCAGAGAAGATATTTACGGTTATGGATGAGGATGAATTTATTCCTGAGGTCGAAAATCCAAAGCAGCCAGATAAAATCACCGGAAAAATTGAATTTGACCATGTCTGGTTTGCCTACGACGGCGAAAACTATGTGCTTAAGGATGTCTCATTTGTCATTAATCCGGGTGAGAAGGTGGCCTTTGTCGGCGCAACCGGAGCAGGAAAATCATCTATTTTAAATCTTATAGGCAGGTATTATGATATACAAAAGGGACATATCTACATTGATGGCATCGATATCAGACAGCTTAGCAAAAAGCAGCTTCGCAGTGCAATCGGTCAGATGCAGCAGGATGTGTTTATATTCGAGGGGGATGTGGCGTATAATATCCGCCTGAATGATGACGATATTACGGATGCGCAGGTGAAGGCGGCAGCAGAATATGTAAATGCCTCACACTTTATCGAAAAGCTCCCACAGGGCTATCACGAGCCGGTTACGGAGCGTGGTGCGACCTTCTCGGCAGGAGAGCGTCAGCTATTGTCATTTGCAAGGACACTCGCCCACAATCCGAGCATACTGGTCATGGACGAGGCAACCGCCAACATAGATACAGAGACAGAAATTCTCATACAGGAGGCGCTCGAAAAGCTCATGGATGGCAGGACAACAATCATGGTTGCGCACCGTCTGTCCACTATCCAACATGCCGATTGCATCATGGTAATGCACAAGGGACGTATATGTGAGCGCGGTACGCACAGGGAGCTTCTGGAACAGGATGGCATATACAGGAAGCTGTATGAGCTGCAGATATCGTAGGGATAATTAGCATAAGCTGCAGATATCATATGGGTAATTTATAATATGATATGAGGGTCAAAAGGTATTTTGCCCTTAATGAAAGGTGACTTGGGATGGTATGGAAAATAAACAATAACTGTCAGATCTTTTTAGAAAAAACGGATTCCATCGCAGGCCGGCAGAAGGAGATAATTCCACATGTGTCTGCCTATTATGTGGATAAATACACAACTATTTCAGAAAAAGGTGTAAAAACAGGCAGCAACAGGCTGTGTGGCACAGCAAATCAGGAGCTTTTGGCGGGATACATGCTCTACAAATATCTGGGGATATCATCGGATGAACAGCTTGTCAGAAATGAGCATGGTAAGCCGGAAATAGCAGCAGGATATAAGAATGAGAGCGCAGCTTTTTTTAATCTGGCACACAGCGCCCATATGTGGTGCTTGCAATATCAGACAGACCTGTTGGCGTGGACATAGAGCAGACAAAACGCATGAGCTTCAAGGTGGCAAAGCGTATAATGCGAAAAGAGCAGCTTGACAGACTCGAAGGCTTTGAGAATGAATCTGAAGCATTTCAGATTGAGCTTACAAAATACTGGACACAGTATGAGGCGATAATGAAGCTCGTCGGTACAGGCTTTTCAGGGGAGCTGGATGATGAGACTATGGAGGCTTATGAAAAAAGGGTAGTGTTTCGTAAGCTTGAGGATTATGTAATTGCGGTGGTGATAAAGTAGAGATTGAAAAAATTTCTTGGTTATTGTAATATATAAGCGTGGATTGCGTCTATATAAGTGAAGGAAGCCATGAAGCTATCTATGGAAGCATAATGATGAAGTTGTATATTTTAAGGGGGGATTTGCCATGAAGAAGATTCAATTATTTTTAAAGTACTTAGTTTTAATGCTTTTTTTAATAGTATGGATTATTATAATGTTTTTCACCGATTATATGAATTCACAGTCGTTTAAGCTATATTGCATGTTTGTAGTGGGGTGTGGATGTGCATACTCAATCTGGCAGAAAACCTATGTACCGGATGCAAGGTCATATATTGCAGAAAAAGCATTAGCATTAATACTTATAGTAGCTGCTTTCATCAGATTATTATGTTTTTAATAAAAAAAGTCAAAATACGTAACAGACTTTTTCTGTTGCGTATTTTTTGGTTGTTTTTTTATCCACATATGTTAGAATATAATCAAAGCAGTTTTTCTATAGCAACCTGTACGGTCGTTGGCACATTAATTACAGATATGACTATATGCTCTGTAAATATGTGAGGCATAATAAGATGTCGTCCGGCGATAAGGGCGTGCAGGGTCTTCAATACCTTAATTATTTTTCATATTCCCTGAAATTCTTGCTTTTAAATGTTTCATTATTTTATTTAAAGCAGGATAAGAGGGGTTTTACCACACAGATATTTCCTGCTTTTGTGTTTTCAAATGAAGGAGGATTTTATATGAGTGGTAACAGAGAGTACAAAAGTGATGTTTTCAGTATGCTGATGCAGGATAAGGAAAGAGCCTTACAGCTGTATAACGCAATGAATGGGTCTAGCTATGACAATCCGGAGGATGTTGAGATAGTGATTCACGATGGCGGCATTTCACTTTCGGTCAGAAATGATGCATCGTTTATCGTGGATGCGAGATTGAGCATATATGAGCATCAGTCCACAGTTTGTCCGAATATGCCAGTGAGAAGTCTTATTTATTTCAGTGTGATATTGTCAGATATGCTCAGCGACAAGAAAAAAGGAACAAAAAAGGGCAAGAACATCTATGGCAGAAGACTGGTAAAGATACCGACACCACATTTCGTTGTGTTTTACAATGGTGAGGAGGAACAGCCGGAGGTTCAGGAGCTTAAGCTGTCCGATGCGTTTGAGAAGCCGACCGACGAGCCGAATCTTGAGCTTAAATGTAAGGTGTACAATATAAACGACGGAAAGAACAAGGCTATTATGGAGTCCTGTGGCTGGCTGAATGATTATATGACATTTGTAAATAAGGTCAGAGAGTATCATGCAGACGGGGCATTTGATGATCTTGCTATAGATATTGAGAAGGCTATAGACTATTGTATTGACAATGATATTCTGAAGGAGTTTCTAAAGACTTACAGAAGTGAGGTGACGAAGAGTATGCAGTTAAATTATGAATTTGACAGGCAGCTTGAGCTTGAAAGAGCTGATGCTATCGAGGAAGGCTTAGAACAAGGAATAAAGCAAGGCTTAGAACAAGGCTTAGAACAAGGCTTAGAACAAGGCTTAGAACAAGGATTAGAACAAGGAATAGAATTGATTAACCAGCTAAATCAGATTTTATTGTCCGAAGGCAAATATGATGAATTGCAGAAAGCTTCAAAGGATAAGGAGTATCAAAAAAAGCTTCTTGCAGAGTATGGACTTCTCAAAGAGAAGCAAGGTGAATAAATGAGACAAAAAGAACTTGAAAAATGGTTAAAGATAGTAATAATAGCGATAGCACTTTGCGGATTAGTGGTCTGTGCGGTTGCCATACCATGGATAGGGCATGTGCTTATTGCGTCTGATCCGCAGATTTCTGATATGTATATACCATGGCTTGTTCTGTTTATCATCAGTGCAATTCCGTGCTATGTTATATTGTATCTGGGCTGGTGCGTAGCTGTAAATATCGGAAAAGACAGGTCGTTTTCCTTGGAGAATGCAAGACATATAAAGCTGGCATCGAAAATAATTCTGTTTGATGCATTGTATTTTTTTGTTGTGAATGTCTGCATGTGGAGGATATATGTGAATCATCCGGGGGTGATACTGGCTCTTGTGTTCATAGTGTTTGCCTGTGTTGTGGTATCGGTCGTGGCGGCGGTTTTGTCACATCTTGTGGTAAAGGCCGCAGATCTGCAGGAGCAGAGTGATTTGACAATATAGCGTGTGCGCTACAGTTTTATTTGAGCGGGAGAGATACATGGAAGGCGAGATTATTTTTAACATAGACGTAATGCTTGCAAAGAGAAAGATGAGTGTTACGGAGCTGTCGCAGCGTGTGGGAATCACCATGGCAAATATATCAATTTTAAAAAACGGCAAGGCAAAGGCAATCAAGGTATCCACGCTTGCAAAGCTATGTGAAGCACTTGACTGTCAGCCGGGAGATTTGCTGGAATATAGAGATTGCTCTTGCGATAATGGAGAAAATATAGTATCATAAGTGATTGGCGTGCGCCACCTTGGGCGTACAAACAGCAACGTATTATGGGAGGCAATTGACAGATGAATAATTATGATGTGATAATCATTGGAGCGGGACCGGGAGGTATCTTCGGAGCATATGAGCTTATCGGGAAGAATCCTGACTGCAAAATAGCGGTTTTTGAGGCAGGACATGAGCTTGCTAAGAGAAAATGTCCTATCGACGGAAAGAAAATAAAGAGCTGTATTTCCTGCAAGAGCTGTTCTATTATGAGCGGTTTTGGCGGAGCAGGTGCTTTTTCAGACGGAAAATATAATATCACAAATGATTTTGGCGGTACCTTGTACGAGCATATCGGCAAGCAGCCGGCCATTGATCTGATGGAATATGTTGACGAGATTAATATGAAGTACGGCGGTGAGGGCACAAAGCTTTATTCTACAGCCGGCACAAAGCTCAAAAAGGTTTGCATGCAGAATAAGCTCAAGCTTTTGGATGCATCGGTCAGACATCTCGGAACTGACATAAACTATGTTGTTCTGGAAAATATGTATGCACATCTGAAGGACAAGGTGGATTTTTATTTCGATACACCTGTTGAGTCGGTAGAGGTACTGTATGATGAGAATAAGGCAGGTGCTGATGCTTGCAGTTTACAAGAGGCTCACACAGACAATGTATCCGGATATGCAGTAAAAACAGCGGATAGCACATATGAGAGCAGATACTGTATCATCTCAGTTGGAAGAAGCGGAAGCAAGTGGATGGAGAAGGTCTGCAATGACCTTGATATCCCAACCAAGTCAAACCGTGTGGATATCGGTGTGCGAGTTGAGCTTCCGGCCCTGATTTTCTCACATCTGACAGATGAGCTGTATGAGAGCAAGATTGTATACAGAACACAGCTTTTTGAGGATAATGTGCGTACCTTCTGCATGAATCCGCATGGCATCGTGGTAAATGAAAATACAAACGGCATCGTAACAGTAAACGGACACAGCTACGAGGGAGCAGACAAGCAGACTGAAAATACGAACTTTGCTCTTCTTGTTGCGAAGCATTTTTCAGAGCCATTCAAGGATAGCAACGGATATGGTGAGAGCATCGCGCGCCTTTCAAATATGCTTGGTGGCGGTGTAATTGTACAGCGCTTTGGTGATCTTGTGAGAGGGCGTCGAAGCAATGAGAAGCGTATTGAGGAAGGACTCGTCACGCCTACACTTTCAGCTACACCGGGAGACTTAAGCCTAGTGCTTCCAAAGAGAATCCTGGACGGAATCATTGAGATGATTTACGCGCTCGACAAGATAGCACCGGGAACTGCAAATGACGATACCTTGCTTTACGGCGTAGAGGTCAAGTTCTACAACATGGAGGTAGAGCTTAACGATAAGCTTGAGAGCAAATATAAGGGACTTTACATCATCGGAGACGGAAGCGGTGTGACACATTCACTTTCACATGCGTCGGCAAGCGGCGTGTATGTTGCGCGTGAGATTGAGGCAGAGAGATAGTTGCTGTTAAAGAGGTAATATATATAAGCAATGATTGAGAATGTATAGATTTAAAATGATATGTTAGAACATAATATTTCTATAATTGGGAAATATTATCATTATGAACTATTGAAATGCTACATTAGTTAGATTAAACTAACTGTGTAGCATTTTTCTTTATTTATAAATATATGCATATGCGGCAGGCTTTCACATATGTATTTTTATGATTAAAGGGTCAAAAGGTATCATCGATGCATGCTTGCATTCAATCCTACAATCATGATATAGAGAAACTGCATTGTAGGATAAAATTGAATCAGAAAAACATAAGGAGGTTCATAATGAATTATTTAGAAATCGAAAAGGTAGTGGGCAGAGAAATACTTGATTCCAGAGGAAATCCTACGGTTGAGGCAGAGGTTTATCTGGTTGACGGAACTGTTGCAAGAGGCACAGCACCATCAGGAGCTTCAACAGGAGAGTTCGAGGCACTTGAGCTTCGTGACGGAGACAAGAGCAGATATCTGGGCAAGGGTGTTACCGGGGCAGTAGAAAATATAAATACTGTAATCAACGACACATTGACAGGTATGGACGCAAGTGATATCTATGCAATAGATGCGGCTATGATAGAGGCAGATGGCACAAAGGACAAGTCTAAGCTTGGAGCCAATGCTATTCTTGCTGTATCAATTGCGTGTGCGAGGGCGGCAGCTGTATCACTTGATATTCCTATCTATAGATTTTTAGGTGGTATCTCGGGAAACAGACTTCCTGTACCTATGATGAACATTGTAAACGGTGGATGTCATGCACTCTCATCAGGACTTGACGTGCAGGAGTTTATGATTATGCCGGTAGGTGCGCCTTCCTTCAAGGAATGTCTCAGATGGTGTGCGGAGGTATTTCATGCACTTGCAGCCATATTAAAGGAGCGCGGTCTTGCCACGTCAGTCGGTGACGAGGGTGGATTTGCACCGGCACTCAAATCTGACGAGGAGGCTATCGAGACAATTCTTGAAGCTGTAAAGAAGGCAGGCTATGAGCCGGGCAAGGATTTCAAGATTGCCATGGATGCCGCATCATCAGAGTGGAAGAGTGAAAAGGGCAATGGCTTTTACAAGCTGCCAAAGGCCGGCACAGAGTATACTTCAGAGGAGCTTATAGAGCACTGGGCAAAGCTTTGTGACAAATATCCTATTATATCAATCGAGGATGGTCTTGATGAGGAGGACTGGGAAGGCTGGCAGAAGCTTACTGCGCGTCTGGGCGATAGGGTACAACTTGTGGGAGATGACCTGTTCGTAACAAACACTGAGAGACTTGCAAAGGGAATAAGCCTTGGAGCAGGAAATGCAATCCTGATTAAATTAAACCAGATCGGTTCAGTATCAGAGACTCTTGAGGCTATCAAGATGGCACACAAGGCAGGCTATACAGCAATCAGCTCACACCGCTCAGGTGAGACCGCCGACACAACAATTGCAGACCTTGCGGTGGCACTCAACACATGCCAGATAAAGACAGGTGCACCTTCGCGTTCAGAGCGTGTTGCAAAGTATAACCAGCTTTTAAGAATTGAAGAGGAACTGGGAAAGAGCGCAGTTTATCCGGGAATTAAAGCGTTTAATGTGCAGCAGTAGTTTAAAATAAAACTCTATGACTGCATTAAGTCAATATCCATTGGAGTGTCTTTAGGAGAAAATAAGATAAGTATAGTCGCAGATATCATAATATGGTATCTGCGATTTTTTGTTTTTTTCAGTAATTCTAAATGTCGTCGAAAAATCTCATTTTAGCACATCAATTGTAGTCATTAATTGTAGCCCTCAATTGTAGCAATTAAAAGAGATTTATCGTAACACGATAAAAAAATATTGCAAAGCTAAAAACAGTGTAGTACAATTAGCTTGCCGGTAAGTAAAAAATATGAGAAAATAACTACATAGGTAGTAAGGAGGTAGCTATGGACAATAATAATATCGGGGGCATGAATCCACAACAGTTTTCACAGAACACGCCACAGACTTCACAGCCACATATGGGAATGTCAGGTATCGAACTGCAGAATATGCAGCAGGAAGCGGAGCAAAGACGGCGTGAGAAAAGCAGGAGAAACGCGGATTTCTTTGGCAGGCTATGTATACCTACGATAATATATGCGCTGCTGTACACCATTTTCCTGTACGAGAATACAGGTGGAATACTGGTTACGTTGTTTGCAATCGTCACAGGAGTATACAGCCTGTATTGTATGCAGATACTTCATATAGAGGCAAAGCCACTCACTATATGGTACAGTGTGATGATGATACTCACAGGCCTATCATCAGGCTTGACCGGTAATAAAATTATACAAGGATTTAATTTTTGCTGGATACTTGTGTTTCTTGTTTTTATGCTGCTTCACAATTTCTGCAATGACAGACAGTGGGGGCTTATAAAGTATATCGTTGCGGCATTTCAGGCAGTGTTTGGAGCGATTGGGTGTATAGCTGAGCCGTTTATGGATATTGCCGACTATATGAGAAATGAGCGCATGGATAGTGACAATATGGGCAGTGACAGTATGGTCGGTGACAGTGCAAATGCAACTGCCGGAGAGCGGCATGTGAAAAAACACAGAATGCTTTATGTGTTTATCGGAATAGCAATTGCCTTTCCTCTGGTTGTGCTGATAGTGGTGCTGCTGTGCTCTGCGGATGCGGTTTTTGCCTCAGTAATAAAGAAAATATTTGCTGATATCAATTTCTTTACAGTGAGCAAGGTTGTATTTCTTTTTGTATTTGCGCTTTTCTCATCGTACTGTGGTATAAAGTATCTGAGCAAGAAGCGTATATCGGATACACCGGTTGAGACTCCGGCATTTCCGGCTGCAATCGGTATCACTGTAGCTGCAACTATATCAGTGGTATATGTATTTTTCTGTTTTATACAGATTGTGTATCTGTTCGGGGGACTTATGCAGCTTCCAAGTGGCTATACCTACGCCAGGTACGCGAGAGAAGGCTTTTTCCAGCTGCTTTTCGTGTGTATACTTAATGTGATTATCGTATTGCTCGGAAGTGGATTGTTTAGAAAAAATAATATATTAAATGCATTTTTAATTTTAATAACACTGTGCACATATATCATGATTGCATCAAGCGCATATCGTATGGGACTGTATGTGTCAGAGTACGGGCTGACAGCCACCAGACTTTGTGTGTTATGGGCACTTGGAGTGATAGCGCTGTTTATGCTCGGAGTGATTTTATCTATATGTAAGCCTGCTTTTTCGCTATTTCGGTACGGAATAATAGTAATCGGGGTATGTTATCTTGTGCTTGCATTTGCAAGGCCTGATTATCTGGTTGCAAGGTACAATACAGTATGTATGGAGGATACAGACTACAAATATCTGATGTCACTTTCCACGGATGCATCCCCGGCGCTTGCGGCAGATGCGGACTTTATGGAAAATAAGGGTATGGTCACCATGTATGCAAGACAGCTGACAGGTGAGACAAATGACAGCTTAAGACAGCTCAATGTATCTCATATAAAGGCTGCACATTTATTCAGGGATAGCATAGATGAGGTAAAGAGCTCACAGCTTATCCTTTTATATGTATATTCGCCTTACGATTCGGGTAGCTATAACAACAATGATACCGGTCTTGATGGCGTGGACAGCATACAGATGGGCTATCATGTGTTAAAGGATACAGAAGATGATGACACAGCCAACTATGATTACGACAGTTATAGCATGGATGATACAAGAGTGGCTGCACCGGTATTTTTCAAATGGGTGGATGCAGTCGAGGTGAAGAAGATTTCCGACAGTGAGCGTATCTTCCTTGCAAAGATTCCAAGAAAGGCATTAAAAGGCAAAGAGGGAGTGAATATTGAATACAGATTTAATAAAAATGGAGATGTTATATATTCATCCCAGTACAATGTGATCCTTGACAAGAAAAAAGGACTCAACGAGGTGGAGATGTCATACTATGCCGGAACAGATGGCGTGGATGTGCTGAGTACAATATTTATGGAAAGTAATAGTTTAAATTGTATATAATCCAAAAACGGACATGGCAGTTTTGCATGTCCGTTTTTGTTTTTGTATAATAAGTATATGGTATTATGAACCGGGTGGTTACATAAAGCAGAGTAAAATTTAATCAAGCTTTAATATTAATCCTAATATACGCTTTACAGAGGTCTCCATCTCACTACGAGAGATTGCACCCTTATCATAAGCCTTCTTTACACGATCAGGATATCCATTTCCCATCTTAAGATCATTTCCGGCTTTTGTCTCCTTGTAATGCTCGCCACAGGTCCACCAGTCGCTTGTGACCATTCCTTCATAGCCCCACTCATCACGCAGTATTCCTGTCAAAAGATCCTCGCTTTCAGAGGCTCTGTAGCCGTTTATCATATTGTAAGAGGACATAATAGCCCATGGATTTTCATCCTTTACAATCATCTCAAATGCCTTCAGATAGATTTCTCTGGCAGCTCTTTCTGAAACGCGTGAATCGCTGTTTTTGCGGTTGGTTTCCTTGTTGTTCAAGGCAAAGTGCTTGACTGTGGCACCGACATTGTTTGACTGGATTCCGCGTACCATGGCACCTGCGAGCTTTCCTGTGACGAATGGATCCTCTGAGTAGTACTCGAAGTTACGTCCGCAGAGAGGACTTCTGTGAATACAGATGGCAGGGGTGAGCCACAGTGCAAGGTTGTTTTCCTTTAATTCTTCACCGCCGGCGCGTCCTACAGCCTCTAAAACATCCGGGTTCCATGTGCATGCGAGCAGTGTGGAGCATGGAAACGCAGTGGTGCATATACCGACCTCAGGTGCTATGCGCACTCCTGCAGGACCATCTGCTGTCATGACAGAAGGAATACCGTATTCAGGCATATTTCCGATACCGAAGGTATTTGCAACACCGGTATTTGGCTGTCCGCCGAGCAGATGAATGAGATCATCGATGGAAAGCTCTGATACAAATTCATCAAGCGTGATACGTCCTTCCACAACATCCATGATGTCGTGACTGCCGTTTTTAGCCATGCCATCGGCAAAGCGGAAGTATGGGATGGCTCTCTGACCGGGAGCAACACCCTCTGTCAGGGAAGGGTCAATGTTGCCAATAGCTGAGTAGTCGGTGTCAACAGGCTCACTTTGAGGCAGAGCTTCATAGCTTCCGTCAGCGAGCATTCTCTTTGGCAGACTTGTAGGAACCAGCTTTGCTGAAAGCTGCTCGGTAATTACATCATGATTTAATATATATGAGTAATCAGCTTTTGTCACGTCACGGACGCTCGTTCCAACGTATATATCATATGAACCGGCTTCAAGTACATATGCAGATTTTTTAACCTTTCCAAGGTCATCATATGACGCCATATCGTTTATTTCCCATGTGAGGATCATAAGCTGTGATTCACCCGGCTGCAGTTCTCTTGTCTTTTCAAAGGCTGCGAGCTCCTTTGCAGGCTTGCCAAGCTTTCCTTGTGGTTTAGCAATGTATACCTGAACAACCTCTTTTCCGGAGAATTTACCTGTATTTGTCACACGGACTTTTGCGTAGAGCTTATTGGCCTCAGACGTACAGTTGGAATTCACAACGCCGGAAGAAACAGTCTCCACATCAAATGTGGTGTATGAGAGTCCATAGCCAAATGGGTATACAACCTTCTCGGCAGCTCCCGGAATTGTCTCGAAATAGCGGTATCCGACATATATATCATCGGTATAGTCCACATAGTCTCTTGACTCGTGGAAATTGTAAGTAGACGGATAGTCGTCGAGTGATTTGGCAAATGTATCGACAGTTTTTCCGGAAGGATTGCCATCTCCTACGAGAAGCTCAGCGGCAGCGAGCCCGCCTTCCATGCCACCCTGTAAGGCAAGCAGTGCTGATTGGATCTGATTATCATAAGCAAACCAAGATGTATCGACCATTCCACCGACATTTAAAATCACGATTACATTTTTGAAACTGGCTTTTACAGTGTCAATCATCTCCTTTTCTTTTACGGAGAGACAGAAATCACCATCCTTAAAAAGCTCTGCCGACTTCTCGGTCATCTCACGTTCGTAGTCCCAGAGAGCCTTGTTGTTTGGGTCAATAACACTCTTTCTGTCCCAGCTTCTCCGGAGTAGCGGCAGATTGAGATGATAGCAGTGTCGGTATATGCCTGAGCCTTGCTTAAAAGCTCAGCCGGTACATCCGGCTCTATAGTCATGCCGGGTACAGCACCGGCTGCATACTGCTTTTTAATGTCGTTGCGGTAGTAATCACACAGCTCCTCAAATATGCTTATTTTCTCTTTTTGAAGCTTAAGTCCTTCGTAGAGATTGCGGATATATGCAACGGTTACATCACCGCTTCCGCCACCGCCCTTTACATAGTCGAAAGTACCTTTCCAAACAGGGCTACCTTAGAACCCGCTGCAAGAGGGAGTACGTTGTTTTCGTTTTTGAGAAGTACCATGCCTTCCTTGGCAGCTTCCTTTGAAAGCTCTATGTGAGCCTTGCTTCCTGTAACTCTTTCACCATTTGCCCCAAGTGGAAGATTAGGAGTGAATTTGAATCGTGACCATTTGTTCATAGCAGATTACCTTTCTTATATTTTTATTATTTAATGAGCTTCCCATACATTAATATGTCGGGAGTTTGTTCTTTTCGTACAAGATGATTGTAAATTATAAAAGCGATATATACAATTGTGATACTGACATTATTTTAGGTCGATATTGACTTTTTGCGTGAGAGGAGTATATTTTGAAGGTAGAATTTCAAACTATGAATATTTTTTTTTCGGAACAATTGGATATGCTCAGGCTAATATAGCATGATTAAAGGGTCAAAAGGTATCATAGCATTAAATACGAAGTTTGATTTAGTAAGTCAGGGAGAAAATTATGCAGCAATACACACACGAAAACGTCAGATCAATACCACATCTTCCAATCTACTGCGACAGATACGAGGACTACAGGCAGTTTTCACCGAGGCACTGGCATGACCATATAGAGATAATCTATGTAGTTTCCGGCTCACTGCAGGTTGTCTGCGGTGAAAATGAATATACATTGAAAGAAAATGAATTTTTTGTCATAAATTCAAATAAGATACATGGCACGCAAAGCTATGAAAGAGTCAGGGTGCTTCTGGTGCAGATACCGTATGCATATCTGGACAGCTACATAGACGATTACGGACATATAAGGTTTAGAGAGTGCTATGAGACCGAGCATGGCAGCAGAAAATATGAGCAGATGAAGTCTCTTCTTAAGTCGATAGCGCATATATACCGGAAAAAGGGCAAGGGCTATGAGCTTCGGCTTATGGCAAAAGTGAACGAATTCCTATATATTTTGTTTACAAATTATTCGTATAAAGAGGTGAATGCGGGAAAAGAATCCAGACAGATAGCGCGCCTTAAGGATGTCCTTAGATATGTGGCGAAAAACTATCAGGAGCCAATAGCATTAAAGGAGGCGGCAGACATAGCCTCACTCAATCAGGATTATTTCTGCCGTATGTTCAAAAAATGCATGGGAGTTACATTTCTCGAGTATGTCAATCAGGTAAGAATCAATCACATACATGAGGAGCTTCTGGCAACTGAGGATTCCATCACAGACATACTGGAGCACAATGGATTTACGAATTATAAGGTGTTCAGCCGGATGTTTAAGGCGCAGTTTGGCATGACACCGAGGGAATTGCGGAAATTACAGGAAAATTAAAATGTCATGAATTGGATGTTTTTGTGCTTTTTTTTGTATATTTTAAGGGTACTTAATAGTTATAGTAATGCTGTGGTTACGTGTTACACTGAAAGGTGTGGACAGTAACATGATGCGAGATAGCAAATAACTATAAATGAAAGGGCTACTTTATGAAAAAAGAGTATTATCAGCCATGCCGTCACAGACGTTTGCAGAGGGAGCGCTGGATGCGGCGCAGCAGACAGGCGAACTAAGC
>ENA-OQCP01000236-OQCP01000236.1-human-gut-metagenome-genome-assembly--contig:-NODE-236-length-24394-cov-2.699139_pt1 | contig 24394 bp, 22 predicted proteins | sample MGYA00242760_ERZ504583 | MGnify/ENA primary metagenome ERZ504583 (study PRJEB26092, sample SAMD00036308) | human gut metagenome | host: Homo sapiens | study: EMG produced TPA metagenomics assembly of...
CGCATTTATGAAATGGAAGTATACGAATAAACAGTTATTATATTCCCATTTTCAGATCCTTGTGTCTGTACACCACAGAACACAAGATCTATGATTCTCAGGTGTAAGTGCTTAATGTGAGTAAGTTAACAACTCTATTGAAGTAAATTTATTGGAAATAACAAATACCTTGAAAAATGAAAATTAGAATATTTGCTGTTGTATGTTTATTAGCTGCTAATCTCTTTACAATATCTGCTCAAAAGTGGTTTACGCCTGAGGCGGAGAAACAAGTGGATGCTCTTTTGAGCCAGGTAGTAGAAGGAAACTACAAGAATAATCGCTATCCTCTACTCCGTAAGCCCTTAATGGAACTTCCTTTAGGCAGTATCAAACCTAAAGGCTGGTTGCACGAAATGCTGGTTCGTCAGAAAAATGGCGCCAGTGGTCAGATGGATGTTCTTTACCCTTCGGTTATGGGCAAACGCAATGGTTGGTTAGGTGGTGATGGAGACCAGTGGGAACGCGGTCCATACTGGATAGACGGTCTACTTCCTTTGGCGTATATACTGGATGATGATGTCTTGAAAGCCAAAGTGCAACCTTGGATAGAATGGGCTTTGCAGAGCAGCGTGAGGACGGATTCTTCGGTCCTGAAAAAGATTATCCGGGAGAGCCTGGACTGCAACGTGATAACTCGCAAGACTGGTGGCCGCGTATGGTCGTGCTGAAAATCCTACAGCAGTATTATTCGGCAACGAACGATAAGAGAGTCGTCGCTTTTATGACAAAATATTTCCGTTATCAACTGAATACCTTGCCGCAAAAACCTTTAGGACACTGGAGCAGTTGGGCAGAATTCCGTGCTTGTGACAATTTGCAAGCTGTATATTGGCTTTATAATCTTACGGGGGAGGATTTTTTGCTTGAATTGGGGCATTTGCTGCACCGGCAGAGTTTCAGTTTCATAGATATGGTAGATAGGGGAGACTTGCGCAGAACCTGCACTATACACTGTGTTAATTTGGCACAAGGCATCAAAGAACCGATTATTTATTATCAGCAAGATACCGACCGGAAATATATTGATGCTGTCAAGGAAGGCTTTCGAGATATTCGCCGGTTCCATGGACAGCCGCAAGGCATGTATGGAGGCGATGAGGCTTTGCATGGAAACAATCCTACACAAGGCTCGGAGTTGTGTTCGGCCGTAGAGTTGATGTACTCGCTGGAAAAAATGGTGGAGATTACAGGAGACATAGACTTTGCCGACCATTTGGAACGCATTGCTTTTAATGCTTTACCAGCCCAAATATCCGATGACTTTATGACTAAGCAATATTTCCAGCAACCGAATCAGGTGATGGTAACACGCCATCGTCGCAACTTCGACCAGGATCATGAAGGGACAGACCTTGCTTTTGGCACTCTGACTGGATACCCATGTTGTTTTTCGAATATGCACCAAGGTTGGCCAAAATTTACACAGCACCTATGGTATGCCACACCTGATAACGGCATTGCAGCCATTGTCTATTCTCCGTCGGAAGTAACAGCCAATGTGGGTGATAATGTACCGGTGGTTATCAGTGAAGATACTTACTATCCGATGGATCATCAGATAACTTTTACCATTAAAGAGGTGAGAAATAAGGTGAAACAAGTGAAATTTCCATTTCACCTGCGTGTTCCGAAGTGGTGCAAGCAAGCTGAAATACGGGTAAATGGAAAGATGGAGCAAACTGTCAAAGGTGGGAAAATAGCTATCGTAGACCGTATATGGAAGCGGAATGATAAGATTGAACTGTATCTGCCCATGGAGGTCTTTACTAGCACTTGGTATGAAAACGCAGTATCTATTGAAAGAGGTCCGTTGGTATATGCCTGAAATGGAAGAAAATTGGGAAAAGAAAGAGTTTAAGGATAGTTGGTATGGTTCTTATTATTATCAGGTGACTTCTTCGGATCCATGGAACTACGGATTGGTGGATTTTGACCGTAACAGAATGAACGAGGTGGCCCAAGTAAGTATCAATAGCCAAAACAGCAATTGGACTTTCCTTGGAATCAGGAAAATGCACCGGTTGAAATAAAGATGAAGGCTCGTCTTATCCCTACTTGGACAGTATATAATGAAATGGCAGGGCCCCAGCCTTTCTCTTTCTGTGGCAGTGCCGAAGGAGGAGAACAAGAAATCACGCTGATACCTACGGTTGTACAACCCTGCGTATTTCAGAATTTCCAGTTGTTGGGAAATGATGTTTCCGAGGTATGGGGGGAACGGTGTGTTTGTTTTGTGACAAACTTGTTTCAGAATTCTGCCATGTCCGGAATGTGGACGGTTATGTCACGGATTTATAGTTGGCTTTTAACCTTACTGTCTATTTTTGCAATCGTTTTTAATAGGGTTTATATATTATAAAGAAGACTCCTGCGACGGAGTGAAAAACAAGTCGAACAATTTAATGCCGTAGAAAAAAGATGAAAAATTCCAAGAAAGCACTCCTCTGCCTATTGTCATGCGCCTTGGCAGTAACCGGATGCAAGACACAGAAAGAACCGGCTGTAGCAGACAACGAAATGCTGGTCAGATCTACACAAACACTTGATTCCTTATATGCTCACTATTCCGCACCGGGCACTTGTCTGTTGCGTGAGAATTATCCTTCGGACGTGGAAGGCTATACCGCTACTTATCTGGCTTCCGAGGAACAGAAGAACCGTCCCAATCTCTACTCTTATTTGTGGCCTTATTCCGGTACCTTCTCCGCAGTGAATGCGTTGATGGAGGCCACTAAAGATAACAAGAAAGATTTCGGGAACTATCAGAAGTTGCTTGATGAGAAGGTGCTTCCGGGACTTGCTGAATATTTCGATACTCGTCGTATGCCCGAAGCGTATGCTTCTTACATCAAGGACGCTCCGTTGTCCGACCGCTTTTACGATGACAACGTGTGGCTCGGCATTGACTTCACAGACGTCTATCTGATGACTAGCAAGAGAACTATCTGCAGAGCGCCAAGCTATCTGGAAGTTTATAGAAAGCGGTATGGACGATTGTTTGGGAGGAGGTATCTATTGGTGCGAACAGAAGAAGGAATCAAAGAACACTTGTTCCAACGCCCCTGGTTCCGTCTTTGCCCTGAAACTTTTCAAGGCTACGCAAGACAGCTCCTATTTTGAGAAAGGGAAGAGTTTGTACGAGTGGACTAAAGCAACATTGCAGGACACAACAGACTGCCTTTACTTCGACAACATGCGTTTGGACGGTGAGATAGGACGTGCCAAATTTGCCTATAACAGCGGTCAGATGATGCAGTCGGCTGCTTTGCTCTATCAGCTTACCGGTAATGGGCAGTATCTGAAGGATGCGCAAGCGATTGCTGCCGCTTGCCATAATTATTTCTTCATGGAATTCACCCCCGGACAGGGAGAACCGTTCCGTATGCTGAAGAAGGGCGATGTGTGGTTCACCGCCGTTATGTTGCGTGGTTTTATAGAGCTCTATCAGGTGGACGGTAACAAGGTTTATCTTGATTCCTTTGCCCGCAGTCTGGACTATGCTTGGACGCATGCCCGTGAAGATAACGGCCTTTTCAATACTGATTTCACCGGCAAGAGCTGCGACAATCGTAAATGGCTGCTGACACAAGCCGCATGGTAGAGATGTACGCGCGTTTGGCCGTGTTCGCTAATCAGTCTTTATAATTAAAACGAATCAGACCAAATGAAAAAGAGAAACATTACCTTGTGCGCTGTTGCCATGCTCTGTATGCAAGGCTATGCTAAGGCAGACACTTTTACCCTGAAAGGTGACAACACTTGTGTGGAGAACTATGCTCAGATGACTGCTGCTTACAAGAGCAATCGTCCAAAAATGAAGAAACGCCTTTTCACCTCAAAAGCGGTGGAAGCTGAGATTCTTCGCGTGAAGAAACTGCTTACCAATCCTAAGTTGGCGTGGATGTTTGAGAGTTGCTTTCCTAATACGCTTGACACTACTGTACACTTTCGCATGCTGGACGGTAAACCCGATACTTTTGTTTATACCGGTGACATCCATGCTATGTGGCTGCGTGACTCCGGTGCGCAGGTGTGGCCATATGTGCAGTTAGCTAACAATGATGCGCAATTGAAAGAGATGCTCGAAGGTGTCATTCGCCGTCAGTTCCTTTGCATCAACATTGATCCGTACGCCAATGCTTTCAACGACGGACCTACGGGTGGCAACTGGATGACTGACTTGACAGATATGAAGCCCGAACTGCACGAGCGCAAATGGAGATAGACTCTCTTTGTTACCCGCTTCGTCTGGCTTACCAGTATTGGAAAGTAACTGGTGACAGCAGTATCTTCGACGGTGAATGGATGAAGGCAATTACTGCTATCCTGAAGACTTTCAAGGAACAGCAGCGTAAGGACGGTGTAGGCCCTTACCGTTTCCAACGTAAGACGGAACGTGCTCTTGATACGCTGAATAACGACGGCTTGGGTGCTCCGGTCAAACCGGTGGGACTGATTGTTTCCGCTTTCCGCCCATCGGACGATGCCACTACGCTTCAGTACCTGGTCCCTTCCAACTTTTTCGCTGTCTCTTCTTTGAGAAAGGCTGCTGAAATTCTGACGGAAGTAAACAAGGAAACATCCTTGGCCAAAGAATGCACCGATTTGGCAGCCGAAGTGGAGGCAGCCCTGAAGAAATATGCCACTTACAATCATCCTGAGTTTGGGACAATCTATGCATTTGAAGTAGATGGATTCGGCAATCATCTGTTAATGGACGATGCCAATGTACCCAGCCTTCTTGCTATGCCTTATTTGGGTGATGTGGACGTAAACGATCCTATCTATCAGAATACACGCCGCTTTGTGTGGAGTGGCAGCAACCCTTACTTTTTTAAAGGTAAAGCCGGTGAAGGTATCGGAGGTCCGCACATTGGTTATGATATGGTATGGCCTATGAGTATCATGATGAAGGCATTCACCAGCCAGAATGATGAGGAGATAAAGATTTGTATCAAAATGCTGATGGATACGGATGCCGGTACGGGATTCATGCACGAGTCTTTCCACAAGGATGACCCCACTAACTTTACCCGTGCATGGTTTGCTTGGCAGAACACGCTGTTTGGAGAATTGATTCTGAAATTAGTGAACGAGGGTAAAGTGGATTTGCTGAACAGCTTGTAAAAATAGGAATTATTTAAAATCAATAAAGTGCGCTGGAAGGAGGATTAGGATACAAATTGCATGAATTGGTTGTTCGTTGGTATTATTTGTGTTCTTTTCCTTTTTTATCGTGATTTATTATAATGTTTAATCTTAAAGAATATGAAAAAGAATCGAGTGTACACAGTAAATTCATTGCTGGCTCGGATAAGTGGGAACTATAAGTTCTGGCTTATTGCCTTGCCTGCTGTGACTATGCTGGCGCAGGCTCCTGCGGTTTATGCACATGCGGAGACTATTACTGTGGTGCAGCAAAACAATGCCACGGTGAGAGGTTCCGTTAAGGATGCCACAGGTGAAAGCCTGATTGGAGTGAGTGTTACTGTTAAGGGTAAAGAAGGTGTGGGTACCATTACAGATGTGGATGGAAACTATTCCATTGTTTGTAGTGCCCAAGATGTTCTCGTCTTTTCCTATGTGGGATATGCCACTCAGGAAATTGCTGTGAAAAATCAAAAACAATTGAATGTTGTCTTAAAGGAGGATACCAAGGTGCTGGATGAAGTTATTGTCATCGGTTATGGTACTACTACCCGCAAGAGTGCCGTAGGTGCTGTAGACAGGTAAAGGCTTCCATGATCGAAGACCGTCCCGTGGCTAACATGACAGATGCTTTGCAAGGGGCTGCGCCCAACGTGGTTATCCAGCAGCGCAGTAGCAATCCTAATGATCGTAAGACTAACTTTAATATCCGTGGTATCAGCACTGTGAATGACAATAGTCCGCTTTTTGTCATAGACGGATTGGTAGCTGATGGCGGTAGTTTCGATAAATTGAATCCCAATGATATTGAGAACATTTCCATCTTGAAAGATGCCGGTACAGCTGCTATTTATGGTTCACGTTCTTCCAATGGTGTAGTTTTGGTTACTACTAAGAAAGGTAAGAAGAACCAGCGTGCGACAGTTCGGTTAAGTGGTATGATGGGATGGCAGAATCCGGATATCTTGTTTTCTCCGGTGAAAGGCTATCAGAACGCTACTTTGCGCAATTTAGCTGCCACCAATGCTGGAGAGGCTCCTTTGTATACACCCGATCAAATCCGTGACCTGGCTGCCCATCAAAATGAAGAAAGCTGGTTTTTTGATCAGATAGTCCGCACAGCCTTACAGCAGAATTACAATCTAAGCGTATCTGGAGGTAGTGATAAAACTACTTACATGGTGTCCATGGGTTATTATGACCAGGAAAGTAATTATGTGGGCAACAGTGATTTTGGCGTGCAGCGTTATAATTTTCGTACCAATGTTAGCACGGAAGTGGGACGTTTGAAACTGAATGCTATTTTGGCTTATACACGTAATAATAGTGTAAGTACCACCGGTGGGAGTTTGGAAGTGGATGCCGCCCGTGTACCTACTTATTATTATTACAAAATGAAATCGGAAGATGGAAGATATTTGTTAAATGATGTATTGACTGAATTTAACCCATTGGGAGCATTGGAAGCTGGTGGCCGTAACAAGTATCGTAACAATTATCTGAACGCTAATGTCAATGCTGAATTCCGGCTTATTGACGGATTGAAGTTGCGTGGAGTGTTGGGTGCGGATGTGATAAACGACATGCGTTCTACCCGCAATTTGGGCGTATCCTATTACTTGAATGAAGAGGCTACCGAACCACGTCCAGTGAAAGATACTGACTATCGGACCAGTAACTGGAATCATACGGCTTACCTTATTAATAGCCAACTTTTGTTGGATTACAACAAGACATTCGGTAAACACAATGTCAGCGGGCTTTTTGGAGTAACCAATGAATCGTTTACTTCGTCTAGCAATGAGATTGAGAAGAAGGGGGTAGATCCCGACTTGGGTATCGGTACAGACATTACCAATAGTACTGTGGGAAACATCACAGGAAAAACATTTGTAGATGAATCCAACCGTACCAGTCTGACTTCTCTGTTGGGACGTGTGGGGTATTCTTACGCTGACAGATATTATACAGAATTCAGCTTCCGTTATGACGCTTCTTCCAAGTTTCATAAAGACTACCGATGGGGTTTCTTCCCCTCTGTTTCATTAGGCTGGCGTTTGAGCGAGGAGAACTTTATGCAGGCTTACAAGGAACGTGTGGGTGACTTGAAACTGCGTACTTCTTTTGGTATCTTGGGTAACCAGTCTATTGGTACTTATGACCGTTTTACTGTTTACGAACTGTACAACAACTCTTACGCATATAATAACCAGACAGTATCAGGCGCAGGTTTTAAGTTAGGTAAGGATAATTTGACTTGGGAAAAGACCAAAACCTTCAACGTGGGTGTAGACGCTTCGTTCTTCAATAACGCTTTGAATGTGACGTTCGACTATTTCTACAAGCGTACGAGCGACATTTTAATGAAGCCCCTTGTGCCTTCGGTATTCGGTACGGATATGGCGATGGACAACATTGGTGAGATGCAGAATCAAGGTTGGGACCTCTCTATCAACTATCGTTTGAAAACGGGAGCCGCAAATCATAACTTCAACTTCAATCTTGGTGACTCTTGGAATGAAGTGCTGAAGTACCCTGGTCACGAAAGAATCTCACAAATAGAGGAGTTGAGCCGTATCACCCGTGAAGGATGTCCGTTGGAGTCTTACTACGGTTACAAGATGGACGGCTTTTTCCAAAGCTACGAGGAGATTGAGGCATCGGCTATTCCTGTAGGTGGAAAGGTACAGCCGGGTGACGTGAAGTTTGTAGACCGTAACGAAGATGGTGTCATCGACTCGAAGGATAAGTTTATCTTGGGTAATGCCTTCCCTCGTCTTACTTTCGGTTTCAACTACAATGTAGAATGGAAAGGATTCGATTTCGGTATGTTCTGGCAGGGTGTGGGCAAGCGTGACATGATGCTTCGTGGTGAATTGATTGAACCGTTCCACGCCAATTACTCTTATAATATCTATAAGCATCAACTGGATTTCTGGACTCCTACCAACACCGATGCACGTTGGCCGAGACTTACTGCTCCGGGTTCTACTTCCAACAGAAACAACTACGGAAACGGACAAGGTTCCGACCTATTCTTGATGGATGGAAAATACCTGCGTCTGAAGAACTTGCAGATTGGTTACACATTCCCTAAAACATGGAGCCGCAAGGTGGGTATGGAAAAGGCACGTATCTATGTCAACGGACAAAACTTGCTGACTTTCAGTAATAACTCGTTTATTGACCTGAATCTTCTGAGTTCGACTCTAAGATGGGTAATAGTGGCGCCAATTCTGGTAGAAACTACCCGACGCTCCGTTACTATGGTTTCGGTATAGACATTGAATTCTAAAAACAACAGATAACTATGAGACTAAGAAAATATATAGCTTTTGCCGGAATGGCTGTTCTGATGCTTTGCAGTTGCAACGAGATGGAGAACGCACCGACAAACAAATTTACGGATAACTCTTATTGGACTTCCACCACCAAAGCCCAGTATGTGGTGAACATGGCTTACAGCCAGATGTACAATGCAGGCCGTATGTGGAGCGATGAAAGTTTGAGTGACAATGCTTACGACGGTCGCAGTGTGGACGACCAACGTGCCATTCGCAAAGGTATGGCTACTCCCTCGCTCGACATCTTCAAGAATGAATGGAAAGACCTTTACGGAGGCATAAAGACCTGCCACGTGTTCCTTGAAAAGGTGGATCTGGTACCCAACATGGACGCATCTGTTAAAGCACGTATGATTGCCGAGATACGCTATATCCGTGCAAGCCTCTACTTCCGTCTGACTAACCTTTATGGTGCAGTACCTTTCTTTACGGAGGACATCACGCTGGAAGAATCGCGGAGTGTAAGTCGTACAGACCGCGAAACCATTATCAGCTTCATTCACCAAGAATTGGAAGACATCAAGGATGCGCTTCCACTCGCGACCAATTGCCCGAAGAAGACAAGGGCAAAATTACTAAAGGTGCCGTTTGTGCTTTGCAGGCTCGTGTCTACTTGATGGATAGCGACTGGAACAATGTGATGCTTTATTGCGACAATCTGATGAACAAACAGGGCGAATATGGTACTTATGCCTTATTTCCTGATTATGCCGGGCTTTTTGATGAAGCCAATGAGTATAATGAAGAGATTATCATGGACCGTTCTTATGTACCCAATTTGATTACTTGGGGTGAGATGGTAGACATGATTCCTTTGTCAAGAGGCGGACGTGCGTGAACCGTGTGCCGCAGCAATCGTTGGTAGACACTTATCTGATGCTTAGTGGAAAGACTATCAGTGAAGCCGGGACAGATTATAACCCTGCTTATCCTTACGACAACCGTGACCCACGTCTCACCGCTACTATCATTTATGATGGCTATGACTGGAGTGGCAATGTGGACGATGGCAGTAAAGACGTAGTCATCAACATTCGTCCGGGTTCGGGAACCGATGCCTACGATGGTGGTGGAAACGGCACTTCTACCGGTTATTTCACCCGTAAGTATTATAATCCGCAGGCTCCCGGTGACCAGAATTCCGGTATGAATATCATCACTATGCGCTATGCTGACATCTTGCTGATGTATGCTGAGGCTGTTCACGAAACAAGCGGTATGACTGAAGAGGTATGGAACAAGACCATCCGTCCCATCCGCGAACGTGCCGGATTTACTGCCGATGCAGCCTTGAACTTTCCTGCCGGAAAGAGCAAGGAAGAGATGAGGCAGATTATTCGCGACGAACGTCGTGTAGAAATGGCGATGGAAGGTTTGCGCTGGTATGATATTAAGCGTTGGAAGGCTGGTAACGAATACTTGTCGGGCAAGGTGCGCGGTGCAAGCTTCGTGGACGAGAACAAGCTTGACACTCGCAAGTTCGAAGAGGCAAGAGATTATCTTTGGGCAGTTCCTATCAGTGAAATCAATTTGAATCCCAATCTGGCGCCTAACAATCCGGGATATGGAAATTAACGTGTATCTAAACTCATTAAAAACAATAGAACAATGAAAACAATATTCTCAACAATAGCTCTTTTTTCGGCAGTCCTCTTTGCTACGTCTTGTACGGAAGACATGGAATACAAGGATTCCAAAGTTTCCTCAGTAAATCAGTTGTATGAACCCACTGACGGCAAGGAAGTAGTCTTGCAATCGTCGGCCAGCGCCAGCCTGTTCTTTGAATGGGAGTCGGCCAAGGCTGAAGATAGCGGTGCCCCTCTTTATGAAGTGGTATTCGATAAAGAAGGTGGAGATTTTTCTAAGCCTATTTACAAAGTGCTTTCTGACAATGGCGGTTCTTTGAGCTATGCTACCATCAGCCACAAGACATTGAACAAGGTTGGTGCGGCTGCCGGATTGAACAGTGGTGAGACGGGTACACTTGTTTGGACAGTAATGGCTTCCAGAGGTTTGAATTCTGTAATGGCAAAGGAAAGCAAGAAGCTCACCATCACTCGCTTGGTGGGATTTGAAGAGATTCCGGCACAGCTTTACTTGACCGGAAGTGCTACTGAAGGTGGTATGGATGCTTCTAAGGCTGTGGCGTGTGCTTCACCCGAAAAGGATAAGTTCGAAGTCTTTACGAAGTTGGAAGGCGGAAAGACTTACAAACTGGTAGATAGAGCAGCCGAAGGTGCCAAGGTGTTTTATATCAATGGCAATAAGATTATGGAAGGCGAAGGCGAGACAACCGTAGAAAAGACGGGAGTTTACCGCATTGAGATGGATTTCTCCATTGCATCTGTAACCGTCAGGGAAGTAAGTAAGATGGAATTCTACTTCTGTCCGAGTGGTGCCGCAACTTTTGAATTGCCTTATGTTGGAAACGGTGTGTTCTGCGGTCAGGATAAAATTGAGTTCAAGCAAGAAGGATGGGGCGCGACCAACGCTATAAGTTCTTGATGACTTATGCTGATGGTAGTATACAGTATTGGGGAACCAAGAATACTACAGACTCTAATCCTGGTGCGGCTACTCCCGAAGATCCTTATTTCTACATTATGGAGACTCCTGATAACCAATGGGATCAGAAGTGGAAACTGAACAATGAATTCGATGGTGCGGCCGATGGCCACAATCCGGGTGCCATCACCAAGATTAGTGTGATATTCAATGTGGAGAACTATACTCATAAAGTGGAATTGGCCAACTAATTTAAGGAGAGATTATGAAAAAAATATTATTTTGTCTGCCCCTGCTTCTTTTGGCACTTCAATCGTGCGAGATAGAAGATGAGTATATGTATGATAAGGGGCTTTACACCATAGATTGGGATGCGGCTGCGACAGCAGTTCTGTGACCCTGATAGATCGTTTCTGGAATACGGAAGAGAATTATTTCAACTACGGGAATGACGGTTCAATCAAGGATTTCCATTATTGGCCGCAGGCTCATGCAATGGATGTGATGATAGATGCTTACAATCGTACCGGAGATAGCAAGTACAGCGACTTGTTCGACAATGGTATGTCGGTATCAAGGCAAAGAACGGTGGCAGTTATTGGAACAACTTTTATGATGATATGGAGTGGATTGCTCTCACCATGATTCGCTTGTACGAAGTTACTGATGAAAACAAGTATCTGGAAACTTCTCAAGAGATGTGGAATGAAATCAAGACCGGTTGGAACGATTACGCAGGTGGTGGCATTGCTTGGACTCACGACCGGCTATGGAGCAAAAATGCTTGTTCCAACGGTCCTGCTGCTTTGATTGCTGCTCGTCTTTACCGTATTAACGGGAATCAGGAGGATTTGGATTGGGCTGTCAATATTTATAAATGGGAGCGTGAAAATTTATTTAACCCTGCTACCGGCGCCATCTATGATAATGTGAACGGTGAAACGGGTGAGTTGAGTACACTTTCTCTTTCTTATAACCAAGGTACATTCTTGGGTGCTGCTTACGAACTGTATAAGATCACAGGAGAAGAGTCCTATTTGAAAGATGCTCGTAAGGCTGCCAATTTCGGTATCAGTAATAGCAGCATGATAGATACTGGAAACAATTTACTTCGTGATGAAGGCGATGGTGACGGAGGTTTGTTTAAGGGTATTTTCATGCGTTATTATGTGCAGTTGATTATGGAACCGAATTTGGACCCCATATATAAGAAGAAATTCATCACTTTCTTTAACAATAATGCTGAAATCTTGTGGCGAAAGGGAATCAATAAACTTGATTTGCTGTATAATACTAACTGGGCAATGAACAATAGCGGTAACAACCATTTGACTACGCAGACAAGTGGTTGTACTTTGATTGAAGCCAAAGCTCTCTTTGAAAAGAGCCTGAAATAAGTTAGCAATTAAAAGTGTGTCGAAACTCAATCTGGTTATTGGGTTTCGGCACATTTTTTTTTAGAGCCAGTTTTAATTGGCAGTTATTTTGGAAATAATGTTTTTAGAGACAACAGTTTTTTATATAAAATAAACACAAAAGATGAAACAGAATCAATATTTATTTCTACTGTTCGCCCTGATTGTTCTGACGGGCTGTGGCGGTACGCAGAAGAAATTAACCGAATATGTCAATCCTTTCTTGGGTACGGCTACTTTGTGGGAGCCTGAGGACTTAGGGTATACGCGCAAAATAAAGTCACGTACATGGGGTGCGGAAACTTATCCGGGTGCTACCTTGCCCAACGCAATGGTGCAGCTCAGCCCCGTTACACAGTTTCGTAGCGGTGCGGGCTATCAATATGAGGACACTGTGATTTATGGTTTTTCACATACTGCTAAAGGGCATTGGAACTTGTTGCATGTCCCCATGTTGCCAGTGGTGGGAACTATCGCTCCGGGTAATTATTGCTCCGGGTTTAGTCACGAGAAGGAATCTGCGCATCCGGGGTATTACCAAGTTTATCTGGAACGCTATAAAGTGAACGCCGAGTTGACCAGTACCTTGCGTTGTGCCTACCATAAATATACTTTCGGCAAGGGCGACGATAAGTCATTATTGGTAGACATCCGCCGTTCTAATAATGATGTCCGTGATTGGAAGATTGAGAAGGTTGACGATAATACGTTCACGGGTTATCAAGATGGCGATGGTAAAATCTACTTTACGCTAAGACCAACTATAAAATAGGCCAAGTGGAAATGGTAAAAGACGACAAACATGAGGTGGCTGTGCTGCGTTTTATCGACAGCAAAGGTGTTGAACCTTTGGAAGTGAAGGCTGGTTTCTCGTTTGTGAGTATAGAGAATGCTCAAATGAATTTGAAGGCCGAAATGTTTGAACAAAAGTTTTTGCACAAGTGGCAGAAGAAGCCGATGCGGCTTGGGAAGCACTCCTCTCCAAGATTCAAGTTGCAGGTGGCACGGAACGTGAAAAGAGATTGTTTTATTCTACTTTCTTCCATGCTTTTAAATGGCCGGCTTTGCGTAGCGATGTGAATCATGAATATACTGATGTCCGTGGCGAAGTAGTGAATAACGGCTTCCACTATTACACTGACCCTTCTTTTTGGGACGATTATCGCAACAAACTGGTACTCATAGGTATGATTTCTCCCGATGTGACTACTGACATCATTAGGTCTATTATTGACAAAGGCGAGAAGCGTGACGCTACATGCCCACCTTCTTCCATGGTGATCACGCTTCCACTTTTATTTCTGGTTCTTGGTTGCGTGGTTTGCATGATTTCGATCTGGAGCGTGCTTATAAGTTGATTCTGAAAAATGCTACGGTGCCCGGTAAAGGAGGACGTCGCTATTTGGATGAGTATATGGAGCGAGGTTGGATTGCTGAAAAAGACACAGTGAATGTACCCACATGGGACGAATACAAAGGGGCTGTGACCAAGACCCAGGAATATGCTTACGATGACTATGCCGTAGCCTTGGTAGCCAAGGAGCTGGGAGATGAAGCCAACTACAAGCTGATGATGGAACGCTCCAACAACTACAAGACGCTATTCGACCCCTCTACCGGCTTTTGGAGAGGTAAGATTGACGATGGTAGCTGGATTCAGGATTTCGATCCGTATTATCCCTATTACCAGTACATGTACCGTGAGGCCAATGCATGGAACGCCCTCTTCTTCGCCCCCCACGACCCCGAGGCATGATTAAGCTCTATCCCAGTAAAGAGGCGGTGGAGGCTAAACTGGATTCCTTATTCAGCGAACCGTGGAGAGGTTACGAGGCCCACAACCTGACCGGATTCATCGGAAACTATTGTCACGGAAACCAGCCGGGACACAGCATTCCTTACACCTATTATTTCATAGACAAACAAGAGAAAGCCCAATGCATTCTCGACAGCCTGATGAACCACTACTATGACATGGGTGCCGACAAGCTGGCTTATGCAGGGATGGATGATGCCGGCGAGATGTCTTCGTGGTATGTGCTCAATGCTATTGGACTTTACACTTATTCGCCTGCCGATCCTGAATATATTGTTACTGTTCCCTTGTTCGATAAAGTGACGTTCAATCTGAATGGTCGTCCCTTTACGATTGTGAAGAAAGGAAGCGGCAAGAAGATTATTGACATTACTTATGACGGTAAAAAGATTGACGGTTACTTTATCACCCATGACCAACTGAGGGAGGGCAAGGAACTGGTGATTACTACGGAATAGATAAACAATGGAGTTATGAAAAGAAATATACTGCTTCTATTCACATTCTTTGCTTGCATTACTGTACAAGGGCAGACTCCGGTTCGTTTGGTTGATCTGAGGAGCGAACATCTTGACAGACCTATAGGTTTGGATAATCCCGTTCCACGCCTTTCTTGGCGGATGGAAGATGGTAGGCAGGGAGCTGTGCAGACTTCCTGGCGGATTGTGGTAGACGAAGACTCGTTGAATGTGGTCAATGGCTGTGGCAGGATGTGGGATAGTGGAAAGAACGATTCCCGTAATCAGCTTGTGGCCTATGCGGGCAAAAAACTGCAGCCTTTCACTAGATATTATTGGAAAGTAATCTGCAGCGACATGGAATATAAGGAGACTGCTTCTCCTGTCTCTTACCTTGAAACGGGCATGATGGGGATGCAACATTGGCAAGGTGCTTGGATTGGCGATGGCAAGGATATTCATTATGGGCCTGCCCCTTACTTCCGAAAAGAGTTCAAGACCGGCAAAAAGGTAAAGTCAGCGCGTGCTTATATTGCCGCTGCTGGACTATATGAGCTTTACATCAATGGCGAGAAGATAGGAGACCACTGCCTTGCCCCTCTCTATACCCGCTTTGATCGCCGCAACTTGTATGTGGCTTATGATGTGACTTCACAATTACAGAATGGTGACAACGCTATTGGCGTACTTTTGGGTAACGGCTGGTATAACCATCAATCCAAAGCAGTGTGGGACTTCGACCGTGCCCCTTGGCGCAACCGTCCCACTTTCTGTCTGGACTTGCGCATTACCTACACCGATGGAAGCGTGGAGACTATTCCCACCGATCTCAGTTGGCGGACAGCGTCGGGTGCAATCACTTTTAATAGTATCTATACTGGCGAGCACTACGATGCACGTCTGGAGCAGAAGGATGGAGCACTCCGGAATTCGATGATTCCAAGTGGCGCGGAGTAGCTATCGGAGTGTACCTTCTTCCAATGTCACTGCCCAGCAAGTACATCCCATCCGTAATGTAAAGATTTTCCCCGCCGTCTCTTTCCGCAAAGTGGACGAGAAAACATACATCTATGATTTCGGGCAAAATATGTCCGGTGTGACTTGTATTCATGTTTCGGGTGAACGGGGAACGGAGGTCAGAATCAAACATGGCGAACGCTTACATCCAAATGGCCGCCTCGATCTCTCGAACATTGATGTCTACTTTCGAGGCGATAAGGAGAAAGACCCTTTTCAGACGGACATTCTCATTCTGAGTGGAGAAGAGGATGAGTTCATGCCCCGATTTAATTACAAGGGATTTCGTTATGTGGAGGTAGTGGCAGATAAGCCTATTGAGCTTGACCAAAACAGCTTGATTGCTTACTTCATGCACAGTGATGTGCCGGCAGTAGGTAGCTTGGAATCTTCGAGCCCACTGATAGGCAAGCTGCTCCATGCTGCCAATCACTCTTACCTTTCCAATCTGATGGGCTACCCCACCGATTGCCCTCAGCGCGAGAAGAACGGTTGGACTGGTGACGGTCATTTTGCCATTGAGGCAGCATTTTATAACTTTGATGGAATTACCGTTTACGAAAAATGGTTGGCCGACCATCGTGACGAACAGCAGCCCAACGGAGTGCTGCCCGATATTATTCCAACTGGTGGATGGGGATATGGTACAGACAACGGGCTGGACTGGACTAGTACTATTGCCATCATCCTTGGAATATCTACCTCTTCTACGGTGATAGCAAGCCCTTGAGCGATTGTTACGAGAGCATCAAACGTTATGTGGATTATGTGGAGCGTATCTCTAACAATCATCTCACTACGTGGGGGCGCGGAGACTGGGTGCCGGTGAAGTCAAAATCCAATAAAGAGCTGACTTCCTCGGTCTACTTTTATGTAGATACCAAGATTTTGGCCGCTGCTGCCAAACTCTTCGGCAAACAGGCCGATTACGAATATTATAATGCCTTGTCGGAGGAGATAAAGCAAGCTGTCAATGATAAGTTCCTGAATCGAGAAACAGGCATCTATGCCGAAGGTTCACAAACCGAATTGAGTGTTCCCTTGCAATGGAAGATTGTGCCCGAAGAGTTGATAGGAAAAGTGGCAGCTAACTTGGCACATAAGGTAGAGGAGGACGGTTTTCACTTGGATGTGGGTGTATTAGGAGCTAAAGCTATTCTGAATGCACTCAGCGAAAATGGTTATGCTGAAACAGCTTATAAGGTGGCTGTACAGGACACTTATCCTTCATGGGGTTGGTGGATGGTGAACGGTGCCACTACGCTGCTCGAGAACTGGGATTTGCAGGCTACTCGTGACATCTCGGACAATCATATGATGTTCGGTGAAATAGGTGCTTGGTTCTACAAGGGGCTGGGAGGTATTTTCCCTGATCCCGTGCAACCTGGTTTTCAAAACATTCTGCTCCGTCCCCATTTCATAAAGGGATTGAAACGGTTTGAAGCTCGTCATCGGTCGCCTTACGGTGAAATTGTTTCTCGCTGGGAATGGAAAGGGAAATGTGTGCATTATGAAGTTACAGTGCCCGCTAACAGTACAGCTACACTCACTTTACCTGACAAGGCCGAGAATGTACGGGTGGTGGAACTGGCGGCAGGAAGATATGAGTTTATTGTAAAGTGACCCTGTACTTTTCATTTATGCTTGCAAATATGTAATTAGCGGGTTTGCCACGTTGTTGTGGCATAACTCGCTAATTTTTATAGTCGGTATGTTAAGGGATGGCTTTTTCATTCTTATAGCCTGATCTTTCCCTCCAACCGTATATCTTCCGATGAAGCCCCTATCAGCAGCTTCACCGTTCCGGGTTCTACAACGAACATCTGCTTTCCTTCGTTCCAATAGCCGAGCTCTTCTTTGGGCACGGTAAGCGTCACTTTCCGGGTTTCGCCGGCCTTGATGGGGATACGCCTGAAGGCGCGCAACTGCTTGGAAGGACGTTCCACTTTGGATTCCGGATAGCTGGCATAGAGCTGCACGACTTCTTCCCCGTCGCGTCCGCTGGTATTCTTCACTGATACCGTCACGCGGATGTTCTTCTTGTCTTGCTTGAAGGATTCAATCTTCTCGTATGCAAAGTCGGAATAGCTCAGACCATAGCCGAAGGATAGAGCACCGGCCCTGGTGGTACATATACGTGCGTCCGTTGCGGATGTCGTAGTCCATTATGTCGGGTAGGTCAGTGATGTCTTTCACCCACGTCTGTACGGTACGTCCGGCTGGATTCACCTTGCCGAAGAGTACGTCGGCCAGTCCGTTGCCCTGCTCCTGACTGCAGTGGGTGATGTGGACGATGGCAGGCACGTGCTCCTGGCTCCAGTTGATGGTGTAGGGGAAGCTGCTGACGAGCACCAGTATGGTATTGGGATTGGCCTTGAGCACCAGCTTCACCAAGTCTTCATCGGGCAGCATCAGCGATTTGCGGTCCACGGCTTCGCGGCCGTCACTGGGACGGGAGAGAACTTCCAGTCCGCACGCGTGCCGTAAGGATGGTTTCCTACACACACGATGGCAACGTCGGCGGCTGCAGCAGCCTTTTCTGCCTGGCCCATGCGGTTGTCTTCGGCGTGGATGATTTCGGTTCCTTCTTTCACAGCATTGCGTATGCCACTCAGAATCGTTGTTTCGTAAGGCGGGGTACCACTATACCAATCTTGCACGATTTTGTCCGAATACGGGCCTATAACGGCTATTTTACGCAGCTTTCCGGCATCGAGTGGCAGGAGTTTTTTGTTTTTCAATAACACCACGGACTTGGCGGTGACTTCCCGTGCCAGCCTGCGGGCTTCTGCTGTCATGAAAGGCGGTGTCTCCGTACTGTTCTTTCCGATAGAGAGATAAGGGTTACGGGAGTTGTCCCCGTCCAGCAAGCCGAGCTTGAGGGCGACGAAGATGTTCCCGCGGATAGCCTTGTCGATGTCGACTTCGGTCAGTAATCCCTTTTCCAGAGCTTCCTTGACGTAAGGAACGTATGCGTCGAGAAATTGTCCTGTGGTGGCTTTTACTACGGCAGCGGCACCCTCCGCAAAGCTCGGAAAACTCTTGTGCGCTTCAATCAGCAGTTTCAGGCACCGCCGTCCGTACAGATGATACCGTTGTTGCCCCACTGCTTGCGGGTAATCTCTTCGAGGCAGGGATGGATGGACATGGGGATGCCGTTCCAACTGTTGTAGGCGGCCATGAAGGCACGGCTGCCTCCCTCAGTGATACCTTTATAGAAAGGATAAGCGTAGTATTCATGGAACAGCCGCGTGTCGAAGTCGGAGGAAGTGCTGTCCCGTCCGTCCTCGTTACTATTAGCAAGGAAGTGTTTCATCAGAGAGGCAGTTTTCCAGTAGCGGGGATGATTGCCTTGCAGGCCGCGTACGCTGGCAATGGTGAGTTGGGCGGTGAGGAAAGCATCTTCTCCGAAACTCTCCTCGGTACGTCCCCAGCGCGGGTCGCGGGCAAGGTCGGCATTCGGAGCGCGCATCACGAGGGCATGACGCTTGTTACCGGTGGTCTGCATGTAGTAGCGGGCTTCTTCAGCGGCTTGTTCCGCTACTTTCTGCACCAAATCGGTGTCCCATGTGGAGCCCAGACCGTAGGACTGGGGGAATATGGTGGTGGGGCAGTCGGTAGGGACTACTTTCCCGTCTTCCGTTCTTTGGCGTCCGCCCCACATGGCAGGCCCGCCGAGGGTCAGCCCGTGCAGTCCTTCGTAGTGTCCGCAACGGGGAATATTGAGGCGGGGGACACCGAGGTCGGTGGAAAGAAGGTTTATCTTTTCATCCAATGTCAGGATGGAAAGGAGATGTTCCACGCGCTGTTCGTCGGTGAGCGTGGTATCTTGAAAGGCTTGTGTGTGTTGTGCGCTTGCCTGTAAGCCGAATAGCAGGGGCAAGGCGAGGAACAATAACTTGTTTCGCATGGGGTATTAGGGTTTAATGTGTTTGATATACCGGTTATGGGATTGATATCCGTTGTAACTGTCCGTCCTGCGGCAGGCAGAGCAATCCTTCAGCTTTCTTTTCGTCTGCCAGATACTTCTTCCACGTAATCTTGTCCCATTTCATCTGGTCTGTGCATTGTGCCACGGGGATATGGGGGATGGCCGAACCGTCCTTTACAAGAATGACGATGGGCAGGGTGCCGCACTCGATATGGTTCCATCCCGGAGCATACACCTTTCCGGTCTGGTAGTCTATCCATTTCTGCCGTCCGGGGAGGTAGACATCCCGTCCGCTGCCCTCTTCGAGCATGGGTGCCACGAGGAGGTTGGAGCCGAACATGTACTCGTCCTCTACCAGCCATGCACCCGGGTCGTCGGGATACTCCAGCAGTAGGGCGCGGAGCATCGGCCAGCCGTTCTCGGTGCACTCTTTGGATTGTGCGTATACATAGGGCATCAGTTTGTACTTCAGCTCGGCGCAACGGCGGAAATAGTCTGTGAACTCTTTCCCGTAGTACCACGGCTCAGTGGGAGGTGCTCCGTGCACGCGGCTGTGGCTGGTGAGGAAGCCGAAGGGCAGCCAGCGGCGGTAGAGGCTTTCGGGGCTTTGGGTCACGAAGCCGCCTATGTCATTGCTCCAGAAGCAGAATCCGCTCAGTCCGATGGAGAGGCCGCTGCGGATGGTTCCCTCGAAACCGGTTTCGGTGGTTGCGGCATCACCGCCCCAGTGCAGCGGGTAGCGTTGTGAGCCTGCCCATGCAGAGCGTGCCCAGATGATGTTTTCGCCGTGCAGCTTCTTGATGATGTCGGCCACGGTTTTGTTGTAGCGCAGCGGGTAGAGGTTGTGTTCGTACAGTCCGCTACGGCCGTTGGCATAGATGGCATCCAGCGGGGCACCTTCGCCGAAGTCTACTTTGATGGCGCCTACACCCATTTCAATCAGATTGCCGAGTTTTTCCTGATACCACTTCACGGTTTCGGGGTTGGTGAAGTCCAGCACCACGTCCTCGTAGGGGAGCTGCCCCTTACCGTTGCGTACGTACAGACCGCGTTCCACCAGCTCGGGGAAGAACTTGTTTTTCGGAGTGAAGTAGGGGAGTTGCCAGAGGCAGGTGCGGAAGCCTTGTGACCTTAGGTCGGTGAGCATCTGCCGGGGATTGTCGAAGCGGTCGGCGGCAAAGGCGTAGTCGCACTGCCAGTCCACGCCGAACCAACCGGTATCGAAGTGGATGACATCGCTCGGTATCTTGTTCTCACGCAGTTTCCGGGCTACATCGCGGCCTCTGCTTCGCTGAAGTAGGTGATGCGGCTCATCCAGGTGCCGAAGCTCCACAAGGGGGCATTTCGGGCCGTCCTACCAGTGCGGTGTATTCGCTCAGCATCTCCTTCGGCGAACCCAGGAAGATGAAGATGTCCATCGCTTCGTCTGCCATGAAGAGTTTGGTGGCTCCGATGTAGGAACAGCCGAAGTCGCAGGTCACGGGGGCGGAAGTGTGCATAAACATGCCATAGCCGCGGTTACTGAAAAAGAAGGGGATAGGCTTGTACATATCCGGAGTTTCGGGGCCCTGCGGGTCGGTGACAAAGAGGTTGACCTTCTGCCCGGCCTTGTTCAGTGCGGTGGCGGACTCGCCGCAACCGTAGATTTTCTCGTTCGGCGCGAGGCTGAATACGGGATTGATGCTGCGTGAGTTGTCCGAGCCGCGCTTGATGAAGCTGAATGGAGGTACCTTGACCTGCGTGGAGTCGTTGTCGCTCCAGCACGAGTCTGTGTCAGCAGCGTCCGTCGGCATCTTTCAGCACCAGGCGCCAGGGGTAATTCTCGATGAGCAGGCTGCCGTATCGGGAGGTGTACAGGGTACCTTTATCTGTCTTCTCGGCTTTCCAGAAGGAGCGTCCGTCGGCAGGCTTTCCTATGAGCATGGGGTCGTCGGCATCTTCTTTCGGTACGATGGGCGAGGTAAGCATACGGATGCGGAGGGTACGTTCGCTGACCGGTTCGACGGTGAACGTCAGTTGTGGATTGTTGTCGTAGGCCGTCTCCGGGAAGTCCAGCGACTGGAGGGGCTGGTGCAGGTAGGTGTTTGCATTGAATGCCTGGCGGGGCATCAGTTGCTGGCGTTTCCACTGGACAGTCCCCTTGCCGGTGGAGGTGTCGAACGATACCAGGCTGTCGGCAAAGAAATAGGTGTTACTGAGGTCCAGAAAATCCTGGCTCATGTCTTTCGACTGGGAAAGCAGGTATTGCACGCCGGCATTTGTTTTCAGTTGGGCATGTGCGGGCGGGATGGCAGTTGCTGCTAGCAGCATAAAAGCTGCCCCTTTCATCAGTTGTTTCTCTTTCATGATAAATATATGATTTACGGTTGTTGTTTCGATGCCGTAAAAGTAGAGAAATCTACACAGATGAAAGGGGTAGGTATGTTGCTTATGTAGGGCCTAAATGTTTATTTGGAAGCTTTCTTTCCGTAGAAACACATAAAATACACCCCGATAATGACAAATGGGATGCTGAGCCATTGGCCCATGTTCAGCGACATGCTGTCTTCAAAGTTCACCTGGTTTTCTTTCAGGAACTCGATGAAGAAACGGAAGGTGAAAATCTCCGTCAGGCAGAGTCCGAAGAAGAAACCGCGGTGATAGGGCAGGGAGCTTCGGCCTGCACGGTGGTTGATTTCCGCTTGGTGGTGCTGAAATCTGTTTCGAGCTTGGTCTCTTGTTTCTTCTGTCCGCGTTTGTATAGCCAGACCATCCCCAGGAAGAAGATGAAGTAGCGATGGCTTCGTAGAGCTGTGCCGGATGGCGGGGCAGCATGTCTTCGCGCTCGAAGATGAATGCCCAGGCACGTCGGTCGGTTTGCCGATGATTTCGGAGTTCATCAGGTTGGCAAGGCGGATGCAGCAGGCGGTGATGGGAGTGGCAACGGCTATCATGTCGAGCACGTCCATGTAGTGCATCTTCGTCTTGCGGCAGTACATCCAGAGGGCGATAATCAGGCCCAGCGTGCCGCCGTGGCTGGCAAGGCCGGTGTAACCCGTCATTTTCCATCCTGCGGCGGTCTGCTTGATGGGGAGAATCATTTCAACGAAGTGGTCTTGGTAGTAGGCCCAGTCGTAAAATATGCAGTGGCCCAGTCGTGCGCCTATCAGTATGCCGAAGAAGCAATAGAAGAAAAGAGGTTCGAATTTCTTTTCGTCTATTTTGCGGTCGCGGTACTGGTGTTGCACGATAAGGTAGGCAAAAGCGAGGCCGATAATCCATAACAAACCGTAGTAGCGGATGGATATGCCGAAGAAGTTGAATAGTTCGGGGTCGGGGTTCCAGTTGATGGTGAGTAGTGATAACATATTTATGAAGAATTAAATTACTGAATTACGGGGTTGTTCGGGACAAAGGTATGAAATTATCTCGTTTGGCAGTTCATCGTGGCAGTTTATTTGAATTTCTCCGCCACCATCCTATACGTCGGCACCTCAATCCCTTGTTCCTCTGCAGCCGTAATCATGTCGAACAACAAGCCTTGTACTTCGCTCTGATGTCCTTTGGCCATATCTTTCTGCATGGAGGCGGTACTTTCAGGGGCGAGTTTGTCTATTACTTTGAGGTTATACTGCACGATGTCTTCCTTGAATTCTATACCCAACTTCCTGCCCAAAGCTGCACTCTCTTGTGACAGTCCGATAAAGGTGTCGCGCACTTTGCCCGGTTTCTGGACTTCGCCCATAGGTACGTCGTAATAGGCTCCGGTGACGGCCATAGCAGAAATAAAGGACCACTTGACGAATGTGTCCCGGTTGATGTCGTCGGAGATTTCGGCTTTGATGCCGCTTTCCTGCAAATCGCGTTGCACGGCTTCCAATGTTTCACGGGAAACAATCGTGCTGCGGTGTGCTCCGTAGACGAGCCGGAAAATCTTTCCCATCTGCGTGATTTCTCCCCGTCCGGATACGAATCCTACGATGTAGATGCAGCCGTCGAGCACCGTGACGCCGGGGACCAACCGCTGGATACGGGGACCGGTTCCGTAAACATTCAGGATGGGGATTACCACTGTACGCTCGTGTGAGGCACGTTTGATGAGTTCCGTAATGGAGTCTACGGAATAACCTTTGACGCAGACGAAGATAACATCCGCTTTGCCTTGGAATTCTTCTGCGGTAAATGCCGCCACTTTCAGACAATGTTCACCTTTCAAATCGGAGTGCAGTTGCAGACCGTTCCCGCGTATGGCGGCAAGGTGTTCGCCACGTGCAATGCAAGTGACGTCTTTGCCGGATAATGAAAGAAAGGCGGCGATGCTTCCGCCTACGCCGCCGGTACCTGCTATGAGGTATTTCAGATTACTGTTTGCCATTTGTTGTGTATGGTTTATTGAACGTAGTTTCCTTTTCCATATAGTAAAGCCCTTCGCCCCGGTCACCGTTTTCCATGTCTTCCAGCTCTACTTTGAAGATGCGGTAGGAAGGTCTTTTTGGGATGCTTGGGCATGTCTACTGTCAATAGATAGGCGTTGCCATATTCGTTGCTGTCGAAATATTCTTTTATTTCCTGCTTCATCAGCACGGGGACTTTCTCGCCGTCTATCCAGACGGTGACTTTCAGTTGCCCGGGGCGGGGAGCCATCTGGCATTCTCTGGCTTCTTTGTTTTGTTCTTGTTGCTCAATGTCACTCAGGTTTTCACCGTGTACCAATGACTCGGGCTTTGTTTCTTTCATCC
>ENA-OQCP01000237-OQCP01000237.1-human-gut-metagenome-genome-assembly--contig:-NODE-237-length-24277-cov-3.375114_pt1 | contig 24277 bp, 33 predicted proteins | sample MGYA00242760_ERZ504583 | MGnify/ENA primary metagenome ERZ504583 (study PRJEB26092, sample SAMD00036308) | human gut metagenome | host: Homo sapiens | study: EMG produced TPA metagenomics assembly of...
CTTGTGGCCGCGCTGCCGCGATGAGATGAAGATAGACGAAAAGACCGTCGCCGATGCGGCAAAGCGCAGCAGCTGCGCCGTTGTAGTTATAGGCCGCTCCGCGGGCGAGGACAGGGAAAACACGCTCAAAAAGGGCAGCTATTATCTGACCGACGATGAAACCGCGCTGCTCGACAAGGTGACTGCGAATTTTAAAAACACCGTCGTGCTGATAAACAGCGGCAATATTATAGATATGTCGTGGATGAATAAATACGGCGACAAGCTCGGCGCGGTGCTCTATGTCTGGCAGGGCGGCATGGAGAGCGGAAACGCCATCGGCGAGGTGCTCTCCGGCAAGGTGTCGCCGAGCGGCAAGCTGCCCGACACGATAGCCGACTGCTACGAGAGCTATCCGGCGGCTGAAAACTTCGGAAAGAAGCTGTACAATAACTACGCAGAGGATATTTTTGTCGGTTACAGATATTTTGAGACTTTCGCGCCCGAAAAGGTCATGTTCCCGTTCGGCTTCGGTCTGAGCTACACCTCGTTCGAGCTGTCCGACAAGACCGTTATGGAGGCGGACGACAGAATAATTGTCTCCGTCAAGGTCAAGAATATCGGCAAGGCGGCGGGCAAAGAGGTCGTGGAGGTCTATTACGGCGCTCCGCAGGGCGAGCTCGGCAAGGCGGCAAAGAGCCTTGCCGCATATGAAAAAACGCGCACTCTTCTGCCCGGTGAGGAGCAGAGAGTGGTCGTGTCGTTCCCGTGCGCCAATATGGCGTCATTCGATGATTCCGGCAAATCTGGCGCGGCGTTCTGCTATGTGCTCGAAGCTGGGGACTATCCCATCTATGCCGGCACCGATGTGCGCTCCTGCGAGCAGATAGGCGTTCACACAGAGCCGGAGCTTCGCGTCACCGAGCGCCTTGCGAGCCGTGCGGACTGCGCACCGAAAGAGGCGTTCGACCGCCTTGTCGCCGCGACCGACGAACAGGGAAAAATAGAAAAAGCATATGAATCTGTCCCGCTGAGCACCGTTTCGCGTCGCGAGGAGATAGAGAAGAATCTGCGAAGCTCCCGATTTCACGGGCGACAAGGGCATAAAACTCGAAGATGTTGCCAACAACAGAGCGACTCTTGCGGGCTTCACGGCTCAGCTCGAGGATGTTGAGCTTGAGGCTCTCTGCCGTGGCGATTATGTCATGAACAGCAAGCTCGGCACTCCCGGCAACGCCGCAGTTTACGGCGGAATACTTAAATCTCTGCGCAAAAAAGGCGTGCCGCCCGTCAGCGCAACGGACGGCCCCTCCGGTATCAGACTCCATTGCTATGCCTCGCTCCTGCCTATCGGCACGCTGCTCGCGAGCACATGGAATCAGCAGCTCGTCCGCGAGCTGTATGCTCTCGAAGGCGCTGAGATGGCGCGCAAGGGCTCCGATGTCCTGCTCGCCCCGGGCATGAATATCCACAGAGATCCGCTCTGCGGTAGAAACTTTGAATATTTCTCCGAAGATCCGCTGCTCGCCGGCACCATGGGCGCGGCGGTCGTGCGCGGTATCCAGTCGCAGGGAGTCTCCGCCTGCCCGAAGCACTTCGCCTGCAACAATCAGGAGACCATGCGTATCTATAACGATTCGCGCGTGTCCGAGCGCGCTCTGCGCGAGATTTATCTCAAGGGCTTTGAGATATGCGTCAAAACCGCGCACCCATTCAATATAATGACTTCTTATAATAAGATAAACGGCGTCTGGGGACACTATCATTACGGCACCTGCACGCAGATACTGCGCGGCGAGTGGGAATATGACGGCTGCGTCATGACCGACTGGTGGATGCGCGCGAGCAAAGACCCGGATTTTCCGCTGCTTCGCAATAACGCTTACCGCGTGCGCGGACAGGTAGATGTGCTCATGCCCGGCGCGGGAGCGGGCTCGCGCAAGGCAAAATATGACCCGACTCTGCTCGAGAGCCTCGGCAAGCCGGACGGCATCACCCGCGCGGAGATATTCCGCAGCGCGATGAATACCCTGCGCTTCGTCCTGCGCTCGCATCCGTTCTGCGCCGAGCACGGACTGGATAACGGCTACCGCCCGGGTCCCGATTGGTTCGAGTGTCGGTAATTTTTAGGATTCATTTATAAATTATCAAAAATATTTGCAGAAAAGCCGCAAAAAATGTATGTTTATACGGAATATTGTTGACGCCCGGTCTTTGCTGTGATAGACTTCTCTTTAGCTTCCGATAATTTGATCGGTTATATAGGAGTAGTTGAATAATGGTTAAGAGGATCTCCGCGCTTGCGGCGGTTCTGCTGTGCGTATTCATGCTGTGCTCGTGTACGGCGTCGCGCTCGCAGATCGGCGCATATGTCCGCGGCACGCTCGACTCTGTCTATCTCAACGAGAACAGCGACGAGTATCTGGAATCGGTCGGCGGCACTGCCGAAGAATGCGAAACCCAGTATCAGCAGTATATCCGGGACGAGGTTGAATATTTCAAAATGTGCATGAATATCGACGAGGTATCCGACGCGACTTATCAGCGCATGGTGAAGATATTCGAAACGCTCTATGCCCATTGTAAGTATGAGGTCGGCGAGGTAACGCGAAGCTCCGACAGATTCCTTGTCAGCGTGACCGTCTATCCGATAGATGTCATATCAAAAGCGAAGGAAAACGGCATCGACGATTTCGAGAAGTCCTATGGCGAACGCGCGAGAAAAGGGGAGTTCGATAAGCTCTCTGACTCCGAGCGCGAGGAGCTCTGGGCGGACGGAATAATCACCGAGGTCGAAAAGAATCTTGATAATATCGGCTATCTTGACCCCGTCACGATATCGCTCCAGGTGATTATCGAGAATGACGGATATTCAATTGTGGATGATGACCTCGTCCGCATGGATGAACTTGTTATCAGCTATTGACAGACAAAGCAAAACCGTTCCGAATTATTCGGAACGGTTTTTTTAACGGAAATATATAACGGTCATTATCTGCGACATTTGTCTTGACATTTTATTGCCTTGCATATAAAATATATTGTGGGAGATGAGAAAATAAATATGATACCAACCGAAAGCTACAACTGCTACGAGTATTTCAAGAACAACACTGCAGCGTTCGGCGACTACGATGCCGCGATTCATTTCGGTCACAGGATAAAGCGTTCCGCTCTGCTTTCCGATATCGACCGTCTCGCGGCGTATTTTAAGAGCGCGGGGCTTCGGCGCGGTGATGTGTACACCGTGTTCCTGCGACCTGCGTGCAGAGCTTCGTCGCCTTTTATGCGCTCAATAAAATAGGCGTTATCGCAAATATCGTGCATCCGCTGACCCCGCCCGAGCTTCTCAAGGAGACTATGGACGCGGTCGGCTCAAAGGGCGTTATGCTCATGGATCTGCTCGCAAAGCCCTATGTCGATATGCTCAATTTCCACAATGTCCCGTGCGTTGTGTGCTCGAATTCAGATTATGTTTCGCCTGCGGCTCATCCGGCTTTCCGCGGCTATGAGCTGTTCGCAGCGCATGCGTCGTCGGGCATAAAAAATGCGCTGAGCTACCGCGCGGCGATCCATGCTGCCCGCCCTCGGACGGAGTCCACAACAACGGCTCGGATATCGCCGTCTATCTTCACGGCGGCGGAACAACGGGAAAGAGCAAGACCATAAAGCTCTCTTCAAAGGCGCTCAACGAGCTCGCTATAAGACGGGAAAGGTCGAGCATCACAACACCCCCGGCGTCGAGTGCTCGATGATAGTCCTGCCGCTCTTCCATGCGTTCGGTCTCGGCGTGTCCATGCATTTCAGTATGTGCGAGGGCTTTTGCTGTATCCCTGTCGCGCGCTTCAAGCCGCGCAAGGCAAACGAGCTTATGCGCGAATATAAAATTTCGTTCATAGTCGGCGTGCCGAATATGTATAAAAAGATGTTCGAGCAGAAGAACTTCGAGGGAAAGCATCTGCGGAATTTAGAGCTGCTCTTCAGCGGCGGCGATATCGTGACCGAGCAGTTCCTTGATATGTTTAACTCGACTATAGCCAAATGGGGCGGCAAGGGCAGACTTTTCCGCGGCTACGGGCTTACCGAGGTCAGTTCCGTCTGCTGCGCGAATACATATGCCGATTTCAAGCGCAATTCCGTCGGCAAGCCGTTTTACGGTATGCGCGTCGAGATATGGGATAAGGACAAAAAGCGCCTGCCCGCAAACACCGTCGGCGAGATAGCCGTCTCGGGCTCGACTCTTATGGAGGCTATTTAAATGAGCCGACAAGCGGAGTCTATACCGACGACAGCGGCGTGCGCTGGGTGCTCACGGGCGACCTCGGCTATATCGATGAGGACGGCTTCCTGTTCTTCACCGGGCGCAAAAAGAGACTTATTATCATCTCGGGCTATAACGTCTATCCGTCCGATATCGAGGAAAAGGTCATCGGCGTCGCCGGGATAACCGAGCTTGCGCCGTTCAGGCTATATCGAGCGAAGCCGATAGTCAAGCTCTATGTCGCGCTCGACAGCGAGCCGGAGAACAAGAAGAAAAAGATTGAAGAAATAAATGAATTCTGCAGCGAAAATCTGCCGCGCTTCTCGCGCCCGACAAAGATTATCATTCTCGATGCTTTGCCGCGCACCCGGATGGGCAAGGTCGATTTCATGAAGCTCTGCGACCCCGCGCCGACCGAAAAACGCCGCGAGCGCGAAAAGGCAGAAAAGCAGGAAGCGAAGCAGTAAACCGCTCAAAAAAACATATACTAAAGACCGATCTGTATGCCTTGCAGAACGGTCTTTTTTCTTTTTGTAGACAGTCGACTTGACTTTTGGCGGCGTTTTGCATTATAATAAGACTGCATTTGCGTTTCAGTGCCGATTTGTGTAATATCGAGAAAGGAAATTTGTCAAACCGTTTTAAAATTTTTCGGTCATAAAAATAGCGCCGGGTCTGCAAGCACTGAAGGCTGCGAGCTTTTGCAGATGACGAGGAAGAAGTCATCGAAATTTTCGGCGGATGCTTCTTGCCCCATAAGTGCGGGGGACACAGGCTCTCTTATAAAACAGCGCAGCGACGCGCAGACAGAGGGGAGAGCAATGCACAAATATTTTTGTAAAGGAAAAACAGAATATGTGTGGAATTGTTGGTTACGTTGGAGATAACAGTGCGTCTCCGATATTGATCGATGGTTTGAAGAAGCTGGAGTACAGAGGTTACGATTCGGCGGGCATCGCCGTATGCCGAAACGGGAAGATAACCACTGTCAAGACGAAGGGCAGGATAAGCGACCTTCAGCAGAAGCTCGACGAAGTCGGCACCCCGCAGGGGAGCGTGGGCATAGGTCATACCCGCTGGGCGACCCATGGCGCGCCGACCGATGCAAACGCCCATCCTCATTCGGGTTCGAGCGGGCGCGTCACCCTCGTCCATAACGGTATCATCGAAAACTATCTTGAACTCAAAGCCGAGCTTGAAAAGCAGGGCAGGCAGTTTAAGTCGCAGACCGACACGGAGGTTCTCGCTCAGCTTTTCGACAGCCTTTATGACGGAAATCCGCTTGAGACTATGCTGAAAGTCATAAAGCGCGTGCGCGGCTCTTATGCCGTCGCAGTGCTGATGAGCGATCATCCGGATGAGATACTTGCCGCCAAAAAAGACAGCCCGCTGATAGTCGGCATCGGCAGCGGGGAGAACTATCTCGCCTCCGATATCCCGGCTCTGCTCAAATATACACGCGACTGCGCCGTCATGCAGGACGGCGAGATTGCGATAGTAGGCAAAACTTCGGTTGGATTTTTCGATTCCGACGGCAAGCCGATAGACAAAAAATTAATGCATATAACCTGGGATGCGGACAGCGCCGAAAAGGGCGGCTATAAGCATTTCATGAAAAAAGAAATAGCCGAGCAGCCGAAAGCCGTGCGCGATACGCTCGGCGGCAGAATAGTTGACGGAAAAGTCAATCTCCCGGAGCTCACCCTCAGCGACGAGCAGATAAAAAACATCGGCGTAATTCATATCGTCGCCTGCGGCAGCGCATGGCATGTCGGAATGACCGCCAAATATCTGATAGAGCGCTCGGCGGGGATACTCTGCGAATGCGACCTCGCGAGCGAATTCCGCTACAGACACCCCGTTGTCCGTGATAACGATCTTTGCATTGTTATCAGCCAGTCGGGCGAAACGGCGGACACCCTGGCGGCGCTCCGCGAAGCGAAGAGCAGGGGCGCACACACGGTCTCGATAGTCAATGTCGTCGAGAGCACGATTGCCAGAGAGAGCGACGATGTTATATACACCATGGCGGGACCCGAGATAGCCGTCGCCACAACAAAGGCGTTTTCGGCTCAGCTCGCCGCAGTCTATCTGCTTGCTCTGCGCCTTTCAAGGGCGGTCGCAGGCTCGATGAATCGGAGGAAAAGCGGCATTGCGAAGCACTTTTACGCCTGCCCGAGCAGATTGAACAGATACTCGAAAATGAAGAGCTGTTCAAGCCCGTCGCCGAGCGGTTCTCAAAGGCTTCGAGCATATTCTTCATCGGGCGCGGGCTTGATTATTCAATTTCGCTCGAGGGCTCATTGAAGCTCAAGGAAATATCCTATATCAAGTCCGAGGCATACGCCGCCGGCGAACTCAAGCACGGCACGATATCGCTTATCGAGCCGGGAACTCCCGTATTCGCCGTTGCAACCCAGCCCGATCTCTTTGAAAAGACCCTCGGCAATATCCGCGAGGTTAAGAGCCGCGGCGCATATGTTGCGGCGCTCGTCGGTGAGGACTGCGAGAATGCAGCGAGTTTTCGGATGTCGCCATAAAGGTGCCGAGTACTCTGCCTGAATATATGCCCTCGCTCAATGTCGTTCCGCTCCAGCTTATAGCCTATTTTACGGCGGTCGAGCGTGGATGCGATGTCGATAAACCGCGAAATCTTGCGAAGAGCGTAACAGTCGAATAAATATAAAAATCCGCAGCGAAGAAAAATTTGCTGCGGATTTTTTGTCTGATAAGTTTACTTCGCGCGAAGTTTATGTTATCTTTATATACATCATATATCATATATCCGAAAGGAAAGCAGACATGAAGAAGAATGACGATTACATAAAGCGCGCGGCGGCGGTCGTACCGAGCGAGCGCCAGCTCAAGTGGCATGAGCTCGAGTTCTATGCCTTCATCCATTTCGGCATGAACACATTCACGAACTCCGAGTGGGGCAACGGCAACGACGACCCGGTGCTCTTCAATCCCGAGAAGCTCAACGCGAATCAGTGGGCGGCGGCAGTCCGCGCGGCGGGTATGAAAGCGATTATCCTGACCTGCAAGCACCATGACGGCTTCTGCCTGTGGCCGAGCGAGTATACGGATTACAGCGTCAAAAAAAGCAAATGGAAAGACGGACAGGGCGATGTCGTGCGCGAATGCGCCGAAGCGTGCAAAAAATTCGGTCTCAAGTTCGGCGTCTATCTTTCACCCTGGGACAGGCACGATCCCCGCTACGGCGAGGGCGAAGCATATAATAAATATTTCAAGAACCAGCTGCGCGAGCTGCTGACGAACTACGGCGATATATTCTGCGTCTGGTTTGACGGCGCATGCGGCGAGGGCAAGAACGGACGCAAGCAGGAATATGACTGGCAGGGCTACTATGACCTTATACGCGAGTGTCAGCCCGAGGCGGTCATTTCCGTCACGGGTCCAGATGTCCGCTGGTGCGGAAACGAGGCGGGAGTCTGCCGCAAGAGCGAGTGGAATGTCGTGCCGTATTATTACAGTAATCAGGAGCTGATAGCTGCCGCGTCTCAGCAGACGCGGAGAAGCCGCCGAAGAGAATAAGCGCTACCACGCTCGACCTCGGCAGCCGCAAGGCTATAAAAAATGTGTCGAAGCTCATCTGGTATCCCGCAGAGGTTGATGTCTCGATAAGAAAAGGCTGGTTCTATCATCTCAACGAGGACTATGAAGTAAAGCCCCTGTCGAAGCTTATGGAGATTTATTATAACTCTGTAGGCGCGAATGCGAGCCTGCTGCTCAATATCCCGCCGAACAAGGACGGTCTGTTCGCTCAGCGCGATGTCGAAACCCTGCTCGCCATGGGCGCGCAGCTTCAGATTGATTTCAACGAGGATCTGGCGGACGATTCAATAATGACCGACTCCTGCCATCTCGATGAGGAGCATCGCGGTCAGATGGCTCTGACCCACACCACCGACGAGTATTGGCACTCGGGCTTCGATCCCGACCATGCTACCCTGACGCTCGACCTTGGCGATGATTACGATATCGACAAGATTGTGCTCTCCGAGCATATTGCGACAGGTCAGCAGATAGAAAAATTCTCGCTATACGGTCAGATAAACGGCAAGTGGAAAAAGATATTTGCCGGCACCGTCATCGGCTCTAAGCGCATCTGTCGCTTTGAAGAGGCAAGAATGCAGTATATAAAACTCGTTATCGAGGAGACCCGCTGCTTTGCGACTATCGCAAGATTCGAGGCATATTAAAAGACATAACAAAACCGTCCCGCGGCAAAAGCTTCGGGACGGTTGATTTTTTATAGCTTAGTTTTTGCGCGAATCTATAAGCTCCTTTATGAGCTTATATGTGTTCTCGCCGAATCTGATTATGCTCGGTCTTGTGTCGGCTTCGGGGAGCGCTCCGCGGGGACAAGAACTTTGTGCCCGTCGCAAGCATGAACTGCGGAAACGCCGCGTTCGATGTGACTGTCGGCTGCCCGTCAGAGGTCAGCAGATAATATACAAAGTCGTTGTAGGCGTCGCAGAAATCGTTGTGATCCTGATATCTGACGAACCATGTCGAATCCGGGAAAGCGCAGGTGGAAGCGTCAACGAGCAGATCGCTTGAAAGATATTTGTTCGTGCTGTCCGCCTTGAGTGTTTCGCCTATGGGTGCGCAGGTCGCGCCGAGCGAGCCGAACTTCGTGTCGATGAGCATATCGGTCTGGTCAACGCAGTTGTCATATACCGGGATGGGTGCTATCGCGTATCCCATGCTCACGCAGACTGCAAGACTGTTCTTCTGCTCCGCTTTGAGCCTGTCGCCGAGACCGACCTGAACGCCGTAGTGGTAGCCGTCGGTGAGCTTAGTCAGAGCGGAATATTTGCTTCCCGTGTCGGAATAGAGAGCCTTTTTCGCGTCCTCGTAGTAGTCGTCGGGCACGAAGCTCCACACTCCGGGCATGGTGGTTATTATCTCTGTCAGGCAGTCGTCATAGAGCGCGTCAAGATCCTCTTCAAGGATGTTGTTGACAAGGCACAGCAGCATATCGACTATGAACGCGTCTTTGAGCACGGAGAAGAGGCTGCTGACGAAATCGCCCGTCGTGTCTCCGCCGAGGAAGGTTTCTATGAACAGCTCAAATGCGTCCGCCTTGCCTTTGACGTCGAGATTCTTCGTGAAAAGATTGCCTACGAGCGTTATTCCCTGGAACGCGCCGCTCAGGAAAACGACTTTCTCTATGTTCTTTGAGCCGTAGAGCGAAATGTACGACGCCGCAACGCAGGTGCCTCGCTGTGCGCGCAGAGCACTACCTTGTCGTGGCGGGTGATTTTCTTGACCTGCTCGATGTACTTTTCGAGCTCACGTGCGCTTTCAACGGGGTCGAGTCTCCAGTCGTAGCCGAAGATGTAGCGCCCGCCGTCATTTTCGCCCTGATACTGACCGTGGATATCCCTCTTGTGAATATCCGTGTCGGTCGGCGTCTGATATGACTTTGCCGATATCTTCGCCGTGCCGTCCGGGTTGCACATCATGTTTCCCATGAGATGGAACAGAGCCTTTGAGAGCAGCGTGCGGAACAGCTCGTGTTCGCCCGCGGCGAGAGCCGCGAATGCGCCGGCAAGGTCGGTATCGCGCTGACTATCTCAACGGCGCCCATCGGGAAAACAGCGCTCTGTGTGCCGTCGCCGTTGTCGTGATAGAGCTCGGTGCCGAAGCCGTTGACATAACGACGGGCGGCGTGTCGCAGCTGCACTGTGCGCTGTCCGCAAATGCGCCTGCGGGCAGCATGATGAGCATAATTGCCGCAAGAATGAATGATACCGCTTTTTTCATGTTTGCTCCTCCTTATATGCCGAACATTAAAATCCGAAGAAAGAGGGCACAAGGTAGGTGATGACGGACATGATTATTCCCGCGATAAGAATGCCGAGGGCAATTATCGGGAAGGATTTCTTTATCCTCATGTCGGTCAGGGCAGCTATCAGTGCTCCGGTCCAACCGCCCGTTCCGGCAGGGGAATGGCAACGAATAAAAGCAGACCCCAGTCGCGCCAGCGTTTGACTTTTTCGCTGTTTCGCATTGAGCGTATCTCAAGCTTTTCGATGATCTTTGAAAAGCCCGGCTTGTCGCGCAGAAATTGGAATATCTTGCGTATGAAAAGCAGGATGAACGGGATCGGCAGAATGTTGCCGAGATAGCATATGGCGAACGCACGCCAAAAATCAACGTGCAGCAGCTTCGCCGCTATCATGCCGCCGCGCAGCTCGAGAACCGGCAGCAGCGATACGAGAAAGATTATCAGTCGTTAGGGATCTTGTTCTGAAAAAAGTCAACGAGACCCTGAGCGAATTCTTCAGTCATGTTCTTTTCCTTTCCTTTTCGGCGTTTTTGCGCCGTCAGTCATCGGTTTCAAAAATTCCGTGCTTGTCCATAAAACGACGCGCGCTCTTCAAAATCGCCTTGTCGTTTTCAAATTTCAATGTTTCGAGCGCTTTGTCAAAGCCGAGCCAGATGTAGTCATCTATCTCTTCGCGCTGAATTATCGTCTCTGTGTCTTCGGTTTTTGCCAAAAAGATGGTTACGCTCTTTTCGACCTTGCCCTGAATCGTGTAGTCGGATTTTGCGGTGAAGTCCGGGATGATGTCGATGTGTATCCCGGTCTCTTCAAGAACCTCGCGCCGTGCGGTCTGTTCGGGCGTCTCGCCGCGCTCCATGTGACCTTTGGGAAATCCCCAGTGGGCGCTGCGGCTGTTCTTGATGAGAAGAAGTCTGATCTCGCCGTTTATTCTGCGGCATACGACGGCACCGCACGAGCGCTCGTAGAGACACTCGAGACGGTATGTGCCTCGGGCTCCGCAAAGGCGAGCGCATCGGCTATCTGATAGCCGATAAAACGCATATTTTTCGGCGCAACGACAAGTATGCCCTTGCGCTCTCCCTCTCTGTATAAAACGGCAATTGCGCGCCCATCAAAGTGTCTGACGGATGATGAACGCCCATGATATAGGCGCCTGCGAAGCGGTTGTCAAACTGCCGCCTGCCTTCAAGAGAGCCGAAATTGAGAGAATATCTGTATCCGTACTGACGGTTCAGGGAGCCGACCGGGTTTGTTATTCTGACTCTGACGAATTTACCTAACAAAGGTCATGCCCTCCCTATATTCGGCGAGATTTGCTTTGTTCGCAAACTCCCCAATTTTGAATTTATGTTATCTATTATACTTATTTTGCCTCCCGATTGCAATAGCGTCGATATAATTTTGAAAAATAGCGCCCCCACTGTGCTGACACCTTGTTAAATTTGTCGATATGTGATAAAATCAGTAATAATTGATTTTTTATCCCGGGCGCGCAGAGATGCACGACCCGGAAGGAGGGTAACTTTTGCAGAAGATACTTATCGCGGACGATGAGGCGAAGATACGCCGCATTATCAGGGATTTCCTCACCGCCAAGGGCTTTGAAACGGTCGAGGCGGAGGACGGTGCGCAGGCTCTGCGCGTTTTTGCGGAAAACAGCGATATAGCCTGGCTGTGCTCGATATAATGATGCCGGAGATGAACGGCTGGGAGGTCTGCCGCAAGATTCGCGAAACCTCCGATGTCCCGGTCATCTTCCTGACTGCGCGCGGCGAGGAGTTCGATGAGCTCGAGTGCTTCGAGTGCGGCGCGGACGATTTCATAACAAAGCCGTTCAGCCCCACTGTGCTCGTCAAGCGTATCGAAGCGCGATTAAAGCGCACTGCGGACAACCCAACCGATAAGATAGTTATAGATGGTCTCGTTATCGATGTCGTGGCTCATTCCGTCGTCTGCGACGGGCACGAAATCGAGCTGACTCATAAAGAATACGGCATTCTTCATAAGCTCGCTTCAAACCGCGAGCGGGTGTTCTCACGCGAGCAGCTGCTCGATGATATCTGGGGCTTTGACTTCCTCGGCGATTCGAGAACGGTCGACTCCCATGTTGCGCGCCTTCGCACGAAGCTCGGCGATTGGGGCAGCTGCCACCTGCGCACGGTCTACGGCGCGGGATATAAGATAGAGGTGAACTGAGTTTGAGCCGTCGGTCGGCAAGAAAAGATGACAGAATCAGAAAATCGGGACGGCGCATGGCTTTCGAGCTCATCACCGTCCTGATAGTACTTGCCGCAATACTTGTCGCACTGCGCCCCGGCGTGCTGCTCAACTCTGTCTATGCCTTTGCGGAGATAATGAATATGCAGAGCATCCGCGAGTCGCTCGACAACGAGGATCCGGCGTCTTACGAATATTATCAGCAGTTAGCCTCTGTCTCTGACAACAACTATTATATGATTGAGGTCTTTGACCCCGACGGCAACACGGTCTATTCAAATCGCGAAAGTTCTTGTATTCCGGCGACGGTGACAGCGTCTATTACCGAACCGCCGAGAGCATGTACACTACCGGACGCAGCGTGCGCGTGTTCGATCTTTTTGACGACAGCGCAAGCTTTGACGAATATGAATATCAGGACAGCGAGGCGAGCGGATATTACAGATACCGCGTTGAGCTCAAAAACGGTGATACCCTGCGCCTGTGGCTGCCTTATTATCAGGTCGAGCGAAATGCCCATACGGCGTCGTTTCTTCTGACTGCTTTTGCGCTGATATCAGCCGCCGTGGCGTGCGCTATTATACTCTATTCCAATCTGCGTTTCTCCCGTCCCGTTGCGGCGATGGCGGAGATAACGGAGTCCATGGCGAAGCTCGATTTCTCCAAGAAATGCGTCAGCTATCCGCAGACGGATGTTCAGAATCTCGGACAGAATATCAATATACTCTCCGAATCCCTGAGCGAAACGCTCGACGAATTGCAGGACAAAAACGAAAAACTGACCGAAGAACTTGAGCACAGCGCGCTTGTCGACGAGTCGCGAAAGAGCTTCATCGCCAATGTCTCGCATGAGCTCAAGACTCCTATAGCCATTATTCAGGGCTACGCCGAGGGACTCAAGCTCGGCATAAACAGCGACCCCGAGGGCAGCGAGGAATACTGCGACATAATCCTCGAGGAGACCGGCAAGATGAACCGCATAGTCATGGAGCTGCTAAACCTCGAAAAGCTCGAGAGCGGCTCATATGTCCCGACGTGCGAAAAGCTCGATCTGAGCGCGATGATAAAAGGTCAGCTTGCGGCGTTCTCGATGATGTTCAACGATAACGGAATAAAGCTCATCGACCGCATCCCGGACGGGTTGACCGTCCACAGCGACGAGCGGACTATACTGCTCGTGCTCCAGAACTTTCTGTCAAATGCCGTGTCGAATATCGGCGGCAAGAAGATAGTTCAGCTGACGGTTGAAGACAATCTGAACACATACAGGGTCAGCGTCTATAACTCCGGCGATCCGATAGCTGAGGACGAGCTTGACAAAATATGGTACAGCTTCTACAAATCCTCAAAGAAGCGCAAGAACGAGGATTTTCATTTCGGACTCGGTCTGCCGATAGTCAAAGCCATCCAGAAGCGGCTCGGCAGAGAGTGCGGCGTTGTCAACGAACACGGCGGCGTGCGCTTCTGGTTCGATGTGGATAAGTGAGCGAGGTTGAATAAACGGCTCAAAGATGATATAATCAAATGAAGAGTTCAACGCAAAGCGGCGATTTTATAAATATGGGAGATCTTGTTATGGCTATTAAAAACAGGAAAAAAAGAATAACGGCGAGGATATCGGCTCTGCTGCTTTCGGCGGCAATGCTCTGCTCCCTGAGCGCGTGCTCCGACCCCGTCGCCGTGACGAAAATAAAAGGCACGCCCACCGAGGCGGGCGCGGCGGAATCGACTCTGCTCCATTCCGTCGGCGATAAAGCCAATCTTCAACAGGTCGGCAAATCCGGACTTATCGAGCTGCTCTTTGACGAGAGCACATATTCCGTCTGCGTCGCCGATCTTTCCCATGACGACAGCGAAAAGCTCTGGTCTGCGCTCCCGACTCAGGAGAATTCGGGCGCCGCAACGGCGACCCTTGAAATAGTCAGCGGAGACACACTCTATAAGCTCAACACTCAGGATAACAGCGTGTCGTTCCAGAATGCCCAGTGCAGCTTTGCCGACGACGCTCTGAGTGTTACTTATATTCTCGCTCCCGACAGCGGTACGGCACACAAAGAAAAATATGATAAAGATGATATAGCTTTCAAACTTGTCGTCAATTATCAGATAAAAGACGGCAGCGTCTATGTCAGCGCAAAATATGAAAATCTCGTTGCGGATTCCGACGCAAAGCTCACGAAGCTCAGCCTTCTCAATTCCTTCGGCGCTTATTCCGAACCCCAGCAGGGCGACTATATCTTCGTCCCCGACGGCAGCGGCGCGCTCATAAAGACCGACACGAGAGACGATTCGTTTGACAGCGAACTGAGCTTCCCGATTTACGGCGGCGATGCGGCATCCGGTCACGCAAACAGCGGCACCGCAAACGCGCTTATTCCCGCATACGGCATGAAGCAGGGGAACAACGCCTTTGTCACAATAATAGACAGCGGCGATGCAATAGCCACCGTCAGCGCGGACAGAGTCAGAGGCGGCAACGATTTTTACGAAGCGGGCGTGTCGTTCGATATCACGCCCTGCACCGAATCAAAAGGAAAGTTCTATATGAGCTCCGAGTCGTATGACGGCGATATCGGACTTTGCATACGCTTCCTCGGCGGCTCGAACGCGGACTATACAGGCATGGCGGCTGCGGCTCGCGAACAGCTGATAAGGGAGAGAATACTCTCGACAAGAACGGTCGAGGAGCAGGAGTATCTGCCGCTTGATTTGACCGTTATCGGCGTCTCGGACGATACTCTGTTCTCGTTCAAGCGCCTGAATCTCAAAAAAGAAAGACCTTTACCGACTTTGAACAGGCTCTCGACATGCTCACGCGAATGAAGTCGAAAGGCATAAATTCAATAAAGCTGCGCTACAAAGGCGCGCTGAGCGGCGGAACGGATCAGTCGAGCATAATGACTGCGTCTCTGCTCGCCCGCCTCGGCACTCGCTCCGACCTCAAAGATCTTGCCGAATATGTCAACGCGCAGAACATGGAGATGTATCTCGATGTCAATCTGCTCTCTGCGGCAAAGGGAGACTCGTTCTCTTCCGGCAGGACTGCGGGCAGCATCTTCGGCAAAAAGGCGGAATACAATGCAATAAATAACAGTCCGCTCGGAAAAGATAAATACGCAAAGCGCATGCTCGGCATGAAGTATGTTGAAAAATCGATAATCGAGATAACTCAAAGACACAAGATTTTCCCAGTTTACGGGCTTCTGCCTCAACGATGTCGCAGTCTGCTCTATTCCGATTATAAGAACGGCTTTAACCGCCAGGAGAGCGCGGAAATGATATCCGAACAGCTCCCGTCGCTGACTGCGAATATGAAGCTAATGACCGACACGGGCAACTTCCGCGTCATAAAGAATGTCAGCTTCATTTCGCATCTGCCGACCTCCGCGTCGCAGAGCCGCTCGGCATATGTCAGCGTGCCGTTTTTGCAGCTCGTTCTCCACGGAATAGTCGGCTATTCGGCGAGCCGCTCAACTTCAGCGAGAATGCCAAACCTCGTTCCTGCGCTGTGTCGAATACGGTGCGAGCCCCGCTTATGAGTGGACGTATTCGGACACCTATGCAGACAAAAAGAATAAGTCCGACGAGGACAGAACGGATACAGTCGGAGTCTATTACGAAAACTGGATAGCCTCGGCTTCCGAGTTCTATGAACGCGCCGATGCGGCGCTCAAGGATCTTCAGGCTGCTCGCATGACTTCGCACAGCGAGATAATGAGCGGTGTGTTCTGCACGGAATACGACACGGGTGCAAAGATTTATGTCAACTATACGGAATCCGATGTGACCGTCAGCGGTATAACCGTCCCAGCAGGGGACTTCATCAGAATCAACTGATAACAGAAAAAGGAGTATAAAAGGAGTATAAATATGCCCTATATCAGCACTAAAACAAACATTGAACTTGCAAAAGAAAAGCAGGATGCACTTGCCGCAGAATACGGCAGGATAATCTCTCTCGTCCCCGGAAAGACAGAGCGCTGGCTCATGCTCTCGTTTGACGATAAAATCTCGATGTATTTCGGCGGTAAGGGCGATGAGCCATGGCTTATATCGAGCTGAGCCTTTTCGGCGGCGCGTCGGATGCAGTTTATGATAAGCTGACTGCGGCTATCTGCGACGCAGTCTCCGCGGAGACGGGGATAGCTCCCGCCAATATCTATGTCAAATACGAAGAGGCTGAGCACTGGGGCTGGAACGGCTCAAATTTCTGATATTACAAAAAAACAAGGCACGAATCGAACGATTTTTCGGTTCGTGCTTTTTGTTTTTACGCGAAATTTATTGCTCGGCAAATTGACTGTGTAAGTATACAAAAATACCAAATTTATGCACGAATTATATTTCAAGTTCTGTATTGACAGTTCGAATATATCAACATATAATTAAACCAATAATAAGAAGATGGGAAACGGAGGGGCAACTTTGAAAAAGCGCGATTTGATAGTGACGCTTTTGTATTTTCTTGATATGGCTGTGCTGATACTTTCGGTCATGTTTTCCATATGGATGCGAAACGAATTTCGGGTTGAAGCACTTGCGAAAGAAATCACCCGCGGCAGCTTTTGGCTGAGTGTGGTTGTGCTTGCCGTTATATATGCCTGCGTGTTCACGTTGTCGAGGACCTATCAGGTGCTCTGGGAGTATGCCTCCATGCGCGACGCGTGCATAGTTGCGGTGTGTGCCATGAGCTCGTCGATAGCTTTCGCTCTTATCCGCACTGCGCTGAAATTTCCGGATTTTGCGCCGAGCATATATATTATGGCGGTACTGCTTTCGGGCGCAGGCGTGGTGGCTGTCAGAATGGTGCTCAGAACGCTCAGACGCAAGCCGTGGAAGGCATTACGCCCAAGTCGAACCGCAACAACACCATGATAATCGGTGCCGGCGACGCTGCAAATATATTGATCCACGAGATAAAAACAAGTCCCGCTATGGAATATTATCCGGTTTGTATTCTTGATGATTCGCCGGATAAAAAGCGCAGCACTGTATACGGTGTTAAAGTCATAGGCAAATGCGATAAGATAGAGGAAGTTGCCGAAAAATATAATATCAAGACCATAATCTTCGCCATTCCGTCTGCGACCCCGGAACGCAAGGGCGAGATACTTCGGCGCTGCTCAAAGACCGGTTGTGTCGTTAAGACGCTCCCGAGCATCGGACAGATGATAGATAAGAAGATGGGACTTTCAAATATCCGTTCCATCAATATAGAAGATCTTCTCGGCCGTCCGCCGATAAAAATAAAGCTCGATTCCGTCATGGACTATGTCAGCGGAAAGACGGTTCTCGTCACGGGCGGCGGCGGATCGATAGGCAGCGAGCTCTGCCGTCAGATAGCGGAGCATTCGCCGCACAAGCTCATAATTTTCGATATCTATGAGAACAACGCTTATAATATCCAGAACGAGCTTCTGCGCACTCATCCGGAAGTCGATGTCAAGGTGCTCATAGGCTCCGTCAGAGACAGCAAACGCCTTGAATCCGTGTTTGCAAGATATCATCCGAATATCGTCTACCATGCCGCGGCGCATAAGCATGTGCCTCTTATGGAGGACAACCCCAACGAAGCTGTCAAGAACAATGTTTTTGGCACTCTCAAAACCGTTCGCGCGGCGGACAAGTTCGGCACGGAACGCTTTGTGCTTATCTCAACAGATAAGGCTGTCAACCCCACGAATATCATGGGCGCGACAAAGCGTATCTGCGAGATGATAGTCCAGACCTACAATAAGCATTCGGATACCGAGTTTGTCGCCGTTAGATCGGCAATGTCCTCGGCTCGAACGGCTCGGTTATCCCGCTTTCAAGGATCAGATAGCAAACGGCGGTCCTGTAACCGTCACTCACAAGGATATCATCCGTTATTTCATGACCATCCCCGAGGCTGTGTCCCTTGTTCTTCAGGCGGGCGCTTCCGCAAAGGGCGGCGAGGTATTTGTGCTCGATATGGGTGAGCCTGTGAAGATAGTCGATCTCGCGGAGAATATTATCAGACTTCGGGCTATACGCCATATAAGGACATTGATATAAAATTCATCGGTCTGCGTCCGGGTGAAAAGCTCTATGAAGAGCTGCTCATGGACGAAGAGGGACTTGAGGCGACCGCGAATAATCTCATACATATCGGAAAGCCCATTGATATAAATGAGGATGATTTTTTTGCGGGTCTCGAGGAACTCAGCGAGATAATGTATGATGACAATGCCGATGTGCGTAGGGTCGTCAAGAAAATAGTCAAAACATACAAAGAGCCGGGCAAGGATACTCCCGCCGTCACTTTCCTCAAGAAAGAGGAGGAGATGGTGCTCGAGAGCGAGCGCGTCGCCGTGCCCGTGGAATAAAAATGTTATCAGCAGTACGACTTTTTGCCGTATTGCTGATTTTTTATGCGCAAAAGTTGCTTGAATATTCAAAAAAACGCTTACTTTTCGTTATTTTTTATATGACTGATATAAATCTGTTTTCAACACAAAAGACTGTTGAAAATTTTCATATATATTGGTATAATTAAAGATAGGTAAATGCGCCCTCGTGCTGCACGGCGCAGGATTCTTTCTGGAGGGATAATTTTTGTATAAAGGTGTCAAAAGAGCTCTCGATGTAACATTTTCTCTCATAGGCACGGCTGTGTCCTCGCCGATCCTTCTCGCCGTCGCTGCGGCGGTGAAGCTCGATTCAAAAGGTCCCGTGATTTTCAAGCAGGAGCGCCTCGGAAAAGACGGAAAAGTTTTTGAAATGTACAAGTTCCGCTCGATGTGCGTCGGTGCGGAGCATATGGGAACGGGTCAGTATTCGTATAAGGGCGACAGCCGCGTGACTCGCGTCGGAAAAATAATAAGAGCGACCAGCTTGATGAGCTGCCGCAGTTCATAAATATTCTCAAGGGCGATATGAGCTTTATCGGTCCGCGCCCGACGCTCACATATCATCCGTGGAAGCTCGAAGAATATACCGATTTTCAGCGCAGACGCTTTGAAGTGCGCCCGGGAATAACGGGTCTTGCGCAGGTTCACGGCAGAAAAGCGATAGACTGGAACGACAGAATAAAGTACGATGTCGAATATGTCGACAATCTCTCTCTCGGACTCGATTGCAAAATTCTGTTCCAAACCGTCTGGAATGTCCTGACGATGAAGGATAACGACAATGTCGGCAAAACTTCTCAGACGAAGGAGAACAAAGATGCTTAAGCTGATGTACATAACAAACAGTCCCGAGGTCGCTTCGATAGCGGACGGAGCGGGCGTTGACAGAATATTTATCGATCTCGAACAGTACGGCAAAGAGAAACGCCAGAAAAACTGGGATTCCGTGAAGTCGAAGCACAGCATTTCGGATATCCCGAAGTGAAATCGGCGGTCAAAAACGCGCAGATATTCGTGCGCACCGACCCGATTTTTGACGGCTTTTCTGATGAACTCGAAGGCGTTCTCGCCTGCGAGCCCGATGTTGTCATGCTGCCGTATTTCAAAACCGTCCGCGAGGTCGAGACTTTTATAAAAGCGGTCGACGGCAGAGCGACCACTTCGCTTTTGCTTGAAACCAAGGAAGCCGCAGAGCAGATAGACGATATAATCTCCGTCGGCGGCATTGATGAAATACATATCGGTCTCAACGACCTCTCCCATTCCTACGGCAAAAAGTTCCTCTTTGAGGAGCTGGCGGACGGCACTGTGGACAGACTCGTTGAACGCTTCAAAGCCGACGGGATCAAGAACTACGGATTCGGCGGAATAGCTTCGCTCGGAAGCGGGCTTCTGCCGGCAGAGATGATAATCCCCGAGCATTACAGGCTCGGCTCGAACTGCGCGATACTTTCCCGCGCATTCTGCGATGTATCAAAGGTCGCGATATCGATGAGATACGCCGCATCTTCGACGAGGGTGTGAGCGCAATACGCGATTACGAAAAAAAGTGCGCCGCCATGAGCGAACAGGAGCTTTCGGAAAATTCCGCGGCTCTCAAACAGCGCGTTGAAGAAATAGTCAGCAATATGCAGCAGTAAAACGATTGGAGAATAACCGATGAAAGTTTTATTCGTCGCCACGGTGCGCAGCCATATCGGGCAGTTTCATATGCCGTTCATCCGCGAGCTCAAAGCCCACGGAGCCCAAGTCGATGCCGCGTTCAAGGACAATTCCGCGGATAAGCCTGGACTCGATCTGTCGGCAATCGACAAAACATTTGAAATCCCGTTCGAGCGTCAGCCTCTGAGACCCGATAACATAAAGGCATATAAAACGCTCAAAAAAGTTATCGACAGCAACAACTATGACGCCATACATTGCCACACTCCCATGGGCGCGGTCATTGCCCGCCTGACGGCAAAGGGTGCTCGCAAAAAGGGAACAAAAGTAATTTATACGGCGCACGGTTTTCATTTCTTCAAAGGCGCGCCGCTCAAGAATTGGCTGTTCTTTTATCCTGTTGAAAAGTATCTTTCAAAATACACCGACTGCCTTATAACCATAAACAGCGAGGATTATGCCCTCGCGCATGAGAAAAAGTTCAGAGCCGGAAAGATATATCAGGTTCATGCGTCGGTGTTGAGCTTGACCGATTTAAGGCGGTCGACGACGAAGAAAAAGCGAGACTCAGAGCTGAATACGGCTACGACAACGATACATTTATTATGATCTATCCCGCCGATCTCTCGGTCAGAAAGAACCAGCCGATGCTCTTCGACGCGCTTCAAAAAATAGTGCAGAAGAACAAAAATGTGAAGCTGCTCCTGCCCGGTCAGCCGATAAGGCTCGAGGAGTATAATCAGATGGTCGCCGAGCGCGGTATCGCCGAAAATGTCGATTTTCTCGGCTATCGCCGCGATATAAATAACCTCGTGGGTCTGAGCGATCTGTCGGTCGCGTCGAGCTTCCAGGAGGGTCTGCCGATAAACCTTATCGAGGCTATGGCTATGGGCAATCCGATAGTCGCCACCGACGTGCGCGGCAACAATGATGCAGTCGAAGATGGGGTCAACGGATATCTCGTTTCCGTCGGCGACAGCGGGATGATGGCGGAAAAAATACTCGAGCTTATGAACGACCGCGAGAAGCTTCGCACATTCGGCGAAAACGGTCTCGATATGGTCAGGGATTTTTCGACCGAGAATGTCAACCGCGAGATGCTGACTATCTACAGCAATCTCGGACTCATCTGAGAATAGGGGCTGCAATATGAGAATACTGCATTTTGTGCCGGATATAGGTGTCGCAAACGGCGTGATGAGCGTTGTGCTCAACTATTTTCGCGCGATGCCGGAAGATATAAAATTTGACATAATGTATTTCAAGGAGTGCGAGCGCGACAGACGCGCCGAGATAGAAGCACTCGGCGGGCGCGTGTTCAGAATAAATACGCCCGGAATAAAAAGCTTTGTCTCGTCCGAGCTTGACGGCTTTTTTGAAGAGCATAAGGGCGAATATGCGGCGGTACATATCCATGCGCCGTATATGACCTGCCTCATCGCTCCGAAAGCGAAAAAACACGGGATAAAAAAGTGGCGGCGCATTGCCACTCAACACTGTTTTCATTGAATCCCGATAACCTGCGAAGAAATCAGCTGCTCAATGTCCCGACACGCTTTCTCGCGGACAAGCTTTTCGCCTGCGGCCGCGAAGCGGGGCGCTACTGGTACGGCAAGGACAGCCGATTCACAGTTCTCCCGAATGCCATCGACTGTGCTTCATATGCCTTTTCCTCGGAAAAGCGCAGCGTGGCGCGCGATGAATTCGGAATAGGTGACAGCACGCTTGTTGTCGGTCATGTCGGCGTGACAAGTCCGCCGCTGAAGAATCACCCTTATCTTTTGCGCGTGTTTGCCGAGATAAAGAAAGAACACCCGGATGCAGTGCTCCTAATGGCGGGCGCGGAGGAGACGGATGAACTCAAAGAGCTCGCCGAGGATCTCGAAATATCCGAGAGCGCGCATTTTCTCGGCAGACGATCTGATATTTCCCAGTTGCTCAGCGCAATGGATGTTTTTATATTCCCGTCGTTCAGAGAGGGCTTGCCCGTCTCGGTCGTCGAAGCGCAGGCGGCAGGGCTCCCGGTGCTCATGTCCGACACCGTGACTGATGAAGTCTGTATTACAGATCATATAAAGCGCCTGTCGATCGACGCCGACCCGAAGGTCTGGGCGAAAGAAATCGAAACAATGCCCGACGATCTGCGCGCCTCCGCGTTTGAAAAAGTCAGAGACTGCGGCTGGGACATAAATAAATGCGCAAAGACACTTGTTGAATTTTACGAAAGGTGAGTTGGCTATGGCGGCAAAAAGAGTATTGATAGTTCTCGGAAAACTCAAACGCGGCGGTGCGGAGACTCTTGTTATGAATATTTATCGCACCATTGACAGATCCGTTGTGCAGTTTGATTTTGTTGTACATACTCCCGATCGTTATGATTATGACGATGAGATTGAATCTCTCGGCGGAAAGATATATAGATTTCCACAGTATAATGTGATTAACCATTTTGAATATAAGCGCTGCTGGAACAGATTTTTTGCAGAGCACCCTGAATACAGAATAATCCATGCGCATATGACGGGTTCTGCAAGCGTGTTTCTGCCGATTGCTAAGAAGTACGGTCTTGTAACAATAGCGCACAGCCACATAGCTCTGTCTCAAAAGGGTATAAGGCAGAAGGTGATCGACCTTTATCGCCTTCCGCTAAAGAATCAGGCAGATTATTTGTTCGCCTGTTCAAACGATGCCGGTGTATGGATGTTCGGGGAGAAAGCAACAACGCGTGACAACTATTATATCATCAGAAACGGTGTCGATACGGATAAATTTGCTTTCTCTTCTGATAAGCGCGATAGAATTAGAGGGGAACTCGGACTTGACGGGAAATTTGTTATAGGCAATGTCTCGCGTTTTCATATTCAGAAGAATCATTCTCTCCTCATCGATGTTTTTGCCGAGATTAAAAAGGAAAACAGCAATGCTGTTTTGCTTCTTGTCGGCGACGGCGATCTGCGCGGAGCGATAGAGGAAAAAGTGAAGTCTCTTGGACTTGCTGACAGTGTGATATTTACGGGTGTACGCACTGATATCGATTGTATACTCAGCGCAATGGATGTTTTTATAATGACTTCGTTCAACGAGGGGCTTCCGGTGTCGCTTGTTGAAGCTCAGGCATCCGGATTGCATATAGTCGCGACTGATACAATATCTTCGGAGATAAATCTTACTGATCTTGTTGAGTTTTGTTCTCTCGACGATTCGCCGAAAAAGTGGGCTTGTAGCGCTTTGAAATATGCCGACGGATATGAGCGTAGAAATACAAAGGCGGAGATAGCCGCGTCGGGATACGATATAGTATCAACGACGGAAGAACTTAAACAATTCTATCTTAAAAACTGGCACGAATAACGGGGGACACGATGGAAAACAGGGTGATCGAATTCGGATATTCATCTAATCTTGGCGGAGTTGAGGTGTTTATTAAAAACATTATTATGAATACTTCAATCCCTATAGATTTGGTGGCAACAACGCAGGACAAGATCCCTTTTGAAGACGAATTTGTCGCAAATGGAAGTCGGATATTCAGAATACCGAACAGGCGTTCTGCACCGATGGAATATAAGCGTAATATTGAGAATATTCTGCGTGAACATCCGGAGATAAAAGCGGCTCATGTTCATCTCAATTCATGCAGCAGCATCGAAGCACTCGAGGCGGCGAAAAAAGTTGGCATGCAGTGTATTGCACACAGCCACAGTTCCAATTCGAACTTCAATAAACTTACAAAAACACTTCACACTATAAATAAAAAAAGACTTAATAAGCTTGCCGATGTCAGATTGGCGTGCTCCGATGCGGCGGGACATTTTATTTTTGGCAACAGCAATTTTGAAGTCATAAAAACGTATCGATACCGAAAAGTTTTCGTTCAATCACTGCGTATCGCGACGAGATAAGGCGTGAGTTTGATATTGGTGATCGGTTATGCTCTGTCATGTTGGAATGTTTGCACGGTGAAAAATC